>Ga0181534_10001168_pt1 | contig 17449 bp, 12 predicted proteins | sample PEATcosm2014_Bin_37_FD_119758 | JGI IMG/M metagenome (GOLD analysis project Ga0181534, IMG submission 119758) | Peatland microbial communities from MTU Mesocosm Facility, Houghton, MI, USA - PEATcosm2014_Bin17_10_metaG | ecosystem: Environmental > Terrestrial > Soil > Wetlands > Peat | place... | reverse complement strand
GCTGACCTTCAACGAATTGAAGGCGCTGTTCAACGCGAGCGACGGCAATCTCGGCGCCCATGCCCGGAAGCTCGAGGAAGCCGGCTACGTCGCCTGCACCAAATCGTTCGAAGCGCGCCGGCCGAAGAGCATTTATCGCATCACCGTGCTCGGACGCAAGGCGCTGCTGCGCTATCTCGAGCACATCGAAGCGGTGATCAAGGCGACCCGGCGCGTCTGATGAAACCAATCGCGACCACCCGCCGGCTGAATAACTCTGTGCGACAAAGCCATTGGCTCCGGTAGATCATGCACGTCGCCATCATCATGGACGGAAACGGGCGCTGGGCGACCCAGCGCGGGTTGCCGCGCACCGCGGGTCACGTCGAAGGCGCCAAAGCGGTGCGCGCCGCGGTCGAGACGGCGGCCCGGGCGGGCATCGACACCCTGACCATGTATGCATTTTCCGCCGCCAACTGGGCGCGTCCGCCCGCCGAGATCGCGGCGCTGATGCGCCTGTTCGGCCAATATCTGTTCACCGAGACGCGCCGCTGCGTCGAACAGTCGATCCGCCTAAACGTGATCGGACGCCGCGACCGGCTCAGCGACAGCCTGCTCAAGTCGATCGAACAGAGCGAACGGTCGAGCGCCGCCGGAACGGGCATGCACCTGCGCATCGCCGTCGATTACTCCTCCCAGCACAGCATCCTCGAGGCCGCGCGCCGCGCCGGCCCGGCCGGTGTCGGCGGCATCGAGGCGTTCAACCGGCTGCTGCAGGAGGTCGATCACTCCACCGCACCGGCCGGCGAGGTGGATCTGCTGATCCGCACCGGCAGCGAGCGGCGCCTCAGCGATTTTCTGCTGTGGGAGTGCGCGTATGCGGAGCTGCACTTCGCCGACTGTCTGTGGCCGGATTTCGACGAGCGGCGCTTTCACGATGCGCTCGATGACTATGCCGGGCGCCAGCGGCGTTTCGGCGGTTTGATCGGCGAAAACGCGGGATGAGGATCCAGGTCAAGGCATCCGCCGCGGCGCTCGTCATGTGCTGCGGCCTGCACGGCGCGTACGCCGCGGATGCGCCGCTGCTCTCGCTCGGCATGGAGCACTTTCGCGACACCGCCACGGTGAGCGAGGATCGCTCCCACGCCACGACCAACATCAGCACGCAAAACGGCTTCGCCGAACATCGCGGCCTGATGCGCACGGTGTGGAGCGATGAGTACTTGAATGCCGCGATCGATCAAAAGAGCGGCCGCAAGTCCTTTCAGGTCTATGCCTTCGTCACCTACAGCGGCGATCTGCACAATTATCGGACGGCGAGCTTTCGCGGCGCCGACGGGCCGCAGCAGGTGCCGGTGATTGCGCTCGGTCAGGAATCGGCCAACTGCGCGGTCGGACCGTGCACCTACACCGAGCATGTGGCCTTCCCCGTCGATGAGGGGATGCTGCGTCAACTGGCGGCCGACTACGTGCCGGGCAGAGCCGCCCTGTGGCACTTCAAGCTGCTCGCCAAGAGCGGCGGCGAGTACGCCGGCGCCCTTTCGAACGCGGAAATCGCCGGACTGCTCGCCAAGGTCGATGCCTATGACGGTGCGCTGCCGCTCGCCGAAGACACCGCCGCCAGCGCCGCCCTCGCGCGCGATCTGGGTGTTTCCGGCATGCCGGCGGCCGCTGCGGCCGAGCAGCCGGAGCGCGCCGGAATTGTGATCGTCGCCATCGAGCCCGGTTCGGTGGCGCACCGCGCGGGGCTCATCGTCGGCGACATCCTCTACGAATTCGACGGCCGGCCGATCCGCACGCTCGGCGACCTTTCGGCCGCGCTCGCGGCGAGCGCCGCGAAACCGAGCGCGGCGGCGCGCATCTTCCGCGGCACCGCGCCGCAGACCGTGACGGTGCGCTTCTAGGAATCCCCGAGGCGCTTCAGTGCCGGGGTCGCCAGCGGCACCGCGAGCATGGTGCTGCCGACCGCCATCAGCAGCAACGCCGTGAACGTCGTGTTGGTGATGATGCCCTTGTCGAGCAGGATGTTCACGAAGATGATCATGATCAACGCCTTGGTCTGCAGCAGCCAGCCGATCAGCGAACTCTCGCCCGGCTGCCAGCGCAGGATCCTCCCCGCCAGCCGTATACCCAACAATTTGCCGCCGATGGCCGCGACGAGCAGTGCCGCGGCGACCAGAAACACCGCCGATCCGCCGATCGCCCACGCCGTGCGCAGCCCCGTGCTCAGGAAGAACACCGGCATCATGATGAGCAGGACGTTGTGGCGCAGCGTGTCGAGTTCCTTCTGATCAAACCAGCGACTCTCCATGACGGCACCCGACAGGAAGGCGCCGACCATGAAGTGCAGGCCGGACCAATCGGCGCCGAGTCCGCACAGCACGAGCCAGATGAGGCCGACATACCAGCGATCCCGCGCCGGCAAACGCTCCATGAGCCGGCGATAGCCCCAGGCGGCGATCGCAAAACCGGCCAGGAAAGCCAGTTGCTTGGCGATTCGTTGCCAGTCCATCAGGATCAGCGCCAACACGCCCCAAATCGCCACGTCGTCCAGACTCGCATAACGTAACAGCCGCTGACCGATCGGCCGGCGCAGGATCGCGAGCTTCTCCAGGAACAGGATCAGGATGGGCAGCGCCGTCACCGCACAGGCCATGCCGATGCCCATGGTGAATTGCCAGGCGGCGGCCCGCGGGCCGATCCAGCCGGGGAACTTAAGCATGCCGAGTGCGACGACGCAGCCCGCGAGCAGGGGCGTGCCGAGTGCCAGTCCGGCCGTGATCGCACTTTCACGGCGGTGCTTCCAGGCTCCCAGTAGGTCGAGTTCGATCCCCGCGATCCACACGAAACTCATCGCCGCCCACCAGGCGATGCCGTTCAGTGCCTGGACGACGGGCGGGTTGAAGACGAACGCATAGTAGTCCGGATAAGCCGCGCCCAGGATCCCGGGGCCGAGCACGATTCCCATGATGATCTGCACCACCACCAGCGGCGCGTAGAATTCGGTCCTGCCGAGGCGCCAGATCAAATACGGGATCGAGAATATGATCGCCATGGCGATCAGAAAGATTTCGCTGGTGCTCATCCGCCAAATCCCCTCAACGTGCCTTTTTCAGCCTGGTCAACTCTCCGGCTGCCATTCGCGCCAGGCCTTCATCAGCGGAAAATACAACCCGACACGTACGGGCTCCGGACCGAGCTTGCGCGCGAGCAGCGCATAGCGCTGCAGCTGTGGCCGGTAACGTTCGACTTCGCGCCGCAAAAACTCCTCGACACCGCCGCCTGCATGGTGGCTCGTCTTGTAGTCGATGACCCAGCGCACGCCCTCCTCGTCGATGAAACTTCGATCGAACACCACCCGCACCACCTCGCCGCCCGAATTGGCGGACAGCGCATGCTCGCGAAAGTCGTCACGATATCCCTTTTTCAGTATCCAGCGGCCGCGCGCATCGGCGCGCACGCCGAGCAGGGCCGCGATGACGCGCGCAGAGGCGTCCTCGAGGCGGTCCGCGGGTACGCCGTTCTGCGCCAGCCAGCGGGTGAAATGCGCTTCGCGTGCGCGAATGGCCGGCTCATCGCTGCTCTCGAGATCGAGCACCTGCAATTCGGCATGCACCAGATTGCCGACCCGCCGGGCGGTTTCACCGGCCCAATCGAACACCGGTGTCTCCTCACGCCGGGCGACCGCGAGCAGGGTCGCGGCGGACGAGGGCGCGGCCCAATCGAGATTCGGCGACCAGCCGCCCGGCACGCGGTTCAGCGGCACCGCGGGCCGATCCGTATCCGGGGCCGCCGGCGCGGCCGGCGCGGCATGCGTCACCGCTTCGATGAACTCGTGCGCCACGACCGGCCACATCACCGCGAGCAGACTGCCGGCGCGCGGCGGCCTGCGGGTCGGCGGCGCATCGGCCGGCGCGACCTCCGCGGGCGGCTCGAGGGTGGCGGTGAGGTGCAATTGCCATTTGGCGCGGGTGCAGGCCACGTACAGCAACCGCTCGGCCTCCAGGGCCGCCGCATCGCGCGCCTGGCGGCGCAGGAATTCGAACAGGCGGCCGGTTTCCGCGCCGAGCGCGGGACGCGCCGCCATCACCATGCCGTCGCGGCCGGTGCGGGCAAATTGGTGGGTGAGCAGCAATTCATCGCGATGCGAACGGGTGGCCCGCTCGAGCGCCGGCAGCACCACCATATCGAACTCCAGTCCCTTGGCTTTGTGGATGGTCATGATCTCCACGGCGCCGGCGCCGGCGCCTTCGGCGTACAGATCGGCGAAGCTCTCCACCAGTTCGGCGGCATCCGGCAGTGCGCGCCGCTCGAGTTCGCGCAGCCGCGCGAAGACCGGCCGCACGTGGTCGAGCTCCTGAACGCTGCGTGCGCACGCCGGACCGCCGAGGGCGAGCCACACGCGCTGCACCCAGCGGGACAGCGGCCCCTGCCCCTGCACGCCGAACGCGGCGTCGAGCACGCTGCGCACCCGGACACACCGCGCCCGGCCCGCGGCGCTCAGGCGATCAAGGACGGCCTCGTCGCGCAGCGCATCCAGGATGACGACCGGCGCGGCGCGCGCCAGGGTGAGCAGATCGGCGAGCGACAATCCGATCCACGGTGCGCGCAGCAGCGCGAGCCACGCCGTGCGATCGCCGAGATGCAGCAGCGCACAGGTGAGCATGACCAGGTCGCGCACCAGCGCGCGGTCCTGCAGCGGCTCGATGTCGGGCGCCTGGAAAGCCACGCCGCGCTGGTGCAGGCTGGTGGCGATGTCGCGCGCGTGCGCCTTGGCGCGCACCAGGATCGCGATGCGCCAGTCGGGATGCTCGCGCCGCCGCGTCTCGATGAGCTCGGCGATGGCGCGCGCTTCGTGCTCGCGGCTCGCAAAACCGCGCACGCTCACGCCGGGCTCCATGCCGTTCGCGGCGCCCAGCGCGCCGTGGCTGGGCCTGAATGCAATCGCGCCGCGGTCGCGATCGTCGTTGCGCGGCAGGATGCGCGCGAAGCGCTCGTTGATCCATTCGACCAGGACGCGCGCCGAGCGAAAGTTGCTGCTGAGCCGCTGCAGATCGAAGCGCAGATCCCCGATGCCCTCCTCCGCCAGTTCGAGGAACGCCCGCACCTCCGCCTGCCGAAATCCGTAAATCGACTGCATCGGATCGCCGACGCAGAACACGCTGCGCCCGTCTCCGACCTGCCAGCCGGCGGTGAGCAGCCGCACCAGTTCGAGCTGGGCACTCGAGGTGTCCTGAAATTCATCGATCAAGATGTGCTGCAGCCGGTAGTCGAGCCGCAGGGCGAGATCCGACGGGGCGGAGTCGGTGCCGAGCGCGCGCAGCGCGGCGAGCGACACGGCGGGAAAATCCGCCGCACCCTCGTCACGAAACACCTGCTGCAATTCGGCGGCGGCGAGCACCAGGACCTGGGCCACCTCGCGCACCCGGGCCCACTCATCGTCGCCGTAGCGCGGCTCGGGCAGCGTGCGGATTTCGGTGAGTACGGCCAGCACCTTCGGCTCGTGCTCGAATTCCGCCAGCCACTCGAGCATGCGCTCCTTGTCCGCGCCCTTCACAAAACCCTCGCCGATGGTGAGCCGCCGGCGCAGGCTTGATGCGCCGGTGAGGCAGATGTCGGCAAGACCGCGCCAGCGCGCGAGATCCGCGCCCGCCGGGGTGAGCGGTGTCGCGTCGTGCTGCCAGGCGACCATATCCGTCCGACGGCCGTCGAGCGCGAGCGCGGCCGCGTGCAGCAGCGGCGCGAGCGCGGCGAGCCTGCGCGCCCCGAGCACCTCGTGAGCGGTCCGCAAGGCGCGCGTCACCAACAATTCGAGATCCTCATCGAAGTGACGCCGCAACATCCGCAGTTGCGGTTCATCGAGGGAACTCGCCGCCTGCAATCGACCCGCCAGCAGCGGCAGCCAGCGATCGCGGGTCGGCAGCATCCCGGCGATCAATTCGACCAGCCGGCGCCAACGCTGATCGTCGAGCGCGAGCACCCGCTCGACCGCCGATCCGAACGAATCCGCCTCCTCGTGCGCCAGGGCGCGCCGCGCCGCCTCCTCGTAGAGCGGCTGCGGATTGTCGATCAATTTCAGCCGCGCGCCCGTTCCCGCCGTGATCGGCAGCTGACCGGCGAGCCACGCATTGAACGCATCGATAGTCTCGATGCGCAGCCGCGACGGATGATTTTCAATGTCGATGCCGCGGCCCGCCAGATGATGCCGCGCCGCCAGCGCGCACTCCCAGGTTTGCTCGTTGAAATGCGCCGGGCGTGCCCCGAGCGCCGCGACATCGAGCGCTCCCATCACCCGCTCGCGCATCTCGAGCGCCGCGCGACGGGTGAAGGTCAGCGCCAGGATCTGTTCGGGTGCCTCGACCTGGGCGAGCAGGCGCAGATAGCGTTGGGCGAGCAAGGTGGTCTTGCCGCTGCCTGCCGGCGCCTGCACGAGCACCGATCCGCCGGCCGCGACGGCGCGCGCGCGCGCGGCCGCATCGACGATGCCGCCCGCGGCCGGCGTGGATTCGTGCGCCTCAGTCATCGTCGGACAGCGTCGCCAGATCGAGAATCGAGGGGATGCGGCACAGGCCCTGCAGGTGGCAGGTCTGGCAGGCGCGCGGCGTCGGGTCGAGCACCGCCCGCCCGGCGGCGAACTGCCCGGCCAGCGCCTCGACCCGCTGTGACCAGGCACCGAGCAGATCGGCAAAGCTCGCGCGGCCCTCGAGCTTTGATCGCGTCCCGCGGGCCCTGAACACCGCTTCGCGCTCGACCTCGGCCACGAACCCGCACTCCGCGGCATTGACCTTGGCGTACGCGACGCCGACCAGCGCCGTCGGCCGCCGCAGGGCGTACACCGGAAGCTGCGGATTGTCGGGCCGCTCGCCGCGCCAATCCGGCAGGGCCGCGCCGCTCTTGTAATCGATGAGCACGCGCGCCCCATCGCCCAACCGGTCGATCCGATCGATGCGCACGCGGAATTCAAGTCCGCCGTGCACCGCCGTCTCGCTGCGCTGCTCGAGTTCAACCACCGCGAATGGCGGCCGCTCACTTTCGATATTCAGCCAATTGGCGAGCAGCTCGGTCAGACGCAGACGCTCGCGCTCGCGCCACCGCCCGCCCGGGTCGCGCCGCCGGCACAGTTTTTCGATGGCGATGAGCGCGCCTTCGTTCAACAGGGCGGCCAGGCGCGGCGCATCCCGCCGGCATTCGGCGAGCCCGGTCGAATCGCCCAGCACCGACCACACGTGGTGCAGGGCATCGTGGAGCATTTCACCGCGTTCGCGCTCGTTGAATCCGGGCACCGGCCGCTCGAGCACCTCGGCCTTGAGGCGCGTGTGCGCGAACCCCTTGAATGCGCAGTGCGACTGGGCGCGCAACGTACCCACCCCCCGCGTGCTCTCCCCGGCGTCGAAGGGCGGTGCCTGCTCGTCGAAGAACGACTCGAGAACGGGTGCGGCATCGAACTGCGCGCGCCAATGCGGCTGCGGCGGCACGCCCTCGAGCAGCGGCAGCTTCGGCAGCAGCGGGCTCAGGCTGGCGTGATGGTCCGGCGCATCGGCGCAGCTGAACACGCAGCGCGACGCGCGCGCCTGCCAGCGCCGCTGCAAATCCCGGGCCGCTTCGAGACGGGTGCTCACGGCCGCCTCGGTCACCCCGAAGTCCCGCTGCAGCCGCACCGGCAGCAGCGCAATCGGATCGGGCGGCGGCGGCCAGCCATCCGCGTCGGCGCCCCCCAGCCAGATCCCATCGTAGGCCAGCCACGGGTCCATGCGCTCACCGCTCACCCAGATGGGCGCGACGCCGGTCTGCACCTGAAACGGCGTATCGCCCGCCGCCCGCCGCACGATGCTTTGCGCCGAGGTCTGTGAATGGCCGCCGAGCACGGCATCAGCGGTCGCGAGCATGCCGAGCAATTCACGAAACCGCTCCGCCGCCTGATACTCGGTGCTCGACCAGCGGTGCCGCAGGCTCCAGGGAGCCGCCTCGAACGCGCTCAGCCACGCCGGGACCCAGCGGCTCATGCGCTGCGTTCCGCGCAGCTGCGTAAGCGCCTGCAGGGCAGCCTGCAGCCGCACGACCGCGGCCACCGGCGCCGCGGCGCCCGGCGCCGCACCGGCACGGCTGAGCTGCACGCTCTGCTCCAACCACTGCGCCAGAGGGGCGGCACTCGGCGCACGGCTGCGCAGGGCGACATCGAGGCGCGCCGCCGCGCCCGCCTCCGCCGCCGACGACTGCAGTTCCGGAGCCCGCAGCAGCGCGCTGAAGCGCTCGAAGGGCAGCGGCCCGCTGGCGGCCGACAACAACGCCAGAGCCGCGCGCACCGGCGCGAAATCGGCCAGCGGTGTGCCGCCGGCCACGGCATAGGGTGCGGAGTATTCGGCTGCCTCGAGCGCGAAACGTTGCGGCGCGAGCACCGCGTCGAAGGCGTCGATGAGCGCATCGCGCCTCTGCGCGAGGTCCGGTACGCAGATCCAGGCGCGAAAATCCGCCCGATCCCGCAGACCGCGCTGCGCCCAGTGCGCCATGGCCGCCAGTTCGGCGTCCGCGGAATGCGCCTTGAGCAGGTGCGCGCCGGCGCCCGGCGGCGCGCGGGGCGCATCCGCGCTGCACGGTTCGAGCGGCGCACCGGCGTGGGCGCCGAGCCAGCGGCGCGCCACCGGCCGCCATTCCGGACTCTCGATCCAGCACAGCGTCCCCGCGTCATGCCCGTCCCGACCCCTGCCCGCAAGATCCGCCAGCAGCTGATCGGAGCCGATGCAGCCGAGGTCGCGGCAGCGCTGTGCGAAGCGCGTGCTCCACTCGAGCAGCGCCGTGGTCTCCTCGGTGCCGTGGGCCGCGATGGCCTGCAGCGGGATGCCGTATTCGGCCATGGCACGGCGCGCCCGCCGCGCGGCCCGTGCGGCCCCGGCGGGTTCGAGCATCGAATGCGCCGATTCACTTGCGAGCACGACGTGGCGCCACAACTCGCGCTCCTCCACGTCGCTCAAGCAGCGCGGCAGCGTCGAATCGGTGAATTGGCGCTGCAGGTGGCGCTCCTTGAGCCAGCCGCCAAAGTCGCGCACCCGGGGCGTCGGCCACCATGCGCGGCCCGCATCGCGCTGCGCGCGTTCGATGGCATCGAGCAGCGCATTGGCGAGTTCGGCGTTCGGCGCCAGCACGGTGCGGCCCGCGTCGGCGGCCTCCAACAAGACCGGTGCCAGTCGCTGGATTTGCAAAGCGGCTTTAGGCGGAGCCGGCGGAACCGGGGGAACCGACGACGTGCAGCGCGGGCGCGCCGCCCTGCTGCGCGTCGAGCAGCTCCTCGATGCGTTCAAAGACCATGCCGAGCACCTGCGGTTCCGGCAGATTCGTGATGCGGAAACAATTGCGGTAGGGCACGTTGAAGCTCACCCCGGGCGCCACCAGCACGTGCTTGTTTTCCAGCAGATTGAGCGCGAACACCTGATCGTCGAACTCAGGCAGCACCTCGCTGCGCACCTCGACGAAGGCATACAGTGCCCCCATCGGACGCGACAGCTTGAGAAACCGGCTGCGCGCGACGGCATCCAGGATCACCTGCCGCGATTCGTACAGGCGTCCTGCGGGGCGAGTGAGGTCGCGGATGCTCTGATAGCCGCCCAATGCCGTCTGCACGGCCCACTGGCCCGGCACGTTGCTGCAAAGCCGCAGCGAGCTCAGCAATTCGAGACCGGCGAGATATTCGCCGGAATTTTCAAGATCGCCCGAAAAAACCGCCCAACCCACCCGGTAGCCGCAGGCGCGGTAGACCTTCGACAGTCCGCTCATCGTGCAGCACAGGGTGCCGTGCACCAAGGTGGCCATGGGCACGAACTCGGCCTCGTCGTACAGGATCTGGTCGTAGATCTCGTCCGACAGCACCACCAGGCGATGCTGCTCGGCAATGCGGGCGAGCGCCTCGAGCGTGGCGCGCGGATACACGGCGCCGGTGGGGTTGTTCGGATTCACGATGACGATCGCGCGCGTGCGGCGGGTGATCAGCGCCTCGATCTCGCCGGGATCCGGGACGAAGCCGCGCTCCCGGCGGCACGGGTAGTGAACCGCGCGCCCCGTGTTCAGGTTCACCGCCGCGGTCCACAACGGATAGTCGGGACTTGGCACCAGCACCTCGTCGCCCGGATTGAGCAGCGCGCGCAGCGTGAGATCGATGAGCTCGCTCACGCCATTGCCGATGAAAACCTCCTGGGCGCTCACGCCGCGCACCCCGCGCTCCTGCTGCTGCATCACCACCGCTTCGCGCGCCGGGAAGATGCCCTGTTGATGCACGTAGCCTTCGCTGTGGCGCAGGTTCTCGATCATCGCGAGACGCATGGTCTCGGGCGTGCGAAACCCGAAGGCATACGGGTTGCCGATGTTGAGCGACACAATGTCATAGCCGAGCCGCTCGAGCGCGTGCGCACGCCGCGCGAGCTTGCCGCGGATCTCGTAGCGCACGTTCGCCAATCCCTCGCTCGCGCGCAGCGCCTTGCGCTGATTCATGCGGGAAGTGCCGTGCGATGAGGTAGCCGTGTCATGCGCGCCAAGAATACACGAGCGCGCGCCGCCGGTGATTGACCGCAAGGTGGACAAGGCAGGTGTCGGTCCTTAAACTAGCGCGAAGGATCAGCCGGGTGGGCGCGTCGCGCGCATCGTACGAGCCAATCCGCCCAATCTTGAGGTTTCATGGAATCGACACGTCCCATCCGTGCGCTGATGCGCGGTCTCGATGCGCTCACCGTGCTCAACCTGCGCGATGGCGCAACCGTGTCGGAAGTCGCACAGGAAATCCGCCTGCCGCGCACCACCGCCTACCGGATCCTCGAGACGCTCAGCCTTGCCGGCTACGTGTTCCGCGACCCGGGCGACGACCGCTACCGTCTCACCATCATGGTACGCGCCTTGAGCGGCGGCTTCGAAGATGCGGCGTGGGTGAAGCGGATCGCGCAGCCCGCCATCGAGGAGCTCAGCCGCGAGACCGGTTGGCCGGTGTTCGTGGCGACGCTCGCGGGTGCGAAAATGGTGATCCGCGAGAGCACCGCCCATGGCACCGCGCCGGCGCTCGGGCGCTGCATTGCCGGGGTGCGCCTTCCGCTGCTGCGCAGCGCGAGCGGCCTCGCTTACCTGGCATTTTGTCAGGCCTCCGAGCGCGCCACGCTCATCGACCTCCTCGCCCGTTCGACGCGCGAGGAGGATCGGCCGGCCCGCACCGGCCGCGCCGAACTCGAGCGCACACTGGTGGGCATCGAATCCGAAGGTTACGCTACGATGACGCAGAGCGGGCGCAACCTCGAGGAACTCGGGATGAGCGTGCCGGCCCCGCTCGCGGAAGGCTCGCTCGCCTGCGTCACGATGCGCTTCGCCGCTTCCGCCGTGCCGTTCGAGGTGGCGAGGGAGCGTTTCCTGCCGAAACTGCGCCAATGCGCGGCGGGCATCAGCGGTTTAACAGCTTAAGGAGAGGACATGCAGAAGATCATGGTTTGCATCAAGCGCGTCGTCGATTACAACGTGCGCGTACGAGTCAAGCCCGACGGCAGCGGCGTGATGCTCGACGGCGTCAAGATGAGCGTCAATCCGTTCGACGAAATCGCGCTCGAGGAGGCGCTGCGCATCAAGGAGCGCGGCGGGCAGATCGAGGTGGTGGCGGTCAGCATCGGCGTGGCCGATACGCAGCAGCAGCTGCGCACGGCGCTGGCGATGGGCGCGGACCGGGCGATCCTGGTGCAGACCGATCAGCCGGTCGAACCGCTCACGGCCGCGCAAACCTTTCTCGCGCTGGCGAAGAAGGAAAATCCCGACCTGATTTTTCTCGGCAAGCAGGCCATCGACGACGATGCCAATCAGACCGGGCAGATGCTGGCGGCCATCTGGGAACGCCCCCAGGCCACCTATGCCTCGAAGGTCGAAATCAACGGGGCTAAAGCCGCGGTGACCCGCGAAATCGATGCCGGCCTCGAGACCATCGAGGTGGACCTGCCGGCGGTGATCACCGTCGATCTGCGCTTGAACGAACCGCGCTACGTGAAATTGCCTGACATCATGAAGGCGAAGAAAAAGCCGCTCGACGTCACCTCGCTCGATGCGCTCGGCATCAGCGCGGGCCAATTGCTCAAGACCGTAAAGACCGATCCCCCGGCCCAGCGCCAGAAAGGCGTGATGGTCAAGGATGTGGCCGAACTCGTCGACGTACTCAAGAAAAAGGGTCTGATCTAATGCACAAAGTACTCATCATTGGCGAACACGACGGCAAAACGCTGAACCCGGCGACGGCGAAATGCGTGACCTGCGCCAAGGGCATCGCGGATGCCGAGATCAGCATCGCGCTGTTCGGTGCCGACACCGCCGCGGTGGCGGCCCAGGCCGCGCAGGTGGCCGGGGTCAGCGCGGTGGTGCGCATCGATCGGCCGGAGAACGAGCATCCGCTGGCGGCGATTTTCGCGCCGCAGATCGTCGAGTTGGCGGCCGGCTACAGCCACCTGTTCGGCCCGTCCACCAGTTTCGGCAAGGACCTGATGCCGCGCGTCGCGGCGCTGCTCGGCGTGCCGCAGGTCAGCGATCTGATGGCGGTCGAAGGAGCCCATCGGTTTCGCCGTCCGATCTATGCGGGCAATGCCATCGTGACGGTCGAAGCGGATCCGGCGCGCAAGCTCGTGGCCACGGTGCGTGTGGCCTCGTTCGAGGCGGCCGGCAACGGTGCCAACGCCGCGATCGAAGCGAAAACCCTCACCGCCGCCCTGCCCGCGCACACCCGCTACGTCGGCGCGAAATCCGGTTCGACGGATCGCCCCGACCTGCAGACCGCCTCGCGGGTCGTCTCCGGCGGCCGTGCCCTCGGCAGCGCCGAGAATTTCAAATTGCTGTTCAGCTTCGCCGACAAGATCGGCGCCGCCGTCGGCGCCTCACGCGCCGCCGTCGATGCGGGTTACGCCCCGAACGAAATGCAGGTCGGGCAGACCGGCAAGATCATTTCGCCGGAGATCTACATCGCGATCGGCATCTCGGGTGCCATCCAGCATCTGACCGGGATCAAGGACGCACGCACCATCGTCGCGATCAACAAGGACGGCGAAGCGCCGATCTTCGAGGTCGCCGACGTCGGTTTGGTGGGCGATCTGTTTCAGATCGTGCCGGAATTCGAGCGGTTGGTGAGCTGAGGGGAAGCTTAAGGCCCGACGGCGCCGGCGGCGGCGCCCAGGGCTGCCACCAACCGGTCGGCGTGCTCGGGAAGAAACGGCAGCGGCGGCCGCAGCTTGAGGATGTCGGCCTGCGCCCCTTCGTAACCGATCAGCACCCGCGACTCGGCGGCCAGGTGGTTGATGATCGCCTTGGCGCGCTGACGCGCCGTGGTGTGCGCCGATGCGTTGACCTGCAGGCCGAGCAGCAGGCCCGTGCCGTAGACCTCGCCGAACCCTGAATGCCGGGCCGCTAGCGCGGTCAACTGCCGCCGCAGATACTCCCCGGTGCTGCGCGCGTTCGCCATCAGCTGCTCGGCCTCGAGGACCTCAAGCACCGCCAGCGCGGCGGCCGCCGCCACCGGGTTGCCGCCGAAGGTCGAGAAGAATCCGAACTTCGCCTGAAACGCCTCGATGAGCGCGCGGTTGGCGACGACCACGCCCATCGGATAACCATTCGCCACCGGCTTGCCCAGGGTGACGATGTCCGGTTCGAAGCCGCGGCGCGCGAATCCCCACAGGTGGGCACCGCAACGACCCAGCCCGTACTGCACTTCGTCCGCGACGATCAGGGCGCCCGCCGCCCGGATGGGTGCGGCCACGGCGGCGGCCCACTCGGGCGGCGGATCGAAAATGCCCGAACTCGTGAGCGCGGTATCGATGAAGAACGCGGCGGGGGCGAAACCGCGCCCCGACAGGGTCTCGATCGCCTGATCGACATCCTGGCGCACCGCCGCCAGGCCGGCCGCGCTCAAGGGCGCGTGGGCGCGCGACTCCGCCGGCGGGACGCCCAACGTCACGACCTTCGGATCGCGCGACTCGCCGGTGCTCGGCGTGAGCGCCGCGACGGCGTCGGTGATGCCGTGATAGGCGTGCTGCATCACCAGGCCGCCGTGGCCGCCGGTGTGCATTTGTGCGATGCGCCAGGCCACGTCATTGGCCTCGCTGCCGGAATTGACGAAGATACAGGTGTCGAGGTGCGCCGGAAGGGTCGCCGTCAGCCGTTCGGCATACTCGAGGATGCCGTCGTGCAGGTAGCGCGTGTGCGTCGCGAGCCTCGCCGTCTGCTGCTGGATTGCCCGCACGACCGTCGGATGCGTGTGGCCGACGTGCGGCACGTTGTTGTAGACATCGAGGTAGGCCTGGCCGGCCGGATCGTAGAGCCACACCCCGGAACCGCGCACGAACTGAAGCGGACGCTCGTAGAACAGCTCCGCGCCCGCCCCCATCAACCGGTGGCGGCGCCGCAGGTCGACCGTCTGAATCGCCCCTGGCGGCTCCTCGAGGGTGGCCCGCGGTCCGGCGGCCTCGTGCCAGGCACGGGTCAACGCCGCGCGATCGGCCCGCAGCAGCTGCCCTAGCGAGCGCGCAGCACCGGCCGCGGAGCGCTCGAGCGCCTGGGCACCTCGGGCATCATGCCGCCCCCGCCAGGCATGCACCAGCAGCGTCACGGCGTGACGCGCCAGGATCAGTTCGTACAGCGCCTCGATCTCGCCGCTTTCCAGCGGCAGACGCTGCGCGTAGCCGCGCACCAGCGCGACGAGTCCGGGAACGTCGGCGGCCCCATCGGCGAGCAGTTCCGACATGGCCACGGCGAGCTCGAGCACCAGCGGCGCATGAATCATGTCGCCGAAATCCAGGATGCCGCTGATGCAGCGGTCAGGACCGACCAGCAGATTGTGCCCGTGGCCATCCCCGTGGATCGCCTGGCTGCGCAGCGAATGCAATGCCGTCAGCCGCTCCTTGAACAGCGCGCAGGCGCGCTCGACGTCATGGCGCAGCGCCGCGGAATCAAGGTATGGGCTGAATGCGGCCAGCTCCGGCAGACGCCGCACGTCCCAGGCCAGCCGCTGGGCGAGCGCGGGATGAAAAAACCCGCGCAGCGCATGATCGAGCCGGGCCAACGTCCCGCCGGTGCGTTCGAGCAGCGGCGCGTCGGCGGGCTGCTCGGCGAGCAGCCGGCCGGGAAGAAAGCCCATGAGGCAGGTGGCGTAGGTGTCGCCGTTCGACTCGGTGCTGCCGACATCCTCACCGCGCAGCGTGGCGACCAGCGAGGGCACCGGCAGCGACGGGTCCTGCTCGGCCACGTGGCGCAGAACGCGCACCTGACAGTCGGTTGCGGCCTCACCCGCCTCGAGATCGATGATTTTGAGCACGTACTCGTGCCCATCGGCGGTGTGCAGCCGGAAATTGCAATCCCGCTCGCCCGACAGCGGCCGCACCGACACCGCGAGCCCGTAGGCATCGCGGGCGATGCGCTCCGCCTCCGCAACCGAGAAGACCGGCGGTGCCGTTCGCAGCGCCAGCAAGGACGTACTAGAGATGATTCAGCACGAAGTCGGCGGCCGAGACCTTGAACTCACCGGGCGCCTCGACGTGAACCTGCGTCGCCACGCCGTCCTTGACGACCAGTGCGAAACGCTGTCCGCGCACGCCCATCCCGTAGCCGGTGGCATTCAATTCGAGCCCGAGCGCCTTGGCGTACTCCGCATTGCCGTCGGCCAGCATGAGGATTTTGTCGCCCACGCCGCCCGCCTTGCCCCAGGCGTTCATCACGAACACGTCGTTCACCGCCGTGCAGGCGATGGTGTCGACACCTTTGGCCTTGATCTGGTCCGCGAGCTCGACGAAGCCGGGCAGATGCTTGGCATCGCAGGTCGGGGTGAATGCCCCCGGGACCGAGAACAGCACGACGGTCTTGCCCTTGAACAGCTCATCGGTGCTGAGCTTCTGCGGGCCGTCCTTGGTCATCCGGGTGAACTTCCCCTCGGGCATCTTATCGCCAGCTTTGATGGTCATGAAAACTCTCCTAAAGCCTGACTTATGAACCCACCTTCTCGCCGTACAGCTCCCACAGCTTGAGCACGCGGGGGCTGATGTTCGGCACCGATTTCAAGCCGACGAAGGCCTTCTTGGCTTCGGCGTAATTCTTCAGCTGCACGTTCGCGAGGCCGAGATACACGTATGCTTCGTCGAGATGCTTGATCTGGCCTTTGGCGAAGCCCCGGCTGATCGCGTCGGCGGCCTTCTGGTAATCGCCGAAACCGTAATACACCTCGCCCAACTTGACGTCGAGCTCGCCGGCCGGGCTCTTGGTCGCCTCGGCTTCCTCCTGCGGGAGGCCCTTGCGGTCCGATTCGGCGCGCGACTTGAGGGAGTTCAGGATTCGCGTCGCCCGCTCCTTGTGCTCCTCCTTCACCACGCCGCTCGACATGGCCTTTTCGATCACCGATTGGGCCTCACCGGGCAGCGCGGCGTCCGCCAGCAGCTGCGCCATTTCAATGTAATCCGTATCGGCATTCATCGAGTTGGTGTTGTACATGACGCGGTAGATCATCAGCGTGTTGTGATCATCACGCTCGTCCTGCCGTTCGATGCGCAGCAACGTGTTCCAGTAGGAGGTCTTGTTGTTGAGCCGGATCAAATCCACGAGCACCGCATCCATGGCCGGGGAGTCGCCGGAATCGGAGGCGCACTGCAGCTTGAACAGATACAGATTTTCCTTCGGCGTCTCGCCCGCCTTGCGCGTCGCGGCGATGGCCTTGTCCGCCCAGACCGCGGAGCTCTTGCAGTCCTTCAACTGGTAGTAGCTCTGGGCAATGATCGCGATGTCGTTCGGAGTCGCCGTGCCCGCATCGACCATCTGCTTGCCCACCTCGATGGTCTTCTGGTATTCGTTCGAGCTCGCGGCGATCTGGAACAGGATCTTGGTGGTGCGGGTCACTTCCTCGGGGCTCATCGCACCGGTCGCCAATTCGGCCTCGTAGGCCGCCTGTGCGCCCTTCAGGTTGTTCAACTTGATGTTGGCGAAGCCCTTGAAGTCATCGATGGTCTTCTTGTCGAACGCCGTGAGCGGCGATTTGGTTTCGGCGGCCTCGAGTTGCTTGAGCGCCTCGGCCCACTGACTCGCCTGCAGCGCCTTTTGCGCAGCGGTCATCTCCTTGGCGATGACCCGGCTGATTTCCTGGCCCTTGGGTTTGTCCGCCGCGGCCGATACGCCGGGCGCCGCGGTCCCGGCGAGTGCGAGCAGTACGCCGAAGCTCGCGCCGGCGATGGCGCGATGCAGGGACGAACGTACGTGGTGGTGCTTCGATTGAGTCATGTCAAAACCCTCGCGACCTTGATGGTCTTAAAAATTGTTTTTGGGGCGAGGTCAAACAAACGGCGCGTGAACCCCAAAGCTTCAAGGGCTGACGCGCCGCACTCTCGCCGAGACCTTAGTTGTTGAAATAATCGTTGTTGACGAATCCAATCTTCTTCAAGCCGCGGTGCTGCAGATCGGCAAGCGTCTGCGCCACGATCTCGTACTTGGCGAACTTGTC
>Ga0181534_10001166_pt1 | contig 17453 bp, 21 predicted proteins | sample PEATcosm2014_Bin_37_FD_119758 | JGI IMG/M metagenome (GOLD analysis project Ga0181534, IMG submission 119758) | Peatland microbial communities from MTU Mesocosm Facility, Houghton, MI, USA - PEATcosm2014_Bin17_10_metaG | ecosystem: Environmental > Terrestrial > Soil > Wetlands > Peat | place... | reverse complement strand
TCGAAGAAGGAACGGTCCAGGCGCGGCCACTCGCCGTCCCGCATGGGCATGATTTCCAGGAACAGATCGCGGAACCGGCCGTCACCAGCGGCCGAGAGCCACTGCACTTTGTGCTCTTCCAGGTTGGCGTGGAAACCCAGCAATTCGGTCACGCGGCCATACAGATCGCCGAGTGAGTCGGGATAGTAGAGCTCCTTCTCCAGCGAAAGCTGCGTGCCCGCAGCGCGCCAACGCGTGCCGCAACGGAAATCGCCCGCGCGATCCAGCGTGAGCACGGTGGCTTCTTCATAGGGCGACGGATAATAGGCCGAGGCGGCATGCGCAACATGATGCTCCACCACCACGAGGCTGCTATTGGGAAATCGCGCGCGCAGTTGCAGGTGGAGCGCGGCTTCCGGGCCGGTGGTGTATGGGCGCACGATGGCGACGGTGTCAACCTGTTCGGGCGTCGCGCCCGCCAGCGCGAGACACGCGGCGATGGACTGCTCAGGAAGTCCCGTCGGGCCGGTGTGCGCGCCGGGTTGCCCTTGGCGGCTCAGCTTGGATTCTTCGACGGCCGCCACCAGCGCGCCGTCGCGCAAGATGGCGCATGCCGCATCGCCCAGTACGCCGCCAATTCCCAGAATGATCATTTCGGTTTCTGGGCCTTCTCGGCTTTTTCGAGCCGGGCATACGAATCCCGCAGCGCCACCGTCCGGTTAAAGACCAGCTTGCCAGGCGCGGAATCCGGATCGACGCAGAAGTAACCCAGCCGCTCGAACTGATAGCGCCCGCCCTCCACGGCATCGCGCAGCGAAGGCTCCAGCTTTGCGCCAGTCAACACCTCAAGCGAGCGCGGGTTCAGATTGGCGGTGAAGTTTTCGCCTTCATCGGTCTGGTTGGGGTCTTCGCGGGTGAACAAATTCTCGTACAAACGCACCTCCGCATCGATGGCGTGCGCCGCGGAGACCCAATGAATGGTGGATTTCACCTTGCGCCCGTCCGGCGCGTTGCCGCCGCGCGTGGCGGGGTCATAGGTGCAATGGATCTCAATTATCTCGCCCGTCTTTTCGTCCTTGACCACGCCCGTGCAGGCGATGAAATAACCATAGCGCAGGCGGACTTCGCGCCCCGGAGAAAGACGGTAGAACTGCTTGGGCGGGACTTCTTTGAAGTCGTCTTGCTCAATGTAGAGCACGCGCGAGAAAGGCACTTTGCGCGTGCCCATGGCCGCATCTTCGGGATTGTTCACCGCCTCCATCTCTTCCACCAGGCCATCGGGGTAGTTGTCGATCACCACGCGCAGCGGCCGCAGCACGGCCATCACGCGCGGCACGCGCTTGTTCAAGTCCTCGCGCAGGAAGTGCTCCAGCAGTCCAAGCTCGATAGTGCCATTGGTCTTCGAAACGCCAATCGCATTGGAGAAATTGCGCAGGGCTTCGGGCGTGTAACCGCGCCGCCGGATGCCGGAAATCGTGGGCATGCGCGGATCGTCCCAGCCGCTCACATGCCCGTCCTGCACCAATGTCAGCAGTTTGCGTTTACTCAGCAGCGTATAAGTGAGATTGAGCCGGTCGAACTCGATCTGTTGCGGATGATAGATGCCTAACTGCTCCACATACCAGTCATAGAGCGGGCGGTGATCTTCAAACTCCAGCGTGCAGATGGAATGCGTGATGCGCTCGATGGAATCGGACTGGCCGTGCGTGAAATCGTACATCGGGTAGATGCACCATTTAGCGCCGGTGCGGTGATGTTCGGCGTGCAGTATGCGGTACATCACCGGATCACGCATGTTCAAGTTCTTCGCGGCCATGTCGATCTTGGCGCGCAGCGTGCGCGAGCCATCGGGAAACTCGCCCGCCCGCATGCGCTCGAACAGATCCAGGTTTTCTTCGATCGAACGGTTGCGCCAGGGGCTCTCCTTCCCCGGCTCGGTCAAAGTTCCCCGGTACTCGCGCAGCTCGTCGCCCGTAAGATCGCAAACATAGGCGTTCCCGGATTTGATGAGTTGCACGGCCCATTCATGTAACTGGTCGAAATAGTCGGACGCATAAAACAGCCGGCCTTCCCAATCGCCGCCCAGCCAGCGGACATCTTTAATGATGGAATCGACATACTCGGTCTCTTCCTTGGAGGGATTGGTGTCGTCGAAGCGCAGGTTGCATTTCCCGCCAAACTCCGCGGCGAGTCCGAAGTTGAGATTGATCGACTTGGCATGGCCGATGTGCAGATAGCCGTTCGGCTCCGGTGGAAAACGGGTATGCACGCGGCCATCGTATTTGCCGGTCTTTAGGTCTTCGATGACGATGTCGCGGACGAAGTTCGAAGGGCCTGGGGTGGGGGTCATAATATACCGAAGCTCCTACTGCAACTTCTCGATGGCCTGGCCGATGCGCGCGATCGAGGTGTCGCGGCCGAGCACTTCGAGGGTTGCAAACAGCGGCGGCGCGTTTTTTCGGCCGCAGACGGCCACGCGAATGGGCTGAAACATCTGGCCGGTCTTGATTCCCAGCGCGCCGGCGGCGGAGCGCAGGGTTTGTTCGAGCGCATCGTGGGTGAATTCGGTTGTGGCCAGCGCCTCGCGGCCGCCCTGCAATGCCTTCAGCGCCATGGCGGCGTCGCCCTTCTGCGGGATCAACTCGGCGCTGTCGTAAGGCGGAAGTTCGTCTACAAAGAAGAAATCCGCGACCGTCAGCACGTCCCGCAGCAGCTTGATGCGCTCCTGCACCAGCGGAGTAATCCGCAGCATTCGGGCGCGGTCTACATTAAATCCGGCGGCGCGCACGATGGGCAGCAGCAGATCGGCCAGATCCTCCATGGGCAGCGCGCGAATGTGCTCCGCATTGAGCCAGAGCGCCTTGGGATCGATAGGGTCTTCCTCGGTAAAGTTCACCACCGCGTTGCTGCGGTTGATGCCCTCGAAGGAGAACGCGTCGATCAGCTCCTGGCGGCTCATGCGGTCGCGATTGTCCTTGGGCGACCAGCCCAGCAGGCACAGGAAATTGACAAAGGCCTGCGGCAGGAATCCGTTGTCGCGATAGGTGGTCACGCTGACCACCGGCCCGTGGCGGCGCTTGGAAAGCTTGGCGCCATCCGGCGCGATCAGCAGCGGCAGGTGCGCGAATTGCGGCGGCGTGGCGCCGGCGGCCTCGAAAATCAGCACGTGCTTGAATGTGTTCGTCAGATGGTCCTGCCCGCGGATGATGTGGCTGATGCGCAAATCGGCGTCGTCCGCGCAGGAGGCCAGGTGATACGTCGGCATTCCGTTGCTGCGCAGCAGCGCGAAGTCCTCGATGTCCGCCGTGGATTTGACCTGCTCGCCATACACTGCGTCGCGAAAGCACACGTTGATGGCCTGGTCGCGCGGCACGCGGAAGCGCAGCACAAACGGCTCTCCGGCCGTGGCGCGCCGGTCGCTTTCGGCGGCGGATAGCTCACGCATGCCGGGATTGAACAGCCACGCGCCTTCGCCGCGCGCCGGTTCGGCGGCGAGTGCGTCGGCCGGGGTGAAGTCGCGGTACGCGAGACCCTTCCCAAAGATCGCCTGCGCCGTTTCCTGGTGCACGGACAGACGCTCGGACTGGCGATATTGCTCGTCCCATCCGAGATCGAGCCAGCGCAGCCCATCGAAGATGGAATCGAGCGAAGACTGCGTATTGCGCTCGACGTCTGTATCGTCAATGCGCAGGATCATGGCGCCACCGAAATGGCGCGCATAGAGCCAGTTGAAAATGAATGTGCGCGCGCTGCCGATGTGGAGAAAGCCGGTGGGAGACGGCGCGAAACGAACTCGTAGCATTAAAAATCCAGTATAACGTGGGGCAATTCTAATCGTTGGCGGCGCGAAGCGGTTGGGTCTTCCCGATTGCGTGGCCGGTGCGGCTGGCGTCGAACAGGGCCTTGGTGCGCCAGACGTGCTCATCCCAATCGTCGCCGATGCGTGCGAACACTTCCCGCGCGGTCTCGGTATCGCCTGCCCGCAATGCCAGATAGGCCACCATATTCCGCTGGCGGTTGGTGGAACCATACAACCGGTCGATGGCCGAAAATCCTTGCCGGACGCGCGGCCAGGACAGCGCCGGCGCCTGCGTCGAACGGCAGCAGTTCAGCGCGGCGGCAATCATAAAATACGTGGCATCGCCTTCTTCTCCGCCGGCCTGATCGGCCACTTGCTCCGCCCACCGTTCGGATTCCCCGGGCTTGCCGTGCCACTTTGGCAAAAGGTAGTATGCGTACGCGGTGGCGAAGTAATAATAGCCCGGCTGATTGGCCAGCGCCTGGGTAGCGAGCGCATCCACCTGTGCGCGATCCCACCCCTGCGCCGTGGCGACGGCTTGCATTTCCCGATACCATTGCGGATCCGCGGCGCCTACTTTCGCCGCATCCTCCAGCACCGTGCGGGCCGATTGTTCGCGCTGGCGAAAAAGCGCCCAGCCTTCCGGCGTCACCGTATCGGCAAAGCCAGTGCCCCGCGCTTTCCAGGCGAAGCGAATATAAGCGTGCGCCAGCGCCACGCGGGGTGTTGGAGAAGTAGGGCTCTCCTTGATCCAGCGTTCCAGCTTGGCCATATGCGACTGCCACGCGGCGTCCGTAGCCGTGAGCGGGCCCGCATCGCCGATCGTTTTGTAGAAAGTGTTCAGTTGCCACGCGCCGCCTTTAAAGCGCAGTTTTTCGCTCCGCAGCCGGGCGGCAAGGGTATCCAGTTCCGCGAACTCGCCTTTGTTGAAGAGGCTTTCGACCTGCACCTTGAAAGCGCGCACATGCGTGTCGACCGGTTCGGCGCTATCTTCCGTGGCCGGCTCCTGTGCCGCTACAGCCAGCGCCGCGACCGCAAGGTATAGAAATTTCATCGCTGACTCTCCTTCTCAATTTTACTCGATTGCCTCCGTATCGTCTTTGGCCGGCCGGAGCGTATGCTAGCGTGGATGCTTGTCCCCCGCGCTCGTCACGACCGGAATCGGACCGCCGCTGCTGGCCGCCCTGATCGGTGTGGCCGGCGTGTTCCTGGGACTGTGGCTGACCAGCGCCGGACGCCGCACACGCCTGGTGGTCCCGTTCAGCGCGGGCGTGCTGTTGGGCGTGGTGTTCTTCGGACTCCTGCCCGAACTGGTGGAAGAGATCGGGTGGCCGATGACCGGGCTGTTCTTCGCCGCCGGTTACGGCCTGCTGTTCTGGATCGGCCGGCACGTAGCGCCGGTATGCCCATCCTGCGCGCACGATCACGACCACCGGTCCTGCGACACGGCGCTGCACGGATTCGCCGCGCCCATGATCGGCGCCAGCATGCTGCACAGCTTCTTCGATGGCTGGACAATCGCCACGGCGCAGTTGGCGTCGCATCACGGGATCCGGCTGGCCGTGGCCCTGGCGGTAGCTTTGCACAAAATTCCGGAGGGCATCGCGCTGGGGGCAATCGTACGCGCATCGGTCGCGTCGCGCTCCGCCGCGCTGTTCTGGAGCGTGTTGGTGGAAGCTATCACGCTGGTGGGCGGCATTCTGGGACTGGCCATCGCCCCGCAACTGGGCACCGCCTGGATTACCTATCCGCTGGCGCTGGCCGCCGGATGGCTGTTCTACCTGGGCGCGCATGCGGTACATGAAGAGTGGAAGCAGCGCGGTCCGGTGCCCGCGTGCGTGACCGCGCTGACGGGCGCGGCGGGCGCGGCAGCGCTGCAGCAAGGGGTGCAGGCTTGGTTCCGGTGAGACTGGCGCGCACGCCCTGGCGCCTGTGCCCTGGCTGCCTTTTTGGGCCGAACTAAGCCAATAAGTCATTTAGTTTCATCGTGTGCATCAGCGTAACCCAATTGGCCCGGACACCAGGCAGGAACCCCGATTCGTGTTGCATTCGGTTGCATGGCGCTGCGTTGGAACGGCGGCATTTCCGTCCCGGAAGACCACGGTAGCATGGCGGTTTCGAGTATCCGGCTGGTGACCGTGCGATGCGGGCTTGTTTTCATGGGCATGCGCGCGGGCCTGGGCCGGTGACCGGCAGCCGGAGCATCAGGGCTGGAGTTCGTGGTACGTAGTATATAGTATATGATATACTACCTCCATGGCGCACTTGACTATCTATCTTAACGACGATGTGGAACGGCGAGTCCGCGAGTCGGCCAAGACCGCCAAGGTCAGCGTCAGCAAATGGGTGGCAGATCGAGTGACCAAGTCAGTGGAAACATCCTGGCCCCCGGAGTTCCTAGCTCTTGCCGGGGCGTTTCCGGACTTCCCCGATGCGGGCCAATTGCGGAGGGGTTACGGTGAGGACGTCCCGCGCGAGGGACTGGATTGACGCTCCTCGACACCAACGTCATAGTTCACTACCTAAAGGGCGATCCCGCGATTGCTGCGCGCATCCACGGCGCGTCCCGCGGCGAACTGGCGATTCCAGCGATCGTACTTTACGAGTTGGAGTACGGAACGCTGCGATCGGGACTGCCGGCTAGACGCCGGCTGGAGTTGGAGGCGGGCCTTAGGCACATTCAGCACGTGCCCTTCGATACCGCGGCGGCGGTGGCCGCCGCGCACATCCGCGTCGAACTCGAGAGGCAGGGTTCGACAATCGGACCCCTCGATCTGCTGATCGCCGGAACGGCTGTCAGCCGCGGAGCCACCCTGGTGACGAACAATGCCACCGAATTCGCGCGCGTTCCTGGGTTGCGGGTGCTGGATTGGAGAACGGCATAGAGCCTGCACTCTTTTCGGAAACGGCGCACGCCTGTCGTCGGCGTATCCACCTGCCGGCCGATCATCGCCAATCCTGCACACCGTGGTGGACGTGCAGGATTTCGACGGCCGCAGCTTTCCCTACGTAAACCACGACGTATGGGAGGGCGTAAGCGCAAGTTCTCTTGTGCCGCTGCGGTGGCCGGGCCTGCCGCGGTTGGGTGTGGTTTTCAGGGAGCGGATACTCTGGCAGATGGTCCGGACCGTCGGCTCCGCAAAATGCGGGTAGTGTTGTTGAAGATAGTTCTTGATGCTTTCGAGGTCTTCGGCGGCAGGAACGGTCCAACGAACACGCATCAGGACTTGATGGCTTCCACGCGAGGGTCCATTTCTTCTTCTTCGAAGAACTCGTCGCGTTCGGCTGCGGCGATTCCTTTCTCAACGGCCGCAAGGAAATGGGCTTCCCCGTCGAGATAACGGACGACGACGCTCGTCACCCATCGCTCAGGAACAGATCCGGCTCTTGCCGCGATTCGGGCAAGCTGGGCTTGCTGCTCGGCGGTGAGCTGTACTTCCACCTCCTCAAGGTACTCCAAATGCTTGCCTCAACAAACGGCCGCCTCTACGCTGCAGAGGTTGCAGTAATCGGACCGCTGATGAGGCTGGCACGGAACTGGATTAGGGTTGGCCCCGACGGGAAGGCGATGGCGCAACGTAGGCGTCAGCGCAACATGATGGACGGTGTCACACCCTCTCGCCTCCAGGCGACGCTCGTGGCGGCTAATACCCGCGCCGCTTATCCACCACATTTTGCAGCGGCTGGCCTTTGCGGTAGCGCTCGAAATTGGCCAGGAACAACTGCATGGCGCGCTGCTGCCAGTCCGGAGTGTGATCGGCGGAATGGGGCGAGAGCAGCAGGTTGTCGAGCGCGAAGTAAGGATGGCCGGCGGGCAGCGGCTCCTGGTTGAAGACATCCAGCGCCGCGCCGCCGATGCGCTTTTCGCGGAGCGCGGCGATCAGCGCGGCCTCGTCCACCAGCGGTCCGCGGCCCACGTTGATCAGCACGGCTTCCGGTTTCATGACGCGCAGCTCCGGCTCGGCGATGATGCCGCGGGTCTCAGGCGTCAGCGGCGCGCTGAGCACCACGTAATCCGATTGCGCCAGCAGGGCGCGCTTGCGCTCCGGACCGTCCGCGCGGCCCAGGCCGATCACGCGCATCCCCATGGCTTCCGCCCGGCGCGCGGCGGCTTTGCCGATGTCGCCCATGCCGATCACACCCATGGTCTGGCCGGATACTTCGATGGTGTCGAACTGGTCCCAGACGCCGGCCTCGCGGCTGCGCACCATGCGGCGCAGTCCTTTGGCGAAGAAGAGCACCGCCGCGATGACGAATTCGCCCAGAATCTCGCTGAAGACGCCGCGGGCATTGGTGAGCGGCACAGGGCTTTCGGCCAGCTCCGGGAACAGAAGCTCGTCGAGGCCCGCGGAGCGCGAGTGCACCCAGCGCACCCGCGGAGCCATGGCCCACACCTGGCGCAGCAGTTCACGGCTGCCCGTCCAATTCAGGATCACGTCCGCTTCCGGCGCGGCATCGGCGAAGGCTTCCACGCGGTTACCGGCCGCGATGCGCGTGCCATCGGGCAGGGCCTCCAGCATGCCCAGAAGCGGGTCCGTTGGATCTGCCAACACCAGAACTGTGCTATGGTCCATGAGGAGAAGCTACCATGTTCGACCTCTCTCTGGAAGTGTTGCGGGTGGTGGAAGACGCTGCCATCGCCTCAGCCCGCACCATGGGCATGGGAGACGCCAAGACCGCCGACCACGCGGCGGTGGAATCCATGCGCCAATGCCTGGACACGATCGCGATCGACGGCACCATCGTGATCGGCGAGGGTGAGCGCGATGCGGCGCCCATGCTGTTCATCGGCGAGAAGGTGGGAGCCAGCAAGGACCAGCCGGGCGCGCTCTCGGTGGATATCGCGGTCGATCCGCTGGAGGGGACCAACCTGTGCGCGACCGGCGCGGGCGGCGCCATCACGGTGCTGGCGGCATCGGAACGCGGCGGCCTGCTGCACGCGCCGGATTGCTATATGGAGAAGATCGTGGTGGGTCCGGCGGCCAAGGGCGCGGTAGATCTGGAAGCGCCCGTGAAACATAATCTGAAGGCCATCGCCCGGCGGCTGCAGCGCGGCGTCGACGATTTGGTCGTCGTGGTGCTCGACCGCCCGCGCCACCAGCAACTGATGGCCGATATAAGGGAGGCCGGCGCGCGCATCCGGCTGATCGGCGATGGCGACCTTTCGGCGGGCATCGCGGCGGCTGTTTCCGGCACTGGGGTGCATGCGGTGATGGGATCGGGCGGCGCGCCGGAAGGGGTGCTGACGGCCGCGGCGCTGCGCTGCCTCAACGGGGAGATCCAGGGCCGGTTGGTGGTGAAGGACGATGCGCAGAAAGAGCGGATGCAGGCCATGGGCATTCGCGACACGGGAAAGATCTATGGCACGGGCGAGCTCGCGCCGGGGCGCAGCATCGTTTTCGCCGCCTGTGGCGTGACGGACGGAAACCTGCTGAAGGGCGTGCGGTTCTTCGGCGACGGGACGCGCACGCAATCCATCGTGATGACGCACACGCCGGCCAGGGTGCGGTTCATTGACACGGTGCGGCTGGAGAATAAGCCGGATGTGAAAGTGAGATTCAGGTGAAGAAGGAGACAGGACGGCGGCTATGATGGAGGCCACCGGGGCTGGGATCGAGTTCGTCAGAGCACGAATTTCTGCGCAAATAGTGGGGCAGGCCCCCGGCCTGCGCCCCGGCCTGCGCGGGGCCCCTGGCCCCGCCTTTTCCCCCGAGACGGCAGGCCGCCGCACAATTTATGCAGGATTCCACGTCTCGCGAAAACCATCCGGAACGGTATGCTAGAATCCCAAAGGAGATTCAACATGAACAAGGGATTTTGTCTGGTGTTTGCCGCCTTGGTCGCTCTACCCGTAGCCGTACCCGCGCAGGAGCCGGCTCAGGCGCCGGCCAATCCGATCACCGCAAGTGAAAGAGGCTTCTATGGGCTGGTCAGCGGCTACGTAATCGCCGCCGCCGAAAAGATGCCCGAGGAAGACTATTCCTTCAAGCCCACACCGGATATCCGCAGTTTCGGCCAATTGATTGGCCACGTGGCGGACGCGCAGTACAGTTTTTGCGCGACGGCCGCCGGCGATACGCCGTCGCCCAAAGGGATCGAAAAGAGCAAGACCGCTAAAGCCGATCTGGTGGCGGCGTTGAAGGAAGCGGTGGCCTACTGCAACAAAACCTACGCCGGCATGACCGACGCGAAAGGCAGCGAGATGGTGAAGCTGATGCAGTTCAACGTCGCGCGCCTTACCGTGCTCTCCGTGAACACCGCCCACACGGATGAACATTACGGGAACATCGTGACTTACTTACGGCTGAAAGGAATCGTGCCCCCCAGCAGCGAGCGCCCCGCCGCCCAAGGGAAAAAGTAGCGTCGCACAGCGTTGCATACCGTCACTTTCCGAAGGTGATGTTGGATTCGCCCGCGTACCGGTGGTAGTTGCGGAAGTCGATGGCTTCCCGGTTGCAACTGCTGGAATCGCGCTGGCAGCCCAGCGATTCGGCGTGCACCGGCACCAGGTATTGGCGGTCGCCAAAGCGGACAAACTCGTAGTCGGTGGCCATCTCCACTTTGTCCACGGGAAACGCGTCGGGCATGTGCGTCGCCTGCATCTCGATGCGCAGCACGCGGCTAGTCTCCTTGTCCACCCACACCGACCCTTTGTATGCGGGCGACACCAGTTGCGACGCCACCATGATCCGCCAGTGGGAATGCTCGCGTTCCACCGAGAAATCGTAGACCAGCGAGGCGCGCCCAGCCGATCGGGATTCCTTACGGTACTCGAAATCGGCGGCCGTGGCCGGCGAGAAGACGTCCGCCAGCACGCTGCCGAACTCGCCGGTGGACCAGGATCCCGACAAATCCTCGATGTTCTTCTTGGTGGCCTTCCCGTTGATGGCCAGGTTACGATAGCTCTCCTTCCCGTTCTCAAAGACCAGCGCCATCGAAACCACGTCGGTCGGCTGCCAGTTCTTGGAGTTCGGCGCGCTCTGATAGCGAGTCATGAGTTCCTGGCAGTAATAGTTTGGCAGGCTTTCGAGGAAGGAGCCGGCGGCTTCCCGCGCCTTTTCGATGATTACTTCCTCGGGGCGCTGCGGACCCCGCACCGGCGCCTCGCGATCCACGGCGGGCGCTTCGTTCCGGGCCGATAATTCGGGCGCGGGTTCGGCCACCTCGGGGCCCTGGGGCGGAGCGGGTTCGGCTGCCTTGCGCGGGGCCTGGCCGCCGCGCTTCAAGACCGGCGGACCCTCATCGTCCGGGTCGATCTGCACCGACCTCACCTTGTCTTTCGCGGGCGCATTGAGATCGGCTGGATTCGGATCGTCGGCGGCTGCTGGGGGGGCTGCGGCCGCAGCCTGGCTATCGGGCTTGGCGGGGGCCTCTTCCGGCTCGGGCGTGGCGCTCTCCTGTTTTGCGCCGCCTTTGGCGCCCTCTGTCTGATGAGAGCTCTTGGCCAGCGAAGTTTCCACCGGCTCGGCCGCGTGCTTGCGGTCCCAGGTGCTGCCATCCTGCTGCCACATGACGTTGACGGCCGTCAGGAAGCCCTCGTCGTCCTCGGTGGCCTCGACCTCGATTAGGTCGCCCGGCTTCAAATCCGCCGGCTTCAAGGGGTTGCCCATCTTCAGGAAATGCGTGGTATCCGTGCGTTTGAAGTTCAGAATGCGGTGGTCGTCCGCCTCCACGATCACCTGGTCCTTCAGGACGCGGCGCAGCATCCCGGAAATGCTCTGCAGTTGGGCTTGCTCTTCCTTTTTGTGCCGGCGCGGGATGGGAATCCCTAAGTTGCCGTTCCCACCCGGATACTGGCCTGGGGCCGGCGGAGGAGCCGCCGTCAGGATCAAAACGAAACCAAGCCAATGGGACCGAAGTATCCGCATGTGCGTCTGCTGGAAGATGGACGCGCCGCGCAGGCGGCCGGTTACCGCTCAGGCGGCCGGACGGCGGCTCCATTGGCGGCGCATGGCCGTCAGGATGCGCCGGAAGCCGCCATCCCAATCGGGAAACAGGTCGATGTACTGTGTTTCCCGCTGGATGCGCGCCGGAACGCGGCAATCGTCCAGGCGCGCCGGAATCAGGAAAATCTGATCCAGAGGAACGTGCTGGGTGCAATCCAGCGCGTACCGGATTTCCGCCTGAAAGCCGCCCTTCTTCTTTACCGACCCGCGCGAAAAGCAGGCCAGGAAGAAATCCGAGATCCCAATGGCCTCTTCGATCGAGCGCGGCCAGTTCTGGCCCGGCAGCAGCTTGCGGCGGTCCAGCCAGGGGTCGAAGCCGCTGGCTTCCAGATCCTCGAAAAGCCGCTCGGCGGCGGCGGCGTCTTCCTGCACATAAGCCACGAAAACCTTCGGCCGCTGGCGCGACTGGAACCGGAAGCCGCGCTGGACATCCGGCAAAAAGGTGCCGAGTCCATCGATCTCCACCGAGAAGCCTTCGGCCAGACATTGCCGGACCAGGCGGGCCACCTGCGCGCTCGAATGCCAACTATTTTCGCCCTTTGCCACCGGGCTTCTCCTTTGTAAATCGAAAGGCGCCTTTGGGTCCCGGGGTGAACTGACCCAAGCCCGGGAACGGCGCAGGCTTGCCTTTTCTGAGCTTGGATAGGATCTCGTGGACCACACGATCCAGTTGATCGGCGGCTTCGGCGCTCGAGACTCCCGCTTGTTTCGCCAGCCGTTTGGCGATTTCCGGTTTCCTCATGCCGATTCCATGCTACCAGCGAGAATTGATGCAAACTCATTTGGTTCGGATCTAACGTATTGAAACCAAACAATATGCATGTCGAATCAGGGCTTGTGACCGGCATTAGTCTATCGAAATGAAGCGATTTTAATAGTGGCTTAACGGCTGGTTCATCTGCCGCGGGCTATGATACGTTGCAGACGAGCCAGAATCGTCCAATTAAAAGGAGCTACCTTAAAATGAAGAAACTTACGAGCCTGATGTTGGGCCTGTCCATCGCGCTGGGATCTTTCGCTTTGTTCGCCGCCGACGACACCACCACCGCCACCACCAAGAGCACCAAGAAGGCGATGAAGACCAAGAAGGCGAAGACCACCAAAGACACCACCAAAACGAGCTAACGTCGTTTTCCATAACTGGGAACGCCGCGTAGCGGCTCGGTCTTCACAAAAGCTGCGCGGCCCTCCAGTTCTGTTCCTTCCCACCTCTCCCCTTACCCATTGACTCTCCCCCGTGCTTTCCTCTAATCTCTAGTTGGATAGAGGAGATTGCTCACACCCACGCCTGATGACCATTTCCGTGAGAGGTGAATATGCGCTGCAAGCCCTGTTTGACCTGGCCTCGCAGCCGCCTGGGACGCCTGTCAAAATTGGCGATATCGCCAAGCGGCAGAAGATCCCCCAGAAATTCCTGGAACTGATTCTGGCAGGCCTGAAACAAGGCGGCTTTGTGGAGTCCCGGCGCGGCGCCGAAGGCGGTTACCTACTGGTGCGCACACCCGAAACCCTCACCGCCGGGGAAGTTTTGCGCTTTGTGGAAGGCCCCCAACCGGGCCGTTCCCGCTCGCGGCGCAAGGGCGAATCGCCTTTCGCGGAGATGTGGAGCCGCGTGGATGTGGCCGTGTCCGAGGTGCTGGATCACACCACCTTCGCCGAGCTGCGCCGCGCCTGGTCCGAGCGCCAGGCCAGGTTCGTTCCAAATTGGGAGATATGAGCTTGTTCTACGCCGACAATTCCCTCAGCATCGGCCGCACGCCACTGGTGCGCGTCAACCGCATTACCGATGGCGCGCCGGTGACCATGCTGGCCAAGATCGAGGGCCGCAACCCCGCCTATTCGGTGAAAGACCGCATTGGCGCGGCCATGGTGTGGGACGCGGAGCAGCGCGGGATTTTGAAGCCCGGCAAGGAGATCGTGGAGCCTACCAGCGGGAATACCGGCATCGCCCTGGCCTATGTGGCGGCGGCGCGCGGCTATGCCATCACCCTCACCATGCCGGACACCATGTCGATCGAGCGCCGCAAAGTGGTGCGCGCGCTGGGCGCCAGGCTGCTGCTTTCAGACGGCGAGCAGGGCATGGCCGGCTCCATCGCCAAGGCGCTCGAGCTGGTGACGGCGGACCCGGATCATTACGTGCTGCTGCAACAATTCGAGAACCCGGCCAATCCGCGCATCCATTTCGAGACCACCGGGCCGGAGATCTGGAAAGACACCGCGGGCGCGATCGACGTGCTGGTAGCGGGTATCGGCACCGGGGGGACCATCACTGGCATTTCGCGCTACATCAAGCAGTCGCAAAGGAAGAAGATCCTCTCGGTGGGCGTGGAGCCGGCGAGTTGCCCGGTGATCACGCAGACGTTGAAGAAGCAGCCGCTGCGCGCCAGCCCCTCGAAGATCCAAGGCTTGGGGGCGGGATTCATTCCGGACACGCTGGACCTCTCGGTGGTCGACCGCGTGGAGACGGTCGGAGACGAGGAAGCGGTGGAGGCGGCGCGCAGGCTGGCGCGCGAAGAGGGCATCCTGTGCGGTGTCTCCTGCGGCGCCGCCATGGCGGTGGCCCTGCGGCTGGCGCATGAGGAACAGTTCAAGGGCCAGACATTCGTGGTCATACTGCCGGACTTGGCAGAGCGTTACTTGAGTACGCCGCTGTTTGAGGAGTAGAACCGCACGCTCGTCGTCTTATCTGAGTTCATCTGCGCTAATCTGCGGCCAGATAAGCTTTTCTTCGGTCGGCGGGACTATCAAACCTTTTAATGGCCGCGGATGAACGCAGATGAACGCAGATAAGAAACAGATAATAGGTGGCACGCCTGTTTACAAGATTCCCGTTGCAAGTAAGCGAACGGCATCTTATAATAAGACTGCGTAAGTCATGAGGGCGTCGGTAGCATCTGCGATGGTTCTGGTTCTAGTGAGCGTCATCGCGCTCTGCCCCGCGGTTGCCTGCCCTCTCGCGGCCTCTCACGCGCAATCCGATTCCTGCTGCCACAAGCATCAAACGCCTTCGGCTCCTTGTCATGCGAAGTCCGTTCCGGATTGCCCGTATTCGATTCTGCAAAAGAGTAAGACGAGCCCCACGGCCACGCATGCGGAGTGGGTAGGCTCTATCGCCTCGACGGCGCACAGCGTCACGCTGCCCGTCACAATGCTGTCAGTCAATACCTCTTGCCGGCTCGTCGATGTATCCGGCCTTTTCCTGCGCATCCGCGTTCTCCTGATCTAGACCGCGCCCACTTAGCGGCGTGTCTCTAAGTCAAAATCTACGAAAGGAGAACCATCATGAAAAAGATAGCTATAAGTGTGTTCAGCCTGGCGGCTCTGTTGTTACTGACTCTGTCGCCCGCGCTGGCGCTGGCTAACTGCGACTGTTGTCCGCAACAGCCGTGCTGCGGCCAGGCATGCTGCCACGCCCATCAGAAGTAAGGGCGGCCAGGGGGGCAGGCCACCGGTCTGCCCCGCCTGTTACCATCAAGTTCGGGCCGCTGCCGTGAAGACCATCTTCCACGTGGACATGGACGCGTTCTTCGTGTCCGTCGAAGAGTTGTTCGATCCCTCGCTGAAAGGCAAGGCCGTCGTCGTAGGCGGCCGTCCGGACGAGCGCGGCGTAGTGTCCGCGGCGTCGTATGAAGCGCGCAAATTCGGCGTGCATTCCGCCATGCCGCTACGCACCGCCGCGCGCATGTGCCCGCATGCCATCTTCGTCGACGGTCACCCCACGCGCTACCGCGACTGCTCCACCCGCGTGCACGAAGTGTTGAACCGCTTCTCGCCGTTGGTCGAAATGGCTTCGATCGACGAGGCCTACCTGGATATGACCGGCACCGAACGCCTGCACGGTCCGCCGCTGGCCGCCGCCCACGCCCTGCACCAGACCATGAAGGCCGAGACTCGCCTGAACTGTTCCATCGGCATTTCCACCGCGCGCCTCGTGTCCAAAGTGGCCTCCGATCAAGCCAAGCCCAACGGCGTGCTATGGGTTGTGCCGGGTGCGGAAGCCGGGTTTCTGGCGCCGCTGGAAGTGCGCAAGATTCCCGGCGTGGGGAAGGTCTTCGAACAGAACCTGCACCGGCTCTCGATCCGCAAGGTCGGCGACCTGGCGCGCCTGGACGACCGGTATCTCGAAGAGCGCTTCGGCAAGTGGGGACTGGCGCTGGCCGGTAAAGCGCGCGGCCTGGACGCGGGCGCCTGGTTCGATACCGAAATCGGCGCGGCCGCTGGCCCCAAGTCCATCAGCCACGAGCACACTTACAACGAAGACACTGCCGATCTGGCGGCGCTCGAATCCACCCTGGCGCGGCTTTCGGAGATGGTCGGCCGCCGCCTGCGGGAGAACGGCTTGCACGCGCGCACTCTGCAGCTCAAGCTGCGCTATTCGGATTTTTCGACCATCACGCGCGCGCACTCGCTCGCCCGCCCCACGCAGCTCGACACCGAAATCTTCGACCAGTCGCGCGCGCTTTTCCTGAAGAATTGGAAGCGCGGCGCGCGCGTGCGTCTATTGGGCGTGCATGCGTCTGGCTTTGAGGCGGTAAACGATCAGCTGAACCTGCTCGACGAAGATAAGCACGAACGCTGGCAGCAGGCCACGGCTGCCGCCGATCGGCTGCGCGACAAGTATGGCGATTCCGCCGTGTCGCTGGCCGCCGGGTTGAAAGGCGGCTTCCGCGAGCGCACGCACGATGCCTTGCCGCAGCAGCGTGGGGCAGGCCCCCGGCCTGCGGCGGCCTCTCAGGCCGCCCCCCACTACCCTAAGGAGTAGCGATGTCCGCTCCCATTCACATCATCGGCGGAGGGCTCGCGGGCTCCGAAGCCGCCTGGCAGATTGCCGAAGCAGGGTTCACTGCCGTACTCCACGAAATGCGTCCGCTGCGCCCCACGCCCGCGCACCAGACCGATCGCCTCGCGGAACTGGTGTGCAGCAATTCGCTCAAGTCCGAACAGGAAGACTCCGCGCCCTGGCTGCTCAAACAGGAATTGCGGCGCTTGGGATCCCTGGTGCTCGAAGCCGCGGCGACAGCTCGCGTGCCCGGCGGCCAGGCGCTCACCGTGGATCGCGATGTTTTCTCGGCGGAAGTGACCCGCGCGATCGGCGCGCATCCCCGCATCGAAATCCGCCGTGAAGAAGTGTCCACCCTTCCCGGCCCGGGCATCACCATCATCGCCACCGGCCCGCTCACCAGCGAGGCGCTGGCCGAGGAAATCGGACGCATCACCGGCTCCGGCCGCTTGTTTTTCTACGACAGCATCAGCCCCATCGTGGAGGCGGAAACGGTCGACCCGGCCATCGCTTTCCGCGCTTCGCGCTACGGCAAATCGCTCGACGGCACGGCCGATTACCTCAACTGCCCCTTCGACCGGCCGCAGTATGAGGCCTTCGTGGACGCGCTGCTGGCCGCCCAAACGGTCTCGTCGCATATCGAAAACGACGTGCCCTATTTCGAAGCCTGCCTGCCCATCGAGGAACTGGCCCGCCGCGGCCGCGATACGCTGCGCTTCGGCCCCATGAAGCCCATGGGCTTGATCGATCCGCGCACGGGCCGCCGTCCCTGGGCCGTCGTGCAGCTCCGCCAGGAAAACCTGCGCGCCGACAGCTTCAACCTGGTGGGCTTCCAGAACCATCTGAAGTTTGGCGAACAGGCCCGCATCCTGCGCATGATTCCGTCGCTCGAGCATGCCGAATTCCTGCGCTTCGGCCAGATTCATCGCAATACGTACATCAACGCGCC
>Ga0181534_10001163_pt1 | contig 17498 bp, 10 predicted proteins | sample PEATcosm2014_Bin_37_FD_119758 | JGI IMG/M metagenome (GOLD analysis project Ga0181534, IMG submission 119758) | Peatland microbial communities from MTU Mesocosm Facility, Houghton, MI, USA - PEATcosm2014_Bin17_10_metaG | ecosystem: Environmental > Terrestrial > Soil > Wetlands > Peat | place... | reverse complement strand
CCGGCATGTGGCAGTCGACACACCGGGTCCCCGGTCCCGTCCCGGCATGGTGATGATGCTCCGTGGTGTCGTACTTGGTCGGCGCGTGGCAGGCGGCGCACAGCGAATTGCCCGGCGCGCGCAGTTTCTCGCCGTGCGGTTCGTGGCAGTCGCTGCAGGTCACGCCGGCATGATTCATCCGGCTCTGCAGGAACGAACCCCAGTTGTAGACCTCGTCGCGCTGTTGGCCATCGGGGAAGTACAGGCCGTCCGAGAGTTGAGCGGGCAGGTAGAAGTCCAGGAAGGCGGACCCCGCCCGGTAGCCGTCGGCGATCTGGCTGCGACGCGAGTGGCACTGGGCGCACACGCCGATTTCGATGTCAGTGGTGCGCGGGCCGCTGCGCGCGGCATTGCCGGTGACCGGATCGATGGTCCAATGGATCCCCGAGCGCTCCGTCAGTGCGACGGTCAGGCCGTGGGTGCCGTCCTTGGATTTGGTGTGCGCCCAGTCGAGGTGCGCCGATCCCGGGCCGTGGCAGGCCTCACAGCCGACGGAGATCTCATTGTACGTGGTGTGATAGGTATTGCTCGCGGCATCATAGTTCTTGTGGACGTCGGTCGAATGACAATCCGAGCACATGAAATTCCAATTCTGCGTGTACCGGGTCCAGTGCAGCTCGTCGCGAGAATCGACCTTCTCGTTCGGATACAAGTGAAACCAGCGCTGACCGCCCTCGGCCTTGGTGCGCGAGTCCCACGCGATCGACAGCGCCTGCAGCCGGCCGTCGGGAAACTCGACCAGATACTGCTGCAGCGGTTCGACACCGAAGGTGTATTTGATCTCGAAATCGGCCAGTTTGCCGTCGGCGCCGTCCGTATGAACGAAATACCTGCCATCGCGCTGGAAGAAGGTCGATTCGATGCCGGCATAGTGAAACGTGGCCTGCGCAAAGTCACCGAGCACGGTCGATGCATTCGCATGCTGCATGGCGCGTGCGTGTTGCGAACCCTGCCATGCGGCGTAGGCGGCCTCGTGGCAGGCGGCGCAGGCCTGACTGCCGACGAACCGCGCATCGGCATGCGGGTGGGATGCGGTCGGCGCGGTGGCGGGGCGAAGCGTCCACCAAGCGCCGGCGCCGATGAGCGCAATCGCCGCGGCGCCCACGGCGCCGAACACCCAGCGGCGTGATCGCGGCGCGGTCACCGGGTGGGCTGCGGTCGGTATGGGGCGCGAGTCGGGTGAAGCAGGCGAAACGGGCGGTCGTCGTCTACGGCGGGACATGGAGCGGTAGAATGCCCGGTTTACGTTCAATGAACAATCGCGAGGCGCGGCGTCGTACCATAGGCCATGCATCCAAAACACCGGTTCGATGGTTCCGGTTTGTCGATCGAACGGATCGCCGAACTCTCCTTGAGGGCTGAATCGCTGGATCTTTCGCCGCAGGCGTGGGCTCGCATCGGCGCGGCCCGTGCCCTCGTCGAGCGCGAGCTTGCGGCGGGTGCGACCCTGTATGGCGTCAACACCGGCATCGGATCGCAAAAGGACGTGGGCGTTTCGGCCGCGGAGCTGGCGCAATTCAGCAATCGCATGATCATCAGCGAATCGACGGATTTTCCCGGGCCGGCCGCATCCGAGCGTGCGGTGCGGGCGACGCTGCTCGTGCTCATCAACAATATCGCCGGCGGCCGCACCGGCGTGCGGCCGCAACTTGTCCGGCGCTTGCTCGAGTTATATGCGGCATCGCGCATGCCGACGGTGCGTCTCGATGCCTCGTTCGGGGTGGCTGACCTGACCCCGTTGTCACAGTTGAGTCTGGCGCTGCTCGGTCTCAGCCTCGACGGCGGGGAGCCGATCCTGCCCACGCGGATGGATCTCGCTCCGAAGGAATCCGTCTCGTTGATCGACAGCAACAGCTTTGCCCTGGGATCGGGCGCGCTGGCATTGAATGCCGTGGAGCGTCTGCTCGGCGCCTTCGATCTCGCGGCGGCAACGGCCCTCGAGGGCTTGCGCGGCGGCGTGCGCGCGCACGCCGCGCCGGCCGCGGGCGGCTTTCGGGGAGCCGGCCAGGCACGCGCCCGGGACAATCTGCACGCGGCCCTCGAGGGCAGCGCCCTTCACCGGGCGGGGCAGGCGAGGTTTCTGCAGGATCCGTTGAGTTTTCGCGCCATCACCCAGATTCACGGTGCCGCCTACGAGTGCTGGTCATGGGCGAAATTGCAGTTCGAGACCGAGATCAACGCCTCGATCGACAACCCGCTGGTGGATCTCGAAACGGGCGGGATCTTTCCGTCGGCGAGCATGGTGTCGCTGCTCCCGACCCTGTCGATGGACGCGCTGCGCCAGGCGCTGGCGAAGGTCGCACTCGAAAGCATGGAGCGCGCCCTCAAATTGCAATCCCCGCCATTCTCCGGTTTGCCGGTGGGCCTCGCCGAGGCCGGCGCCCCCGACGGCGGCATCCTGTCGATCAATTTGAATTACATAGGCTCCGCGCGCATGGGCACATTGCTCGCCGCGGCCGCGCCCGTGCTCCTGCATTACGTGGGACACACGGCCGATGGGGTCGAGGACGTCACCAGTTTGCTGCCCCTGTCGGTCACGCAAACCGAAGCTCTCATCGAGCGCGCGTGGGAAATGGTGGCGCTCGAGATGACCATCGGTGTGTGGGCGCTCGCGCGCCGCGGCATCGCGCCCTCTGACCTCGGGCCGGGTCCGCGCCGCGTGTATGAGGCGCTGCTGCCGCTCCTGCACATCGGCGAGGAGGGCAGACGCATCTTCGACATGGCGCGCATCGTGGCCGTGGTGCGCGATGGAAAATTAGTGGACGCATTGAATGGAGGATCGAGCCGTGAATGATTTGTTGACCGATGCGCCGGGTGCGGCGAAATATCTGCGCACCGCGTGGTACGTGGCGGCTATGGAAGCGGAGCTTGCGGACCGGCCGCTGCCCGTCCGGGTGCTCGACGAGAGGATCGTGCTGTACCGCAAGACGAATGGTGACCCCGTCGCGCTGGAGGATGCCTGCGTGCACCGCAAATTGCCGCTTTCGATGGGCTACATCCGCGGCGATCAGATCGAGTGCGGCTACCACGGGCTCACCTTCAATGCGGCCGGCGAGTGTGTCAGGGTGCCCTGTTCGGACCGGATTCCCCACGGCGCGCGCGTGCACAGCTACCCCATCGTCTCGCGCTATGGCCTGTTGTGGATTTGGATGGGACCGCCGCAGCTCGCGGACGCGACGCGGATTTTTCATGCCGAACATTGGGGCGACCCGGCCTGGGGCGTGACGCGCGGCGATGCGATGACGGTGAATTGCAATTATTTGTACATGACCGACAACCTGCTCGATCCCTCACACGTCGCCTGGGTGCATCCGAGTTCCTTCGGCAATGCGGCCTGCGAGGCCACCCCGGTCGAGGTCAAGGCGCACGCCGAGGGCATGATCGCCTCGCGCTGGATGAATGGGGTGGAGGTGGCGCCGTTGTACCGGCCGTTCGTGCGTTTCGAAGGACTGTGCGATCGATTGCAGCACTATGAAGTGCGCTATCCCAGCCATGCGCTCATCAAGTCGGTGTTCGTGCCGGCCGGCTGCGGCGGGCCGCAGGCGGAGGCGCACGCGGACGCATTCATCATGGATTCGTATAATTTTCTGACGCCGGTCGATGCCGGCCACACGCGCTACTATTGGTTTCAAATGCGCAACGTGTTTCCGGACGATGCCGCGGTGTCGCGGCTGATGGCGGACGGGGTGCGCGGGGCGTTCGAGGAGGACCGGCTGATCTTGAACGCCATCCAGCAGAGTTTCACCGAAACCCGCACCCCGCACATCGACATCGCCATCGACTCGGCGCCGCTGCGCTTTCGCCGCCGGCTGCGGCAACTGATCAGCGCGCCGTGAGGTGCGCGGTGCGCAGGCGCCGGCCGCGCGCGATCCAGGCATACGCCGGAACGCAGGCTGCAAGGAATATCGCCGCAATCGTGGCCGAGTGCGCATCCTCGACGAGCGCGGCGATCAAGAAGGCCACGGAACCTGCCAGCACCACGGCGGTCGAGTAGGGGTAGCCGAACGCGCGATAGGGCCGCGGCAGATCCGGTTCGCGCCGCCGCAGCATGAACACCGCCAGAAAGGCCGCCACGTAGTAGATCAGAAACAGCACGGCGGTCAGCGCGACGAGCTGCTCGAACGAGCCGCTCAGGATCGCGACCACCACGACGGCGCTGGTCAGCAGGAGCGCCGCGCGCGGGGTGCCGCCCTCGCCCACGACCGCGGCGTGCGCGCTCAGGAAGCCATCCCGGCCGATGGCGTACAGCACGCGCGGTGCCATGAGCATGATATTGTTGAGCAGACTCAGGACCGTGAGCAGCGAGAGCACGGTGATGAGTTCGGCGCCGCCGCGCGGCAGCACCAGTCGCGCCGCATCCGCCGCCGGCAGTTCCGAGGCGGCGAGCACCGGCAGCGGCAACACGCGCAGGAACGCCAGGTTGATCACGAGATACAGCAGCGCCACCAGCAGCGCGCCGCCGATGATGGCGCGCGGCAGCGTGCGCGCGGGGTCGGTGCTCTCTTCGGCCATGTAGATGGGCGCATACCAGCCGTCGAAGGCGAGCAGGATCGCACGCAGCGCCGGCACGGCGGCGAACAGCATGCCGAGCGAGAGCATGGGCATCGAGGCGGCGCTCTGCGCGAGCGGCGCCGGATCGGGTGCGACGACGGGCGCCGCGAGGAAGCAGGCGATCACCAGAACCATCAGCATGATCCCAATCGCGGCGGCGATGATGGCGGTGAGCAGGCTGCCGATGCGCAGGCCGATCCAGTGGATGGCGGTGAAGGCGGCGAGAATCGTGATGGCGAGCAGGCGCGGGTAGGCACCGGCGGGCGGCCACAGCACGCCGAGAAAGGCCACCGCGGTGACCGCCACATAGGCGAGCGTGGACACGTTGCACAGCCAGTCCACCCAGCCGACGACGAAACCGACGCCTTCGCCGAACGCGCGCCGTGCGTAGACGCGAAAGCCCCCGGTCTCGGGAATCATCGCGGCGAGTTCCGCGACCGCCATCGCGCACATCAGCGCGTACACGCCCCCGATGGCCCAGAACGCGACGATGAGCGGGCGGCTGCCGAGCGCGGCGGCGACGGTTCCGGGGAGGCGCAAAATTCCCACGCCCACCATGGTGCCGAAGACCAATGCGAGGCCGAATCCCAAACCGAGAATGCGCCGCAGCGGCGGCGATGATTTGACCGTCATTGTGGTTGTATTGCCCTTGGGCGTGCGAGGTGGCGCCAGCATGCACGGGCGGCCTGCCGACCGCAAGCCGTGGCGGGTTGCCGCTCGCTGCGCGAGCGTGCATGCTAGCGCAAACTCATGACGACAACGCCCCGCACAAGAGGGCATCACGCAGCAGGAGCTTGGAATGGAGCATTCGAACCGCCGCCAATTCCTGGCCGGCGCCGGCAGCAGTCTCGGCGCCGCCTGGATCGCGGCCAACTGGCCCGCCATCGCGTCCGCCCACACGCATGCCGCCGCCGCGGCGCTCGCCGGCAACGCACGGCTCGAGGTGTTGAACCCCGAAGAGGCGCGCGACGTCGAGGCGATTGCGGCGCAGATCATTCCCACGGACGACACGCCGGGCGCGCGCGAGGCGGGCGCCCTATATTTCATCGACCGCTCGCTGCATACCTGGGCCGCGAGCGCGGCGCCGACGTTTCGCGCCGGATTGCTGGAGTTCCGGGCGCGCTTCGCCGCCACGCATGCTACGACGTTTGCGGCGGCCGATGAGACGCAGCAGATCGAATTTCTATCCCTGGTCGAAACCGGCGCGTTTTTCGGCACGGTCAGATTCCTGACCCTCGCCGGGATGTTCGTCTCGCCGTCCTACGGCGGCAATCGCGACGGCATCGGCTGGCGGCTGATCGGATTCGACGATACCCACGGCTATTCGCCGCCGTTCGGCTACTACGATCGCGATTATCCCGGATTCGTGCCGCCGCCGGAGAGTGCGTGATGCGCGTCTACCGCGATTCCGACGAGATCGATTTCATCGTGGTGGGCTCCGGTGCCGCGGGCGGGGTGATGGCGCGCGAACTCACCCAGGCAGGCTTCGGCGTGGTGCTGATGGAGCAGGGCCCGCGCTTCACCGCACAGGATTTCGAGCACGACGAGCTCAAATATTTTTTCGATTACGGCATCACCAACGGTCCGGCGCAAAGCCCGCAGAGCTTTCGCAAGACGCCGCAGGATGTGGCTGTGGCTCCGCATGGGTCGCGTGCCTGGCTGCCGCTCACCTATGCCCGCATGGTCGGCGGCTCGAGTGTGCACTTCACCGGCAACTTCTGGCGCTTCCACGACATCGACTTCAAGGAGCGCAGCGTGCTTGGCGCAATTCCCGGCGCCGCGCTCGAGGATTGGCCGATCAGCTACGCCGACCTCGAGCCGTATTATTCCAAGGTCGACTGGGAAATCGGCGTCTCGGGCCTCGCCGGCGTCCACCCGAACGAGCCGCACCGCTCGCGGCCCTATCCGATGCCGCCGGTGCCGGTGAAGTCCTCGGGCGTGCTGCTCGAGCGCGGCGCACGCCGGCTGGGACTGCATCCGTTTCCTGCGCCGCTGGCGATCGCCTCGCAGCCGTATCGGGGGCGCTCGGCCTGCATCAATTGCGGATTCTGCATGGGCTATGGCTGCGAGGCCCGCGCCAAGGCCTCGACCCTCTACACCATGATCCCCGAGGCGGAAGCGACCGGAAGGTGCGAGGTGCGCACGCACAGCTACGTGTTTCGTCTGGCGACCAGCCCCAAGGGCCGCATCACCGGGGTGCACTATTTCGATGCGCAGCGCCGCGAGCACTTTCAGAAGGCGCGCGCCGTCGTGGTGTGCGCCAATGGCGCCGAGACGCCGCGGCTGTTGCTCACGTCCGCCAATGCGCAGTTTCCGGACGGCCTCGCCAACTCGAGCGGTTTCGTCGGCAAACATCTCATGTTCAATCAGCACGCCGCGGCATTCGGCGTGTTCGAACACGAGCTGAACGAGTACAAAAGCGTGCAGGCGACGCGCGTGGTGCACGACTTTTACGATTCGGACCCCAGGCGCGGTTTTTACGGCGGCGGCGGCATCGATGCGCGCATCGGTCCGAATCCGGCGGTGTGGGCATTGAGCGGACCGCCGGGCCGCCAGTGGGGCAAGGCGTACAAGGATCATCTGCGGACTTTTACGCGCACCATGCTCGCCCAGGGTCATACGACTTCGCTTGCGGTCGAGGCGAACAGCGTTTCGCTCGATCCGGTGCTCAAGGACGCGTGGGGCATGCCGGCGATTCGCTGCACCTATCAGGATCACCCCGACGACTTGAGGATCGCCGCGTGGATGCAGGATCGCAGCGCTGAAATACTCGACGCGGCCGGTGCGCTCAAGGTATGGCGCAGCCCGGTCGAGGAGAGCACGCTGGCGGTCCATCTGCTCGGCACCTGCCGCATGGGGAACGACCCGCAGCGCTCGGTGATCGACCGGTTTCATCGCACGCACGACATCCCGAACCTGTTCCTGTGCGACGGCAGCAGTTTCGTCACGAGCGGACGCGGCCAGCCGACCATGACCATTCAGGCGCTGGCGTTTCGCGCCGCGGAGCACATCGGGGGGTTCGCGCGCCGCAATGAGATCTGATGGTTCGCTGCTGTCGAGGATGGCCCAGCGCTGTTGCGCCTGGTCGGAGCGCTGGTTCCCCGACGCGTTCGCCTTCGCGGTCATGGCGGTCGCACTGGTCGCATTCGGCGCGCTTTGCATCGGTGTCGCACCGCGTGAGGTGGCGCAGAGCTTCGGATCGGGCTTTTGGAGCCTCATCCCGTTCACCATGCAGATGAGCTTCATCATCATCGGCGGCTATGTGACCGCCGATTCCCCGCCGGTGGCGCGCTGGGTGGAGCGGCTGGCCGCCGTGCCGAAGACCGGCCGCGGCGCGGTGGCGCTGATCGCGCTGTTCGGCATTTTGACCTCGCTGCTGCATTGGGGCCTGAGCATGGTGCTCGCGAGTCTGCTGGCGCGGGCGGTGGCCCGGCGTACCGACCTGTCGGTCGATTATCGGGCGGCCGGGGCCGCCGCTTGCTCAGGGATCGGCTCGGTCTGGGCGCTGGGGCTGTCCTCGTCGGCCGCGCAGCTGCAGGCGAATCCCGGCAGCATGCCGCCGGCACTGCTCGCCGTGACTGGTGTGATCCCTTTCAGCGAGACCATTTTATTGTGGCAATCGATGCTGATCGCGGCGATCCTCACCGTGACGGGTACGTGGGTCGCGTGGAAGTCCGCGCCGCAGGACGCGCACGCGCAGACGGCCGGGCAGCTCGGCATCGATCTGCGGCCCCGATCGCTCGAGGAGCCGGCGCGCACCCGCCCGGGCGAGTGGCTGGAATACAGTCCGCTGCCGACCCTGTTCCTCGTGCTGCTCGGATGCGTATGGCTGGCGGGTGAATTCGCCGCCAAGGGCTTCGTGGCGGCGATCTCGAATCTCAACACCTACAACTTCATATTCATCATGGTGGGATTGCTGCTGCATTGGCGGCCGCGGCGCTTCATCGAGTCGGTCGCACGCAGCGTCCCGAGCGTCGCCGGGGTGCTCATCCAATTTCCGCTGCTCGGAGCGATTGCCGCCATGCTCACCGGGGCGAAGAACGCCGGCGGCGAGAGCCTCTCGGCGATACTCGCGCACGCGTTCACCCACGTGGCCAGTCATGCGACGTTTGCTCCCATCATCGGCGCGTACTCGGCCGTGCTCGGTCTGTTCATGCCATCGGGGGGCGGCAAATGGATCATCGAAGCGCCCTACGTGATGCAGGCGGCCAACACCCTGCATTATCACCTGGGCTGGGTCGTGCAGATCTACAATGCGGCCGAAGCGCTGCCGAATCTGATCAATCCATTTTGGATGCTGCCGATCGTCGGCATCCTGGGATTGCGGGCCCGCGATCTCATCGGCTTCACGTTCGTTCAGTTCATGATCAATCTGCCGCTGGTGCTCGGTCTGCTGTGGCTGCTCGGCACCACGCTCACCTATCATCCGCCGACGCCGCCCTGAAGGCGGCTGGCTCACGGGATCATCCACGCCAACACGTACTGCTGCAGCACCACCAACCCGCCGAGCAGCAGGGTGAGCACGATGCTGTGCTTGAACGTGCGCGCGAGCACCAGGCCCTCCTGACCCTTGAGATGCGTCACCGACACACCGGTGGCGATGTTCTGCGGCGAGATCATCTTTCCGAGCACGCCGCCGGACGAGTTGGTGGCCGCGATGAGCACGGGATTCAAGCCGAGCTGCTTGGCGGCCACCACCTGCAGATTACCGAACAGCGCATTGCCCGAAGTGTCGCTCCCCGAGAGGAACACCGCCACCCAGCCGAGGAAGGCCGAGAGCATGGGAAAGAAAATGCCGGCCGAGGCGACGCCGAGCCCCAGGGTGTAGTTCATGCCCGAATAGTTCATGAGATAGGCAAGACCCACGATCAGCGCCACCGTGAGGATCGCGATGCGGCTTTGTCGCCAGGTGGTGGCGACGGCGGCGAAAAATCGTCCGGGTCCCACGCCCACCGCCGCGGCGGTGAGAATGGCCGCGACCAGGATGGCAGTACCGGTCCCTAGCGGCTGAAACACCCAGTTGGCCGCATAGGGCTTGTGATACAGCGTGATGAACACCGCGTTGTGCAGTCCGGGCCAATGCAGGGTTTGCTGGCCGATCGCGGCGATCTTGAAGTGGGTCCACAAGATGACCACCGCGGATACGAGAATCCAGGGAATCCAGCCCTGCCAGCCCGGTACCGCCGGTGCGCTGCGCTCGCCTGTCGTGGCGGGCCGTTGAATGGCGAACGCGGCATCGGGGCGCGGCGACCAGAATTGCAGGAAGGCGAGCGTGACCAGCAACGAGACCAGCGCGGCAAGCACGTCGGTGAGCGCATAGTCGAGGTAATTCGAGGAAAAGAATTGCGCCAGCGCGAAACTGAAGCCCGCGACGGTGAGGACCGGCCACAGCGCGCGGATCGAGCGCAGGCCACCGTAGATCCCCATGACGTAGAACGGCAGGATGAAGGCGATGAAGGGCAATTGGCGCCCGACCATGGCACCGAGCTTGACCGCGGGAAGATCGGTGACCTGGGCGAGCACCGTGATCGGCGTGCCGAGTGCGCCGAACGCCACGGGTGCGGTGTTGAAAATGAGCGTGAATGTCAGCGCCTCGAGGGCGGGAAGTCCGATCAGGATCAACAACGCGCTGGTGATGGCGACCGGCACCCCGAATCCCGCGATGCCCTCGAGCAGGCAGCCGAAACAAAAGCCGATCACCACGAGCACGATGCGCCGGTCATCCGGCATGGCCTTGAGCAGCCAGTCGCGAAATGCGTCGAACCGCCCCGACGTGACGGCGACGTTGTAGAGCAGCAGGCCATTGAAGACGATCCACATCACCGGCCAGAGGGCGAACACGCTGCCCGCCGCGATGCTGGCGAGCGCGAGCCCGGGCGGAAGTTTCCACACCAGCACGGCGATGGCGAGACCTGCGAGCAATCCTGCGAGCGAGGCCTGCCAGGCGGGACGCCGCAGGACACCCAACGCAAGCAGCACGGTGGCGATGGGCAGCGCCGCCACCAGCACCGACAAAATCAGACTCGAACCGACGGGCACCAACAATTGATTGAACATTTGTTATTCTCCGGCTGCAGCGTCTCGTCCCCAAAGGCCGCAGCGCTAGTGTCGAACAACCGGCGCATTTTGTCCAAATAGAAAAAAGGTTGAATCGCCGATGCCCTCATTGTCCGCCTGCGCAGTGCTGTTTATGGGATTGTCGTCCATCGCGGCAGTCGCCGCCGCACCGGCGCCGCGTGCGATCGGGCTCGGGGACTTCGATCGGCTGCGCCACGTCGCGAACCCGGCCTGTTCCCCCGACGGCCGTTGGATCGCCTACACGGTCGAGGAGCCGGACATCGAGGCCGATGAGCGCAAGTCCAGCATTTGGATGGTCGATTTCGAGGGCGCGGGAGCGGTGCGCTTGACGCAGGGGGTCGAATCGGTCGGAAGTCCCGAATTCAGTCCCGACGGGCGCTACGTGTCGTTCCTGGCGCAGCGGGCGGGCGACGCCAAATCGCAGATCTATCTGCTCGATCGGCGCGGCGGCGAGCCCGAGGCAATCACCCACGTGACCGGCGACATCGGCGCCTATGCCTGGGCGCCGGACGGGGCACGGCTGGTCATCTCCATGTCGGCGGGTGAGGATGCGCCGGGCGCCGATGCGCCGGGCGCCGCTGCGCCGGGCGCCAAGACGCCGAAGCCAATCGTGATCGATCGCATGCATTTCAAGGAGGACATCACCGGCTACCTCACGTCGGCCGACCGTGCACAGCTCTACGTGCTGGCTCTTGCCACGAAAAAACTCGAACCACTGACCCAAGAACGACAATTCGATGACACGATGCCGAAGTGGTCGCCGGACGGCAGGAGCATCGCGTATGTCAGCAATCACGCCAGCGATCCGGACGTATCGGACGTGCGTGAGCTGTACGTGATCGAGTCGAAACCAGGATCCGTGCCGCGCAAAATCGCGGACTTCTACGCGCCCTTCCGCTTCTCGGTGCTGTGGAGCGCGGATGGCTCGCGGATCGTCTACTCGAGCGGTATCGAGGTCAAGCGCAACGCCTATGCCCAGGATCACCTGAATCTGGTCACCGTGGCCGATGGCACGCGGCGCGAACTCGCCGCGGGGCTCGATCGGGCCTTGTACTCGCCCGTGCTCACCGGTGATGCGAACACCATCGCGGCGATTCTCGAGGAGGACCGTTCCGAGATCCCGGTTCTGGTGCGCCTCGACACGGGATCCCTGCAGCGGCAAATGACCGACGAGCGATCGCTGACGGACCTTTGCAGCGCGGCCGGACATGTGGCGGCGGTGGCTTCCGCCGACCGCCGCGCGCCGGAGATCCATGCCCTCGAAGGGCATTCGCTGCGCAAGTTGAGCGCACACAACGACGCCTTCATGGGCGAGGTGGCATTCGGAGCGGTCGAGGACATTTCCTTTCCGAGCCGGGATGGCACGGAGGTGCACGGTCTGCTCACGAAGCCGGTTGACTATCGGCCGGGGCGGCTGTATCCGACGCTCGTGTGGCTCCATGGCGGCCCGAACGAACAGGATTCGCACGGCCTCAATTTCTCAACCTACGCGCTCGCGCTGCAGCGGCAGTGGTTCGCGGCGCACGGCTATGTCGTTCTCGCCATCAATTACCGCGGCAGCGGCGGCCGGGGCGAGGCGTTCTCGGCGGCAATCGCCGCGGATTGGGGCCGCAAGGATGTCGAGGACGTACTGGCCGGCGTCGATCACCTGGTGCGCGCGAAGATCGCCGATCCGCAGCGGCTCGGGATCGGAGGTTGGAGTTATGGAGCCATCCTCACCGATTACACCATTGCCTCGGATCATCGCTTCAAGGCCGCGGTGAGCGGCGCGGGCAGCGGGAATCAACTGGCGCTGTACGGCACCGACCAGTACATCACCCAGGACAATGCCGAGATCGGACCGCCCTGGCGCCAGCCTGCGCGCTGGATGCAAATTTCCTACCCGCTGCTGCACGCGGATCGCATCGACACACCCACGCTGTTCGAGGGCGGTGACCGGGACTTCAACGTACCCATTGCCGGCAGCGAACAGATGTATCAGGCGCTGCGCACGCTCGGGGTGCCCACCGAACTCATCGTCTACCCGGGACAGTTTCACGAATTGACCCGGCCCAGCTACATCAAATTTCGCATGCAGCGCGATCTCGACTGGTTCGATCGGCACCTGGCACCCGGGCCTCGGTGACCCCGATTCCCCGGGCCCATCCGCTGCTTTTGCGCCGCAAAATATAAAAATTGTGATTTAGACCCGCCCACGAGCCCGGCCGTTCACCGACGCTACGATGTGTTGCGGCGCGCACCCCTTGGGTGCGCCGGTCGCGCTAAAAGGAGCGTTTCTTGCCGCAGGCAGCCTTGATGTCATCCTCCCGCTCGGGCCGGCTATGCCTGGTCGTGCATGATGACCTCGAATTGCGCCTGAAGCTCGCCGAACTCGTGCGCCGCACGAATGCGCAGCTCGACGCCGATTCGGTGACCCGCGCCGGGCTCGACAACCTGTCGGTGGAGCAGCTCGGCTCCTACGTGGCCGTGCTGCTCATCGTCGAGTTCATGCGCCGGGACAGCGGCAGCGACCCGCTCGAGGCGATCTCCCGGCTGCGCGGCCGCGTGCCGCGCATGCCGATTTTCATCCTGGCGCGCCATGGCGATGAGCGCGCAGCGGCGCGGGCGATGAAGGCGGGGGCGGCCGACTATTGGCCGATTCACGCGGTTGATGCGGTCGAATTTGCCGCCGCCTTGCAGCCGTTGATCAGTCCGCCGCGACCGAACGCCGCGCCGCCCGTCGCCGCGCCCGCGGCCGGTGCCGCGCTGCCCGAGATCGGCGGCTATCGGCTGCTCAAGAAGATTGCCCGCTCCTCGGCCGCGACCGTCTATCTTGCGCGCAACGACGAGCTGGCGCAGCCGGTGGCCCTCAAGGTGCAGAGCATTCGCGGCCACGCGGGCGTGTCCGAGGAGGACCGGCAGCGCTTCGCGCGCGAGTGCGACATTCTCTCCAGCTTGAATCACCGCTCGATCGCCGATGTGCTCGATTTCGGCATCACGCCCGAGTATCTGTACCTGGCGCTCGAGTATTTCCCCTGCGGCAGCATGCGCGAGCGGTTGCGCAATCCGGTCAGCGAAGCCGACGCCGTGAATTATGCCCGTCAGATCGCCGAGGCCCTGCAGGTCGTGCACGCGGCCGGCATCTTTCATCGCGATTTGAAGCCGTCGAATCTCATGCTCACCACGGACAATCGCGTGGTGTTGATCGACTTCGGGTCGGCGCGTGCCCAGCTGGTGGCGCCTGATCTCGCGCGCTCGGATCTGATGACCGGCACGCCCTATTATGTTTGCCCGGAACAGATCGACGGCGCGGACCCGGATCAGCGGGGCGATCTGTACAGCCTGGGAGTCATCTTTTACGAGATGTTGAGCGGCCAGCTGCCGTTCCGTGGCGGCAATCTCGCCGAGATCTTCGAGGGGCATCGCCGCTTGCCGGTGCCTGCGCTGGCCGCCCCGGTACGGCGCTACCAACCCCTGATCAACCGGCTGCTCGAAAAGCGGGCGGCCGACCGCTATGCCTCGGCGGCTGAGTTTCTCCAGGCCCTGCGCGCCGTGGCCCCGGCACCGTAGGCGGGCCGCATTAATTGCGACACGGCTCGCAGATTCAGCATAACCCTTAACCGATCGCGGCCGTCCGCCGCCGGCGACCCGCAATTTGTGATGCAAGCCGACCCGTGGCAACCGCCTTTACGGAAGGATGTGTCGACTACCTAACGGCGGTTGCGATCCGAAGCAGGTGACGCGCGGTTGACTAAGACAGCAAGAAGGCAGGAACCGGCCGCGACGGTCCCGAGTCGCACAGCGGTTCAGCCCGACAAAAAACCGAAGATTTCGGCCGTCCTGGTCACGCAGGATGACGAGTTGTGGCCGCAGTTCGCCGCACAAGGCTTCGAGGGCGTCACGCTCAAGCAGCTCGATTCCGTCGACGAGCTGCTCGCGGCAACCCCGGCCAACGAGCCGGCGGTGATCGTGTGGGACGCCCGCGGATGCACCGATCCCGCGGCCATGCTCACGCGCCTGCAGGCGCACTCGCCACGATTTGCCATCATCGCCCTCGATCAAGCCGGATCCGCCGCGGGATGGGGTCCGGCGCTCGAGCAACGGCACATTGTTGCACTGTTGCCGATGCCGCTCGATTCGCAAGATCTTGCGGCGGCAATCGCTGCGGCCCGGGAAGTATCGGCCGCGCGCGCGGCGCTGCCGGGCGGTGGCGCGGCGAAAGCCGCGGGTGCAACGATCGCCGGGGAGCCGGCCGCCGGCCCGCGCATTCCCTGGAGGCTGGCGGCGGGTCTCGGCGCGGCGTTGCTGCTGTGTGCGGTCGCTTTCGTGCATTTTCGGCACCAGGACACCACGCCCAAGGCCGCCGCCACGCCGGGCGCGAGCAGTGCGGTCAACGTCGAGGAGCAGGTCGATACGCTGATCGGCAGGGCGCAGCAGGCGATGCTCGACCGGCATTTCATCGACCCGGCGCAGGGCAGCGCGCTGTCCTTGTACCGCAATGCCCTGCGGCTCGACCCGGCGAGCGGCGAAGCGCGCCAGGGGCTGCAGCGGCTCGCGGAGATCCTGATAGCACGCGTGCAGTCTGCCATGGATGAGAAAAAATTCGACGCCGCGCTGCAGGCGCTGGAGACGGCGCGCAGCATCGATCCGTCCGACAGCCGGCTGGCTTCGCTCGATGAGCGGATCGCGAGTTTGCGCGCGGAGCTCGGCCCGGCCGACATACAGGCGGCCATCAATGCGGAGAACTTCGATCGCGCGGCTCAACTGATCGAGGAGGCGGTGCGCGCCAAATCGATTGCGGCGCCTAAAATCAGCCAATTGCAAGAGGATCTTCGACGCCGGCGCGTGCAGACCGACTCGGCGCACTTCGTGTCGCTGCTCGATGCGCGGCTGCAGCAGGATCGGCTGATCGATCCGCACAACGACAGCGCGGCCTACTATTACACCCAGGCACGGCAGGCGGGTGCTGGCGCCGCCATGCTGCAGACTCAATGGCAGGACCTGACCAAGCGGCTGGTGCGTGCGGCGCGCTCGGCCATCGATCAGCACCACGCCGCCGAGGCCGAACGCATCGTCGGCGAGCTGCGTGCCCTCGGTGCCCCCGCCGCCGTCCTGTCCGGTCTGCAGCACGACATGGGAACGGCGGGTCCGCAAGCCGCGCCCGAAGCGGGCGGCCGGACGAATTATGCGCAGCTCGCGAAGGCCCGATTGGCGCAGGGCAGCGTGCTCGAACCGGACAACGACAGCGCGTACTTCTACCTGACCCAGCTGCGCTCGGCGGAGCCACAGAATGCCGAGCTTGCACCCTTGAGCTCCGCGGTGCAGGCACAGGTTCTCGAGCAGGTTCGTGCCGCACTCGAGGCGGGGCAGTCCGCCAAAGCCCAGACATTGCTGCAGCAGGCGGGCACGCTGGGCAACTCCGCCGATCTCGATGCGCTGAGCGAGCGTCTGCGGGTGATGAAGCTGGTCGCCGCAGGCCAACCGATCGAGGTGCCCGAGGGCGAGTTGACCCGCACCAAGAAGCTCGAGATCGAATACCCCGGCAGCGCGCTTTCGCACAAGGTGGAGGGCACGGTCAACATCAGCTACACGGTGACGCCAAAGGGCACGGTCGCCGACATCAAGGTGATCGAATCGAATCCGCCGGGCGTGTTCGAGAAGGCGGCCAGCGACGCGGTATCGCACCTGCGCTACAAGCCCTATCTGCAGAACGGCAAGCCGATCGCGGTGGTGACGAGATTGCGCGTCACCTTCCGAGTCGCGAGCTGACGGCAACCACGCGGCGCCGGGCGCCGCCCACGGATTTTACGGAGTGCTTGAGTCATGAATGTTCGATCGTTCAAATCCTTTTTTCCGGCGCTGTCGCCGGGCGCCCTGGCCGTGCTGGTGGTGTTTCTCGGCGTCAGCTTTCTCGCCACGGTGCTCATTCCCGGACTCGAACTCGCCAGCGAATTGGTCGACAGCACGACGGCGCTCAAGCTGGTGGCCGACCAGCAGCGTTACCCCACGCTCATCCGCTCCTCGCTCGGCGCCATGCACGATCGATTGAGCAGCCGGGGCTATCTGCAGGAGTCCGTGGATCAGCTGCGCGACTCGAGCAACAGGTTCGACGCCGCGCTCAAAGTCATGACCGCCGCGAGACCGGCCAGCTGGTTCGCGTTGACCGGCGATACCGGCGCAACCGCCGAGTCGATCGCGGGTAAGCACGCGGCGCCGCTGCGCGAGGCGTGGGCACAGGAGCGCGAAGTGCTCGATCCGGTCATCAACTTCAACGGGGTGCCGTACGAGGACCACGAGTCGAGCGGCACGGTTCTGAACGACAGCGGCCGGCAGTTGGAGCGCGACCTCGGTGCCGCGCTTCGCACCAGCCGGCATGTGCTGGCGCAATTGGAAGGCGAGCTCACCCAGGTCGACAACGAACTGCAGACCAACAACACACGGGCCGCCAGACAGCTTCAGCTGGTGATGATCACCGGACTGCTGATCGCCATCGTCCTGGTAGTGCTCGTGATCATGCTGCTCGGCGCGCGCCGGCGGCAGGAGGCGAACCTGCTCGAGGCGCGCCAGCAAACCACCGACATCCTGCGCACGGTCAAGGACGGTCTGTTCCTGCTCGACGAGGAATTGATCATCGGCACGACATTCTCGAGCTCGCTTGAATCGCTGTTCCAGCGCCGCGACATAGCCGGGCTCGCCTTCGAAAGGCTGCTCTCGAACATCGTGTCCGAGAAGACCCTGGCGACGGCATTGAAGTTCGTGCGCATCCTGTGGTCGGAACGCACCAATGAAAAGCTGGTCAAGTCGATCAACCCGTTGGGCGAGGTCGAGGTGCATTTGGACGCCGGCGGCGG
>Ga0181534_10001162_pt1 | contig 17505 bp, 15 predicted proteins | sample PEATcosm2014_Bin_37_FD_119758 | JGI IMG/M metagenome (GOLD analysis project Ga0181534, IMG submission 119758) | Peatland microbial communities from MTU Mesocosm Facility, Houghton, MI, USA - PEATcosm2014_Bin17_10_metaG | ecosystem: Environmental > Terrestrial > Soil > Wetlands > Peat | place... | reverse complement strand
CATCCGGGACATGGCCGGCGAGGAGATGTTCAACGAGGTCTTCTTCAACGACGCGGTCATCCCCCTCGACAGCCGCCTGGGCGGCGAGGGTGAGGGGTGGATGGTGGCCATGGGCACCCTCGGCCACGAGCGGGTCGGGATCGCCGGTCAGATCCTTCTCCTGGGCGCCGACCTCAACGCCATGATCACCGCGGCCCGCTCGGTCAACCCCGATGCCCTCGAGGACCCGGCCATCCGGGAACGGCTGGCCCGGGCCTGGACGGAGATCGAGCTGGCCCGGCTGCTGGCCATGCGGGCCCTGAGCAAGATCATCAAGGGGGAGAAGAACTGGCCCGAGGTCCCCTTCGCCAAGCTCATGTGGTCCACGTTGGCCCAGACCCTGGCGGCGCTGTCGGTCGACCTGCTCGGGCCGGCCGGGGTGCTGGCCAAGGGCGGCCCCGACGCCGTCGACCGGGGCAAGTGGACCCGGCTCTACTCGTTCCAGCGGTACAGCACCATCGGGGGAGGTTCCTCCGAGGTGCAGAAGAACATCATCGCCGACCGGGCCATCAAGCTCCCCGGTCACTCCCGACTCGGCTGACGTGCCCGTCGACCGGCGAGCGCCGTGCATCATCGGGGTGGCCCGGCGCACCTGGCGTCACGAGCCCGCACCCGAGCCCCTGGACATGTGGGAGGCACTGGCCCGCGAGGCCGCCGAGGACGCCGGCAGCCCCGACGCCCTCAAGGGGCTCCAGAGCATCCAGGTCGTCTTCAGCCAGTCGTGGGAGTACGACGACCCCTGCGCCCGCCTGGCCGAGCGGCTGGGCGCCGACCCGGCGCAGGCGGCCTACTCCGGCCTGGGTGGCTCGGTGCCGGTGAAGCTGGCCTCCGAGGCGGCCGCGGCCATGGCCCGGGGGCAGCTGGACCTGGCCCTGGTGGTGGGGGGCGAGGCCCTGGCCACCCGGCGGCACCTGGCCGAGCCGGACTGGTCCTACCCGCCCGACCAGCCCGCGCCGTACCCGATCACCATCGACCGCCTCGAGCGCAAGAACGGCATCTTCCAGGCCTACCTGACCTTCGCCCTGCTGGACACGGCTCGGCGGGCCCACCTCGGACAGTCCATCGAGGACCGCCGCCAGGAGATCGGCCGCCTGCTGGCCCCGATGAGCGAGCTGGCCGCCGCCCAGCCCGAGTACGCCTGGTTCCCCATCGCCCGGACGGCCGAGGAGATCTCGACGGTCACCCCGGACAACCGGATGGTGGCCACCCCCTACACCAAGCTGATGACCGCCATCATGGACGTGGACATGGCCGCGGCGGTGGTGCTGGCCACCGAGGAGCGGGCCGACGACCTGGGCGTCCCGGCCGACCAGCGGGTCTACCTGCTGGGCGACGGGTACGCCGAGGAGCCCGCCACCATGGCGGCCCGGCCCGAGCCGTGGCGGTCGCCGGCCATGGCCGCAGCCATGCAGTCGGCCCTGGGGGGGCTCGCCGCAGAGGAGGTGGGCTACTTCGACCTCTACTCCTGCTTCGCCAGCTCCCTCTCCTTCGGCGCCGACACCCTCGGGCTCCCTCCGGGCCGCGGCCTGACCGTGACCGGGGGCCTCCCCTACCACGGCGGCCCGGGCAGCAACTACTGCACCCACGCCCTGGCGGCCATGGCCGACACCCTGCGGCGTGATCCGGGCGCGCTCGGCCTGGTGTCGGGGATCGGCATGCACATGACCAGTCACTCGGCCAGCCTGTGGTCGACGCGCCCGGGGGCGTACGCGCCCAGCGCCCCGGCCGGGGAGCTTCCCACCGTCCCGGTGACCGGTGAGGCGGACGGGCCGGCCACGGTCGTGACCTTCTCCACCGTCCACAGCCGACAGGGGCCGGAGTCGACCGCCCTCATCTGCGACCTGCCCGACGGATCGCGCTCCTATGCCCGCCTCGACGAGCCGGCGGCGGACGGACTCGACCTGGTGGGCCGGTCGGTCACCCTGACCCCCGGCGACAGGGGAGCCACCATCGCCCACCCCTGATCCACCCCCGCTCCGGCCCCGGTCCCCCGGTCCGCCCCCGGTCCCCCGGTCCGGAAGGGCAGCCCGCATGGATGCCGTCCCTGTCCACTCTCCAACCATCTCCACCAAATCCGGTGTACGGCGTATACGGGTTTGGTGGAGATGATCACCACTGACCACCGCCGCCCGAACCGACCAGAACTGCGAGCACCTCATGACCATCCACTACGAAACCGGTGACGACCACATCGTCCGCATCACCATCGACCGGCCCGAGGCCCGCAACTCGCTGGACATGGACCATTTCAAGCAGCTGCGGATGGCCTGGGAGCGGTTCGGGGAGGAGGACGACGCCTTCGTCGCCGTCATCACCGGCGTGGGCCCCGACTTCTGCGTGGGCGCCGACCTCAAGACCTACATCCCTCAGATCACCAAGCTCTCGACGACCATGAGGGAGACCGGGGTCACCGAGATCGACGGCTACCGCCTCGACGACGGCACCAAGGCCGTGCTCCGCAATGTGAAGCTCTACAAGCCCATCGTGGCCGCCATCAACGGGACGTGCGTGGCCGGGGGGATGGAGATGCTGGGCGGCTGCGACCTGCGGGTGGCGGCCGACACCGCCACCTTCGGCGTGATGGAGCCCAAGCGGGGCCTGTTCGCCGGAGGGGGCACGACCGTCCGACTGCCCCGCCAGATCCCCTATCCGGCGGCCATGGAACTACTACTCTGCGCCGACCAGGTGCCGGCCCAGCGGGCCTACGAGATGGGGCTGCTCAACGAGGTGTGCCCGCCCGACAAGGTGATGGAGCGGGCCCTCGACTACGCCCGGCGCATCACCGCCAACGGCCCGTTCGCCGTGCGCAAGACCAAGGAGTCGGTGCTGACCGGGTTGGCCGTGGACATGAAGGAGGCCTACCGCATCGAGTCGGCGCTGTCCTCGGAGGTGTTCTCCAGCGAGGACGCCGTGGAGGGGCCCAAGGCCTTCGCCGAGAAGCGACCGCCGGTATGGAGGAACCGCTGACCGGTGACGTGACCACCCACCGGGGTGACCCCGTGGGTGGCACGCGTACATCACCTATACATAGAGCGCGACGGGCGAGACAGGGTGCGCAGTGACGCAGCCGGAAGGGGGAAGCATGGCCGACACGGTAGAGGATGCATTCAGCGGCAAGCGGGTGCTGATCACCGGGGGATCCTCGGGCATCGGCGCCGGGCTGGCCGAGGCCTTCGCGGCCGCAGGGGCCACGGTGGGCATCGCCGCCCGGCGTGAGGACCGGTTGGCCGAGGTCGTCGAGCGGTGCCGGGTCCACGCCCCGGGGTCCACCATGTGGGCGGTCGACCTGGCCGAGGACGACGCCGTGGACCGGTTGGCGGCGCGGGCGGTCGACGAGTTCGGTGGCGTGGACATCCTGGTGAACAACGCCGGCATCCCCAAGCGTCGCCACGTGGCCGCCCTCGACCCGGCCACCGTCGAGGCGGTGATGGCCATCAACTACCTCTCACCGGTCCGCCTCACGCTGGCCCTCCTCCCCCACATGCTGGAGCGGGGCACGGGGACGGTGGTGTCGGTGGCATCGGTGGCAGCCACGCTGAGCCCCCCGGGGGAGTCGGCGTACTCGGCGTCCAAGGCCGCACTGGCTGTCTTCTCCGAGTCCATGGCCGTCGACCTCTGGGCGTCCGGCATCAAGGTGTCCGTGGTCTACCCCGGGGTGGTGGACACCGAGCTGTTCACCCTGCCCGACAACGATCCGTTCACTGCCGACGTCCCCGCCATCACGGTGGCGGAGGCAGCCGGCACCATCCTCGAGGGGATCGCCGCCGGCTCCCTGGCCATCTACGTGCCCGGGTACTTCGCCGAGTTCGCCGCCAACAAGGCCCAGGACCCCAACGCCTTCCTGGCCGGCACGGCCGCGTACCTGGCATCGAGGGACCAGCCGGCCACGGAGAGCTAGCCGCCCGCCCGCCGGTCAGGCCAGCCGCTCGATCACCGTGGCGTTGGCCTGGCCGCCGCCCTCGCACATGGTCTGGAACCCGTACCGGCCCCCGGTGGCCTCGAGGTGGTTGAGCAGGGTGGAGGCCAGTCGCACCCCGCTGGCCCCGAGGGGGTGGCCGATGGCGATGGCCCCGCCACGCGGGTTGAGCTTCTGGGGGTCGGCATGGAAGGCGGCGTTCCACATGAGCGGGATGGCGGCGAAGGCCTCGTTGCACTCGATGGCGTCGAACTGCTCGACCTTCATGCCCGAGCGCTCGAGGATCCGGTGGGTGGCCGGAACCGGGGCGGACAGGACGATGGCGGCGTCGTCGCCGGCCACGGTGGCATGGGCGAAGCGGGCCCGGATGGGAAGGCCCAGCCGCTCGGCCACCGATCGCTCGGCCACGAGCATGGCCGCCGCCCCGTCGGTCATCTGCGACGCGTTGCCGGCGGTGATGTCCGGCGCCGTCTCCGGCTCCCAGTTCTGGGCCGGGGGCAGACCGGCCAGCGCCTCCAGGGAGGCATTCCGGCGGATGCCCTCGTCGATGTCGAGGGTCTCACCGGTGAAGGAGCCATCCTCCCCCTTCAGGGGCACCGGGACCGACTCGTTGGCGAAGTGACCCGAGTCCCACGAGGCCACGGCCCGTCGGTGGCTCTCCAGGGCGTACTCGTCCATCTGCTCCCGGGTGACGCCCCACCGGTCGGCCAGCACCTGGGCCACCCGGAACTGCATCCACAGCCGGCCGTCGATGGCCTCCAGGAACGACGGTGGGAAGGGCCCGGTGCCCCCCTTCGAATTGGAGGCCATGGGCGCCCGCGTCATCGACTCCACGCCGCAGGCCACCACCAGGTCGTAGTGACCGGCCTTGACCCCGGCGGCGGCGAAGTGCATGGCCTGCTGGGAGGAGCCGCACTGCCGGTCGACGGTGGTGGCCGGAACGCTCTGGGGGAGCCCGGCGGCCACCCACCCGTTCCTCGTCGCGTTGGTGCCCTGCTCACCGGACTGGGTGACGCACCCCCCGATGACGTCGTCGACGGTCTCCGGGTCGATGCCGGTTCGGTCCACCAGCGTGGTCAGGGCGAAGCCCAGGAGATCCACAGGGTGCCAGTTAGACAGAGCGCCGCCCCGCTTGCCCATGGTGGTGCGCACCACGTCGACGATGACGGCGTCGCGCTCGTTGTTGCTCACGGTGGTTCTCTCCCTCTCGTGCTGGTCCCTCTGTTGCCGGTCCCTCGGTTGCTGGTCCCTCGGTTGCTGATGTGCCCGCTCGGGTGACTCACATCCTCCGTTGACAAGATACCGGCGCGTCCCGCGCCGGCCCTCATCGGTGCGGCGCCCCCCGGTGTGCGGACTCCCGGAAACGGCCCGGCCGGCTAGACCGACGCCGGTCCGTCGGGGTCCGACTCGGCGCTCAGGATGGTCCGCTCTCCCCGCGATGCCAGCACCCGCTCGACGGCGGCCAGGGCCCCGTCAGAGGGACCGCTGTAGGCCACCGACCCGTGCTCCAGGACGACAGCCGTGGTGGCGATCTCGAGCACCCGGTCCACCTGCTGTTCCACGATGAGCAGGGCCGTGCCCGCCCCGTTGATCTGGCGCAGCCCCTCGTAGACGGCATCGATCATCACCGGGGCCAGGCCCAGGGAGATCTCGTCCGCCACCAACAGGCGAGGGGGCACCACCAGCACCTTGGCCAGCGAGAGGATGCGCTGCTCGCCCCCCGACAGCGTGCCCCCATGCTGTCGTCGGCGCGTGCCCAGCACGGGGAAGGCGGCGTAGGCCCTCTCCAGCGACCCGGGGACGCTCTGGCGCCCACCGCGTTGCCGGAAGGCCAGCTTGAGGTTCTCCTCCACCGTGAGGTTGGCGAACACCCCCCGGCCCTCGGGAACGTGGGCCGCACCGGCCCGGGCGATCTTGTAGGCGGGCAGTCCGGTGACATCCCTGCCGCTCAGCCGGACGGCACCGGCGGTGCTGGCCAGCAGGCCGGTCACCACCCGGGACACTGTCGACTTGCCGGCCCCGTTGGAGCCGATCAGGGCGGTGACCCCGGACTCAGGCACGGTGAAGCTGACGTCGAAGAGGGCCCGATACGGGCCGTAGCTGGCGCTGATGTGTTCGACCTCGAGCGCCGGCGAACCGGTGGCCCCGCCGACGCCCGGCCCACCGGCGCCGCCCAACTGGTCCACCAGCGTCGCCGCCCCGCGGGCGGGATCGGCGGACGGGGCGGTCATGCCTTCACACCCAGGTAGGCCTCGCGGACGGCGGGGTCGGACATGACCTCGTCGAAGGTGCCGTCGGCGATGACCACGCCCAGGTTCATGACGACGGTGCGGTCCACCACCTCGCCCACCATGCCCAGGTCGTGCTCGACCAGCAGCATGGCCATGCCCCGTTCCCGCTGCAGCTTGGTCAGCACGCTGGCCAGCTCGTGGGTCTCGTGGATGTCGAGGCCCGAGGACGGCTCGTCGGCCATGAGCAAGACCGGCTCGGTGACCAGGGCCCGGGCCAGCTCCACCAGCCGGCACGAGCCCAGCCCCAGCGTCGACACCGTGGTGTCGGCCTGACGCTCGATGCCCACCAGCTCCAGCACGGAGTTCACCCGGTCCTTCTCTTCGGCACTCGGCGCGCTCCGCCGGCTCAGGTCCTTCCAGATGCGCCCGGTGCACCACCGGGCGCGCACCGCCACCAGCAGGTGGTCCCAGACCGTCATGTCGGGGAAGACCTCGATGCGCTGGTAGGTGCGGGCGATGCCCAGCCGGGCCCGCTTGTAGGTGGGCAGGTCGAGCAGGTCGGTCCCCTCGAGCTCCACGCGGCCCTGCTCGGGCCGGAGCTGGCCGCCCACGCAGTTGAACAGCGTGGTCTTGCCGGCGCCGTTGGGCCCGACCAGGCCCACGCTCTCGCCCCGGCCCACCGAGAGGGTGACCCCGCTGACCGCGGCCACGCCGCCGAAGGTCTTGGACACCCCGCTGACCTCGAGCAGGGGTCCGCTCCCGGCGGCGTCAGCCATGGTCTCCGGCTCCCGCCGTCGCCGGCCTGTCCACTCCCCCGCCGCCCGGGGGCCTCCCCCTGGGAGCGACGGCGCCGAGCGCGGAGCCGCCCGGCGACCCCGGGTCGGGGGCGCTGTCCTTGAACAGGATGTTCTGGAATCGGAGCGTCGACTTGCGCTTCTGGTACTCGAGGATCCCCTCGGGGTGGCGGGCGTAGGTCAGGGCGCCGAAGGCGAAGAACACCACCTCGAGACTATTGCCGCCGAAGCGGGACGGGACATAGGTGAGCAGCTGGCTGATGATGACGTAGCCGAACCCGGCCTGGACGGCGCCCTCCACGGTGTTGGCCCCTGTGGGCACCACCACCACCACGTAGACCAGCGAGAGCAGATAGACGAACAGCTGCGGGTTGACCTGCTGCTGCTGGATGGAGATCATGGTCCCGCCGACGCCGGCCACCGCCCCGGACAGGGCGAAGATCACGATGTGCTGCCACCTCAGGTTGATGCCCATGCCCGAGGCGGCCGTCTCGCTGCCCCGCATGGCCCCGAGGAACCGCCCGGTGGTGCCGTGGTGGACGAGCCGGACGACCAGGATGCACGCCACCAGCACCACCATGGCCAGCACGAAGAAGGCATGCCCGTTCGGATTGGAGATGCCGAGGCCGACCCACTGGGGCTTGACCTGCAGCGAGGTGCCGTTGGTGGCGGTCAGCTGCGGGAACACGGTGTTGTCGAAGAACAGGGCGGCGGCGATGGTCAGGAGGGCCAGGCCCAGGCCCCGGAGCCGCACCGAGGCGAAGGCCAGCACCGTGGCCACCAGGGCGGCGGCCGCGGCGCCCACGAGACCTCCCAGCAGGAGGTTGACGCCGAAGTGGTTGGCCAACTGGGCGGCGGTGAACGCCCCGACGCCGGCCAGCGTGGCCTGGGCCAGCGACAGCTGGCCGCCCATGCCGGTGATCAGCGTGATGGAGAGGAACACGGTGGAGTAGACCAGCCCGGCGTTGAATACGTTCTCCCATGTGGTGGGCAGCCAGGTCAGCATGGAGACGACGAACGCGGCCAGGATCACGTACCACCCCACCCGGGTCACCCTCTCGATCTGCGGGACCCGGATGGCGGCGGCCGACGGGGGCGTCGGGGGATCGACCGAGGAGAGCGGGTCCTTGGTGCTGTCGAGGGTGCGCAGGCCGGGCACGATGAGGAGGGCCAGGACCAGCACGATGAAGGGCAACGAGGTGAGCGCGGCCGACGACCACACACTGCTCACCGGCAGGTAGCCCTGCAGCGTGGTGGCCAGCACCCCCATGCCCACGCCCACCAGGGCGGCGATGGGCATGGACCGGAGGACGGCCCAGGCGGCGGCGGCGAACGCCGCCACCATCAGGAGGGCGTAGTCGTCGAACTGGAGCTGACCGTAGCTGGCGGCCAGCAGCACCCCGGCCAGGCCGGCCATGAAGCCGGAGATCATCCAGGCCGTGGCCACCACCCGTCCGGCGTTCACGCCGTCCAGCTCGATGAGCCGCCGGCTCTCCACCGCGCCCCGCATCTGCAGGCCCAGGCTGGTGAAGCGCATCAGGCCCACCAGGGCCACCAGGATCAGCACGGTGGTCAGGACGGTGGTCAGGTCGATCCCGTTCACCGGCGTGCCCAGCATCCGGAAGTAGACGGTATTGGGGTTGAAGATGATGCTGGGTGGGTCGTAGGTGTTGTTGCTCCCGAACAGCACGGCCAGCAGGGAGGGGATGCCCACGAACAGGCTGATCCCGGTGACCAGCTTGGCCGTGGTGTTGGAGTTGGGGATCTTGCTGAACAGCAGGCGGTCGAAGGCCAGTCCGATGAGCGGCGCCAGCACCACCACCGACAGGAGGAAGGAGACAGCGACGGGCAGGTGCACGGTCTGGACCAGCTTGGTGAACGCGTAACCCGAGATGTAGGCCTGGGCCCCGTAGGCGAAGTTGAACACACCGGTGGCCTGGTACGTGAGGACCAGGCCCACGGCCACGATGGCGTAGGTGCAGCCGAAGGGTACTCCGGGGATGGCGAAGCCCAGGAAGCGCTCCACTCCTGTGCCGACCCCCTACCGGTGCCGTGCGTCGAGGGGCATCATGCGCCGGGGGTGCCGGCGGGCGCAGCTACCACCTTCGGGTTCTTCACGCTGGCGTTCACGCAGACGAACACCTGCTTGCCCTTGCCGAAGACGGGGACGTACTTCTTGCCCTGGACCTGGACGAAGGCGTCGCAGCCCGGCTCGGTGTAGCCCACGTGGGCCGATGACCAGTTCACCGGCGTGGTGAGCCCGCCGGCGGTGAAGTTGGTCAGCTTGTTGGTGGCAGCGATCACACTGGCCTGGGTGACGTTGGCACCGGCGGCCTTGATGCCGGCGGCGATCAATGCCGCCGACTGCCAGCCGGTGAAGGCCACCCCGTTGTAGGTGTAGGTCGGGTCGTACCTGTTCATCTGCTTGATGTAGTTCTGCATGCCCGAGTAGGTGTTGCCGTAACGGGCCGAGTTGGCCGCCTCGAAGGGCACCACCCCGGTGAGGTTCACGTACACGCCCTGCATCAGACTGCTGTACTGGTTGAGCAGGGTCTGGTCGTAGCCGCTCAGCCACAGCTGCTTGATCTTGAGCCCGTACTGCTGGATGGCCCGGGCCAGGGTGACGTTGTCAGTGTCCTGCATGCAGGTGATGACGGCCTGGGTGCCGGCCTGCTGCAGTCGCTGGGCGTCCGATGTGTAGCTGCCGCCCAGCTGGGCGCTGACGTCGACGAAGTTCACGTTCACCCCGACCGCCTTCAGGCCCTTGGCGTAGGCGTTGCAGGCGTTGTACGACGAGGCGATGGACGGCCCGTAGCTGATGAAGGCCACCGAGCTGGCCTTCACCTTCTTCAGGAAGTAGTTCATGATCGGGAAGCCCGACTTGTAGATCTGGGTCGACCCGCCCGCCGCGAACAGGTTCGGGGCGGTCTGCCAGTTGGCCGAGACGTTGTACCCGTAGGTGGGGGTCTTGGTGGAGACGAAGTAGTTCGGGGTGAACCAGGCCGAGGCCACCCCGATGGCGAACACGTGGTCCTGGTCGATGAGGGTGTGGACGTCCTGGGTGAACTGCGAGGGCGATCCGCCGTCGTCGAGGCTGTCGGTGAGGACGATCTTGCGGCCGTTGATGCCGCCGCTGGCGTTCAGCCACTTGAAGTAGGCGTCCATGCCCGGGCCGATGCCTCCGAAGTAACTGGCCAGGGGGCCCGTCTTCGAGGAGATGGCGCCGATGTTGATCTGGGTGGCCGACACCCCCGGGGCCGACGTGGCCGCCCCCGCGCTACCCGAGGCTCCCGTGATGGCCGTCCCCCCGGCCACTGCGATCCCCAGGGCCAGTGCCCCGGCACACACTCGTGTCCCCCGTCGCTTCCCCATGTTCCACCCTCCCTAGTAGTCGATCTGCCCCGATGACTCATCGCTGGCGCGACTCCCCCCGGATGACTGGACGTCGAGCCAGTTCTTAAAACACGGAGGTGACATGTGTCAACAACCGTCCCCTTTTCAGGATGGGAGCATGGTACTGGCGAAATCAGGACGGTGCAGTTCATCTCGCACAAAGAACGCCGTTCTCATCCGGGAGCCGTTCTCATCCGAGGAACTGGCGCTGGCGGTCGTACTCCCTCAGGTCGCGTACTTCGGACTCGCTCACCGGCTCGAGCTCGCCGACGTTGCCGGCCACCTCTGGGTCCCACCCGCAGGAGGCCACCATGGCCCGCACCCGCTCGTCGAACGGCTCGGGCCCCGAGGGGACGGCGGCCACCTGCAGGCGCCCGTCGATGCGCCGGAGCACGCCGCGGTCGGTGACCACGCTCGTCACCCGCTCCCCCGGCGCGGTGATGTAGGCCACGTCGGCGGGCAGGCGGCGGGGCCGGGCCAGGGTCACCACCACGCAGGCCCGGGCCCGGCTCACCACGTCGTTGGCCCCGCCGGACCCGACCAGGAAGCGACCGTCCCCGAGCGAAGTGGAGTTGAGGTTGCCGTGCCGGTCCACCTCGGCGGCACCCAGGCAGCCGATGGTGGTGGTCCCCGGTCCGCCGACCACCATGCCGAGGACGGTGGACGCGTCGGCCAGGAGCGACGTCCCCGGGAAGACCCGGTGGTTGAAGATGTAGGGATCGGCCGGCGTCGGGGTGTACCCCCAGAGGCCGAGCTCGGCGGTGAGATGGACCGATCCCCCGGCGGCCCGCTCCCGGGCCACGGCCACCCAGGCGGCCAGATTGGCCACTCCGGCCCCGGCCAGGACGGCGTCGGCCCCGTGCGCCGTCACGGTGTCCGCCACCTCACGGGCGCCCAGGCTGGCCGCCACCTCCCACTCACTGACCGGTTCGTCGGTGGGCAGCGGGTGGGCCTCGGCGTCGCGCCGCCACGATTCGGGGTCGGACAGCAGGCGGAGGCCGATGAGGCGGTCGTCGCCCAGCTGGTGGAGGTAGGCGGCGTGATCGGGCGGGCCGAGCACGTGCTCTCTGGCCCAGGCGTCGAAGTCCACCCGGGCGGCGGCGGCGGCATCGATCCAGAACGGGATGTCCTCGCCGTAGCTGGCCACCGGGAGCCCCGGGGCGTAGCACCCCCCGGGGTGGGCGCCGAAGGGGGCCTCCACCACGGCCAGGACCCGGTGGGCGGGGATCTTCACCCGGTGGCCGAGCTCGTCGAGGTCGTCGACGATGGCCTCCACCGTGGCCACCACGCCGCGTCGGGCCGCCCACGCCCCCCACACCCCCTCGAGGAGGGGCTCGGAGACAGCCAGGTTCCCGTGCCGGTCCGAGACGGCGGCATGCAGGAGGGCCACGTCCGGGGCGAGGGGGGCCACCAGGCCCACGGCACCGAACGGGGAGTCGACCGTCGTGAAAGCGTCGTTGGCGGCCATGCCGGAGCCGGACAGCGAGCCCGTGACCACCGCGGGCAGACCCCGGGCGGCGGCCTCCAGGCGCTGGCCCAGGGTGAGGATCGACCAGTGCTCGACCTCGACGTCGCCCGACTGGTAGCCCTCTTGGAAGACCGGGTTCGGCGCGTAGGACGGGAAGCTGTTGCCCGAGTAGGCGGTGATCACCCGGCGCACCATCCGGCCCCGGAAGAACAGCGCCCCGAGGGCGCCGAGGCTGGTCATGATCAGGGTGAGGCCGGCATCGGTCCCCCACTGCTGGCGGGCCAGCTCACGGGCCGCCGCCGTCCACCGGCTGTGGCCCAACATGACGTGGACGGCGTCGCCGGGACGCACATGGCGCTCCACCGCGTCGTTGAGGGCCATCCCCACCTCGGCCATCAGTCGACCAGGATGTCGAGCGGGGCCCCCAGCGCGGCGAGGTCCACACTGTCGTTGTCCTCGGCGTAGCGCAGGCCCTGGACGTTGAAGAGCTCGACCGAATCGCTTCCGATCGGATACGGGCCCCAGTGCCACGTGCCCCGGTCGAGCACGATGGGCTGGAGCGTGTCGAGGACGAAGGCCCGCACCTGCTCGACGTCGGACGGCGCCTGCATGCCCACCCCGGCCGGGGCCACCACGACCACGGCCGTCACGTCCAGTGGCATTACCACCTGGGTGTGGGTGGCGTGCCGGAACAGGACGTCGCAGCGCAGGCCACCGGGCACCTCGGGAACCTCGTCCCGGCGATGGCCGATGAGGTTGACGTGCACGTCCTGCCAGGCGTACTCGAGACGGTGCTCACCGTCACGCGGATCGGTGTCGGGCACGGGCAGCCAGCCGAAGGGCGCCCACCCCTCACCTGACAGCGGCACCGGCGTGATCCGGCGTGGTTCGTCACTCATGTCGCACGCTCCCGATCGGGCTTTACTCTGTCTCGAAGCTTTACTCTGTCTCGAAAAGGCAACCTAACATCGGGTCTCGAACCCCACGAAGCCGCAACCCCACCGAGTCAGAGGAGGCCCCATGGCCATGGACGTTCGCAACATCGAGGATGTCGCCCCCGTCGTCGAGCACAATGGCACCGTCCCGGTGTGGTGGATGGTGAACTCGAGGGAGATGAAGGAGGCCACCGACGGTGGGTTCCTGGAGCTGGTCAACGAGTTCGTGGTGGAGGGCGGCGGGTACGTCGACCCCCACTCCCACCCGACCCACGAGTTCTATTACGTGCTGCGCGGCCGGGGCATCATGACCATCGAGGGCGAGGACCGGCCCATCGCCCAGGGCGACCTGGTCCACATCCCGCCCGACGCCGTGCACAGCCTCCGACCGGTGAGCGACCATGCCGCCATCCACTGCTTCTGCTTCGCCATCGGGGTGAAGGGCGCCGGACCCATCGACTACACCACCCACACGCTCTGAGGTCGGGGGCCGGCGGGACCCGGCGCGGCCCGGTCCGGCGCAGCGCGGCCCGGCGAGCACCGGGAGGTGGCCGCACCTCACCGCCCGCGGTCAGTCAATCGGGCCGACCTCGATGATCGACGCGTCGAGGCCGAGCAGTTCGACGGTGGTGGAACCGTCACGCAGGGCGGCGAAGTAGCCCACCTCGGCCTCGGCTCGACGCTGGCCCGCGGCCATGGTGGCCTCCAGCGTGTCGCCCGGCACGACCACGACGCCGTCCACGTCGCCCACCACCCAGTCGCCCACACTGACCGGGACCCCGGCCACCGTGGTGGTGGTGCCGACGGAGCCGCGGGCCGCCTTGGTGGCACCGGGAAGGGCGATGGTGGCGGAGAACACCGGGAAGCCCAGCTGCTCCAGTGCGCCCACGTCACGCACCCCCCCGTCGATGACCAGCCCGGCCAGCCCACGGGAGAGCGCCCCCGTGGTCAGCACCTCACCCCAGTAGCCGCGGTCGGGGACGCGGCCCACATCGACGACCAGCACCGACCCGGCCGGCGCCGTGGTCACCGCCACGTGGATGGCCAGGTTGTCACCGGGCGTGCACCGCACCGGGTACGCCGGAGCGGCCACGCTGGCCCCACCCCACGCCGGTCGGATCCTCGGGGGCATGCGGAGGGCGCCGCTCTCCCCGAGGGTGGCCGCCCCCAGTTCGGCGAAGACGGCTGCGGTCTGCGTGCTGGTCATCGGGCTCCTCCTCGGGACAACCTCGTCACCCGGTCGGCTCGGTCGGTCGGGTCGGACATCGGTCCTCCCATCAGTCGCTGACCGCCACGGTCACCTCGACCTCCACCGCCCCGCCCCGGGGCAGCGACGCCACGCCCAGAGCCGAGCGGGTGTGCCGGCCGGCCTCACCGAACACGTCGTAGAGGACCCCGCTGGCCCCGTCCACCACCGCAGGCTGCTGGTGGAAGTCGGGCGCCGACGCCACGAATCCGGTGACGGTGAGGACACGCAGTACCCGGTCGAGCGTCCCCAGCTCGGCCTCCAGGACGGCCAAGGCGTTGAGGGCGCACACGGCCGCGGCCGCTGATCCCTCCTCGACGGTGACGTCCACACCGAGCGTGCCGATACAGGTCAGCTGGCCCTCGATACGCGGCAGCTGCCCCGAGGTCCGGGCCACCCCTCCGTGCACCACGACGGCGTCGAGCGGATGGTGCGGGGGGTGTGGGCCGTGCAGGGTGAGGCCCAACTCGCCCAGACGGGCCCGGACCCGTCCCCCGTCCGCGACGGTCATGGCCGGAGCGCCGAGGGAGCCACCCCGGATGGGCGGGGACAGGGCATGGGACGGGATCCTCCACTGACGGGCCGGGACAGCGCCCCGGCGGAACGCCGTGATGCTACCGCCACCCGCTCGGCCCGTAGCCACCGCCGGCCACCGCCGGCCGGCGTGGCCATGCCACTCTGAGTTGCAGTGACTCTGCCTGCTCGACCCGGCGGCACTCCGGCCGGCGTGACCGGCCGGCGCCACTGCCGGGCCCTCCGGGGTTCGCGTACAGTGGCCCGATGAGTTTGCTCGAGGGAAGAGTCGCCGTCGTCACCGGAGCGGGTCGGGGCATCGGCAGGGCCATCGCCCTCTGCCTGGCCGACGAGGGCGCCCGCGTGGTGGTCAACGACATCGGCGTGTCACTCGGCGGGGACGGCACCGACGAGGACCCGGCCGAGCAGGTGGTCAAGGAGATCGAGTCACGGGGCGGGGCCGCGGTGGCCAACCGCGACCGGGTCGACGACTTCGACGGCGCCGGCCGCATCATCGCCACCGCCGTGGACACCTTCGGGGCCATCGACATCCTGGTCAACAACGCCGGCATCGTCAGGGACCGGACGCTGGTCAAGATGGACGAGGCCGACTACGACGCTGTGGTGGCCGTCCACCAGAAGGGGACCTTCAACACCGCCCGCCACGCCGCTCCGCTGATGAAGGAGGCCGGCTACGGGCGGATCGTGAACATCACCTCCTCCGCCGGGCTGCGGGGCAACTTCGGGCAGACCAACTACGGCGCGGCCAAGGCCGCCATCATGGGGATGACCTTCGTGTGGGCCGTCGAGCTCGGCAAGTACGGCATCACCGTCAACGCCATGGCCCCGGCCGGGGCCACCCGGATGACCCAGGGACTGGCCGACGGGGAGGCGCCGGCCGACCAGGATCCCGCGCTCAACGCCCCCCTGGTCGCCTACCTGGCCTCCGAGGCCGCCGCTGACGTCAACGGCCAGGTGTTCGGCCGTACCGGCTACGGCTTCACCGTGTTCCAGACCCCCCGGCAGGTGGCCACCATGTGGCAGGAGGGCGGATGGACCCCCACCGAGGTGGCGGAGCACTTCCACGAGGTACTCGGCCAGCACCTCCAGCCGGTGGGCATGCCGGCCCACGCCCTGTTGGGCAACAAGAAGTAGGCCACATGAGCAGGCCCCTCCAGCTGCCCCCCGAGCAGCTCCACGCCGTCGCCCTGGCCTACGGTCACGAGACGGCCTACACCGTCGTGGGCGGATCCTCGCTGACCTTCGAGCAGTGGGACACCGACGCCACCCGGTTGGCCCGGGGCCTGATCGACGCCGGGGTCGGGCCCGGCGACCGTGTGGCCATCCACCTCGAACCGGTCCACGCCCTGCAGTGGGTGACCAGCTACAGCGCCATCCACCGGGCCGGCGCGGTGGCCGTGCCCTTCAACCCCCAGCTGGCCGCACCGGAGGTGGAGCGCATGCTGGCCCACTCCGGGGCGGCCGCTGCCATCACCGAGGTGGCGCTGCTCCCCCGCTACGAGGGCCGGCGGCCGGCCGTGCTGGTGGCCGTGCCCGAGGGCGTGGAAGGACCGCTGCCCGAAGGGGCGTCGGACCTGGGCGCAGTGGCGTGGTCCGACATCCTGAGCACCGACACCGGCTACCTGCAGGTGCCGAGGGAGCCTGGTGACCTCGCCGACATCCTCTACACGTCGGGGACCACCGGGGACCCCAAGGCCGTGGCCATCCGGCACGACAACTACTCGCTCATGCCCTTCACCGAGCCCAACTGGAGCGGTGGGGCCTGGATGCACGCCAGCCCGCCGTACACCTTCGCCGGCATCGCCTTCGTCTACACCCCGATGAAGCTGGGGCTCCGGGCCCTCTTCATGCCGAAGTTCGACGCCGGGACCTGGCTCGACACCGTGGAGGCGGAGCGGCCCGGATCGGTGTTCCTGGTCCCGGCCATGGCCAACCTGCTCCTCGAGCACCCCCGGTTCGACGAGGCCGACCTGACGTCGGTCCAGCTGTGCAGCGTGGGCAGCGCCCCCCTCGCTCCGTTCGTCCTGGAGCGCCTCCAGGACCGGATGCCCACCGCCCTGGTGTCCAACAACTACGGCATGACCGAGGCCGGCTCGGTCTACTGCCTGATGCCGCCCGGCGAGGCGGTCAAGCGACCCGGCTCGGTCGGGAAGCCGGTCCCACCGGCCGAGATCCTCTGTGTCGACGACGACGGCGTACCCATGCCGAGCGGGGAGGTCGGCAACGTCCGGATGAGGATCCCCGGTCGGCCCCGTGAGTACTACGGCGACCCCGACGCCAGCTCCCGCACCTGGGTGGACGGCTGGCTGATCACGGGCGACCTGGGCCGGGTCGACGACGACGGATACCTCTACATCGTCGGGCGCACCAAGGACGTCATCATCCGGGGAGGCAACAACATCTTCCCCACCGACGTGGAGCACGTCATCGAGCTGCACCCGGCGGTGCGCGAGGTGGCGGTGGTGGGGATCCCCCATGCTGTGCTGGGCGAGGACCTGTTGGCCGTGGTGGCATTGCGCCCCGACCACAAGGCGTCGGCCGACGAGCTCTCCGAGCACACCGCCGAGCGGCTGGCCCGCTACAAGGTCCCCCGCCGGTGGGAGTTCGTGGACGCCCTGCCCCGGAACGCCACCGGCAAGGTGGTGAAGGAGCGGCTCCGCCAGCAGTTCGCCGACTCCTCCGAGGAGGCGGCGGCGTCCGGGGGCACCCCGCGGTGAAGGTCACGAGGACGCTGCACCACAGCGTGAACGTGGAAGGTCAGCTCGACGAGACGGTGGCCTTCTACCGGCGCCTCCTGGAGCTGGACGACGAGTCCCGCCCGGTGATCCCCGGTGTGGACGGGCACTGGTTCGCCGCCGGGCAGATCCAGCTGCACCTGGTCGACGCCGACGAGGGGCCCCAGGCCATCAAGCCCACCGGCCCGCACGTCTGCTTCGCCGTGGAGGACCT
>Ga0181534_10001159_pt1 | contig 17511 bp, 17 predicted proteins | sample PEATcosm2014_Bin_37_FD_119758 | JGI IMG/M metagenome (GOLD analysis project Ga0181534, IMG submission 119758) | Peatland microbial communities from MTU Mesocosm Facility, Houghton, MI, USA - PEATcosm2014_Bin17_10_metaG | ecosystem: Environmental > Terrestrial > Soil > Wetlands > Peat | place... | reverse complement strand
GAGGGCGTCGAGGTGGTGCGCGATCTTGCCTACGGAGCGGATGCGCGCCATCGTCTTGACGTCTATCGTCCGCAAACCCGCAGTGAAATCGGACGCACGGTATTGGTGTTGTTTCATGGCGGCGGATTCATCCGCGGCGACAAGGGCGAGCGGGACAACATCGGGTTTTATTTCGCCCGGTGCGGCTGCGTGGTGGTGGTCGCGAACTACCGGCTGGCTCCCGCGCACACCTGGCCCGCGGGTGCCGAGGATGTGATCGCCGCGTATGCCTGGGCGCATGGTCACGTCGGCGAATTCAACGGTGATCCGCACCGGATTTATCTCGCCGGCGAATCGGCCGGCGCCGCGCATGTCGCGGCCGCCATCCTGGTGCGGCGCTTCCACACGGTCGAATTGCGGCTCGCCGGGGCCGTGCTGATATCCGGCGTCTACAACGTGCACCTCGACCGCCTGGCGCGCCAACAATTCGGCGTGGCCACACCGGATCCGCGCAACGAGCCGTATTTCGGCTCCGACTTCGCGCGCTATCCGGCCATGTCGACCGTCGAGCTGATCGACGCGCCGCCCTCCGCTCCGCTGCTGATCACATACGCGGAGCTCGACATGCCGCAAATGCAGGTGCAGGCCGGCGAGCTGTTCGCCCGGTTGGTGGTGGCGCACGGCTGGCAGCCGCAGCTGCAAGTCATTCCCGGCCACAATCATCTGACGCAACTCTACGGGGTCAACACCGGCGATGAAGCCCTGAGCTCGGTGCTGCTTGATTTCATGGGCGAACCGCGCGCCGTGGAGGCGGGCCGTTAACGCGCGCACCACGCTGCTGCTGTGCGCGGCGGCGGCTCTGCTGGAAGGTTTCGACAATCAATCCATGGGCGTGGTGGCGCCGCGCGTCGTGGCGGAGTTCGCCCTGTCGCCGGGGTGGGCCGGCGTCGTGTTCAGCTCGGCCACCTTCGGCCTGTTCGTGGGCGCGGCGCTTGGCGGGCGGGTGGCCGATTACTTCGGCCGCAAGCGGGCACTGGTGGTCTCGCTGTTCCTGTTCGGGGTGTTCTCCCTGCTGACCGCGCTCGCGACCGGCGCCGAGTCCCTGGCGCTCGCGCGCCTGCTCACCGGTCTCGGGCTCGGCGGCGCGATGCCGAATTTCATTTCACTGGCATCGGAGGCGGCTCATGCCGACCGGCGCGTGAGCGCGGTGACGCTGGTGATGGCCGGCATGCCGTTCGGCGGCACGCTGGCGGCCGTCATGTCGCTCGGTGCGCAGTTCGGCATGAGTTGGCGGGCGGTGTTCGTTGCCGGCGGCGCGACCCCGGTGCTGCTGGCGCTGCTCATGGTGTATCTCCTGCCGGAGTCGCGCCACCCGGCGGGTGCAGGTGCGCATGCGGGCGCGGCGCGCGCGGCGGCCGTGGAGCCGGTGCGGGCGGTGCTGTTCGGATCGGACCGTGCGCTCACCACGCTGTTGCTGTGGGCGGCGTTTTTCTTCACGCAGCTGGTGTTGCTGCTCATGCTCAATTGGCTGCCGAGCCTCGTCATCGGCCTCGGCTTCTCGCGCACCGAAGCGAGTCTCGCCTCGGTGTGTTTTGGATTGAGCGGCAGCATCGGCGCCGTGGTGCTCGGGCATCTGCATGCCGGTTCGCGCCGGCGCGCCTGGGTCGCGGCGACCTATAGCGGCATGGCGGCCGCCCTGGTGACGGTGGCCGCGGTCGGCGGCACATTTTGGATGATCGCGATCGCCTGCGGCTTTGCGGGGATTTTCATCATCGGCGCACAATTGATTCTGTTCGCGCTCGCGCCCCTGTATTACCACAGCGCGATTCGCGGTACCGGCGTCGGCGCTGCGGTGGCCATCGGACGCCTGGGTTCGGTGGTCGGGCCGCTGTTTGCCGGCGGTTTGCTCGCGAGCGGCGGCGGCAGCGCCTCGGTGCTGCTCGCCATCGTGCCCTTCGTGGCGCTGGGCGGCGGCGCGGCCTTCGCGCTCACCTGGCGCAGCCAGTCCGGCGCGGCTATTTGAGGCGGCCTTGGATCCTGCCCAGTCCGGCCTCGGCACACACCTCATCCTGGTGGCCGATGGGTGAGCCGCCCGCGCCGCTGACGCCGATGGCGCCGATGGTGGTCTTGCCGACGACGATGGGCAGGGCTCCGCCCTCGACGAACATCGCCGGCGTCACGCGCGCGAGCAGCGCGGGGTCTTTCGGTACGAGCTCGTTCGCCTTCGAACTCGGCATGGCAAACACCTGGGCGGTGACTGCCTTGCGCATCGCGACGAACACGTGGCTGCCGTCCGAGCCGTCCGCGGTGAGCATCGCGCGCGCATCACCCACCGAATCGACCACGGTCACACCGACCCGATAGCCCGCAGCGCTGCAGGCTTCAACTGCGGCGAGTGCGGCTTCCATCGCCAGCGTCAGGGACGGCCCGGCGGCGGTCGACTCCGGCGCCGATCCAGGTCCGCGATGCAAGCCGCCGGCCGGGATGGGCGGTGTGGGTACGAGGTGACCGCTGGCGTCGAGCATCCCGAAGGGCGGCAGTCGATCCCCCGGCAGGCTGCGCGGTGAGGCGGGCTCGTCGTGGAACACGCTGTCCGCGGCCGCGAGGGTGAAGGCGCAGCCGGCGATGAGCACCCAACCGGTGCAAATACCCAAGCGATTTCGAATCGTCATGTCGATGTGCTCCAAAGGTTAATGAACGGTGATATCGAGACGGGAAAGTCCGTGCATGACGTTGTTGACCACGCGTTCGGTCTCGCCGAGCTCGAAGCGCTTGACACGCTTGAGCAGCGCGCGCAGCAGCGCGGTGATCTCCATCTTCGCCAGATGCATGCCGACGCAGGTGTGTACGCCGTGTCCGAAGCCCAGGTGGTCGGCATTGCGGCGCCGGACGTCGAAACGGGCGGGATCGGTCCATTTACGTTCGTCGCGGTTCGCCGATCCCCACAGCATGATGACGCGCGAGCCGGAAGGGATTGTCACGCCCTCGAGATCGACGTCCGCCGTGGCCACCCGCGAAAATCCCTGCAGCGGCGACTCCAGGCGCACCACTTCGTTGATCGCACCCGGAATCAAGGTTTCGTCCGCGCGCAGCGCATCCCATTGATCGGGGTGCTGGGCGAACAGCCAGATGGCGCTGCTCGTGGTGAAGATCGTCGTGTCGAGGCTCGGGCCCATGTAGTCGTTCATCATCAAGGGCGGCCGGTCCAGGGGGATTTCGCCCCGATCGGCGGCATCCCAGATCGCGCGTGCCCATCCGTCGGGTTTGAGATTGTCGCGTGTGCACCGCGTGAAGGCGTAGTGCACCATTTCCTTGACGATCTCAAAGGCCTTGGTGGTGCGCTCGTTGATCGGCCCGAAGCACTCGAAATTGGCCGCGGCCCACTCGAGCATGCGTTCGCGCCCGTCTTCCGGCAGGCCGACGAGGTTCGACACGATGGTGACCGGCAGGTATTGCGCGAGATCCTTCGCCGCGTCGAACTGCCTGCGGGCGACCAGGCGTTCCACCAGCGCCTCCGCTTCGGCGATGATGAGTTCCTGGTGGTTTTTGATCGCTAGCGGTGTGATGGGTTTGGCGATCACCCGGCGCAGCACCTGATGCTCCGGCTCGTCCGAGCACAGGACGATGCCGCGCAGCGTGTCGTTCATGGGTTGATTCATCATCACGCCCTGGGCGGAGGAGAACAGCTGCCAATTGCGCATGGCCTCCTGCACGTCCTTGAAGCGCGCCAGCACGTACATGTCGTACTTCTCGAGCCATACCGCCGGCCCCAAATCCCGCAGCGTCTGATAGGCGGGGTAGGGATCGAGCAGCACGCGCTCCTCGTACAAATCAATGTTCGAGACCGGGGCGCTCGGATGTCGGGACATGGTTCGTCGGTCCTTCCTGATCAAGCCCTGATGAGCCGTACGGGCAGATGCTGCAGGCCGCGCAGGGTGTTGTTGAAGCGCCGCGTCGGCTCGCCGCGCATTTCGATCGCGCGCACCCTGGACGCGAGTGCCCGAAGCACGACTTCGCCTTCGAGCCGGGCCAGCAGCTGCCCCACGCACATGTGAATGCCGGCACCGAAGCCGACGTGTCCATAGGTGGTGCGCTCGATGTCGTAGGTATCCGGATTTGCCCACTTGCGTGGATCTCTATTGGCGGCGCCGAGCAACAGCAGGATCTTGCGGTCAGCCTCGAGTGAAATGCCGCCGAGCTCGGTGGGCCTGGTGGTGGTGCGGAAAAAAGTCTGCACCGGGGATTCGAACCGGACCGCTTCCTCGAAGGCCGGACGCGCGAGCTTCGGATTCTCGCGCAGCTTCCGCCACTGATCCGGGTGGCGCGCCATGCAATAAACCGACGCCCCAATGCCGTTCACCGTGGTGTCGACACCCGCCGTGAGGATCGAGCGCACGAGCTTTTGCGCCTCCTCGACCGTGATCTCACCGGCGTCCGCGCACTGATAGAGCACCATCCCGAAGCCGTCGGGAGAGAGATTTTCACGCAGCGCCTCGCTCTCCACCCACGGAAAAACGTCCTTGGCCCGCGCGGCCGCGGCCTGGAACAAGTCGTTGGCCGGCCCGAAGGAATTGAACACCATGTCGCCATAGGGCAGCAGGTGATGGCGGTTCGAGGCCCGCATGCCGATGGCGTCGGGGAAGACTTTGAGCGGATAGGCCTCCGCGAGTTCGACGCAGGCATCGATGTCGCGCTTCTCGACGAGTTCATCGATCATGCGCTCGGCCGCCTGCTCGAATCGCTCCTGCAGCTTTTTCATCACCGACATCGACAGCGCCTTGTTCAAGGCCTGGCGCGAGCGCGTGTGCTGCGGCGGATCGACCTCGAGCACGATGCTCGGCAGGCGAAAGCGCCCATGCCGGGTGAAGTCCGCCATGCCGACGCCGCGCGCCGAGGAAAAGGTCTCCCAATCGAGGAGCGCCTGGCGCACTGGTTCGAACCGGGCCGACGCGGCGATCGAGTAGCGCGACAGCCAGACCACCGGGCCGGCCTCGCGGATCGCCTCATGAAAGGGGTACGGGTCCTCGAAGAACTCGCGCGAGAAGGGATCGATGTCCAGATGAGGTACGCCCGGCGGCGCTGCATCGTCGTACAGCGCGAACTCGGAGCGGACATCGGCTTGCATGGTCTTCACGCCGCGGGGATGAAACGATAGTGCGCCTCGCGGCCGCGTCCCTCGAGCGAAAGATCCGCGAACGGGTTGCGGTTGGGATCGGTGACCACCTTGTAGAGCGAATACAGTTGCGGCAGGAAAACCCCCCAGTTGCCGATTTCCTGCGCGCAGTGGGCGGCCCACACCTTGCCATCCTCGGCCGTTTCCTTTTTGCGGGTGCCGATCGCGGAGGACTTGCCGATGACGCCGTAATCGGTTTTCTGCCATTGATGAATGCGGTAACCCATCGGATCGGGCTTGACCAGGCACTCTTCACCCAGCCCCAAGCCCGCGGCGATGTAGACGTGGTCGTAAATGATGTAGTCGCGGATGGCCGGCGCCACGTCGTCCAGCTTCTCCATGCGGATGTACAGATTCTGGCGGCGGCCGTCGCTCCAGGTCTGCGGCGCAATGTGGATCGAGCCGACCGGGTTGCCGTGCTTGGGCGCGACCGCCCATTCGAGCGCTTCGTGCTGCTCGGGGTGCCACAGGATGAAGCCCTTCTCCATGTTGCTCCAAAACCAGTCGATCTCGCGGGCGGTGACGCCCTCGTGCTTCCAGTCGATGTGCGTTCCCATCGAATCGTGCGATACCGTGTATTCCATGCGTGTCCCCTTGGGGTGATTTAACGTGAGCGCGGCGCCACCGGCGGCCGCGGAATATTGAAGCCCGTGTAACCTTGCGCGTCGATCAGCGCTTCGAGCGTTCCCGGCGTCAGCACCGCGGGCTTCGGCGTCTCGCGTCCCGGACTCGCGTAGTCGAATACCACCCGCTCGGTGGTCACCATTGAGAAGGATCCTTCGGCGGCGGTGAGGCGGCGGTCGCTCTCGACGATTCGATTGCGCACCTGCGGCTCGGTGCGCAGCCGCTCGAGATCCGCCAGGCTCTCGAACCAGAACTCCTCGATCCCGGCATATTGACCGACGCCGCCGGCCTCGAACAAGGTGCCCTTGAAAACGGCCGGATCGAGCTTGAGGCGCGGGTTTTGCACGTATTTGCGCAAAACTTGGAGGGGTGCGAATGCCTCGAGCACCGCGGCGGCATGTTCGGTCCGCCAGCGCTCCTCGAACTGCTCATCGGAGAGTTCGGCGCGCTTCTTCAAGAAATGGATCAGCTTCACGCCGCCGTTGCAAAACCCCGGCTGCTCGTACATCACGCGTCCGTCGGTGAGTTCAATGGCGAAATTGCTGTCGCCGAACTTGTGCGGCTGCATGCGCTCGACGTAGTCGGGGCTGCGCACCGAGGCGACCAGATCCTCGAAACTCACCAGCCAGTGATCGGCCATGTTGTCCCAGGCCATCGGCGAGCGCGGATGCCAGAGCACATCCTCGGGCACGGTGTTGATGGTGAAATGCTGGGCGTAGCGCTGAAATGCGCGCTGCGTCGATGGGTTGGTGATCATCAGCGCCACGTGGATGATGCTCCACTCGTAGAAGAATCTCTCCTGCGTGTCGCCGGGCTTGCGGCGGGAGGCGAGTATGAATTTCATCATCGTCGAATTCCTCGTGACGTGGGTAATTTATAGATAGCCGCGCGCATCGCGGGAGAATTCGTCGGTCGGACGTTCGAGCAGAAAGGAGCTCACGAATTGTTCGCCGAATTTCAGGTAAGGATAAGCGCTCGAGGCTCCGGCCGCCCAGGGCGGCGGCGGGGTGAAGGCGAGGTTGCCGCGCGCACCGGGCAGCGGATCGCGCCAATACCACCGCTCCATGGCGGCCACGCGGTCCATGGGGATGTCGTGAATGACGACGCTTTTCAGCACAGGTACACCGCACTCCCCCACATCCGAGCCGTCCCGTCCGTTGCATCCGCGCGATGCGCTGCAACTACCGAATTGTGGACATATAGTACCGCAATACGGTACCGTATCAACACGAACGGCGGCCGGCTTTCGACGCCGCCCGTACTTTTCCAAAGAACCGCATCGACGGTACGCGACACTCGGGGAGCTCAACAGATGATCACCATCCGCGGCATTGCATTCGAAGAGAATCTGAAGAACAACATGGGTCTCGAGTTTTACGACTTGAGCCACCCGTGGGGTCTCGGCCAGCCGTGCTGGCCGTATTTCGAGGACGTCAAAATCGAGCGTCTGCACTCGATGGCCAAATCCGGCGTCCTGACGCAACGCATCACCACGGTGATGCACTCCGGCACCCACGTCGACGCGCCCGGCCACGTCGTGGAGGGCACGCCCTTCATGGATGAAGTTCCGCTGCCGCATTTTTTCGGCACCGGCGTCGTGGTGTCGATCCCGAAGGACGAATGGGGCGTGATCACGGCCGATGATCTCGAAAAGGCGACGCCGAAGATCCAGCCCGGCGACATCGTCATCGTGAACACCGGGTGGCACAAGTACTACGGCGACAACCAGAAGTATTACGGCTACTCGCCGGGCTTTTACAAGGAAGCCGGGGAGTGGTTCGCGGCGAAGAAGGTCAAGATGATCGGCACCGACACCCAGGCGCTCGATCATCCGCTTGGCACCGCGATCGGTCCGCACGGGCCGGGCTGGCCGAATGGCCTGCTGCCGTTCGTCTGCCAGGATTACAAGAAGCGCACCGGGCACGACGTGCTCCAGGACTTCCCCGAATGGGAGCCGTGTCATCGCGCGATCCTCTCGGCCGGCATCTGCGGGTTCGAGAACGTGGGGGGCGAGATCGACAAGGTGACCGGCAAGCGCGTGACCTTCGCGGGTTTCCCGTGGCGCTGGACCAAGGGCGACGGCTGCATCGTGCGCCTGGTCGCCATGATCGATCCGTCGGGAAAATATCGGATCGAAACCGGGAAGGCATGAGCCATGCTCGTCAAACGGTTCGCGGACGCCAAACCCTATCAGGCACCGAACCACTACGACGTGCGCGCCCTGCGGCTGCAGGGCTTCGAGTCCGGCGGGCCGACCGAATCCTGGGTCGGACTGTCGCATTTGCTGCCGGGCGGCGGTGCGGGACCTGATTCATCGCCGCTCGAGAAGGTGTACGTCGTGCTGGCGGGCAAGGTGACGGTGCGCGTGGGTGATGAGTCGGTCACGCTCGGCCCGCTCGACAGCTGCTGCATACCCGGGGGAGAAACCCGGGAAGTGAAAAACCTCGGCAATGAGGTCGCCACCATGATCGTCGTCATGCCCTATCCGAAGAGCTCAACATGAGCGAGCTGCTGCGCGATCCTGCACGCCTGTTCGACGTGCGCGGCAAAGTGGCGGTGGTGACCGGCGCCTCCGGCGCATTCGGTGCGCTCGCCGCACGCGTGCTCGCCGCGGCCGGAGCGCGCCTGGTGCTCGCGGCGGGCAAGGCGGATGAGCTCGAGGCGACCGCGGCGGCATGCCGGGAACTCGGCGCCGAGGTGGCAACGGTGACGCGCCGGCCGACCACCGAGGCCGATTGCGAGGCCATCATGCAGGCGGGCGTGGATCGCTTCGCCGGCCTGGACATTTTGGTGGTGGGCTCCGGACTCAACGATGTCGCACCGATCGTCGACATGGCGCCTGAACGCTTCGAGAACGTCATGCACGGGAATGTCACCGGCGCGTGGCTCCTGTGCCGCGCGTTCGGCAAGCGGGTGATACCGCAGGGCCGCGGGGGCAAGGTGGTGCTCGTCTCCTCGGCGCGCGGCAAGCTCGGCCACCCGGCCGGTTACACCGCGTATTGCGCCTCGAAGGCGGCCACCGACGGACTCACCAAGGCGCTCGGCTGCGAGTGGGGACGCTACGGCATCACGGTCAACGCCATCGCTCCCACGGTGTTTCGCTCGCCGCTGACCGCCTGGATGTTCGAGGACAACGAGAAGGCCCGCACCACCCGCGCGGGCATGCTGGCGCGCATTCCGCTCGGCCGGTTGGGCGAGCCGGAGGATTTGGCCGGTCCGCTGCTGTTCCTGGCCTCGCGCGCGTCTGATTTCTACACGGGCCACATTCTGTATGCCGACGGTGGCTATACCGCGGGCTAACGACATGACTGCGCCAACCATCGCAATCGTCGGCGGCGGTCTCATGGGCCACGGCATCGCGCAGGTGTTCGCCTGCGCGGGCCACCCGGTGCGGGTGTACGATCCCGTCCCGGCGATTCTCGCCACGCTGCACGAGCGGATCCGCGGCAATTTGCGCGACCTCGGACGCGACGTGGCGGCCGCAGAGCGCGTCACGGCGCACGCGGGCCTCGGCGAGGCGCTGGCGGGCGCGGCCGTGGTGTTCGAGGCGGGTCCGGAGAATCTCGCGCTCAAACAACAGATATTCGCGAGCATCGAGGCGGCCGCATCGCCCACCGCGCTGCTCGCGAGCAACACCTCGGTGATCCCGATCACGGCGATCATGAGCCGCATCGAGCGTGGGGCGCGCGCGCTCGGCACGCACTGGTGGAATCCCCCGTATCTCGTGCCGCTCGTCGAAGTCATCAAGACGCCCGCGACTTCCGCCGCGTCGGTCGAGGCCATGACGGCGCTCTTGGCCGGTGCGGGCAAGACGCCGGTCACGGTCGAAAAGGACGTTCCCGGCTTCATCGGCAACCGCCTGCAGCATGCGCTGTGGCGCGAGGCGATCGCGCTGGTGGCCGAGGGGGTGTGTGATGCCAAGACCGTCGATACGGTGGTCAAGGCGAGCTTCGGGCGGCGCCTCGCGGTGCTCGGGCCGCTCGAGAATGCGGACCTGGTCGGCACCGATCTCACGCTTGCCATCCACGAATCGGTGCTCGGGGATCTCGACCGCACGCCCGGGCCCTCGCCCTATCTCAAGCAACTGGTTGCCGAGGGCAAGCTCGGCATGAAATCCGGGGAAGGATTTCAGCGCTGGACGCCCGAGCAGCAGGCGGCGCTGCGCCGGCAGGTGTTCGAGTACCTCAAGGCATTCGACCCGCAATCTTCGTAGACCTTCACCGGAACCGGAACATCGCCCATGGCCAAGCCCACCAATAAAGTCATCATCACCTGCGCCGTGACGGGTGCCATTCATACGCCGACCTTGTCCGCGGCGCTGCCCTACACGCCGGCCGACATCGCCCGCCAGGCGATCGATGCGGCGAACGCGGGCGCGGCGATTCTGCACCTGCATGCGCGCAATCCGCAGGATGGTTCGCCGACCGGCGATCCGAATGTCTTCGCGCAGTTTCTGCCGCAGATCCATGCTTCCACCGATGCCGTCATCAACCTGACCACCGGCGGGAGCCCGGAGATGTCGGTGGAGCAGCGCCTCGCGGCTGCGCTCAAATTCAAGCCCGAGATGTGCTCGCTCAACATGGGCTCGATGAACTTCGCATTTCACGGCATGGCGGCGAAAATTTCCGAGTGGAAATTTCCCTGGGAAAAGAAATACATCGAGGACAGCGAGGCGTTCATTTTTCGCAATACCTTTCGCGATATCGCCCGCGTCTATCAGCTGATGGCCGAATTCGGCACCCGCTACGAGCACGAATGTTATGACATCGGGCATCTGTACAATCTCGCCCACTTTCTCGACAAGGGGCTCGCCAAGCCGCCGCTGTGGATTCAGAGCGTGTTCGGCATTCTGGGCGGGATCGGCGCCGATGCGGACAACGTGGTGTTCATGCGCCGCACCGCCGACCGGCTGTTCGGCAAGGATTACGTCTGGTCGGTGCTCGCCGCGGGGCGCCACCAGATGCCGCTGATCACGCAGGCGGCCATGCTCGGGGGCAACGTGCGGGTCGGGCTCGAGGATTCGCTGCACATCGGGCGCGGCAAGCTCGCGGCAAGCAACGCCGATCAGGTGCTGAAGATCCGTCGCATCCTCGAGGAGCTAGGATTCTCGATCGCGACCCCGGACGAGGCGCGCGAGATGCTCGCCCTCAAAGGTCGGCGGCATGTTGATATATGAGCATGATAGACTCATCGCTCAGCACCGAAGCCCAGCCAAAAAAAGTAGAGCGCATGCCAAAAAAGCCCGCCGGTCGAGCGCGGCCCCGTTCGAATGACTCTCCGAAGCAGAATATCCAGGTCATCACGCGGGCGATCAACGTGCTGCGCGCACTCGAGGGCGAACCGGACGGCTTGAGCCTCGGCCAGATCGCGCAGCGGGTCGGTCTCGCGCGCTCCACCGTCCAGCGCATCGTCGATGCGCTGCGCGGCGAGCAATTCCTGATATCCGCGTCGCCGACCGCCGGCGTACGCCTGGGGCCCGCGCTCATCCGGCTGGCCGCTTCCGCAAGCGTCGAGTTCGATCACATCACCCGGCCGATCATGGCCGAGCTGTCCCAGGCGGTCGGCGAGACGGTCGACCTGTCGGTGCTCAAGGGCACTTCGGCGGTGTTCACCGACCAGATCCAGGGACGTCACCGCCTGCGCGCGGTGTCCGCAACCGGCGAGAGCTTCCCGTTGCATTGCACGGCCAACGGCAAGGCGCTGCTCAGCGTACTGACCGCCGACAAGCTCGAACGGGTGCTGCGCGGACCGCTGCCCAAAATGACGGCCAACACCGTCACGAAACCGGCCGAACTGCTCAAGCAGATCGAGCTGTGCCGGCGCACCGGCATCGCCATCGATGACGAGGAGCATACCGAGGGCATCAGTGCGTTGGGCACCGGCTTCCTCGACCCGATGGGCCGCGCCATCGCGCTGTCGATTCCGGTCCCGACCACGCGGTTCAAGCGCATCCAACAGGAACTCGGCACGCAACTGCTCGCCGCGCGCGAGCGCATCCGGGCGGCGCTTGGCGAACCGTCCGGCTAGGGGCGGGCAGCGGCTCTTAGCATTCGACCCGGTTTCTGCCGTGCTGCTTGGCCTTGTAAAGCGCTCCGTCGGCCCGGGCAAAGGTCTGGACGATGGTCTCGCCGGGCAGGAACTGCGCCACCCCGACCGATATGGTCAGCGGGCCGACGGAGCGCGCGGTGGGAATGTCGAGGGCGCTGATTCGATTGCGCAGACGTTCGGCATCGAACATCGCGCCGGCGAGCGCCGTGTGCGGCAGGATCTGCACGAATTCCTCGCCGCCATACCGCCCGAAGAAATCGGTGGAACGCAGACCCTCCCGAGCCGCCTGCGCGAAAGTTTGCAGCACCCGATCGCCGGTCTGGTGATCGAATTCATCGTTGTAGCGTTTGAACAGGTCGAGATCGATCACGCACAGCGACAGGGGTTCGCCGGTCGAGCTGGCCCGCTGCTCCGACTCCTCCATGGCGGCCATGAGCGCGCGGCGGTTATACACCCCCGTCAATTCGTCCCGGCGCGCGTTCTCCTCGACGCCTTCGAGCCTGAGGTTCACATCCAGAAGATCGCGTTGGAGTTTTTTCACGCGGAAGCCGAGGAATACGAACCAGGGAAACGTGATCGCGATGACGACGAGCTGCAGCAGGTCGAGATGCAGCATTTCTGCATCGTGGTTCGCGCTGTACCGGCCCGAGATCATCAGCGCGAAGGCGGTCAATGAGACCAACCCGAGGACGGTCAGCTTGGCGGCACCGCAACGAAGCATGCCGAACATCAGCGCGACGAAAAAAAAGGCGGTGAAGGCAATGCGACTGTCCGGAGCGCGGTAGGCGACGAACAGCATCGTGAACACCGCCGCCAGCACCTGGAATACGGTCAGGCTCGGATCCGAGAACCGCAGATTGAGCCGCAACAGGAAAACGACGAATAGGACGCCGATTACCGTCCCGACGATCAGGCAAGCCTCGAGCAGCGTCCCGCGGTCGACCTTGCCCTGCGTGAAAAAAATGCTGAGCACCACGAGATATAGGACTGAAAAAAGGCTGGCCAGCGCGAACCTGTTCAACCGCAGGTTTTGCTTGACCTCGTCGCGAGTCGGTGACGAACTCTCGGGATTCGGATCGCGCATGCGTGTTACGCCGTCGGGATGTGGCGGTGCGTCGTCGGGCAAGTGGGAGAATACGAATACCGTTGGGGGCTGCGTAACTGGACCTTGGTCCATGCGGTGGGAACCCGTCCACCGCATGTGCGGCGCACCAAATTCCTAGAGAATCGACGGGCTCACTTACCGGGCAGAACCGCAGCGGACGATTTCGATGGAAGTGTCGGCCCCCTTGGAGGCTTTGTACACGGCGACGAAGGCGAGGTTCACGGTGAGTTTGATGCCATCCAGCGCCGCGTAGCTCCTCTCATAGTCGGCATCATGGTAAAGATCCGTTTCGCTGGCGCTCGTCAGTGCACGTCGGTACCAGTTCTCGACCGTCGCCAGAGAGTCCTGACTTCGGGCGGACAGGTGAATGCACCATCGGCCGAAATCATCGGTTCTCCATCGATCCTCCAGCCGCGCATTGTGGGCGTTCGGATAGACGGGCAATCCGGTGGGATTGTACAAGTCGACGGGCATGGCCAATGAGGTGTGGGCCGCGCCGGACAAGGCGCAAACCATCGCGGCCACCCATCGGAGTTGGGTCAGCGGGGATGTGCGGTTGAGAAGGATTGCCATCAGTCTCTAATCGACCGAGCGGCAGCATCCTTGAGGACATATTGCGTGCGCCGCACGCGCAGGGCGGCGCGATGGGCGCGAACGGATGTGTCAAGGCGGAGCGGCCGCGCCTTGACCTTCCATCAGGCGTGCGGCCGAAGAGCAAAATCGCGCTCAATAACCCCGCGCCGGACCGATTTGTGGGGCACGCACCGGCTTGGCGACACCGTAGAAAATCACCACGCCCTGGCCGCCGCAGCGGGTCGAAATGGACTCTTTGGGCGTGCCCACACAGCTGTCGATGTCCTGCCAGTTATTGATCGCCCAGACGTTGCCCGCCGGATCGACCGCGATATCGGTCTGCATCTGCAGGCCGCCACCCACGTAGCCGCCGGGCGGCGAAATCTGATCGCCGGTCTTCATGCCCGGCGGGCAATTCTCGGTGCGCGCGCCGCACAATTGCACGATCGGACTGTTGGGCATCGCGAAGTTGGAAATCCAGACGTTGTCGTTACCGTCCACCGCCGCAGCCCACGGTCCGGGAAGGCCGCCGCCCCTGAACGGCGAGCCGGGGAACTGGCTGCCGTCCGGTCGCAGCAGAACCACGCTGCCACCGTCCTTGCCGCCTTTCTGCTCGGACATCACCTTCGTCAGGTAGTCGGAGGCGGAGGTCACGCCATGGAGCTTCAAATGGACACCCATGTCGATCAGATGAGCCATGCCGAGCAGCCCACTGCCGAAGCGGTTGGTGATCCAGACATTTCCCTGGCTGTCGATGCCGAGCCCGCTGCTGTTGAAACCGCCGGTCTTGAAATTTTCGGACTTGGCGGGATCCGATGCCGGGAAGCGCGTGATGTGATCGATTCCGCTATTCGACACCCAAATGCGGTCCTGCTGATCGATTCCGAGGTGGAAAGGCGCCTTGAACGACTTGCAGGGCTCCGCGCTTTCACCCTCGCAAACGATGCGGCCCTTGCCGATGTCGCCCTTCGGAAAATACACGAGCTGGCTCTTCGAGATGCTGAGCGCCCAGACGTCTCCGTTGGGGGCGACGATGATCCCTTGCATGAGTCCGAGCCGGCCGTTGAATGTGATTCCCTCGGGCGAGGTCACGGGCTTGCCGTTTTTGTCGAACACGGTGAGGGATTTGCTGCCGTAGCTCGAGAACCACACGTTGTCGTTGGCATCCACGGCCGCACCGAAGGTACCGCCCTCCATGCTGCCTGCGGTGAAGCCGGTGGTGAGCGGCGAGAGGGGGCGACCGTTCGGAGCGAACTTGGTGACGTTGCCCTGCCACAGCGCATCCTGCCCCTGCCAACCGACCGTCCAGTTATCGCCGACCCACAGATTCCCCTCGCTGTCGAACATCGCCTTACCGCCCGCCCGGTAGCCGCCGCCGTCGAACTTGAGCGGCAGCACCCAGGCGCTCGGCGTGTATTGCAAATAGGGCATGTATGGCACCGGGCGCATGTTCTTGCCCTGTGGGATGGGATAGAACGCTGCCAAGAGCGCGAAAATGCGTTCGGGCTGATACCACGGGTAGCGGGCGATCGCTTCGGCCGCCGACAGCGTGTCGGTGGGGGCTTTGCCCGTCGGCGCAGTGGCCGCTGCGTTGAGTTGGCCGCAGGCATCGGGCTTCACGCGCGTGACGCATCCGGAAAGCGCATCGGCCAGCGTCGCGAAGTTGGCCATCGTCGGCGTTTGACCGCTGTTGAGCGGACCTTGAATGGCCTCCCCCCAACCACCGCTGGCGAGATCGACAAAGTTGGGGACATTGCCCGCCGCGATCTTCAAACCCAGTGCATGACCCTTGAGCGCGGTCCCCTCGAGGAACTGCGCATTCGTCCACACCGAGGCGACCGTCGTCATCTCGTTGACCGTGACCTTGGCGGGCGCCTCCTTGCCGAGGACGCTCAGCAGCGCAATGCCCGGATTGTCCGCGCCCGACTTGTCCGCCGCCGAGTGGCCGCCTTTGGCAATCAAATAAAGCACATTGTCACCGGCCGGGCCGACGCCGCTCAGCGTGAATTGGCCATCCATGCCGGATTGCGCCTGTGCGATCTGCCTGGGCGCGCCCGCACCCGCGGCATACAAGGTCACCGTCGAGTTGCTGATGGGGATGCCCGCGCCGAGGACCCGTCCTTGGATGCTGTCGGCCGCCAAGGCCGGACCGGTGAGGGCCAGGCCCGCCACGGCAAGGGCGGCGAGCATCGGCTTTTTGTGATATTCCGGCTTGATCATTTTTGCACCCCAAAAACAAGCGGCTGCAGGATTGCGGATCTGCAAAACCATATAATTCGAGCAGTTACTTTGCGGATAGGGGACCAAGGTCCAACTGCGCTTAAAACGTCACCCGGTTCAGCAGGGCGGCATCGTCGCCCGCAAAATGCGCGCGCAAGTTGTGCACCAGCAAGGGCAGCAATTGTTCGGCGTACACATCGCTCATGCCGCCAATGTGCGGCGTGATGATGACGTTATCCAGGCCCCAAAGCGGGCTCGTCGGCGGCAGCGGCTCGCGTGCGAACACGTCGAGGCCGGCGCCGGCGATGCGGTGCTGTTGCAGCGCCTCGGTCAGCGCGGCCTCATCGACCACCCCGCCGCGCGCGAGGTTGAGCAGATAGGAGCCCGGTTTCATCGCCGCGAGCACGCCGGCATCGACCAGGTGATGGGTCTCGGGCGAGTAGGGCAGCAGCAGCACCAGAAAATCCGCGCGTCCGGCCGCCTCTTTGAGCCGCGAGCGCGGCAGGATTTCGTCGAAATGCGCCACCTCGGTGCGCGAACTGATCCCGACGATCTTGAGGCCGAGCGGCCGGCAGCGCTGTGCCAGAGCCTCGCTGATGTTGCCCACCCCGACGATCACCACGGTCTTGCCGGTGAGCAGCGGCTGCCCCCAACGCTCCCAGCGTGCCTGCCTTTGATTGTCGAGCATGCGCGGGAAATCGCGCGACAGCGCCATCATCAACAGGATCGCGAGTTCCGCCATCTGCGGTCCGTGGATGCCGCGCGCGGAAGTGACGAGGATCGAGGGCGGCAGTGCGAGCGCGCGCAGCGGATCGACACCGGTGGTCAGGGCCTGCAGCCAGCGCAGGTTCGGCATCGCGGCAACGAGTTCCGCCGACACATCCTGCGCCTTGGCCATGAACACACCGGCCTTGGGTGCCAGGCCAAGCACCTCGGCACGCTGCGTGGTCGCCACGATGCGCCGTTCGGGGAAGGCCGCGGACAAGGCCTCGCGGTAAACTTGCGCGTGTTGGGCGCTGTCCGGTTCGTAAAGGAGCACGAGATCCGACATACAGTCACACCTTCCAAGGCCGCCCACGGACGCGCGGCTGCATTATTTCACGGTACCGTTGTACTGACACGCGGTATAACAAAACCCCACTTTGAGGGTATGATTCGCGTAGCCATTCAGCCAACCCCAGGGTGCACAGCATGACTCAAAGACTGACCGGCGGAGAAGCCATCGTGCAATCGCTCCTGTTGCATGGTGTCGACACCGTGTTCGGCATTCCCGGGGTGCAGACCTACGGCCTGTTCGATGCCTTGTACCAGGCGCGTGATCGCATCCGCGTGCTCTATCCGCGCCATGAGCAGGCGACGGCGTACATGGCCTTCGGCTATGCGAAGACCACCGGCCGCCCCGGCGTATTCTCGGTGGTACCCGGCCCGGGCGTTCTCAACGCGGGCGCGGCGATCTGCTCGGCGTACGGGGCGAGCACGCCGATACTGTGCGTCACGGGCCAGGTGCCCTCGGCCTTCATCGGCTCGGGCAAGGGTCATTTGCACGAATTGCCGGATCAGCTCGCCACCATGCGCACCCTCATGAAATGGGCCGCGCGCATCGATCATCCGGCCGAAGCGCCGGCCACGATCGCCGAAGCGTTCCGCCAGATGGCGACGGGCCGACCGCGGCCGGTGGGGATCGAGATGCCGTGGGAGGTTTTTGGAACCTCCGCCCCCGTCGCGCTCCTGCCGCCGCCGTCCGGCTATGCGCAGATCGAGGCGGACCCGGATCAGATCGCCAGCGCGG
>Ga0181534_10001158_pt1 | contig 17520 bp, 17 predicted proteins | sample PEATcosm2014_Bin_37_FD_119758 | JGI IMG/M metagenome (GOLD analysis project Ga0181534, IMG submission 119758) | Peatland microbial communities from MTU Mesocosm Facility, Houghton, MI, USA - PEATcosm2014_Bin17_10_metaG | ecosystem: Environmental > Terrestrial > Soil > Wetlands > Peat | place... | reverse complement strand
TCATTCGCCCGCTTCATGTTGGGCGACCCGGTCAGGCGCTCGCCAATCGTATCCATCAATCCGGTGGCATAGTCCATCACCTTGGAGTTATGGAAGCCTTCGTAGCGGATGCGCCCCATGGTTTCCAGGTCAACTTTTTCCTGCGCCCACAAGGACGCACCCGTCGCCAAACACAACACCATCAGACCTGCCGCGCGCACGAACCTTTGCATTGCCTGAATCTCCTTGGGGAGGGGATGCAATCCGAATCGCCGATTATACAACTCCCGGTTCGAAGTCACCCGGCGATCACTTCAGGCGCGCCGCCTCATCCCCCGGCTGGAAACCTGTACGGAGTTTCCTGCCGGATCTTTGGCGTTGGAAAATTCGAAGCCTTCAGCTTCATGGATCACGCCAAATTCGAAGCCGGCTACTTTTGCGGCGCTCACGAATGCGCGGACGTCTTCCACTCCGAACACCAGTTTCATCGCCGCTCCGCTTTTTTGGCCGACGCTGGCCCGGTGCAGCGCAACCGCGCATCCGCCTGCGGGGCAGGCCAGTTCGAGCCATTTGTCGGTGCCCCCGGGCCGCGGAAGCATGCCGAAACAGCCTTGGTAAAATGCCGCGACTTTCTCGATTTGTTTCACGAAGAGGATGACGCGCGCGACTTGCGGGGAACTTGCGGCGGAAATGTTCGCCATCATGCCTCCACGACTATAACGCACAGAGACGAGCCGCTTACTCTTTTTTCGCCGGCGCTTCTTTGCCGGCGGCGGCTTTTCCCTCTCCTGTGTTGGCCTCGCCTTCCGCCCCAGCTTTCGTGTCTTTCTCGTCGGCGGCGGTTGGCAGGTAATGCACGATGACGGAGACCCGGCGGTTGGCGGGGTCCAGCGGATCCTTCGAGCGCAGCCGTTGATCGGCAAAGCCCCGGACCTGCGTCACCTGGTCGCCTCCGACCCCGTTGGCTTGCATCAGGCGTCGCGCGGCGTTGGCGCGGTCGGTCGAAAGCTCCCAGTTGCCGTAAGGGCCGGAAGTGGAATAAGGCTTCGCGTCGGTGTGGCCTTCGATGGAAAGCTTGTTAGGCAGCCTGCCCAGTTCCTCCGCCAGCTTGATGATAATCTCGCTGCCATCGCCGTTGAGTTGAGGACGTCCGCTATCGAAAAACGTTCCCGAGGAGGATTCCATCAATTCAATGCGCAAGCCTTCGGAAGTGACGGTGATTTCGACATGGTTTTTCAGTTTGTCGAAATCCTTCATCTCCTTCATCTTGGCTTCGATCTCTTCCTTCAACTTTGGCATGTCATCTTTGGTGACGTTAAAATTCTCCCCGCTCCCGGTGTGGATTGATCCCTTCTTGCTGGAGGTTCCGCTGGGATCTTTAAAATAGCCGCTGATGGCATCCTGTACCGGCTTGCTCGAACTCATCAGCCACATCACCATGAAGAAGGCCATCATCGCAGTGACAAAGTCGGCGTAGGCCACCTTCCAGGCCCCTCCGTGGTGGCCCCCATGGCCGCCTTTCTTCTTCAAAATGATGATTGGGCGAGCCTTGTCCATTTTTCCGATTTGTCTTGAGGGTGCAGCTTCGGCCGCGCGGTCAAACCGTACTTAGGAAAGCCACGAGTTCAGAGGATGCGGAAAAACTCACAAATGTCAGCTTCACCATAGAAGAGCGGCTCTTCAGAGCCGCGTAATTCGTTTCAAAGGATCGCGGCTTCAGCCCCGGTGGCAGTCATCTCAATCCGAGTCGACTTTTTTCGCAAACTCTTTCAATCGTGCCGTTACTTCCATCAAAATCATCCTTGCTTATACTGGCATCACGAGCTTTTCAGCAGCCCGCCAGTGCGGTGCGTCAAACAGATCGACACTGATAATTGGCCGGTCTCTTCTGTGACCCTTTGTGTCGCCTGTGGTTCAAGCATTTGACTCCCCGCAAACACTACGGATCACGCGGACCAGGCGCAAGATTAACGATCACTACTTCCTGTGCACTACGCTAATGCGCCGCCGCCGCCGCTCCGCCGCCACGGCAGGCGGATTCCAGCTCCTTAAATGACGGCCGGACATGTCCGGGGACGGCGCGCCGCGCCACCTCCACCGCCATAATCGGGGCTGTGCCTTTCAGAAACGAGACCATCAGGACCCGCAACACATACAGGTAAGCATGCTCATCGTCGGCGACCTTCACCATATTCGCCGCCAGCGGTCCCACCAGCCCATAGCACAACAGGATTCCCAGAAATGTCCCCACCAGAGCCGCCGCCACTTTCTTCCCGATCTCCTCCGGAGGGCCCCCCAGCGCTCCCATGGTGATCACCACCCCCAGCACCGCTGCCACAATCCCCAGTCCGGGCAACGAGTCCGCCATGCTGCTAAGCGCGGCCGTGGGCAGCCCCGCCTGGTGGTGGTGAACTTCCAGATCCAGATCCAGCATCTGATCGAGATCGAATGCGTCCACTCCGGTGATTGCCATGCGCATCGAATCGCAAACGAAATCCCGCGCATGATGATCCTTGAGCGCCTTCGGCGCTTTCGATAAAATCGGGCTCTTATCCGGCTCTTCCACGTCGCCTTCCAGCGCCATCAGTCCATCCTTGCGCGCCTTGTTCAAAAGCTCGTACAGCGTCTTCAGAGAATCCAAATAGGCCTGCTTGGAGTATTTGGAGCCGCCAAATGTCCCCGCCAGGCCTCCCGCAATCTGCTTCAGGATATGCAGCGGATTGGCGATCAAAACCGTACCAATCGCCGCCCCCAGAATGGTCACCAGCTCCGCCGGCTGAATAAGCACCTTGAGATTTCCGTGCTCCATCAAATAGCCCGCAACCACGCAACCGAAGACCACGACAATGCCGATAATTGCGAACATGATTACATTGCTTCTCCGCCGGCCGCTTCGCCAATTCCATCAGCTGGACGTGCTCCGGCTGGCCGCTTTCGCCCGCCCGGCCGTCGCAGATGCCGCAGACCCTTCCTTGCCCAACGATTGCAGCGCTCGCTGCAACAGGCTTTCCACGTCATCCCCGTCTTGCGCGCTGGCCAAACCCGTCGATACCGCCAGTGACAGCTCCTGTCCCCACCATGTAATAGTCGCGCTGGCCATCATCCTTACCACCCGCTCGGTTACCGCATACAATTCCCGGTCTCCGCAGCCCGCCAGAATCACCAGAAACCGCTCCTCGCTCCAGCGCCCCACCAAGTCCGTGGGCCACACCGTGTTTCGCAGGGTGCGCGCTAGCACCCGCAACATAGAGGATCCCGCCTCCTGTCCATATCTCGCCCGAAACTTCGGCAGGTCGTGGGTTGTCAGAAACAAAATTCCGAAGGGAATATGCAGTTCCGCAAAAGTCCCCAACGCCTCGCGTAAATGCGCCTGCATCATCGCCTGATTGGGCAGACGCGTCAGCTCGTCCATGCATCCGCGCTGCCGCATGCTCTCCTCGTGCGGATTGGGCCCGGTCACCGCGAATTCATCTTCGAAGGTCTGAATCACGCCCATCAGCGCCCCCTGGGGGTCGCGCAACGGGATGGCCCAGATATGGACCGGCGCCCGGTGGCCCGAACGGTGATGGATGAAGCCTTTCGCTTCCACCGGCCGACCATCGTGCAAGGCGGCCTGGATGTGGCACCTCTCCACGCACATTTCGCAACTCTGCTGGTTGCAATGCAGCAGGACACTTTCATTGCAGGCGTGTCCCACCACATCGATGCGGGCATATCCCGTAATTCGCTCCGCGCCATCACTCCAGAACATTATTTTCCGTTCTAGATTGAGCACGCTGACTCCGATCTGGAGAGTGTTCAGGATGTTGCGATAAATCTCGGGATCCTTGAAAGCTGGCATGACCATCGGGCGAAGAGCCGATGGTTGTCCATCGGCTGTTAGGCCCGCGAACTTCACACCGGAACTGCCGGCACAGACCCCCGAGTCGAGTCGAAAGACCCCTGCTCCCTCGAACTTTCCCGATGCCTATCGGGTCTGACCAGCTCACCCCTAGCACTCTCGTTCCATCGCTGGCACCCCAGTGCCATTTGCAGATTCCGGAACAGGATTTAGTCTGCTGAGTGAGCAGTTCTGGGGGAGGGCTGCCCGGACGCCTCGATCTCGCAAGAGATCGAGGCGTTCGTCATTTGAGGCGAGAACCGCAGGGCAGATGTTGCCCAAGATGCGCGGCGTCGCCTGTGCTGCGAAGCGCCACGACGGGGACTAGGGATGCAGTTCGAAAAAGCCCTTTCGTGCCAGGCTGCTGAAACTCGATTCGAAAGGCTGTTTTGAAAAGGCGCGGCTTCCAGCCGCGAGTGCCGTACAAACGGGGGCGGCTTGAGCCGCTGATGGCCCGAGCCCGCGCAGAGCTTAGGCTAATTCGTCGAAATCGTGAAATTCACCGTAATCTTAGCCTGCGTCTCCACTGCTTCGGAACCCTCATAGTGCGGCTTGAAGCGCCATTGTCGCACCGCATCCTCCGCCGCCGCCGCCAGAATCCCCGGCCCGCTCACCAACCGCAGATCCTGTATGTTTCCGTCCCGGCCGATCAGGGCCCGCAGAATCACCGACCCCTGCACCTTCATCTGCCGCGCCAGCAGCGGATAGCTGGGCCGCACGGGACTGCTCACCATGGCCGAAGTATCGGCGGACATCTGCACCCGCTCCACCGCATTGCTGGTCACACTCGCTGCCGTCACCGTGTCGGACCTTTCCGGCGCGGGCTGCGGAACGGTGCCGGGCCGCAAATCCACCCTCACGGAATCGTTGCCGGCGCGAACCAGACGATGCGAATCTCCCGCCACCACCTCCACTTGCAGGGGAGGCAGCACCGTCCTTGCCACGGTTGGCGCCGCGGCCGCCGGAGCGCTCACCCCTTTCGGAAAGGCCGGAGTGTCCCGTTTCTCGTGCTTACTTTGCGCCAGAAACGGGCGCTTCCTATGGCGCAATGTGGCCCCACTTGGCAAAGTCGGGGCTGGCAAAATAACCGCCGAGTGGCCAGTCGCAGCAGCCCGGTTAGCGGAGGCCGCTGGATTCGTTAAGGGCGCCGCAGCCTTGGCTGCCGGCGCGCTCTCCACCGGCTGATCGGTATCCGCGTCATCCGCAGCATCGGGAAACCAGAAGTCGCGGTCGTGCCACAGCACAATACTCAAAGCCACCAGCAGCAGGCACAGTGAACCCACCATCAAACCGTGTTGCCGGGGATCCTCGCCCGCCCGCTTCTCCGTGATCGGCGCGGTTGCCCCCAGGGGCTTGGACGGCGCTCGATTCAGCGGAATTTCCCTGACGTTGTAACGTCTGGGGTTGGCTATCTTCGAGCTTTCTATCTTCGGGCTGGACACCTTTGGGCTCGACATCGGAATTGTACGTCCGTATCTGCGCGGCCCCACCTGGTCGATGGGCCTGCACCATTGTCGGGGAGGAGAATTTCTCCCAGTAGTATGCCTAGAACGCAAAAGAAAAGCCAGTGGGACTTTCGTGCTATTGCCAGTTTTCGCTGTATGATGCTCGAAACCGTCGGCTCGCATCGAGGTTATTGTGTCTGTGTTTATGAGCTTCGGGTTGTCGAGCCTGAGTGATGTGAAGCGGATCCAGACCAGGGCGCGAAAAATCCCGGGGCGAAACTTTTTTTCTCCTTGCGAATCCCATGGATGCAGGGTGGTTGCGTTTTCCGGCAGAGGTTTAGCGGGACAATCATGAAAAACCGCTTTCGCAGGATGGACGAAAAGAAGTTCCGCCAAGTCAGCCGCCGCGAGTTGCTCAAGCTGGCCCCGGTACTGGCCCTGGGGGCTTTCGCCGTGCCCCAATGGCAGGAAGCGCTGCTGAAGAAGGGGCTGAAGTTCAGTGACTGGACCAGCGATCACCTGTGGTTTCGTCCCGGCCACCTGGCCACCACCTTCGACAACGCCGACCTTACTCCTCCTCCGAAGTTTCCCATTAACGGCTATGACGTAGAAGACCCCGGCGTGGATCTCGACGCCTGGACCCTAACCGTGAGCGGCGCGGTGACCAAGCCCGGCGAATACAAGCTGTCCCAGGTGCAGGCTCTGCCCCTCCTTCGGCAAAACACTCGCCACGTCTGTGTGGAGGGCTGGGATGTCATTGGCCGCTTCGGTGGGGCGCGCCTCTCCGACTTCCTCAGGCTCATCGGCGCGGACATGACGGCCAAATACATTCAGGTGGAATGCGCCGACGATTATTACGAATCGCTTGATTGGGAAACCGCCATGCATCCCCAGACGCTTCTCTGTTATGAGATGTACGAGCAGCCCCTGACCCGCGAGCACGGCGCCCCGCTGCGTCTCCAGATTCCCACCAAAGTCGGCTACAAGCAGGCCAAATATCTCACCGATTTAAAAGTCAGCCACGTGCTGGACCGCGTTGGCTACTGGGAAGACCAGGGCTATTCCTGGTTCTATGGGTTATGACCTACGCATTATGACCTGGGGATTACAACTCACGGATTATGACCCACGGATTATGACGTGCGGCCCCAAGATCCAGCCCCGAAGGGGCAGAACGTGAAAGCCTGGCACGGCAGTGCCGCGAAGAGCGCGTAGTGGAACCGAGTCCCGCAGGGACGGCACCCGTTCTCTGGCAGATTATTTAGCCCCCGAGGGCCAAATCTTATGAGCGCCACCATCGAGATCATTCGCAATCCGGAGACCGATAAAGAAGACGCCGCTCCCATCGTCACCGGCCGCGCCGTCTACGAACATCCTTACATGGTCCGCCTCTGCCACTGGATCAATTTGGTCGCGCTCTTCGTCATGGTGGGCAGCGGCCTGCAGATTTTCCGCGCCTTCCCCAGCTTTGGCGCCAAGATTCCACAGAAAGACTTACTGCACTGGCCAAAAGATTTCGCCCTCGGCGGCTGGCTCGGCGGTGCCCTGCAATGGCACCTCACCTTCATGTGGATTTACCTCGCCACCGGCCTGGTCTATCTCGGCTACCAGATTTTCAGCGGCAACTATCGCCAGGTCTTGTTTACCCATCGCGATATCCCCGGAGTCTGGCCGATGGTGCGGCACTATTTTTTCTTTGGTCCCAAGCCGCCCGCGCGGGAAGCTTACAATTCGCTCCAGAAGCAGGCCTACACCACCGCCATTATTCTCGGCGTGCTCTCGGTGGCCACGGGATTTGCGGTGTGGAAGCCCATTCAGTTTTCCTGGCTGGCGTGGATGATGGGCGGCTTTCATTACGCGCGCATCTGGCACTTCGCGGTGATGTGGGCGATTCTGTTTTTCGTCCTCGGCCATCTGGTCATGGTGATTCTGCACGGCTGGAACAACTTTACCTCCATGCTGACCGGCTGGAAGAAAAATCCCGATTACGATGAACCCGGCGCCTGAAGAGGTTGCGGAAAACTCCATAGCGTGGCGGCCTGGAAAAGGGCGAGACCTTCAGTTGCGCCGTGAGAAGCCCATGAAATCAACAGTGGCTTGAGCCGACGGGTCTAAAAGTCGCACCGGGACCACTTGTTCCACAGTTCGTTAAGGCGCATCGGGCATAGTGGTTGCAGAAGCCGTCGCAGTGGTTCGATTCGTTGGAGGCGCTGATGTCAGGGCGGCGCGATGCTGGAACTTCTATGCAGAAACGGCTTCTCGCTTTCGCTTTCCTCCTTTTACAAGTTGTCTTCCCAGGCGCAACCCGGCTGGCCCGCGCGCAAGTCGAGAAGTCTGCCTATCCGGCCATGGCCCCTCCCAGCCAGTACTTGATGACGGATAGGGCCTCCGAGGTCGCGCTGGCTCGCAGTGCTGCGCCGGCCTCCATTTCGGATGGAGCCGAAGTGCAGGTTCTGGAACGGAGTGGATACACGGTCGCCGTCGCCGGCACCAACGGTTTTGTCTGCCTGGTGGAGCGGTCTTTTGGCGCCGCCACGGATTTTCCAGAGTTCTGGAATCCCAAAATCAGGGCTCCCATCTGCGTCAATGCGCCGGCGGCGAGGACGTACTTGCCCGCTGTGCGGCTCAAGGCCAAACTGGTGTTTGCGGGAGAATCCAACACACAGATCGCTCAGGCGATCCAGTCCGCGCTGGAGAGGAAGGAGCTGCCCGCCTTAGAGCCGGCCGCGATGTGCTATATGATGTCGAAGCAGCAGTATCTGGCCAACGACGCCAGGAACTGGCATCCCCACATGATGTGGTTTGTTCCGGGCGACCAAGCGAAGAGTTGGGGAGCGAACCTGAGCGACTCGCCGCTCCTCGCGACCTATGACCCCGAAGACCGGATGACCATCTTTCTCGTATGGGTTGGCAACTGGTCCGACGGCACTCCGGCTCCGCGTGATATGCATTGACCCATGATTCCAGGTCCTTGGCGAACTTGCGTTCGCGGAAACGCCGGGATCTCGGAGATTGGCTTTGAGCCCGAAAAGGCTGCTGAAACCGGACGAGGGACAACATCCGCGTGATTTCTTGAAGTTCGATCATTAACTGTTGTCTGAGTCAGATAGACGCTTCGCACTCGAGCAAGCATGTCAGGACCACACGCCGTTCTCCAAAATCCGCAGCAACCGGGAACCCGCGAACGCGGTCTCATCTCCCGTGTGCAGGCCGGCCAGCGGGAGTTTTTCTACGAACTGGTCCAGCCCTACGAGCGCCGTGTCTACGCCGCCGCCCTCGCCATCCTGCGCAATCCGCAGGACGCCGAAGATGCCGTGCAGGAAGCCATGCTGAAGGCCCTGGCCAACATCCGGCAATTCCGGGCCGAGGCCCGCTTCAGCACCTGGCTGATCCAGATTACGGTGAATGAATCTCTGATGCGCAGGCGAAGGGAGCGAACTGTGGTAATGGAACCGATCGATAATCGCCGCGAGGTCGGGACTTCGGGCGAGGATGGCGAATACGCACCCCGCGATTTCGCCGATTGGCGCGAAATTCCCTCCGAAGCTCTGGAACGCAAAGAGGTGCGCCAGCGCCTGGCTGAGGCGCTGGGATCGCTCGACCCAAAATATCGCGAAGTCTTCATGCTGCGCGATATGCAGCACCTGAATATTCAGGAGACGGCCGAGGCCCTGGGCATCACCGTCGCCTCGGTGAAGACGCGGCTGTTGCGGGCGCGGCTCATGCTGCGCGACCTGCTGGCCGCCGGGTGGGAGCAGGGCTGGTTCAGCCGGCTGCCATTCGAGAAGGGGACCAAACCATGGTAAAGGCAGAAATGCTGGACTGCGAAGAGGTGTGGCGCGAGATCTCGAACTTTGTCGATGACGACGTGGACGCCGATCTGCGAGGCAAGATGGAGGAGCATTTCCGCACCTGCGCGAAGTGCGTTTCGCTGCTGGCGGGCACGCGGAACGTGATGACGTTGTATGGCGACGAGCGCCTGCTGGAGGTGCCGGCGGGACTCGGCCAGAGGTTGGAAGCGCGCATCGAACAGAAGTTCGAAACAACGTTGGAAACCAAACCGGCATGGAGGACTGCGACGCGCGAGCCGCATTGGTCCACCTGGTCGGCCTGGCTGATGCCGGTGGGGGCGGTGGCTTTGTTCGTGTTTTCGCTGGCGCTGGTCGATCAGCTTACGTTTAAGTCTCCGCCCAGGTCGGTGATGGCGGAGCGTGGACATAACATCCCTCCCGACATGCAGGTGGTGATTTCGGATGGATCGAAGGTGTTTCACGTGGTCGGATGCCGCTTCATCCACGACAAAGCTACGGAACGCACGGTCACCGCCGGCCGGGCGATGCAGGATGGCTACGTTCCCTGCACGCGCTGCCTGCGGGAGTATCTGCCGGCGGCGTCCTTGACCGAACGAGCGGTGGTGGAAGCTGAGATCGGGGAGGATGGGCAGGGTGACGCCCAGGTCAGAGCGGGACATTAGTGGTGAGCACCGTGCGAGATTCCGTAAGTTGTTGATTTCCGGTGGAGGGTTCGGTGTCTTTTGAAATATATCTTAAAGATATATTATTTGGGCTGCTAAGTCGATGACTTCAAAGGGCTAATTCATAATCGGGAGTTAAATCGATTTACCTTGCCCGTAGAGCGGTAGTTTTTCCGGCGACGATGCAAACCTCGGAATTCTTCCCAAACGCCCTCCCAGGGGCGCTAGAATCGCGCTACGAGGGTTTCTCGCTGGCGGTCGAATCCTGGAATTCCGGATGACGTTCGCTCCCGCTCCCGCCAGTTTCCGCCAACAGCTTAAGGCTAACCGACGCGAGAGCCTGCGAGGTTCGCTCAGGGGCGAAAAGCGGCAGTTTCTTAATCAAACCAGTTTTACGGCGCGTGAAGCCGCGCTCTTCCAAAAGAAAATAAAAGAAACTGGCGCGGATCGAATGATCCGCGCCACGCTTCCGGACGACTAGTTCTGCTTCATGCTGTCGTCGTGCTTCATGGTGTCGTCTTTCTTCATGCCGTCGTCTTTCTTGGTCGCATCTTTCTTCATCTTCTTGGACTTCTTCGAGTCCTTGGCCATCGAGTCCTTTTTCATGGAATCGTCTTTCTTCATGCTGTCGTCTTTTTTCATCGTGTCCTGGGTTCCGCTATCCTGCTTCATGGAATCCTGGGCGAAGGTGGAGAGGGGGGCCAGCAACATACAGGCCAAAGCGAGGCTGCCGAAAAACTTCTTCATGATGTTCTCCTTGAGGTGAATCGATTTGTTTGAAACGAGTTGGGTCGTCCGGCAGGGTTCACCTGCGGGCGTGGCAGTAGGATGATCTCAGGGCAGAGAAGTTACAAGGGCGGGTGAGATTAGTGCCTGGATGAAACGGCACCGGGTTCAGGGCGAAGCAGTTGCGGGTACGCCTCTCAGGTGTGGAACAAGCTAACCCGCCGTTGCCAGCGCGTTTGCGATGTCGGTTGTCTGCCGATTTGAAGCTGCCGCAGCGAGAATCCTAGTGCACGCTTGACCTCATCGGGAAAGCCAGACAGCACCTCCAGCGAATCCCCTTCAAAGTGAAGTGCGGCGGCGGACGGCGCCTGTCTGGGATCTGCCATACCGATGGTAGCGCCAATCCGCGCTACAAGATTTACTATAGGCCTCAATCTTCAGCAGGCGAGCTGGTCGCGGGAGATCTTCAGGCCGTTCAGGTTGCCCAAGGCGGTGACGGCGATGGTTTCCGTCTTAAAGAATTGCTGGGCCAGGGATTGCAGATCTTCGACGGCGACGGCTTCGATCTTTTCGATTAACTCGTCGAGGTCCTGGAAGTGGTCGAAGTACATCTCCTGGCGGGCCAGGTTCGACATGCGGGCGGTGCTTGATTCGAGCGAGAGCATCAGGCTGCCCTTGAGCTGGTCTTTGGAGCGGCGCAGCTCTTCTTCCGGAACCGGTTGATTTTTCAGGTTGCGGAATTCGGCGATTACGGACTTGACCACCTTGGCCGCCGATGCCAGCGAAGTGCCGGCGTAGACGGCCATGCAGCCGGTGTCGCGATAGGGGTTCAGGTCGCTATAAATGGAATAGGCCAGGCCCTGGCGCTCGCGGATGTTCTGAAAAAGGCGCGAACTCATGCCGCCGCCCAGGAGCGTGTTGAGAATATAGCCGGCGTGGCGCTTTTCGTGCGCGATGGGATAGGCGGGGACGCCGATGCAGAGTTGCACCTGTTCGAGAGCTTTCTTGTTGCGCAGCACGATGCGCGGCACAATTTTTGGCTCGGCGGAATGAAATCCGTTCTGCTTAGGCTTTAGATGCTCAAAGTGTTTGACCACGAGATCGACGAAGTGATCGTGATTGAGATGTCCGGCGGCGGCGACGACGATGTTGCCGGGGGCGAAGCGGTGGTTATAGGTTTCAATCACGGCATCGCGCTCGAATTTCTTGACAGTTTCTTTCGTCCCGAGGATGGGCTTGCCCAGCGGATGGTCCTTCCAGAAATTCTGGGTGAAGATCTCGTGGACCAGGTAGTCGGGATTGTCCTCATCCATTTTGATTTCTTCGAGGATCACGCCGCGCTCGCGGGCGATGTCTTCGGCGGTGAAAGTGGGGTGCAGGACGAGGTCGGTGAGGATTTCAAGGCCCAAGGGAACGTTTTCGTCCAAAACCTTGACGTTGAAGCAGATGCACTCTTTGCTGGTGAAGGCGTCCATGTTGCCGCCGATGGAATCCACCTGACGGGCGATCTCCTCGGCGGAGCGATGCTTGGTGCCTTTAAAGACCATGTGCTCAATAAAATGGGAGATGCCGTTGGACTGCGCGGTTTCGTCACGCGAGCCGGTTTCCAGCCAGATCCCGATGGAGGCGGAGCGGATATGCTCCATCTGCTCGGTGATGACGGTGAGCCCGTGAGGCAGAACCTGGCGGCGAATATTGCGGACTTCTTTTACCATGACGAGATCTTTATTTTGAAAACTACCCGACGCGAAGATTTCGATGCCAAACAATTCGAGGGCGGAACCCAGTTCCTTGAGATCGCCGGGACCCCAGAAGGGCCCCTCTATTCTTACATATCTGGCAGACCGGGTGGGGCCTAAGACAATTAGGATGATTAGTTGTTTAGAATCATTGGTTTGCGTAGATGACCGGGCAGCTAAATCGTTTCGCATTGACGCGAGCAGGGATTGCGCAGACAATGGCGACCGCTTTTGGGGCCAGAAGGACATTCCGGGCTAAAGAGACGAACGCAAGCGCAGGGAAGGAGAACAGCATGATTTCCAAAACGTTTCGCATCGTTCGAATGATTGTTCTTGCCAGCTTTGCTCTCAGTTCCGCTGCCTGGGCCTGTACGACTGGTCGCGCGCCCTTTGGACTCCAGATACAGGCCAGCAATGGGAGTTTCTACGGCACAACTGAGTTCGGCGGCGATGCCGCCTGCAGTTCAGGGGCGGGACAATCTTTCAATTGGTCCGCCGACTTGGCAATTGCACCAGCGTTCACACCCAGCTCGCTGACTTTCGCCAAGCAATAAGGTCAATACCACCAGCAAACCCAAAAAACGTAGCCATCAAGAACGTGAACTCGGGTACGGCCACGCTTGATCTCACCGGCTTCAGTGTCACCAGGCCGTTCGCAATCTCGGCCAACAAATGCGGTATCACGCTGGCTTTCGGCAAAAGCTGCAGGGTGAGCATCTTCACGCCCACGGAAACCGGAACCGCGACTGGGATGCTCAGTGTTTCCGACAATGCCCCCGGCAGCCGGCAAACGGTGAGCTTAAGCCAGCACGGGAGACTAGCCGGCAGGCTGGCCGAACCTTTTTTGCTGGGACCATAATAAGGGGGGCCTACCGGTCCTCAGTTATCATGGAGCGATCAGGAAAGGACAGGCGAGGCCCGCCACTTCAGCAGGCGAGACCATGAACATCCTTCGCAATAGAAGCGCGCAATGGTTCCTGGTGGCGGGCTGCATTGGCCTCCTGGCGGCGATCAGCCTTGCCGTCGTCAAACCCAACAATCCCGCAATCATCCTGCTTTTTTGGCCCACCTCGATAGTTGGACTCGCCGACCCGAAGGGGCTGCTGGACCAAGCAGTGATCGGCATCTTTATGTTCGGGGGGAACTTCCTGCTCTACGGGGCGCTTGGCGCGGCAGCAGGCGTTGCCGCCGACCGCCTAAAACGCTGACAGTCTCGACGTGTTCAGCGGGCTCTCGCCATCTTCTTTGCCGGGCAGGCTGGGCGATCCTTGTTTTGCGGCACCGTAACGACTGAGGCTGCCCCGGCCTTCGAAACCCGCGAAGGCCGGGGCAGCCTCAGTTATCATGGTTGCGCAAGATCAAGATAAGTACGGGGCAGCCGACACCCACATTTCCCGAACGAGACGGAGAAATGGAAAGATTGGCCGTCCGTCCAGCTCCGAGATAGGAGATCCTTTGACATCGTCGCTGCTTGGTATGGACCGCGAGGAGGTCGCTGCGCTGATTCGCGAGGCGGGCGAGCCTGCCTATCGCACAAAGCAGGTCATGGATGCGGTTTACCGGCAGCGAGTGGAATCGGTGAGCGAGATTTCCACACTTCCGTTTGAGTTGCGGGAACGGTTGGAGAAGAGCGTTACGGTGGGAGCGGCCCGGATTGAGAATAAGTTTGTCTCGAGCGACGGGACGGTGCGGTATTTGATGGGATTTGAGGATGGGCAGAGTGTCGAGACGGTGTGGATGCCGGAGGGAGATGGAGGGGAAGCGGGGGATGGTAGTGAGGCGGGGGAGGAGGCGGAGCTTGCCGGAAGCACCTCGGGGGCTAAAGCCCCGTCTAAGGAACAGGACCCTATCGCAGCGCTAAAGCGCTGCACCACCCAAATGCTTTCGGGCGAAAATGAGGTTAACCAAAACAGCGCAACTCAAACCAGCGACACCCAAACCAGCGACACTCAAACCAGAGCAACCCAAAGGCGCAGTCCACGGCGTTCGACGATTTGTATTTCCAGCCAGGTGGGTTGCGCGGTGGATTGCCAGTTTTGCCTGACGGCGCTGCTGGGGGTGAAGCGGAATCTGACGGCGGGGGAGATTGTGGCACAGGTTTGTGCGGTGCTGAAGGATCAGGAAGTTTCGCCGCCGGAGGATCGCATCAATCTGGTTTTTATGGGGATGGGCGAGCCGTTCCTGAATTACGAGAATTTTATGAAGGCGGCGCAGCTGCTGGTGGAGTGCGTGGGGATCGCGGAGCGGCGGATGACGGTTTCGACAGCGGGGATTGTGCCGCGGATCCGGGAGTTTGGCGGGGAGAAGATTCGCCCCAAGCTGGCGATTTCCCTGAATGCTTCGAATGACGATTTGCGGACGCGGCTGATGCCGCTTAACAAGAAATGGAACCTGGAGATGCTGCTGGCGGCCGCGCGGGATTTCCCTTTGCGCGCGCGGGAGTGGATCACCTTCGAGTATGTGCTGCTCGGGGGAGTTAACGACCGTCCCGAGAATGCCCGGGAGGCGGCGGAGTTGCTTCGCGGCCTGAAATGTAAAGTGAATCTGATCGCGCTGAATCCCGGCCCGGGGATTGAGTTCAACACCCCGGGCGAAGCGCGGGTGGAGGAGTTCCAGAACATTTTGCGCGGGGCTGGGATACCGGCGTTTGTGCGGCGGCCGCGGGGGCGGGATATTTACGCGGCCTGCGGGCAACTTAAGCGTACGGTTGCGGTTGCCACACCGCCGGCAGCGCGGCGGCAGGAGATTTCTCCAACCGCGGAGGGGTAACGGGCAGTTCTACACGAATCGCGAGACCGTACCGCTCATCCAGGCGGGCGAAGATGTTTCCCTGATATTGGCGCAAGATTCCCTGACAGGGGCTGAGGCCGAGGCTGGAGAGAGCATCCAAAGTCGAAACACGTGGAGCTTCGCCGGACTGGGTGCCAAGCTGGCTGGCGAGTGAATAGGTGGTGCGCGTGGAGTCGAAGATATGGACCAGGGCCAGGCCCGCTTTGTGCTCGCAGGTGACGGTCAATCTTCGGCTGTTTTGATGGTCGATGGCATTCATGGCGCTGTTCAGGAGTTGCATGCAGATCTGGAGCAGTTGATTGGAATCGCCCATAATCTGGGGCATGTTCGGCTGAAAATCGGTGTCAACCGCGACTTTGAGGCTCTTCCACCGTGGTTGAGAGAGCCGGACCGCGGTGCACAACAAGGTGACGAGGTTCACGGAAGCGAGAGCGGACGGGCCGGGTTTGGCGAAGCTCAGGAGGCTGGCGACCAGCGACCTGGTGCGGCGAACCTCCTGCCCGATGCGGGACGCCAGCGCCAACTGATCGCCGCCCAGGGGTGTGCTGATCAGAAGATCGGAGTAGCCGAGCATGGCGGCGATGGGATTGTTCAGCTCATGGGCGGCGCCGCCCACCAGTTGACCGATGGAGGCGAGCTTTTCCGATTCGGTGATCTGCGCCTGGAGACGCTTGAGGTTGGCCAGCGACTCCCGCGATTGCAGCAGCCGCCGCCGCAACTCGCCGTCCAGAAAGGCCTGGCGGACGAAGACCATCAGTCCCATGAGTAAAACGGCGGACAGGGTGAACACCAGGCGGAAAGAACGAATGCGCGTCGGGGTCGCGGGATCGGATAAAGTCCAGACCGCGAACAGCGGAAGAGAGAAAACCGAGATCATCCCCAGGCGGGCCAGCCAAACGCCGTGGGTGGCGGAGCCGGAGCGGGCCAAGTTAGGCTGGCAGTTTCGGGACCCGAGACCGGCCCAGGTGATCCAAAGCATGGAGACCGCCAGGGGAATGTCGTAGAGGCTTCCGCTGTAGTAAACGTGACGGCTGAGGGCCCAGTTGGCCACGTAGGAACTGGCCGCATAGGTCAGGCTGGCGCCGAAAAGATTGGCGTAAAAATTCTTCCACGCCCTCTGGCTGCTCCACCAGGCCACCAGCAGGGTGAGCAGGAATGCAATTTTTTCGATCAGGTAGAGCAGGTTCAGGTTACTGCCGTAGGCGTCGACATTGACCGCGACATATTGCCAGGCCATGACGGCGAAGACGTAAAGAAACGCCCACCAGAAGATCAAGAGAGTGAAATCGAGGCGCCGCAGCCGGCTGGAATACTCGTCCTGGGGGGCGTGGGGGCGAAGCGCCATCGCCGCCATCATGGGAACGATGTGAAGAAAGAGTATGAAATCGCCGACAAAGATATCGGGGACTTCTCTGCGCAACCAGAGCTCGAAATAAATCCACATGGCTTGATAGGAGAACCAGAAGGCCATGCCCGTGCCCAGTAGTACCCAGAACAGGCGAGCCTGACCACGAGAGCGCAGGGCGTTCGGGAGGAAGGAGAGCGCGCCTGAGAGCAGCAGGAGGCATTGAATCCAATCGCTCAATGCGGCAAGATGAAAAGAACGAGGAAGCAGGAGCGCAGCCAGGATGAGGGTTGCCATGCCGGCGGCAACCGCCGCCATCCAAAGCTTGAAAATTGGGCGCAACCGGAAGAGTCCTCAGAAGCATTGTAGATTCCGGGCAGTTCCATGGAGCGTAACCGAGGTAATCTACTGCCCGCCTGGCAGAGAGCCGCGAGGCTCGTGGATAATGGAATGAGCTTACTGAGGTTTGCCCTTTTGCCGGTTTATGGTTGAATCGAGGTTGTATGATTCCCGTACACTTGGACGCAACGCTGCGGCAGGGGTGAAACGATTGCCTACGGATGGGGCCCAATTCCGCTTCGGACGGCAGGAGGCTGCCGCCGATCCCAGCGAAGTGCGGCGGACGGAGCGCTGGCTGGCATCGGCCCGGGTATTTCTGGCGATTTCGGCGCTGGTGGCGATTCGCCTGGATCCCACCGAGTTAGGGAATTCACGGGCGGCCTACGGGCTGTTCGTCTTCTACCTGGCGAATTCGATTCTGGTGCTGATGCTGTTGCGGCGGCGGAAAGCTTCCACGTCGTCGTTCCGCTTGCTGGTGCATGCGGCGGACATTGTCTGGCCGGCCTTCATCTCGGTCTTCGCCGAGGGACCCCGCAGCCCCTTTTTCCTGTTCTTCGTGTTTGTCCTGACCGCGGCGGCTTATCGCTGGGGCATATGGGAGACCCTCAGCACCGCGGCCGCCGAGGTGGTTTTGTTATGGGGGGAAAGTTTTCTGCTGCTGCACGTATGGAGGGTGGGAGGCGGAGGCTTGCCCTGGCGTGTTTTCCGGGGATTGCACATCAATACGACGGAGTTCGAGCCGAAGCGCTTGTTCATGCTCTCGGTTTACCTGCTGGTAATGGGATTGTTGCTCGGCTATCTGG
>Ga0181534_10001157_pt1 | contig 17526 bp, 13 predicted proteins | sample PEATcosm2014_Bin_37_FD_119758 | JGI IMG/M metagenome (GOLD analysis project Ga0181534, IMG submission 119758) | Peatland microbial communities from MTU Mesocosm Facility, Houghton, MI, USA - PEATcosm2014_Bin17_10_metaG | ecosystem: Environmental > Terrestrial > Soil > Wetlands > Peat | place... | reverse complement strand
CTCGTTGTTCGTTTCTTTAATTCAGTGATAATCCTCAATACCCACTACTACGATGGTATTTTTCGGACTTCCCGATTTTATCTCAACAATCAAACGCCATTTGTCGTTCAGGCGTAATGAATGCTGATGTGACCTGTCGCCCTGCAATTTTTCAAAATGATTCCCTTTGACGGCGCGTAAATCTCGCTCGTCAATTGCAGCCCTTATCGCCTGCATCCGTTTTCTATATGCCTTAACAATGTCTTTGGCATAATCAGCGGTAAACGCTGCGTCAGTTTCAAGGCGGTCCAGGTCATTGTCTCTAAACTCTGTTTCCATTCGGAATTGCAATGAAAGCATACCACCGGAACCAATTCTGTCAATAGCAAATTAACGACTTAACTTAATCCATAAATGCGTCAATAACAAAGCCGTTCCCTGCCAATTGTTTTTGGAACTTGAAATGCGTGCCGACCGGCCCGCAGAAAGTGGCAAATGTGCGCTCGTCACCTTTGCGATTGCCTTAAATCCGCCGCGCTTTACGATTTCACCTAATTGCGATGTCCACACGATTCTTCACCAACCTTGGCGAACACACGCTGTTCAAGAAGTTTCAGGGCGTATTCGAGAGCAACACGGACATTGAACGGTTCGATGCGCTGGTCGGCTATCTGCGCTCATCTGGCTATTTCGCGCTCCGGCCATATCTCGAAAAAGTCCCGCATATCCGCATCCTCGTCGGCATCAACGTGGATGCCATCATGGCCGACTACCACCGGCGCGGCTTGTTGTTTCTTGCCGACCCCACCAAGGCACTTGAGGAATTTCGCGATTGGTTGCGAAAGGATATTCAGGGAGCGGAATACAAGCGCGATGTGGAAACAGGCGTAATCCAGTTTGTTGACGATGTGATTTCCAAGAAGATTGAACTGCGGGCGCACCCGACCAAGCGCCTTCATGCCAAGCTCTACGTTTTCCGGCCCAAGGGATTCAACGAACACAAGCCGGGTGCCGTCATCACCGGTTCATCCAACCTGACCGCCGCCGGCATTGGCGTCGAAGATCAGGTAAGCAACTACGAGTTCAACGTCCTGTTGCACGATTACAATGACGTGCAGTTCGCCACGGACGAATTTGAAAGCCTCTGGAAAGATTCCGTGGAAATCCTGCCGAAGTTCCTCAAGGAAGTCCGCGACAGCACCTACCTCGCGGCGTCAGTCTCGCCGCACGAACTCTATCACAAACTCCTGCTGGAATATTTCGGCCAGAGCATCGAATACGATCCCAACGCCATCACCGATATGCCGGAGGGCTACAAGCGCCTCAGCTACCAGGTGGACGCCGTGACCAGTGGCTTCCGGCTGCTGGAAAAGCACGGCGGTTTTTTCCTCGCGGATGTTGTCGGATTGGGCAAGACGATGATTGCCACGCTCATCGCCAAAAAATTCTTTTTCTACAACGGGTTTCCCGAACACCGCTCGCACACGCTGATAGTCGTGCCGCCCGCCGTCGAAGATAGCTGGCGCGAAACGGCCAAGGAGCAATTCCGCCTCGACAACTGCGACATCATCACCAACGGCAGCTTGCACAAAATCAAGCATCCGCAAAAATATGATCTTGTCATCGTGGACGAGGCGCACAAGTTCCGAAACGACACCGCCGAGGCGTTCGACGAGTTGCAGCGCATTTGCAAATCACCCACGCAGCATTTTCTGCCGGATGGTTCGCGGGCATCCAAGCGCGTGATTCTCGTCAGCGCCACGCCGTTGAACAACCGGCCCGATGACATCCGCAATCTGATTTCACTGTTTCAGGATTTGAAGGATTCCACGTTGAGCATCGCCAACCTCCAGCATTTTTTCGCCCGCTGTCAGAAGGCATATCAGGCGGCGCATCGTGAAACCGATCCCGAAATGGCGCGGCAGCAGGTGAAGGGCATTTACGAACTCATCCGCACAAAGATAATTTCCGAAGTGACCGTGCGGCGCACGCGCAATGACCTAATCGAGCACGATGATTACAAGCTGGACCTCGAAACCCAAGGTGTCATCTTCCCAAAGATTGAGCCGCCGCGCAAAATCCTTTACCCCTTGTCGCCAGCGCTCGAAGACCTTTACGACCGCACCATGTTACTGCTGTCGCGGATGGATGGCAACGGGTTGACCTACAATCGGTATCGCGCCATCGGTTTCTTGAAGCCGGAAAAAAAGAAAAAATACCAAAACGCTGATCGGATTTCCACTCAATTGGCCGTCATCATGCGCACGTTGCTGGTGAAACGCCTCGATAGCAGCTTCCACGCATTCCGGGAATCACTGCGCCGTTTCCGCGATGCCACCGGCATCATGCGGGATATGTTCGCACGCGGCACAGTTTATATCGCGCCGAATCTCAATGTCACCGAGTTCATGATGGAAGGCCGCGAGGAAGAGCTGATTGCCAAGATCGCCGAGCGCCAGCCAACCGACCCGACCATTGAGATTTGCTCGCAGGCAGATTTTGAAGCTGGCTTCATGGAAGGCATCGAAAAGGATTGGCAGCGGCTCGACGAACTTTACGCCGAATGGATGCTGGTTAAGGAGGATCCAAAACTGGATGAGTTTCTGCTGCACCTGAAGGATGGTCTTTTTGATCCGAAAATAAATCGCCAGCACAAGCTGGTGGTGTTTTCTGAATCCAAGGAAACCACCACCTACCTGTTGGGCAAGCTGACGCAGGCCGGTTACAAGCGCGTGCTTACCGTCAGTTCGGAAAACCGTTCGGAACGGATGCCGCTCGTCCGGGCGAACTTCGACGCCAATTTCAAGGAACAGGTCAACGACTACGACATCCTCATTTCCACCGAGGTCTTGGCGGAAGGCGTGAATTTGCATCGGGCCAACGTCATCGTGAACTACGACACCCCCTGGAACTCGACGCGGCTCATGCAGCGCGTCGGCCGTGTGAACCGCATCGGCTCGGTCGCACCTAATATCTATATCTACAATTTCTATCCCACGGCCAAGGTGGACGATGACATTGAGTTGAAAAAGAAGGCCATCATGAAGTTGCAGGCGTTCCACACCGCGTTGGGTGAGGACAGCCAGATTTATTCGGAAACCGAGGAAGTGGATAATTTTGGCCTGTTCGAGCGTTCGCCCGAGGAGGAGGAGCGCGATCAAAGGTTGGCGTTGCTGATGGAATTGCGCCAGTTCCGCCAGCAGAACCCGGAGGAATTTCGCCGCATCAAGGGTTTGCCGTTGCGTGCGCGTGTTGGCCGGGCGGATAAACCGCGCACCGGCAGCACCGTGGCCTTCATTCGCAGTCAGCGGCGCGATGCCTTTTACCGCGCCAAGCCGGATGGCACGCTGGACGAAATCAGCCTACTGGAAGCCGCCGATGAATTTCGCGCGCCCGATGCCAAGGAAAAAGCCATCCCGCTTCACGCCGCGCACCATGACCAGATCAATGCCGCGTTGGTCAAATTCAAGGAATCCGTGGTCGCCGAGGCGTTGCAGGCCGAGACGGTGGATGCCACCCAGGGGCCGAACGAACAGCGGGCGCTGCGGTATCTTGACGGCTTTTCCAGCCTGCCTTTCGTGAACGAAGAAGAACGTGGATTGATTCAAGCGGCCAAAGCGGCGATTCGCCGGGCGCGTTTCCAGAATTTGCAGCGTCAGATCAATCAGCTCCAGCGCTCGACGAAAACTGTCAAGATGACCCCCGCCGCGCTGGCGGACAAAGTCATTCAGATTCTCCGCACCTATCCGTTGCAGCAGTCAGACAATTCATCGGTTACGTCCGCACCGCGTGCGCTCGATACCACGCCGGACATCATCCTCTCGGAATCTTTCGATAATCCATGACCGCCCCCGAAATTCAGCAACGGTTCGTCCAGCCTTACGACCGCGACCGCTGGCTGGATACGCTCCGCCAAATTCTGCCGCGCACGGAAATTTTCGCCCAACCCCAGCCCGTCGCGGTGGAAAACGCCCGCGCCGAATCCATTTTGCAGCTTGGCAAAATCCCGCTCGCCGGCGACCGCAATCTCGCCGTGCTCGAAGTTATCGTGGATGCGGAAACGGATTTGCCCAGCAATCGCGCCGCGCTCCGCCACCTTGTCGCCCGCTACATTGACCAGGCTGAATATCATGGTGTCTTCGCCACCTTCCATCAGCGCGGTGGCAAGGATTTCCGTTTTACCTTCGCCGCCCGCGAAGCTGCGTTCGATGATTCCGGCCAGCTTGTCCGCACCGAAACCGCGCCGCGTCGTTACACTTATCTGCTCGGCCCAAACGAATCTTGCCGCACTGCCGCCGAACGCTTTGACCTGCTCGCCCGGAAAGGCGTTGCCGCCACCATCGCCGACGTGCGCGCCGCGTTCGACAAGGAACCGCTCACCCGCGAATTTTTCAAACGCTTTGAGGTCGCCATCGAAGCCGTCAAAACAGATTTGGAAAAAAATCAGGCACTGCCATCCGCCCAGGCATACAGCCGCGCGCAGTTGCTTTTGGAGCGCCTGCTGTTTCTTTACTTCGTGCAGAATCGTGGCTGGCTGGATCAGAAGCGCAATTACCTGTTGGACAATTTCCATTCGCACCGCGCCATCCCCGGCGAATGCACCTACTACGCCGATTTTCTGGAGCGCGTCTTTTTCACGCTGTCCACGCCGCCGGACTTCAAGGGGCCGGGCGCGGGCATCCGCCTGCCGGGTTTGCCATTTTTGAACGGCGGCTTGTTCGACGACGACGAATTTGCCCAGACGCAGGAGCGCAAAAAAGACAATCCGCCGTTGCGCGTCCGCAATGGCACGCTGGCCGATGTTTTTGAAAATTTGCTGGAAGCGTTCAATTTCACCGCCCACGAGGACACGCCCATAGATCAGGATGTTGCCGTTGACCCGGAAATGCTCGGCAAAGTTTTTGAATCCATCGTCCTTCACGCCGAAGCCGCCGATCCCGACGCCGTCGCCCCGGACAAACGCAAGGCCACCGGCAGCTACTACACGCCGCGCATCGTGGTTCATTTCATCTGCCGCGAAAGCCTGTGCCAGTATCTATTGCCGCGTCTGACGGAAGGCACCGACTGGAATCGTCGTCTCCGCGCCATCTTGGATATTCTCGCCCTCGACGGCCTCGACGCCGACGAACTGGCCCTGCTCAAAACCCTGCTCACACCCGCCGAAGGCCGCCAGATTCTCGATCTCATCCGCGACCTGAAATGCCTCGACCCGTCCGTCGGCTCTGGCGCGTTCCCTGTCGGCTTGTTGCACGAGCTGGTCAATCTGCGGCGCATCTGTGATGCCGCCGCGCTCGGCTACGTTGACCCCGTCCGCAAGCACGGCAACCAGTGGGTTCACCAGCAAAAGGCGGAAATCGTCGAGAACTGCCTTTACGGCGTGGACCTCCAGCAGCAGGCCATTGAAATTTGCCGCCTGCGGCTCTGGCTGTCGCTCGTCGTGGATTACGATCTCGGCTGCGACCCGTTTAACGCCGACGAAAAATCCTTCCGCGCCGCCATCCGCGACATTTCCCAACTGCCAAATCTGGAAATGAATTTCCGGCGCGGCGACTCGCTACTCGACATGGTTTCCAACGTGCCCATTCGCGTGACCTCCGACCTGCTCACCGGGCGCAGCGACGACGTGGCCGCCATCCAAAAACTCGGCCACGAATTGCACAAGGCCAAGAACGCCCAGAAAAAGAAAAAGCTCCGGTTGGAAATTCTCGGCCGGCGGCTCGACTTGAGCCAGCGCGTGCTGGCGGACGAAAAAACCCTGCTCCGCAAAGGCCAGCAAGTCGGTGATTTATTCGGCAACGAAGAAGGCAGCGACGCGGAAAAGCGCCGTCGGGCCGAGGCGGAAATCGAACAGTTGGACAAGGCGTTGGCCAAAGTGACCAGCGACCGCAAGGTGCTGGAAAAACTCGCCGACCGGCCGATGGCGGCGGATTTTTATCGCGAACTGCGCAAGCTGGAAGGCGCGTATTTTGACAGTCCCTTCAATTTTGTCTGGCGGATAGACTACGCCGAGATTTTCACCGGCAAACGCGCCGCCACCACCATCGCCGGTGATTTCAATCTTGGTGACGAACTCGCGCCGGTGTCCCGCGCCGGCGGATTCGATTTGATTGTCGGTAACCCGCCGTTCGTCACCGCCCGCAATCCGGTGAAGCGCGAGCTTTACCGCGAAAGGTGGAAACGAGTTTGCCACATGAAGTTTCTGCTCGTGTGCCCATTCTTCGATTTGAGTTTTGGTTTGCTTAAACCGGGTGGACAGCTTGGCTTCATCGTCTCCAATGCGTTTGCCAAACGTGAGTTCGGCCAGCCGCTCATTGAAGATTTTTTTCCGACGGTGGATTTGCAGAAAGTTGTGGATTGCTCCGGCTTGCATTTCCCCGGCCATGGCACGCCCACTTGCATTGTCTTTGGCGCGCAGCGGAAACCGGATGAAAAGACACCAATTCGCATCGCTGCGACCTTGCCCGGTGGCGGCGATTTGCAAACGCCGCCAGAAGACAGTCCGCTTTGGCACACTCTGTCGGAAAAGCATGAAGAACCCGGATTTGCCAATGAGCAGGTCGTTGTTTCAAACCGAACAAGAAAAGAGTTGAGCAAATGGCCGTGGAATTTCGACGCCGGGGCAACACCAACCAAGGAGGCAATCGATAAAGCCGGTGTTGCGCCCGTTCGTGAGTTTTTATTTGCTGATGTTGGCTTCATGTTTGTCATCGGAAGAAATGATATTTTTATGCTTTCTCGCGATGTTGCCCGCCGACATGGGCTATCAGTTAAGAGCTTCAAAACATTGAACGTCGGTGACGAAATCAGGAACTACGAATTAAGAGGACAAACCGTCGTCATATTTCCATATCACCAAACCAGTTTGGAATTGGTTAAATACCCAAAGTCTAGCCCTGAAGCTCGATACTTCGCCATGTTTGAAAAGGAACTTTCAGACAGGCCAACTTTTTCTGGCACATTCTGGGAGGACGGACGTGCTCCATATCAATATCATCAGTTGCCTATTGAACGGGCCAAGAATCCACAGTCCCTTGCCTTTGCTCAAATCTCCACACACATGCACCTCACGTTTGATCGTGAAGGTAGCGCATTTAATGAAAAAGCTCCCTTGTTCAAATTGCGTCCCAAGGCAAGCGATGAAGATCACCACCTTTGCGCAGCACTTGTAAATTCAGCGGGTGCGCTATTCTGGTTGAAACAAACTTGTTTTAATAAAGGCGCAGGCGAAGAAGAGCATCGGGATCGGTATGAATTTGCCGGCGGTAAAATACAGCAGTTGCCAGTTCCGTCAGCCATCGCAGACAAGTTGCGTGGTAAATCACATTCGTTGGCGGAGAGGTTGACGGCGTTGTCCTCTGCCTGCTGGAAACGCGGACAAGAATTGCCGTCGCTGGCGTTGCGGAAATTATTTGAGCAATCCGGCGAGGCGTATGCCACCTGGAACGCCGCGTTGCCCGGCCACGTCCCGACACACGCCAAATTGCTCGCGCCGTTCACCACCACGGCGGAACTCCGCGCCGGCTACCAACAGGCCATCAAACTGCGCGAAAATCTGCGCGTGGAGATGATCGCCTTGCAGGAGGAAATGGATTGGCTGGTGTATCGCGCCTATGGCTTGGAGAATCGGAAGTTGCCCGCCGCCGCCTTCAACTGGAGCGATCCTTACGAGTTGAGTTCGCTCAAACGGATTCAGGAGTCGCAACGCCCCTTCCGGCTATGGGCCGCCACCAACGGCGATTTTGCCCAGGCGTGCAAATTGATCCCGGCCGAGTGGGATGAAGAACGCCAAAAAGTCTGGACGGCCCGGCTCACGGAAATCCGCGACAACGAACACATCCGCCGCATCGAACAGCCGGTCTATAAACGCCGGTGGGATGAGCAATGGAAAGTCAGCAACAGTTGGCTCGCCGGCCCGGTCGCCTACGCGCAAGAACTGGTGGATGCCTTCCGCTGGTGGTTGGTGGAAAAAGCCGAGTGGCATCTGGAGCACAAGGCCAAAGGCGGTCCGCTGTCGCTGGACACCTGGAGCATCGCGCTCGCCAGCGACGCCCGCGTTCAAGCCGCGTGGCCCGTCATCGCCGAGGCCATTCATCAGGTGGAAGTTTGGAAAATTGAATCCAAAGACAAGAAACCGTCCAAGCCGCCAAAGGCGGACACCAGTTCCGCCGCGCTGATTAAATTTTTCCGCGACGTCGTGAACGAAGAAACCGTTCCCGACGGCATCCCGGCTGGCGTGGCGTGGGAGGAATTGGAAAAGAAAATGACCGTGCCCAAGCAGGCCAAGAATGTGCGCGGCAAATTAAATGTCCCCCGTGAGCGCTTCCGCCAGCGCGACACCGGGTATATCTGGGCAGGGAAAGATTAAATCGTCACCGTTTAGTTGGTTTATCGGTCACGTCAGGTTCAATCCGTATGATGTTTCGCGCATCAAATGGCTGCTTTGATTGCCGACGCATCCCAATAATTTCGACGTTCCAGTAAACGAAAACGCCGGTGTAATTTGAACCATCTCGCAAAAATACTTTAATCTGTTTAACCCCGTAGCCAAATTCTGGAAATATTTTCGAGTCCTTCAACTCCTTACGCAGCGCGATTGGAATAATGAATCTTGATTTGTCGCGCAAAAGGTCACGGCAACCGTCAGCAATATCGCGCCTTGAAATGACATCCACCTCGCCGGGCAAGGCATTTCCCGGCAGCACGACTTGATAATACATCGTTCCGGTTTCCATGTTGATACGGCCATATCCCGGCGCAACGGCAACCGAACCTTCGGACTGATGCAGTTCATGCTTTGCCAGGTGGACGCGAAGAATTTCAAGCTTCCTGAAAATACGTTCCGAATAGTCTTTAGCGTTTTGAAGTTTCGAGGCGAAATTTGCATCGTCGGCAGCTTTTTTGTATGCGGGCCAGCGAGTGTCTTTAATTTCTCCAACGCCGGGAGACCCTGCCGCAAGTTTGGCTTCTTGCGCCTTCATGTGCTCCAACCGCAAAGCAGGCTTTTTTTTCGCCGGCAGATTTTGCACAAAATCCAGAACATCGCCAACCCGCTGCCGCCAAGTGCGGAGCAATTCATAAACGCCAAAAATCCAAAGCTGGGTCAATGCAGAGACGAAGGTAGCGCTGGCCATCGGCGTCCGCTCCAATTGTTCATATTCCTGAAGCAATTCGAGTTCAATACCAACGAGAAAACGATCAACGACGCCAAGATTCATGGCCTGCATCCGCAAATAAAGGTCATCGCCAAGCAACGGGAGCGATTGCAGCGCACGAATCAGCGCTTTGGGGTCTTGTTTGATTTTAGCCATAAACGCTCATTGAGGATTTTAGAGAAAGATGAAGACAACTAGGAAGAGGAAAAAAAAGGAACCGAAATGTTAAAAGGAATCAAGAGGACGCCGCAAGAATACCAAGTTCCACTAAATCAGCCGTCGTTTTAACTTTGCCAGCGAGTATTAACTCGTTGGCTTTCTTGAAATATTCCGCATCAAGATATAACAGGCCGAAAGATTGATTGTGATGATCCAAAAAGTTTAATGCCACTTGAGTTGAGCACTGACCGGGTGAGCAAGTCGGCGGGGTGCATTTTATGAGATTCAGTTTCGCAAAGAGCAACTCATGTTCTCCTAGCTGAACCTCGGTTGGCGTAACCTTGTAATCATATTCCTTTGAAGGTTGAAGATTGTGATAAGGGTCAATCAGGACAACATTGAAAATATTTTCCTCCCAGAATCCAGCTATCCGGCCATGTCCTGTCGAAATGCTAAACTGATAAATCGGATAGTCATCATCATTGTTTCGATAAACGGTTGGCAACCACTCCAAATTGCTTCGTTGGATAGGAATGTTGGTTTGCCCCCAATTGACCTTGTGATACCGCATTGACTTTTGTTTTTGAGCATCCCCAATGAAGTCGTCAACCGACTCGGTTGATATTTGTTGAAGTCTTTTAATCAGCGATATAAACCAACTCGCATCTTTTCCACCAAGTCCAAAGTGTTCAGCTTGATTCCAGAAACGAAATGAAAAACACCACCTTGAAGGGGGAGTATGGGTGCGAACCTTACCCAAGACCGGCTTTTTTCCAATCGGGGAAACAGGCTGGGGGACGTGCGAAGATTTCGACGCCGCAATGTTGGAAACCGGCTTTGCCATGACACCCACCGGTTAATTTTAATTCAAACGCTGCTTGTAGTAAGAAGCCATGAAGGCTTCATCCAATTCGGTTTCACAACGCTCGGTCGGCTTACAAGCCCCTCGGGCGCGAATCCAAGGGTCTTCGCTGTGGGTTTGAGCCTCCAAATCCGAACCGCTAAACGGAGCATAAACCTCCAAAACATTATCAATGTGCTGACGATCTTCAGGGGAAATGTTATCAAGGGTAAAGCCTTCAGTCATGTCCGTTTGATCCACGGCAGAATACAGGCTCTTTGCACCGGCAAACCGGACATAGATTTCGCGGTTCACCGGGCCATGCACCCAAGCCTGAAACTTCCCGGCAAACAAAGGTTTTTCATTGATCGCAAGGTTCCAAGCCTGGGCATAATACAGGAGTTTTTGCAGCTTGAGCAGGTTAAGCCGCTCGCCGCCCTCCTGACAGGCCAGGATAATATAATCGCAGACTTGGTTGATAGTGGCCATGACAAACCACCGCTTTCTAACCGGCTTGGTTTTGGTTTTGGTTGTTTCTTGTGGCGCAACAATCCATGCCACTGTTGCAACAGTAAGCATTTTGACTTGACATAGCAATGTTTTTTTGGTCTTTTCTGCCAAAACGTTAGCGTTTTGGCAGAAAAGACCAAAGCGTTTTAACTTTGGTCCCAAATTCATTGTTGACCATCAGTTTTGTTCGCCAAGTGAATGTCGGACAATCTCCTAGCAGGCTTAAATCCCAATAAATCTACGACCGCACCAACCGCACCGCGCCGCTTTTGGCGGAAACCAGCGAGCCGAATTTGATCAACATGGCTTGCGCGACTGGCGAAATGACCGGGCGCGTGTCGGTTTTGTTATACACCGTCGTCTTGCCGGCGGTGGTGTCAGCGTAGGATTTCAGCCCTTCGCCCGGCGGCGACGCCGTGCGGTCGGCAATCAAAAGTTCCCGCGCCATTTCACAAGTCGCCTCGACGACGGCCAGCGGCACGATGCTAAACGGCACAAACGGATCGTAAAGTAGCAGGCTGGTGAGGACGGGAATCGGCGCTTTGTCCGGGTCGGGACAGTTCACACGCGGCCACTGGAGGGCTTGCGCCGATTGCGAACGCAGGCCGTTGAATTGGTATTGCCCGTCAATCAGCCGTGTCGCCATCACGAGCGCAGCGGCCTTTTGATAGTCCGACGCGCCCGTCCATGCCGTCGCATACAAATGGCCGGCGTGGTAGGCGTCGCCATCCGCCGCCGAGGCGTAGGCATTGGCATTTGCCAAGCCGGTGCCATCTTCTTTGACCAGTGTAATCGCCATGATGATTTACAAACCGTCCGAGTGAACCGCGTTTGAATAAGGCGGCACGTCGTTACCATTCCAATCGCAAATGCAGATGCGAAAATAGCCCGCGACACCGCTGCAATCGCGATTGCCAGAACCCAAGTCCCAGCCATCAAAGGGGGAACTGCCCCACGTCACGCCGTCACTGGAAAAGTAGATGTTGATGCTGTCGTAAGGCACACCCGGTTGGGAATTGTCGCTGGGCGCAACGAAGTTATATGTCCAAGTCAAATGCCCATGACCGTCCGACGCGAGCAGGATGGCCGGGAGACGTTCACGCCGACGCTTTTGCAGGAACCAAGCGAGCCAGCCGCGCCGGTCAATTTTTGGTTGCGGCATCACGCGATTTTTTCGGTTTGGACGGCGGCGCGTCCGACATGGACTCCGGCACGGCTGCCACCAATGGCACGACGGCCACCGGCGGCAGGCGATCCGGTTGCAGCGCCAGCGGATTCACCGCCGGTGCCACGTCCGGCACGGACAGCGGACGCCGCTTGCGCCGGATGATGGGAAATAATCCATTCATGGTTTAGATGGCGTTGACGCCAATGGCGACTTGCCGCCAGTTCGTGCCGTCGCTGATGGCGAGACACGGCACGGAGCCAGTGCCACCAGCAGACAGGTAGATGATGCGTTTCGGGAACTTTGGAGCCGTCACGCCCGCCGCCACCGCCGCCGCGACGTTGATAAAAGTTGCCGGTTGAATTTGTTCGCCACTGCGGATCGCCGCAAAACTGCGAGGTAGAATTTTGCCCATAAATTTATTTGATTAAATCGGCGTGCCGATGCGAACACCGGCACGCCTCTGGTTTAGATGTTGTGTGTGACCGCGACGACGCGGACGTTTTTGTTTTCCCAAACCCGTGTCCAGTTGAGCGCGTTTTCCAATTCGGGGTTGGTCGGGTTGGCACCGGCCACGCTCGCACTGGTGAACTTAACGCCGCGAGGATGGAGGATGAAGCGGCGACGGTTCACGAGGAAGGTGTCGCTATTCAGCGCGTCACGCGCCATCTCAATGCCTTCCGTGCCGTGACCACCCTCGACAGGCTGGCCGTTCAAATCGGCGGAACCCATGCCGAATGCACCTTCACCAAACAGATAGGTGGTATAAACCACGCCGTCAGTCGTGCCAGCACGAGACGGGCAACCATCGTCCACGATGACGCGCCGACCTTGGAAAGTGCGGATTTGCGCCTCACCCTGGCTGTCCGGGATGAAGTCAATCAGGTCGAGTTTCCGCAATGCGGCTTCCGTCGCCGAGTGCATCGCCACGGCCACCAGCCGGTCGCCGCAATCGCCGAGGCGTTGAGTTGCGTCCACGAAGGTTGAGCCGTTCAAGCGCGTGGCGGTCGTCTGGTTGGCGACGCTTTCGCTTTGAATCGCCAACAGGTTGCCCGCCATGCCAGCCGAGGCGAACACGCCTTTGAGGGACGAGATCAGCATATACTGGTTTTGACGGTTCCAATAGCCGGCCATGAAGTCCGCCAGCGCCAGCGCCGGATCGTCACCGGAGACGACGGTGGCCAGATGGTTCCAAGACCATGCGTTACCGTCGTTATGGATGCGGGCGATGTCTTGATCCGCCGCGATCTTCACCGTGACCAGAGGCGATGAATCGCTCAATGGTTGGCGAAGGCCGGTGAGGTCGTTCCAGTGTGGCATGTTTACCTGTGTGCCACCTTGCGAGGCGCGGGTGTCGTAATCAGGATTTGCCTGGACGATGCCAGAGAGAAACAAATCCGATTTCTCCGCCGTCCGTTGGATGACGTATGCGGCGAACTGTGCGGGGATGATGATGTCTGCCAATTGAGTCTTTGCCATGATAGTTAATTTTGTGTTGTGACCCGGTTACGCCGACGCCTTGAGACGTGCGGCAAGTTGCGGATCGGATTTCTGCAATTTCATTTGTTCCGTGAGATTCCAACTGTCCTTGCGGAAGGGATTCTTAACGGACCGGTTGCCAGCCCCACCGGAGCCGGAGCCAGCGGCACCGCCGCCAGCGTTTGCCTCGAACAGATGCGGCGCGTCACTGACGAGCGCATCCACCCATTCGGCCAAAGTCATCGGGCCATCCTTGCCCATGCGGGCAGTCTGGCCGTCAGCCTCGAAAGATTGCGGCACGCCGTTGACCAGTTTGAACGACTGGCGGGCGCGGGCGGTAATGTCAGGCAGCGCCGTCGCCCGGAGTCCGCGTTTCGTGGCTTCGGTGACGACGGCTTGATCAATTTGAATCGCGGTGAGGCGACCAGTCAGGGCGTCGCGTTCCGCGACCACGAGGTTATGCGTCTTGTCCCATTCGGCGCGGGCAGTTTTCAGCCGTGCCTCGATAACCTTGTCCACTTCGCCTGCCTTGAGTTGGCGTTCCTCCAGAAGTTTCTGTTTGTCTTCGGCCAGTTGACGCACGGCGTCAGGGTCAATGCCTTCAAAGCGTTTCAGTTGATTTGTGAGCGCGATGTTGTTGGTGCGAAATTCTTCATGTTTGGACTTCTCCACGACGCCCTCGGCGTCCAGTGTCCAAGCGCCGTCACGCTCGACATACAGGGATTGCAGTTCGGCGGGGATTTCGTCTTTGGTTTTGAATTTGAATTTTAGTGCCATAAATTTTTAGAGGTTTTTGGTTGGCAGTTGCGCCGGTGGATTGTCAGCCGGAGCGGGAACCGGCAGCGTGACCGCGCCGGGATCAGGCGCGACCGGTGCAGGTTGCGGCGTGCCGGCGACAAGTTTGGCCTCATCTTCGTTGCTACGACCGACCGGCAGGACATCGCCCATGCGGAAAAGGTCGAACATCGTGTCCCGGCTGATGGCCCCGGCTTTCCACGCGGCGACGACGGCGGTAATTTCCGTGCTCGCCATTCCGTTGAGGCTGAAATCGGCATTGAGTGTGACCAGCACGGTTTTGTCACCAATGCCAGCCGGTGTCGGTTCGGTGGAGTTCCACCAATAGACCCACCGCAAGACTTGTGACAGGGAATCGCTGATGCTTAAAGAAATGGCAGACAGCACGGCATTTTCGCCGCTCTGCCGAAGTTCGATGGACGCCGCCGTTTCGCCGACGCGCTTTTGTTCTTCCATCATGCGTGAGCCAAGCACCGCCATGAGTTGTTCGTCTTGAGTCATCGCCCGTTCAAAGGTCATCAGACCTTGCCCATGAAATTCCAGATAGCCAGCCGTCGCGCCGGGAGTTTCCGCCACCCATGCCGTGCTGCTACCGATGCGAAGTGAAGAAGTTTTATCAAATCCGCTGACCCAGGCGGTAGGCAGAGCAGTAAAATGCAAACCATGTTTGTAATCAGCATTGAGGCGGTAATGGTCGAGGTTGATTGCGATGATGTCGGCCAGTGGCAACTTGTCCACATGCGGCAGGGAATGTTTCGGCCCATGAAAGACAAAGGGAATCAGCGGCAGAGGTTTTCCACGACGAAGCGGCGTGTGGGAGTCCACGACAGCCCATTCAGTTTTCGTCCGTTTGGATTTTCCCGGTTGCTGTTGCCAGAGTTCGACCTGATATGTCCACGGGGTTGAGCCATCGGCGGCAGGCGTGGCATCCGGCACGAGTTTTAAGACGCGCAGTTGTTCGACGGTTTCATTTTGAAAGGGATCGTCAGGTTGTTCTCCGTTCGGCGACGATTGTTGCAGGTTTTTTCCATTTTCCTTGAGGACGACGAGAGTTAGCAAGTTGTGTCCATTCACCCGTTGCGACTGCCAGTTGATAATTTTCTCGGTTTTGAAAAAGACGGCAAAGGCGCGATTTTCCGCCTTGGCCTCCCAATCTACCAGCGTGCCGGCACGACCGACCGCGATGACTTCATGCGTGACCGTTTTGGCATAGGCAGACAGCGGCGTGTTTTCCATGTCGGCATCGGCGACAAAGGCATCCATCGCGCGGCCAATGCCGGCGGAAGTGTCAGGCAGTTTGAAAGTGGGATCGCGCCGGAAAATTCGACCGACGTAGCCATCGGCAATGCGCGCCGTGGCATTGAAGAAGGCGGCGCGCATTTTATAGGCGACGTATTCATCATCCGTTTGGGAATCCAGACGCGGCAGATATTTTATCCCGGCAGTTTTGACGGCATCTTCACCGGCGATGACATCACGCGCTCGTTGCCATGCAACAAGGTTGGCGTCGTAATCAGGATGTGTGCTTTGCACCGGCATCTTAATAACCAGACGAGCAGCCGGTTTTTTGTCGCCGATCAATTCGAGTCATGGCATCAAAGCCACGAAGTCAATTGCGCTGCCGAGTCCTGGCAATCCATTTATAGCACAGTTTTTGAGCACTTTTTTTTGAGGGATTCGGGAGGCGTGTAGTTAGGCACATCAAGGGTTAAGTGGCTACATTTAGGAGAAAGAGAGTGCGGATTTATCAGTAAAATAAATTCAGATTTATTTGACAGCCGGTTTGTAAAACTCACCACTTGCCAGAATCCAGAACAAGACGGACGCCGCGAGAATTTGCCAGCCTTTGGAATTTTTGGGGGCACTAATTTTTTACCGGGCAGATTTTTTTTGGCATAGAATTTTCCATCGTTCGATCCCGGCAATTCTTTTGCGTGTCGGCAATTCGTGCGACTTTTGAAACTTCGACGCAGGCGACCAGATGAAATTGTGTGTCGTGGATAATGCGAATGCTTTTTTGAAATCCGTGCGCCCTCGAAAGACAATGTTAGTTCGCGATGCTCAAAAGATAAATTTGTTCGCGCTCCGTTCCTGTTTCACTATGCGCTCATCAATGACGAACGCGCCACCCATTCACGGTTTCCATTGACGAATGTCATGTGGCGCGTGCGCGGACGCCTGACGCTCATGCTGGCGGGGGCGGCTAACGCCGCCCCGACGCCAGCACCGGCACGCCATCTTTGGTTAGTCCGAACGTCACCCTCGGCGTGCCTTTCGCTACCCCGCGCACGCGGCGAACGTCGCAGGTTATCGAATGGTTTTCGTGCTTTCCAGCCGTCCAGTAATGTCACGATTCAGGCGCGGGGTCAGGCGGGAAAACCTCGTCGCTAACGCTCCTCGACAAGCAACGCTTCGTTCGCCATCCAGCGGGCAGCCATCGTGCCAGCCTGCCGCAGGCGCAACACAGGCTGTCACGCTGTCTGCTATCCGCTGGCTGGCTGCCACTTCGCTCCGGCAAAAGGCAAAGTTAGTGTGACGAACCTGTCGGGCTGTCCATGATTTTCGTCGCACGCAGCCTTCAGGTTTGGCCGGCGTCCCAGCTTCCATGTCTGGTGTGTCTCAAAAATTGGTGATGAGACACACCAGACATTCCAGCCGGGCCGCGAGGCGCTGGCACATCCTGGTCGGTGTCCGTTGGCAGCGGTGGCAGTCGCAGGTTGCCGCACTCTACTACCGTCGCGTCACGCTGCCAGTCCGGGTTTGGGTTGCTTGCGGCCAGCCATCGCAGTTTCGTCCGCAGTTACCGTGGTGGCAGCCGTTCGTGTTCAGCTATCTCGCCGTCACTGGTTGGTTGCGGCGTTGAGCCATCACGGAGGCGTCGCAGAAATGCCCGGCGTCACCGAGCCGACGCTTGCGCTCGTTCCTCGCGCCAAGTATCGGCACGCTTCCGCCGCACCCTGGCCGGACTCATCAATTTGCATCCGCTCCACTCCATTTCACTGCAATTTCGCAGGCTACATTTCCGTTCCATTCGTTCCGACGGCCGCAAACTGCCGAGACCGTCAAAGACAGCGGTGCGCCCAAAGATTCCAGAGGCCGCGATGCTCCGCATATCGGCCAAGACCGGCAATATGGCCGCGAGACTTCGTCCGGCCAAAACAACGGCAATAGCCCGCGATGCTTCGCACGGGCAAGACACAGCAATAGCACCGCGAGGCTTCGCCCGGTGCAAGACACCGGCATTAACCGTGAGATCGGCCATTTCTGCACCGCCTCCATTTCGCAAGCTGCATTGCAGCGGACAGAAACAGCCGAACTCACTGGTAAAACCAGATTGGTCTGACACCACGGCGGCAGGCTGCGGGCAGGTCTGCCGAGCGCGCCCATGTTGCCATCGCGTCGCAGCCCACGCCCTACGCTCTGCCGTCGTGGAGTCAGAATACTTG
>Ga0181534_10001156_pt1 | contig 17536 bp, 24 predicted proteins | sample PEATcosm2014_Bin_37_FD_119758 | JGI IMG/M metagenome (GOLD analysis project Ga0181534, IMG submission 119758) | Peatland microbial communities from MTU Mesocosm Facility, Houghton, MI, USA - PEATcosm2014_Bin17_10_metaG | ecosystem: Environmental > Terrestrial > Soil > Wetlands > Peat | place... | reverse complement strand
TTCATAACCGAATCTGGTGCATTGCGGGCTGTTTCCTCAGGGGCTAAAGCCCGCGATTTTACTGGCTCCGTAGCGGCACGGCTGAAGCCGTGCCCTTTCAAAACCGGGTTATGAAACAGCTTCTAGTGAAATCGCTCTCCTCGATAGTCAAAATTAGCTGACAACTGATACGGCCTACTCCCTAGACCGAACCCGATGTTTACAGCTTTGACGACTTTCTCCGCGACAAGGAGACGGTCCGGGATGGCGTAGCCAATCCTACCGAGGTGAGGTACCTGACGGGTGACGAACGTACTGCTTTTTTTCGTGCCAACTCAGAATTTATCGGTACGGAAGTTCAATATTGAACTTTATCTGCCCCAGGCAGCGATACAATTCTGCTGAATCGATGTCAATAAAAGCGGCTCCGGTTTTACGCTGTGGAACGTAACCGGACAAAGTGAAGTGAAATGCAGAATTGCCTTGGTAGAGAAGACAGAGTCAGCCGCCGGACCGTGCTGTATGGTTTGGGAGCCCTTGCAGGGCAATCTTTGCTGGCAGGTTGCGGGGCGGCAAGCAGCAGCGGCGGCGCGACGAGCGCCGATGTCTCCCAGCCTGTGCCGAGCGGACCGCTGACGCAGGGGAGCGTGACGGTTTCGAGCAGCAGCGGCGCCTCAATCGGGGCAGGATTTACCGGATTGAGCTACGAAAAAGGCGCATTTTCCTCGCAGCCGCTGTTTGCCGGAACAAACACCGACTTGATTGGAATGTTCAAGCGTCTGGGGACGAGCCTGCTGAGAATTGGCGGCAACACCGTGGACACGACGGTTTGGAATGCAAGCGGGCCGGGGCAAACCTCAGGCCAGGTGGCGCCAGCGGACGTGGATGGCCTGGCGGCCTTTTTGCAGGCAACAGGTTGGCAGTGCCTTTACGGCGTCAATCTTGGTGGAGCGGCCACAGGCGCGACAACCCCGGCACTGGCGGCGGCTGAAGTGGCTTATGCAGTGGAGACACTGGGTTCCAGCTTGTATGGCATAGAAATCGGCAACGAGTGCGATCTGTATGGCAGCTCCTACTACAAGAACGGATGGACGCTCTCAGAATTTGAGGCGCTTTGGGAGTCGTTCCGCATGGCAATTCTGGCAGCCGCGCCCGGCGTGGTGCTTACCGGCCCGAGCTCCGCGTCAGGCATCAACTACTGGACGACACCGTTTGGCGAGTATGCCACAAAGAAGCAGATTGCGCTGCTGACGCAACATTACTATCGCGGCGCGGGCAATGATCCTTCCTCCACCGCGGCAAAACTGGTGAGCGTTGACACGGCATTGCCGGGTTACTGCCAGGCGCTTCAGGCGGCAGCGGTGAAGATTGGCATCCCGTGGCGAATGAACGAAACGAACTCCTTCTTCTACGGCGGCGCCAGCGGTGTGAGCGATAGCTATGCCTCATCGCTATGGGTGATCGACCATTTGGCCACAATTGCGCTGAACGGTGGAGCTGGCGTAAATATGCACGGCGGCGGAAACTACACAGGCTACACTCCGATCGCCGATAGCAACGGAGTCGTAATTGGCGCGCGCCCGGAGTTCTACGGTCTATTGATGTTTACCCTGCTGGGGCAGGGCGAAATGCTGGCCACCGATGTAAGCGCGGGTGGTCTGAATGTAACGGCATACAGCGTGCAGCCGAACGGAGGCGGAGTGAATATCCTCCTGGTGAATAAGGATTCGGCCCAGAATGTGGAGGCGAGTATTACCTGCGGGCAGAGGGTGAGACAAGCCACTCTGCTGGAAATGACAGGTCCAGGGCTGTCCGCAATAAGCGGCGTGACGATCCAGCAGGCCAGCGTGAACGCGGATGGGAGCTTTACGCCGGGTGCGCCGTACCTAGCACCGCAAATTAACGGCGATGCCGTGACCTGCTATCTTCCGGCATTGAGCGCTGTGCTGCTACAAGTCACTTAGCGCAAAACAGAGTACCTGTCTTCTGTTGAGTTTCGTACAAGGTCACGTAACGGTGAAAGGCAGGGATCAGGGATCAAGGGTTAGGGGGTTAGGGAACAGCACATTCTCGATTCCCGTTTGTCTTTCTCTAATTACCGGGTATATTACTGGATATAGAGAAGAGGCGGTCATGGCTCTCAGCCCTCAAAAACGCGCGCTCGCCAATTACCGCAAACGCCTCACGCAACGAGGAATGGCCCGCTTCGAGGTCCTGGGACTCTCGACCGACCGCGAACTCATCCGCTCCCTGGCCCGGCAGTTGGCCGAAGACAATCCACAATCGGAGCAGATTCGCGCCTCTGTGCATCGCAGCCTCCAGCCGCAGCCGCCTAACAAGGGCAATATTCTGGCCGCATTGCGCCGTTCTCCGCTCGTCGGAGCCGATCTCAACCTCGCTCGTCCACACATTGAGGCCAGAAAGATCGATCTGTGACCCTCTACCTGCTCGACACCAACATTCTCAGCAACGTCACCAAGCCCGCGCCCTCCGAGCCGCTTCTCGCCTGGATGGCGGAACGGGCCGATGAGCATCTCTTCATCGCCTCTCTGGTGGTTGCGGAAATCTGGTTGGGCGTCCTGGGTGCGCCCGCTGGCAAAAAGCGCGCTCAGTTAGAAAAGTGGTTCAAAGGTCCCGAGGGTCCGCAGGCCTTGTTCGCAGGCCGTATTCTTCCCTTCGACGAGAGGGCCGGTTCAATCTGGGCGCGCCTCATGGCCGAGGGAGAAAAAGCCGGCCAGCCGCGCAGCGCGTTGGACATGATCGTCGCGGCCATCGCCGAAGCCAACCATTGCACCGTGGTCACTGACAACGAAAAACATTTTTCCGGGCTGAGGTACATCAATCCGATGAGGCCTCACAGTGGATAAGCGGTCCCATTCCAATCGCGGTTCACAAACTCCAGATCAGTCGGCACACCGGCAGGCAGCCCCGAGACCTGCGCGATCAGGGCCTCTCCGTGCGACTCCCCGGCAGTTGAGAAATGAGTCATTATTTTTATTGTGGCGGGGACGGTTGGTAAACCGGGAGCGAGTTGCAGGGCAATTCGGAGAACTGCGCGTTTCTCCATGTTCCGCACACTGACCTACCAAAGATATCGCATCCAGAGTTGGTGAAGATTGAATACTATGCCATCGGCGAATTTACAATTAATCCATGCAGGGAACTTGGGGTGAACTCGCAAAATGGTATCCAGAAAGTGCCCGGGACTTTCAGAATCTTAAGCACTTCCTAGCTCTTATTGAAGGCGGTTTAAAGACGCGAAATGGTCGACTTCAAAACGCGCTTGGAACCCAGCACTTAATTCTTTCCCAGCAGTTGTCCGGTATCTTCATGCTGGCAAAGTCAGGAACGTGGTTGGCAATTCCGCCACTGGTATCAAGTGTTTTTCAGATCGCAATCCAAGGTATTTACTTGTCGGAACATCCTAACCGCGTCACTGACTTCGTCGAATTTAGTTGGTATGAAACTCACACGGAATCAGAGCCAATTGAAGCAGACGGACTCAATGCTGATATTGCAAAAGGAATAAATGAGGACAGGAAAAACAAATTTGAAAAGCTGCATTTGGGATATCAGCACAAGACCTCCTGGCACGATCACGACGTAGATTCGCTCGCGGAAGCGGTTGGGATGGCCTATCTCCTTCCTGTCTACCACTCGACAAATCGACTCGCGCAGGGAAGCCCTATTGAGTTTATGACCAACGGCAAAGGAGGTCGTCTGCGGTTTGATCGCCATCGAGAGATCACTACACCCGCCATGGCAGTCGACCGTTCCTTTGTTATGGTCTGTCATTCAACGTACCATTTCTACCGAGCAGTGCTGAGTGCATTCGATGTTTCAAACGAAATGATCCTCCATGCCTTTGAAGTTTTTAAAAGCACACTAGCGCGAGAGTCGGACTCGTAGATGTACAAGCCAGAAGTTCTGCAGGTGGCCTATCCTGTGCACAGAAAACGTACAGGGGGTAGATAAGTTTTCTAACGATTATTTCCGCTTCACGGGCAAACCGCCCGCAGGCCGGGCAGGTTCTCGAAATCCTTCAGGTTGGCAGTCAGCAGAGCATAGTCGTTTTCGAGCGCCTGAGCGGCGATCCAGAGATCGTTGACCCTGGTTCGCGGCGACCGGCCGGTCTGCTTCATGTAGGCGGCCAAGATGCCGAAGGCGGAGGCCGTCAGCGAAGTGACATCGAGAACAGGCCGCTGCTGCAAAGTGCGCAAGGTGAGCGTGCGCTGCATCCGCGCTGCCGGATCGGCGCACGACTCGACGCCAAAGCTCAGTTCGCCCAGCGAGATCACCGAAATGTAGACCGGCGCATCCCCGGCAGCCGCGACAACCGCTTCACTCGAAATTTGCCCGCCGGCCAGCCCAACCCAGATCGAGGTGTCGAAGATCATCCCCACGGGTTGCGAACCTCTTCATCGAATTCTCCACGGCTATCCTTGAGCCAGGAATCGCCCTGGGCACACGTCAGCTTTCCCGCGAGGCCGGCGACGGCCTGGGCAGCGGTCATGGTGCGCCTCGCGGGTACAATATGGGCGATTGCGGTGCGGTTCCGCATTACGGTGACAGTTTCGCCGGTCAGAATCTCTTCCAGAACAGCGCCCGTCTTGCGAGCCAAATCTGAAGCGCTGATGATCTGCATCTTCCACCTCTCCACAATCAATACGCAACAATACTGCAAATACATATTATCTGTATTTTGCATACGAGGGAATACCCCCTCCCATTCTTCGGTTTTGCAGTATGCCCGCGGCGCGTGGCTGCTGCACCCCACCACCGCACCTGAATCAATCCGCCAGCGGATTGACCACCTGCACCGTCCCGTAGCGCTGGCCCGCGGCCAAATCCTCTGAGTAGAGAATGGATGCGCCGGCCTCTTCGGCGGCTTGCAGAATCAGTGCATCCCAGAAAGAGGTTTTGAAGCGCATTTCAATATCCAGCGCTCTCAAGATCGACTCGTGGGTGTTGGTGACAACTTCCCAGGTGGAGTACTCGCGAATCAGGAGTCTCACTTCATCCGACGGCAGGGGATTGGCGGCCTTGCGCCGCAGGTTGAAGCAGAGTTCCTGCAAGACCTGCGTGCTGAGGACACCATTGCCCGCCTCCCACCGCTCTTCGATGAGTTTGCGGGCGCGCAGGTGTTTGTCGCCGGCGGTTCGGTCGTGCGCGTAGAGCAGAATGTTGGTATCGATGAAGAACTTAGCGCTCATACAACTCGTCGCGCGAGGCGGGCGCGGTCCAGTTCAGATCGAAGCCGGTTCGCAGCCGTGCCAAGGCGCTGCGGCGTGCTTTCTCGAATCCCTTGCGCTCGCGCACGGCCTGCTCAAGCTGCCCCGCAACCAAGGCGCTGATCGAGGTGTTTTCCGTTGCGGCAAGGATACGCGCCTCGCGCAAGAGCGCAGTGTCGATTTTGAGCGTGACGTTGGATTTCATGGCAACACCGTTTAGCGTGTAGCACGATTTTATGTGCTACAGACAGGATTCGCAACCGGAGAAACGGCGCGGGAAGAGGCCAATTGATGACGAGCTTCCTGCCGGGGCTGAGGACGGGCTTCAAGATCCCTGTTCTCTGGGGTACCATCTACTGCATGGCCTACTTCCTCTTCAAGACCGAGCCCGATGTTTACAGCTTTGACGACTTTCTCCGCGACAAGGAGACTGTCTGGGATGGCGTCACCAATCCAACTGCCGTGAAATACCTGCGCGAGATGAAAGCCGGTACCAAGTGGATCTTCTACCACACGGGCGAAGAGCGCACCGCCGTGGGTACCGGAAGCGTGACCAGCGTCGATCCCACAGATCCCAAAGTCCCCATCGTCAGGGTCAAGGCTGGCAAGCGGCTCAAGGAGCCGAAGACGCTGGCCGCGATCAAGGCCGAGCCGTTGTTTGCGCAGTCGCCGCTGGTGATTATCGGGCGGCTGTCGGTGGTTCCGCTGACTGAAGACCAGTGGCACTGGTTTCTTGATTGACCACCTGCGGTGGGGCCAATCGCTCGCTCTTCGCTCGCAGCAGATTTGTGGCTTTCCGGTAGAACCCAAGTGCGATGGACCGGGGGGTATCCAGGCTTTATCGAGTGTGTCAAGATATGGTAAGATTTCCTTGTTTCCTTGATACGAGGCAATCATGTTGGCCAAATTGACGGTCAAAAACCAGTTGACCCTGCCCAAGGCCGTCGCCAGGCAATTTGCCGGCGTCGAGTACTTCGAGGTCAGCACAGACGGAGTTGCCGTCACTCTCAAACCCTTGCGCCCCAGCAAGGCCGATGAGGTACGGCAGCACCTTGCGGACTTGGGAATCACCGAGCAGGACGTAACGGATGCGATTGTCTGGGCACGCGAAGACCATTGAGAAATCCTGATCGTCTGCGAGTGGTCTTTGATACCAACGTCGTTCTCTCCGCCCTTGCCTTTGCCAACGGCCGCTTGGCTTGGCTCCGGCCACATTGGCGCGAGCGGCAATCGGTTCCTCTGGTGTCGAAGGCTACTGCCGCCGAACTACAGTCGGTTCTTGCTTATCCCCGTTTCAAACTGAGCCATGAATACCAAATAGAGCTGCTAAGCGATTACCTGGGCTACTGCGAAATTATTGGTGCGATAGAATCCTGCCCTTTGCAATGCCGCGACTTGAAGGATCAACCCTTTCTTGATCTCGCGCACAGTGGCAAGGCGCAAATCTTCGTCACCGGCGATGCCGATCTGCTGGCGCTTGCCCGGCAAACTGCATTTGCCATCGAAACGCCAGAAGAGTATCGGCAGAGATTCTGCGGCGCTCAGTTGTGATGTTCGCCGGAACAGCACGAGCCGGTGACTTTTGCCGGCTCGACATAGACCTGCAGCGGATCGACGACGTAGTTCTGGTCGTATTTGTCGTGATGGCGCACCCAGGCCATGCTATGCAGCAGGCCGTCTTCGTCGCGGCCTTTGGGCACATAGTCGAGGAAGTTATATGCGCCGACGAGAATATCGAGGCCGCGCGAATAACTCGAATAAGTATGAAAGACAGCACCGCTCTCATCCTTGAAAAATACGCTTAGTCCGGGCAGTTCCTCGCTGGGGGTATCGACAAGATCGTAGTTATAGCGGACCTTGCCTTTGGCCCGCTCCTCCGCAGTGAACGAGACATGATAGTCGTAGTTGAAATCGTTGGAGAAGGATGAGACCCAGGGGAACTTCCAGCCCATGCGCTTTTTGAAGGTTTGAATCTCGGCAATAGGGGCGCGCGAGATTGCGGCGAGAGTTACATCGCGGTGGGGCAGATGGAAGGCGGGGCCGTCGAAGTGATCGGCAAGGTACGAACAGCTTGGGCAACCCTCGCTCCAGGAGGGACCGAACATAAAGTGGTAAACCACCAACTGGTTGCGTCCGCCGAATAGGTCGGCCAACGATTGCCTGCCGTTGGGACCGTCGAAGATATATTCTTTCTCGACTTTCTCCCAGGGCAGTTGGCGGCGCTGTCGGCTCAGCTCATCGCGCAGCCGGGTGAATTCTTTTTCTTTCGCCATGAAGGCTTTGTGTGTTGCAAACCACTCGGCCTGCGAGACGACGTTGGGGCGTTCGAGTTCTGTGATGGTGCTAGACATGGCGATCCTCCTTGGTTGGGGTATTTGTGGGGATAGTGTTTACTGCCTTGCTTGTTGCGAATTTTTTGATTGTGAGCGCGGTGATGCCGCCGGTTGAGATAGTAGCCGCCGCGATCCACGCCGCCGCTGCCAGGCATGCTGGGCACATAGAGACCTCCCTCTTCTGCGCGATAATATTTCGGGCTTGCCATTGTAACCTTAGCGGGCTTCTGCGTTTTTGCGGACCCGCTCGAGAATCCACTCCCAGCCTTTGTTTACGCCGCCTCTGTGGTCGTCCTGAATGAAGCCGAGCGCCGTGTGCCGGAATGCAATCAGCGTTCCGCCGTCCACCTGCGTCAGCCGGTATTGCACATTGGAGACGAAGGGATAGGAGGCGAAGAGCGGGCCAGTAATCTCCAGCAGCGTGGGCCGCTTGATGGCTTGCACATGGCCCCAGAAATGGCCATTGTTGTCGCCGAGGTCGCGGTACCATCTTCCGCCCGGCCATGGCTCTATCTTCATCGGCATGAGCTTGCCGTCCGGAGTTGTGTTCTCGGGGCCCATCTGTTCGAGCAAGGATTCAAAGGTTATCTCAAGAGAGGCCTTCACGTGGATCTCCTGAGCAATGTTCAGGGTCATATTCTCAATGCTGGTTGCGGTCAGGGTCATGATTTCTCCTCGGGGATTGGATTGGAATTCAATTTGTTCGTCCGTTCTTCAGCGCGTTTCTTCACATTCAACAACTGGTGCTGCCAATAGCGCTCGAATGTGGCTGCCCATTCATGCAACGGGCGAATGGCCTCGGCGTTGGTCCGGTAGTATTTGTGGCGGCCATCGCAGCGGACATGAACCAAGCCGACGCGGCGCAGCACACCGAGATGCTTGGAGACGGAGGGCTGGTCGAGGCGCAGGGAAGCCACGATCTCGCCCACCGGACGCTCCCGCTGAGCGAGATAGCTCAAAATCTCCCGCCTGCGCGGTTCGGCAACTGCGTTGAAGGCGTCGGAGGTGGTGGCGGCTCTGGGCATACAGGGACAATATATTCTTGTATGGGAATATGTCAAATGTTTTTTTCTCGCTATTTACGATTTGCTGATGAATCAGGATGAGCGGGAATATTCGGAGATTGTCCGCTTGGCTTTGGTTAGCGAGCAGCGAGTGGGGGATTTGGCGCGGATTGAGGTTTAATTCTGCTGGCAAGGGCCTTTTCTGTACCGATAGTTCTGCCGACACCCTGTATCCAGACTACGAAGAGCGATGTTGCATGGACAGCATCGCCAACTGCCGCTGTAAAAAGCGTTTCTCCGGCAGGGTACAGTCGCACTCCAGCGCTGTTGAAAACGCCGCCCTTGCTTCGTCGTGGCGTCCAAGCGCCGTCAGCACATGACCTTGGGTCGCGAAAAGCAGATGATATTTTTGCAAAGCCTTGTTTTCTGCAAGAGGAGTCAATGCAGCCAGCGACGCCTCCGCGCCATGCACCTTCATCACAACCACCGCCCGGTTAAGCGCCACTACCGGCGAGTCGGTCATCTCCATCAGCTGGTCGTAGTGCTCAAGGATGGATGCCCAATCGATCTCCGCTGAATTTGCGGCGCTTGCATAAGTGGATGCAATGGCAGCCTGGACATGCCATTCGGAGATCTCGTCCCTGCGATGGAGCGGTCGAAGTAGGAAAAGCCGAGTGCGATCAGATCTTCATCCCATAGCTTGCGGTCCTGCTCTTCCAATAAAACAAGATCACCTGTCGTGTCTGTTCGCGCGGGCAGCCGCGCCGCCTGTAACGCCATCAATGCAACCAAGGCGTCCACGCGCGGAGCGCTCATTGAAGAAGCGGCAACCAGCCGTCCCAACCGCAGAGCTTCCAGGCAGACATCGCAGCGGATCAGGTCTTCCCCTGAGTGGGCCGCGTAACCGCCGCTAAACATCAGGTAAATTACCTTGAGTACTGAGTTCAGCCTCTGCTCCAGATGAGCCTTGGAAGGCATAGCCAACGTGAGATTTTGTTCGCGAATCAACCGTTTCGCTCTCACCAAGCGTTGCGCAATCGTACTTGGCTCGGAGAAGAATATGCGGGCGATCTCCTCGGTGCTGAATCCGCCAACCAGCTTGAGGCTCAGCGCTACCTGCGCATCCGGAGCAAGTTTTGGATGGCAGCACATAAAGACCATGCGCAGTTCATCGTCCCGCAGGCTTTGCTCCGCACCGAGATCCAGCACGGGCTGGACCCAGGTTTCAAGCGCCACAACCAATGCTTCGGCCTTGCTATTGAAAACAACTCCCCGTCGAACCGACGAGATGGCATAGTTATGCGCGGTGCGAAAGAGCCAGGCCTCGGGATTTTGCGGAATGCCTTCGAACGGCCACGACTGCGCGGCGCGAAGCATGGCCTCTTGTGCAGCATCTTCGGCAAGTTGCAGATGCGCCGAACCAAGCAGTCCCGCCAGCCAGGCAACAATCCGCCCGGACTCTCGGCGGAATAGGTGCTCCAGCAATACGGGACTGCCTGACTCTTGCATCGAGAAACACCCCTACGCGTTGTAGACCATGACCTGGCGAATCTCGATGGTGCCGAGACCAATATGAGGAATGTCGAGAGAGAGCTTGACTGCCTCGTCATAGTCAGCTGCTTCGATGGTGTAGAACCCTCCCATCACCTCTGCCGACTCGCTGAATGGGCCTTCGGTCACACTCACCCCGTCCCCCTTCGCCCGGATGACACGCCCTGTATCCCGGACCAGTCCCGCGCCGGCTACGACAAAGGGTTTGTTCCGCCAGGCAAGATATTTTTCAACCTTCTGCTGCATCTCCTCTGGACTCAATTTCTTCCAGGCTTCGCCGTCGCTGTGTAGCAAGAGCACATACTGTGACATCAGGATTCTCCTTTTTCCCGTTTGATTCAATGTACATCTGCGCCAATAACGAATATGCCGGCAAAAAATCGACAGTTTTTTGTTCGGCATGTAAAAAAGAAGGGTTGAGTGGTGAAGTGACTTCCGATGTTCCCTGGAATGGTGCTCATAAGTCGACATGGGTGCATCGATTCCACCCGGTTATTGTGTCAACTTGCATCGAGAGGCTTGGGCGTAAAGTGTATGTCAGTTGGCAATCTAGGCTATTCGAGCACAACTTCAGGCTCCGGCGCATGGCTGCGAGAGGTCAGCGTGACTGCCGCTGCCAGAATCAGCCCTCCGCCCATCCAGGCATAGGGGCCGAGGTGCTCGCCCAATAGCTCGACGCCCAATATTGAGCCGAGAGCCGGCTCGATATTCAGAAAAACCCCGGCGCGCGAGGCCGGAACGTGATGGATTCCCCAGTTCCAGAGCAACGTTGTCGCAGCAGTGCAGAGCAGTCCACTGGCAGCTAAGGCTGCCCAGGCCGTTGCGCTTACATGGGCAACGGGCGGCGGTGGAACGCGCTCGATCCAGCCCAACTGGCCCATCTCCCAATGGCCTAGAACCCAGAGCGCCAGCATTGTAGTTCCGGAGAGAATGGTGCAGGCCGTGACCACCGGCGGGCTGTGCGTGAGCATCAGCTTTTTGCTGAGCAGAATCCAGCAGAGCGCAGTGCAGAGCGAGGCAACAACAAGCAAATCTCCGATGAGCGTTGGCTGGCCGCGCGCACCCGCTCCGTGGGTACCTGCCCCGTGCGTGCCGCCCAAAACAATCAGCGCCGCGCCCACGGTAGAGCCGGCCAGCGCCAGCCAACCGAATATATCCAGCCGTTCTCCCGCAAAGAGCGAGGCGGCAGCGGCCAGCAGCACCGGCATTGCCCCCACCATCAGCGAGGCATGGCTGACGGTGGTGCGGGCCAGGCCGTGAAACTGGAGCAGAAACTGGATGGGAATGCCGAAGGCTGCGGCGGTGAGCAGAGTGCGGAGTTCGCTGCGCGTCAGCCGGAAGCTGCGCCAGTGCGTGACCAGCACGGGCAGCACTCCCAAGCAGGCAAAGAGAAAGCGGTAGAGCACCATGTGCTCCACACTCATCTCGTTCAGCGCGAGGCGGCCAAAATAGAAGCCCGTTCCCCACAGGCTGCTGGCCAGCGCGCAGGCTCCGTAGCCGAGAAACGAGATGTGTTGCCCGGTTTTGGTAGGCGAGGCCATCTCTTTTTACTCTCGCACAATGCCGCGCTCCGCCGTCTCAGCGCCAGGCCTCGTTGATCGGCGAGAATAGTGAAAAGAGTGGAGATTGCAAAGCAGTGACGGTAAGAGAGTTGTGCGGCGGCTGCCGATGGCGGTATCGAGAACATTGGTTGAGCGCCGGTCTGGTTGCAGCGGTTGCCTTTTCTCTGAACGCCCGCGCGCAAACCGGCATTCTCAATCCTGAGGAAGCGACAAGCAGGCATGCCCAGCCTGCCACCAAGCCATCGCAGCCGCCTGCCTTTTCCATCTCAGTTGCGGACTTAGGTTTTGCCGCTCCCGGCTCGCTCTATTTGGGGGAGAGAACGACTCTCGTCTCGCTGGATTTTCTCGATGAAAACCATCTGCTCTTCACCTTCCGGGTGCCGGGTCTGATTCGCCGCGACACCTCGGCGGTGGGCCAAGATTCAGCCGGTGCAGTGGCTGAAGGGGATGAGCGGCACATCCGCGCTGTTCTGCTGGCGCTGCCCGCGGACGCGGTGGAGGCTGAGGCGCTGTGGACGCTGCATGACCGAGCGCCTTATTTGTGGATGCTTCAGGACGGCCATTTTCTGGTGCGTGACCGGGATCAGATTCTCAAGGGTGACACGACACTGGAATTGAAACCGTATCTGCGCTTTCCGGGTCCTGTACTTTCGCTGGAACTGGATCCATCGCAGCAGTATTTTGTTACCAACTCGCGCGAACCAGCCGCGACGCAGGCAAAAGCCGGAACGGTGCCTACACCCGCGACCGCCGCGGCTACAGTTGCCGATGCGGCTGCCGGCGGAGAAGCGAAGCCTGCCTTGCAGCCGGATATGCTGATGCGGATTCTGCGTGCCAGTGACGGAAAGGTGATGCTTTTCAGCCGCGTCCGCGCACCGGTGTATCTGCCCATCAACCAGGACGGATACCTGGAGCAGTTGCGGGGCCGCGGCAGGGAATGGACGCTGATGCTGAATTATTTCAGCGGGGGCAGCAAGACATTGGGGCAAGTGGAGTCCGGCTGCGCGCCTGCACTGCGGTTTGTTTCGCAGCAGGAACTGCTGGCGACCGGTTGCGGTACGCGGGGAGGCGATCAGTTGACCGCCGTGACGACAGACGGCCGTAAGCTTTGGCAACAGGAAGCGCCTGCAACTGAGGTTTGGCCCTGGATTGCGGTCGCGGCGGATGGTTCCCGGCTGGCGCGAGAGACTCTTGTTCTTCCTTATGAGGTCAATGCCAATTCACCTATCGGCACGGGAGACATCAAAGGGCAGCGCGTACGGGTCTATGACGCGGCAGACGGTAAGATCGTGCTGACTGCACCGGCCAGCCCAGTGCTGGACGCTGGCGGCAATGTGGCGATTTCACCCTCTGGCAAGCGAGTGGCAATCATTGATGGAGGCGCAATTCAAGTGTATGAACTGGCTGCGCCGCCTGCCGTTCCGGCCGCATCCCAACCGGTGGCTCAGGGCGAGCCGCTGAAGAAGTAGCGTTCGATCCTAACTCCAACTTTGCCCCGCAGCGCCTGCCTCAAAGGATTACCGCAAAGGCCAGGCTGGAGGTGGTGGCGGGCTGGGCTTCGCTTGTGCGCTGCAGTACGCTGTTGCGTACAACTAGGGGAAGTGTGCCGGTAGCGTTGACTGCCTGAATCTCGTAATTGAGCACGACATTTGCCTGGCTGGCGCTCAGCGTCCAGGCGAAGGGTATTTCCACGCTGCAGGTGGCTGTGGAACCGGAGATGGTGGCTACGCTGGCGGCGGATTCTACCGGAACAACCATGCCGCTCTGGCCCTCCGCCCCTTGCAGGACCGGCGCGATCTGGGTTTTGCAGACGATGGTTGTGCCCGCGGGCAGCGTGGAGACTAGGTCGATGTCGTAGGTGACTGAATATGTGCCGGTAACGGGCGCGGCGGAATGGCCGTTTTCTTGGCGATCGGGGGTGGCTGCCAGTGAATAGAGCGGGACAAGGATTGCGGCGAGCAGCAGCAGCGCATTGCGGAGGCGATTCATGGGATTCCTCCCTAATTACGGGTATCGGCGCGCCAGCTCGGGGGATGAGAGCCGGGGGCGATGGCTGGATTACGGAGGTATTGTTACGAATTGGTTCTGATGCGCTGATTTCAGGCAGGATTGCTCTGCACAGATCCACCGCGATGGGGGCAGGATTTGGTACGGAGGCAAGGGCACCTTTGCCGGGTACGATGAGTGAAGTGATCGTCTTCGATACTTCCATATTGATCGATCAGTTGCGCACTGACCAGCATATTCAATGTATCGCGGGACTGAGCAGAGTGGTGCGGAACTGCCCCGTGGTACTTGCCGAGCTTTGGCGCAGAGCCAGTTCTGCAATAGACCGGAAAATTCTTGAGGCGCTGGGGCGGAGCCACCCCATCCTCACGCCGACGGAGAAGAACTGGCTGGAGTGTGGGGGAGATACTTTCCAGGATGCAGGAGGATCAGGGCTTTGAGCCGCGCAAGCTCCGCGATCTGCATTTTGATGTACTGATAGCGCTGACAGCGCGCAGCTACGGAGCCAAGCTGATTACCTCCAACCGCGCCGACTTCGAGCTGATTCGCAATTACAAAAAATTTGAACTAGAGATCTGGCAGGCACCACCTGCGGTGGGGCTGACGGGCTTCGCCTCGGTGAGTTGAGGGGATTGCTTGCCACGCTTAGCTAAAAAAATCGAAGGATGCGGGCACCCGGCAGTAATGACTACACCGCAATATCCGGTAGAACGGGTCCAGCCTCAAATTTTTCTATATCTAGAATCGTTCGCCGTATTGCCCTGTAGTCGTCTGGCGGCACGTCGATGAATTGATCAGTGCCTTCGTCCAGCGCGAGAAGCCCCCTCGGAGCGCGGTCGGTAGTAATCAACTCGACATAAGCCCCGTAATCCACCTTATATGCATAGTATCGAATTCCCGGTTGATCCTGAGCTGACATCCCTCTTTTAATCAGATGCAGTACTCTCTCATCGTATAGGGTATCGATCAACTGGTGTCGCGTTCCTGAAGGGAGGAGGAATGCGCGTGATTTCTTTGCCCCTATGACCTGATCAATTATCCAGTGAAGTAGTCGTTGTGCTTCTGGATCAGAGTTTACCGCTGCCTCTTTGCTACGTTGGTACCAAACACGTGCTGCTGATCTCACATGTGGGATGGATATCTTGGTGTCGGATGCTTTTTGTGCTGCGATGCTCAGGATGTTAATCGCATCTCGTGGTACGCCCTCAGCTGCTTTGACAAACTCCTCAAAAGCATTTGCCTGAGTGAACGCAACTCGTATAAGTTCGTCAGCAGAATTGATCTCGCTAAAAGGAACTTCTGCTTTATAATGTTTGTAAATAAGGTCACGAAGGAAGTTCGTTGCACGGTTCGCATCGTTCTCGAAAACCATAAAATCGTCTAAATTGATCGCCGTGGAAACGTCGCCTCCTTCCTCAAATCCAATTGAGTCGCGAAATTGTCCTTTTATTCTAAAATTTGACCGTTGTTCAATTGCGGCAATTTTGACAACCACGCCTTTTACGGGGAATAGCGCCCTCTTCAAGAGATCAGCAAGGTATGGTTGAAGTTCGTAAGGGATAGCGACCCATTCATCAAGCGCAATAATAAGACGCTTTTGGGGTAGGGTTTCAAGTATATTGTTCAGGCTCCGCGATAAAGAACCAAAATGTACTCTGTGTGTTAATGCCCCAGACTCCGTTATCTTCTGGCCTTCTGAGTCACTCCTCGCATCCTTATCTGTATTGATGAGGGTTAGCCCGGGTTCTTTGTTTATCTGCAATGTTGTTCCTGTGTTACTCTCCGACGAGATCGTTCTCGCGGTCTGCCTTTCTATCGCTATATCTCCTTCGACACGCACTTGGGTAATACTTTCTCCAAAAGCGTCTAGTAGGGGACCAGCAATTGAGAGATCGAGATTCTCATTATTCAGTGCTACAGAGAGAATTTCGTAATGAACGGACTCCAACACATCGAGCAATAGGCGGGTCGCTCTTTCTGTAATAGATATCTTTGTATCGGAGTATATGCCGCCTGAAGACCCGACTGTGCGTAAATCAATATACACAGTAGCAATACCGGCAGCCTTTGCGGTTTCTAGAGCATAGACTAAAGCATGAGTCTTGCCCGTACCACGTCGGCCAAAGATCACTTGGTTATCCTTGGTACTAATCGAAGGAAGCAATGTTCCGATGTCAACAAACGTCTGAACAAGTGTAGCCGGATCTGCGGCTTCAGCTCTCTTCGTCAGCTGAACAAATGTCCTTGCGATCTGCTGATTACTTTCTTGTGGCATAAACCACCTCTATTTCGATCACCTCATAATAAACCTAAATGGAGCCTTTTAGTTTGAGGGGGTGCCATATATCTCAATCGACCACCGAGGTTGCTTGGCAAGGTCACGATCTTGAAAGTTAGGCGGATCGCTGGCCCCGATGCCGCGTGGTCTGAATGTTGAGGAGAAAGAAGCCCGTGCCTAAAGGCCTGATCGGTAGGTGCGACATTCAGAGGCCTGAAGGCCTCTGCTCCTTCCGCTGATAGCTTGGTTGCTTTGCTCAGGGAAAGAGAAACGCGCCGGGAAGAGAAGCCGTTCCTCGTACACGCGCCACAAAAATTAATTTGACAGTCGTATCGATATTGGGTCATGCTATATGCATAGAGCGGAGCTTGGGTATCTGGTATTGAGACTCCGCAGCGAGATTGTAGCAAAAGACTCTCCCCAGAGTTGATTCCGGCAACTTCCCTTTGTCCTGCACGATCCCTGACCGACAGCTTTACGAACAGAACGCCCGAAGACAAACAACTTGGCCCACTAGCTTAAACGTTTGAGTAGATGACTCCAGCGTATAGGAAAGCTATGCTCTGTCTACTAAAACGTTTGAGTTGTAAGTTTGTTATTAACCTCACTTAAGCAAAACCAAGGTTCCCGTGTCCTGTTGAGTTTTGTGCGAGGTTGCCGCTCCCTGATGGTCGCGTCGACTGGATGGACTTGCTCTCGGGATACACCACCCATGGTTGCGCTGTAACCCCCTAAGGAGAAGTCTTCATGAATACGTCATCGATTTTTGCACGATCCGCAATTTCACGCGGACTGGCCGCGGCCTTCTGCGCTGCCGCATTTCTTGTTTCCGTTGCTCCGGCGCTGGCCGAACAGCCGGTTCAGCAATTGCATGGCCATGTTCGCTCAGCAGTGGCTAACGGAGAGGCAAAGCTGGTACGCAGGGTGCCGCCTGGCCAGCGCCTCAATCTCTCGATCGTGCTGCCTCTGCGCAACGAAGCTGAACTGCATAGTTTGCTGGGGCGGCTTTACAACCCGTCGAGTCCGGATTACCGCAAGTTCCTGAGCGTGGCCGAGTTTACGGAACGGTTTGCGCCGACTGCCGAGGACTTCAAAGCGGTAGTGGATTTCGCCAAGGCCAACGGCTTTACCGTGACAGATGAACCTGAGAATCGCATGATCGTGCCGGTGAGCGCAACGGCGGAGCAAGTCGAGAAGGCGCTCAACATCAAGATGAATCTTTACCAGCATCCGACGGAGAGTCGCGTCTTTTACTCGCCGGATGGCGAGCCATCGCTTGCGCTGAGCGTACCGGTGGCGCAGATTGCCGGCCTGGATGACTTCACGCTGCCCAAGCCTGCGTCGAAGAAGGCGACGGCGGCGGAAGTGCTTGCCGCCGGCAGTTACCAAGGCTCTGGACCCGGCGGGTCGTACACGAGCAGCGATATGCGGTCGGCGTACTATGGCGGCTCGGCTCTGACTGGCGCGGGTCAGGTAGTTGGACTCTTTGAACGCGGCGGGTACGATCTGAGCGATGTGGAGGAGTCTTTCAGTAGCGCCGGCCAGACGAATAACGTGCCGGTGAACAATGTTCTGCTGGACGGAATGGGAC
>Ga0181534_10001155_pt1 | contig 17537 bp, 12 predicted proteins | sample PEATcosm2014_Bin_37_FD_119758 | JGI IMG/M metagenome (GOLD analysis project Ga0181534, IMG submission 119758) | Peatland microbial communities from MTU Mesocosm Facility, Houghton, MI, USA - PEATcosm2014_Bin17_10_metaG | ecosystem: Environmental > Terrestrial > Soil > Wetlands > Peat | place... | reverse complement strand
TGGCTGGGAGCGGATGTTGCCGCCCCTGGGCCGGAGGCGGGCGCAGCAGGAGTGCGAGTATTTTCTGACCTTGCGAGTGCCGCGGTTCGCACAGGGGTCTCGGTTGCCGAAGGTGAGGGAGTAATGCTTTGGGGAGCGATGGGTTGAGGAGCAATGGGTTGAGGAGCGAGGGAAGCGTCTCGGTGGGGCGGCCGTTGCTCAAGCGGGCTTGCCGCCGGCGAGGCTAACTTCGCCTGGCCCACAGCGCGCGCTGGAGAGGAACCGGAGGCGGCCCGGGCCGCCGCCGCGCCTTTTCCGGTCTGCGGTTTGGAGTCTTTGCATTTCTCCAGGTCCTCCAGCAACTCCCTCCCGCTCTGGTAGCGCTCGCCGGGATCCTTGGCCAGAGCTTTCATGATGAGATCGCTCAACAGGGGATGAAGCTTGCGATTGACGTGCATGGCAGGGACGGGGGTGCTCTCAAGCAGGCTCCGGCGCAAAGATTCTGCATCTTCGCGATCGAAAGCTTTGCGGTCGGTTACCATCTCGTAGAGAATGGCTCCAAGGCTGAAAATATTGGAACGCGCGTCAATGATGCCGCCGCGAACTTGCTCGGGCGACATGTAATGCAGAATGGACGGGAGGCCGGGCATTTGCGCCGCGAACTTGCCGACGCTGGAAACCCCGAATGAGAGGATGCGGGTGGTGCCATCCCATCCGCACATGATTTTCGCCGGCTCCAGGCCATAGTGAAAGACCCCCTTGGAGTGGGCATAATCGAGCCCTCCGCAGACTTGCCTACCGATATCGAGCAGATCCCAGATGGAAAAACCTTCTTTGCGCGCCACCATGGTCGCTACGCTGTTGCCCTGGATGTATTCCATGGCGGCGCAGAACTGGCCTTCAATTTCACCGGCGCCGTAGACCGCGATGAGGTTCGGATGGCTTAACGCTCTTGTGCTCCCGGCTTCCTCCAGCAGACAGGCTTCCACGTCGGAAGAGCAGTCGCGGAAGGCCGCCAAAGCGATGACTTTAAGGGCGACAGTCTCGTTGGTTCTGGGATCGAGTGCTTTGTAAACCGCTCCGGTTGGCGACTTGGACAAGTCGCTGAGGATTTCGAAGGGACCGATTCTGGTGGGCATACCGCGTTCGTTCCTCGTCACGCAACAGAGCGGCGCAGTCGGGGGTGTGGAGCAAGCGGTCGCCGGGAGCGGGTCAGGGTAGGCTTCAGGATAACGTCAAGCGCCGGTGACTTCGAGTTACCAAGGTACTGTAATTGGGATCGCCTGGTGGCTCGGCGAGCTTGTTCACTGGTCGGGCTGAGGGATTCTCGCTTCGAAATGCAACCCTGGTTCGGGCGCCGAAGCGTGTGACACTTGTCAGTCTGGCTGGATGACGATCTCCACTGGCGGAAAACACCGAATGGATAGACCCTCGTCTTGCGAGGCTGTTAAGAAACACTCCGCGGGCTGTGATTGGGCTGGTTGTGCAGAGGATACGGGTTGATTTAAGCTGGGGTGCGCTTCGGATTGAGGTTTTCCGCAATCCGATTCGCCGCCTGCCTCCCGGAGCTCACCCATGACTTTGAGCCGTTTTGTGACCAAGAATGCCTTCCGAAACAAGCGGAGAAGTACTCTGACGGTCTTAAGCATCGCCTTTTCTTTGCTTTTGCTCACGTTGATGATGACGATTTGGCGGGCCTTTTACATGGACGAGGGGAGCGCCGAGTCGGCGGAGCGACTGGTGGTGCGGCACAGGGTTTCCCTGACATTCGATTTGCCGGGTTTTTATCGGGAGAAGATCCGGACGGTGCCAGGGGTGGTAGCGGTGGTGCCGATCTCCTGGTTTGGCGGAATTTATAAAGATCAGAAGCCGGAGAATTTTTTTGCCCAGTTCGGCACCGATCCGGAGGAGTTTTTTAAAGTGTTTCGCGACATCCAAATGCCGGAGGATCAGCGCTCCGCCTGGCTGCATGATCGGCAGGGAGTCATCGTCGACGATACGCTGGCCAAGAAGTATGGATGGAAGCTGGGCGATCGCGTGGTTTTGCAGGGAACGATTTATCCCGTCGACCTGGAGTTGTATGTGCGGGGGATTTTCACCTCAAATCCCGACAATAAGTCGGTCTATTTCAACACCAAGTACGTCGAGGAGGCGGTTGCTTTCTTCAAGGGGAAGGCGGGAACCTTCAGCATTCTGGTGGCTTCGCCCGGCGATGTGAGCCGGGTGGCCAGCGCCGTCGACGAGATGTTCCGCAACTCGCCGCAGCCCACGAAATCAGAGAGCGAAAAAGCCTTTGGTCTGGAATTTGTCGCCATGCTGGGCAACGTGAAGGCATTCATCCTGATGATTTGCTCAGCGGTCCTGTTTGCCACGCTGCTGGTTTCGGCCAACACCATGGCGATGTCGATTCGAGAGCGGACGAAGGAAGTAGCCGTTCTGAAAACCCTGGGATTCACCCGGCAAAGCGTGCTGGGCCTGTTCGTGAGCGAGGCCGTAGCCCTGGCCCTATCCGGCGGGGCGATTGGAGTAGGCCTGGCTTATTTGTTGATTTATGGGGTGAGCCAGTCGCCTTACATGTCGTTTTACAACTTGAAAGTGACGGCGGGAATGTGGGCGGTGGCGCTCACGGTTTCGGGGATGGTGGGACTGATAAGTTCGATGGTTCCCTCTTATCACGCTTCGCAAATCAATATAGTGGATGGATTGCGGCATATTGGTTGAATGGTGATGGGTGGCCGGGCGAGTGCAGTCTAAGGGAAGCGAAGCTTGGCTGGAGTTATGACGCTAGGCAGTTTCGTGGTGCGCAACACATTTCGGAATAAGCGGCGCAGCCTGCTGACCATGATCAGCATCAGCTTCTCGCTGCTCCTGCTAACCATGATGATGTCGATCTGGCGGACTTTCTACATCGACCAGGGGCCGCCCAATACGGCTAAGACCATCATCACGCGCGACCGGGTGTCGCTGGCGTTTTTCCTGCCAGCTTACTACCGCGATAAGATCCGCGCCGTTCCCGGCGTGGTGGCGGTCGCGCCCATGACTTATTTTGGAAATGTTTATAAAGACGACCGGGCGACGAATTCCTTCGCGCAGGTGGTTACCGATCCCGAAGAGTACCTCAAGGTTGCTCCGGACAAGATTGTTCCGCCGGATCAGTTACTGGCCTGGCAGCGGGATCGCACGGGAGCCCTGGTGGACATCGAACTGGTGAAGAAATTCGGCTGGAAGATCGGCGACCGGTTGGTCTTGCAGAGTCCTTACTTCCCGGTTCATCCCGAGGTTACGATCCGGGCGATCTACACCGTCGACCCGCCGGTTCGCGCCCTGTATTTCAATACCAAGTATCTGGAAGAGTCGGTGGACTGGTTCAAGGGGCAGGCGGGGTGGTATATCACGCAGGTGGCCTCGCCCGGCGATGTGGCTCCGGTATCCAAGGCGATCGACGAAATGTTTCGGAATGCTCCCCAGCGCACGAAAACCGAGAGCCAACAGGCGTTCCGGCTGTCCTTCGTATCGTCCCTGGGGAATGTGAAGGCCTTTATACTCACCATCTGCGGCGCGGTGGTTTTCGCGATTCTTCTGGTCTCGGGCAACACCATGGCGATGTCGATTCGGGCGCGAACCCGCGAAGTTGCCGTGCTGAAGACTCTGGGCTTCACCCGCCAGCGCGTGCTCTCCATGTTCGTGGGAGAGGCCATTGCGCTGTCGGTGGCCGGGGGAATGTTGGGGGTTCTGGGGGCCACGCTGCTGCTTCGCTGGTTGACCCACTCCCCGGTTGCGATCGGCGTTCCCGCCGGAATGACGGTGACGGTTCCCACCATGATCGCTTCCTTGCTGGTGGCGGCAACCGTGGGATTCGTCAGTGGCTGCCTGCCGGCTTACAACGCGTCACGCACCAATATCGTGGAAGGCTTGAGGCACATTGGTTGAGCCAACCGGCAGGCTCACGAAGCAAATCTTATGGCCATACCGATCAGCTATAACATCCGCAATTTAAAGCTTCGCAAGGGGCTCACCATCATGACCGCTCTGGGCATTGCGCTCACGGTGACGACAGCGATTTTCCTGATGGCGCTGCTGGCCGGGTTGCAGCGGGCTTTCGTTTCCAGCGGCAATCCCAATAATGTGCTGGTGCTGCGCAAAGGCTCGGAGGCGGAACTTTCAGGAGGCTTCGATGCGGCGCTTTTCCCCACTCTGAAAGTTCTGCCCGGCATCGCCAAAGACAGTCATGGGGAGCCCATGGTCTCCGGCGAGTGGGTGGTGGTGATCGTTCTTCCGCGCAAGGATGGAACCGGCGAGGTGAATGTCACGGTTCGCGGCATGATGCCGGATGGCCTGGAAATGAGGCCCAGCGCCAAGTTGATCGAGGGTCGATGGTTTCAGACCGGGCAGCGCGAGGTGGTGGTGAGCAAATCGATTCGATCGCGCTTCTCCCATGCCAACATCGGTGACACCATGGAGTTTGGCAAGGGTCCGTGGAAGGTGGTTGGGGTTTTTGACGCTGGAGGTTCGGCGTACGAATCGGAAATTTGGTGCGATGTAAATCAGATGGCGGCGGATTTCGACCGACAGGGCGGGTATTCCTCGGCTTACCTGCACGCCACCGACGCGATTGCCGCTGACGCCTTGAAAAATCGCGTCAGCGACGATCAGCGACTGAAGCTGGAAGGCGTTCTGGAGACGGACTACTACGCCAAGCAAACCAGTTCCGGCGCCCCCATTAAATATATCGGCATCGTGGTGGCGATCATCATGGCGATCGGATCGAGCTTTGCCGCCATGAACACGATGTATGCGGCGGTAGCTTACCGCGGGCGGGAAATCGCCACTTTGCGGGTGCTGGGATTTTCCCAGCCTGCCATTTTGACTTCGTTCGTGCTGGAATCCCTGCTCCTGGCCCTGTTGGGCGCGGCGGTGGGGATTCTGCTGATGCTGCCCTTTAACGGTCTGCAGACGGGCACATCCAACTCCGTAACCTTCAGCGAAGTGGTATTCAGCCTGCAAATCACTCCCCGGGTGGCGGGATACGCGATTCTGTTCGCGCTGGCGATGGGATTTTTTGGCGGCCTGTTTCCCGCCTGGCATGCGGCGCGCCAGAATATCCTTACCGCGCTGCGCGGATAATCCGGCATCCAGAGAACTGGCGGGCGGCGAAGCGCGTATCTGATTTAGAACACGTATTTATATTTAGAATTGGATTATGCCGATTGACGCAAAACACGAGGATTTGCAGAGCTTGCGGATCGACCGCTCGGCTCGCGCCGCGGGCGGAGGAGATCCCGCTCCCTGGACGCAACGCTACATCGTGATTGGCATCGCCGTGGTGGCGGTGCTGGGACTTGGGGTGCTGGCCTACCGCATGTTTGCGCACGACGCGCCCGAGGTGGAGGTGGCGCGGGCGGCGGCGGAGAGCAGCGACGTGGGCGGTACCGTGCTTTCCGCCACCGGTTATATCGTGGCCCATCACACGATCAACGTGAACTCAAAGGTGACAGGCCGGCTGGCCTGGATTGGCGTGGAAAAGGGCGACAAGGTGAAAGAAGGGCAAGTGCTGGTGCGTTTGGAGGACGAAGAATTTCGCGCCTCCTACGAGCAGGCCAAGGGCGCGCTCGAAAACGCTCGCGCCTATCTCCAGGAACTTGAGCACGGGTCGCGCCCGGAAGAAATTCAGGAGGCCCAACATAATCTTGACGAGGCCCGGGCCACGCTGGTGAATGACAAGCTGACTCTGGACCGCACCAAAGAACTCTCTGCGGGCGGCGTGGTTTCCCGCCAGGCCCTGGACGATGCAACGGCGAAGTTCGAGTCCGACCAGCAGCGCGTGAATTCTCTGGAAAAAGCTTTTCAACTGATGAAGATCGGGCCGCGGCCCGAGGAGATCGCGCGCGCCCGGGGATCCGTGGCACAAGCGCAAGGGCTCGCCGATTACGCCAAATCGCAATTGGACGCGACGGTCATTCGCGCGCCCGTCACCGGGACGATTCTCGACCGCACGGCGGAAAAGGGGGAGCTGATCACAGCCCAATTCGCCAGCGCGGCCGCCGGCGGACCGCAGGGCTCGGTGGTATCGCTGGCCGACTTGAACGATATTCAAGTCGAACTCGATATCGCCCAGTCCGACTTCGCGCGGCTCGGTCCAAAACAAAAGGGCATTGTCACCGTGGACGCCTATCCCGACCGCAAGTACAACGGCGAGATCGCGCAGATCTCGCCGGAGGCGAACCGGCAGAAAGCCACGGTGCAAGTGAAGGTACAAGTCCTCAATCCGGACGAATATCTGCGGCCGGAGATGAACGCCACGGTCAAGTTCCTGGCCGACGCTCCCAAAGCCCCGAGCGCGCAGCCCTCGGGCGCGTTTGTGCCCGCCAGCGCGGTGCGCGATCAGGATGGCAGGAAGGTCGTGTTCCTGGCCTTCGATGGCAAAGCCCGCTTGCGCGAGGTTCATGTGTTGAGCCAGCGCACGGACGGGTTTCTGGTGGACGGACTGGTGGGCGGGGAGAGCGTGATCACCAAGGGCCCTCAAGATTTGAAGGACGGGGAAACTATCAAGGTGAAGGGATAACTTTATGAGCACAATTGCCGAAGTCAACGTGGCCACCGGAACCAGAGTGGTTCAGGCCCGGAATGTCAGCAAGGTTTTCAAGCGTGAGGCTTTCGAGGTCAAGGCCCTCGACGATGTCTCCCTCGACATTGCCACCGGCGAGTTTCTGGCTCTGATGGGGCCCTCAGGTTCGGGAAAAACCACGCTGCTGAATATGATTGCCGCCATCGACCGTCCGACCTCCGGCGAACTGCTGGTGCAGAACCAGAACATCTTCCGGCTGAACGATTCGCAGGCGGCACACTGGCGCAACGAACACGTCGGCTACGTCTTCCAGACTTTTAATCTGATTCCGGTGTTGACCGCCTTCGAAAACGTTGAACTGCCGCTGCTCCTGACCAAGCTCAATCCGCAGCAGCGGCGCGATCACGTGATGACCGCCTTGAAGCTGGTGGGCTTGGAAGAGCGGGTCAACCACCTTCCCAAGCAACTCTCCGGCGGGCAGGAGCAGCGCGTGGCCATTGCCCGCGCCATTGTCAGCGACCCGACGTTGCTGCTGGCCGACGAACCCACCGGAGATCTGGACAGCAACTCAGCCACCGATGTGTTGGAAATTCTAAAGCGCCTCAATGAGGATTTTCACAAAACCATCGTCATGGTCACGCACGATCCACACGCCGCTTCCTATGCCCACGTCACCCGGCACCTGGAAAAAGGAATGCTCCTCCACCCGTGATAGTCATCACTGGGGCGTCAGCGGGATGGGCTGCGGGCCAGTTTCCGAGTCAGAGGCCCAAAGCCAGGCCCGGCGGCCACTGTCCAGACTAACGGGAATCGCTTCCCCATAGGACACCAGGCGATTCAGAACGGTGGTCACCGAAGCCATGGGATCTTTGTGGCGCTGCAGTACCAAGGGCATTGCGGAGCTAATTTGCCGGCAAACATCCCGCCCCGTGAGTGCGCTTCGCGAATCCATCAGGATCATGCGGCAGGCTTTGGTAAGGCCCGGCTGACGCCCGCTGCTCTTGCGATCCACCAACTCCAGCAACTCATCAGTCAACACGCCCTCGCCAAAAAGATTCGCCAATCCCGCAATGGTTTGCTTCACTGTGCCGATTTTGCGCGTCACCTCCGCGCGTTCCCGCAAAAGATGGCATAGCTCGGCATGAGCCTGCCGCAACACTTCCTGCACATTCCCGGCACCATCGCCCGGGATCGCCGCCGCCCGTGATTGACCCTCCATCACCCCTCCAGGCCTTCGATCAAAACTCTCTGCTGAACGATACGGAGGGGCCCGAAAGAAGGTTCCCCGCCTGAACCCAATTGATTCGACGCGCGACCACTGAATTGGTTAAGGTCACCCGCCATGCGCCCAACCTGACTCTTCTGCCGCAGCTTCCGGGGATCGCTCTGCTGGCCCGGACTTGGATTCCCAAACTGAAAGAATCGCCCACTTCGGGAGACCCCTTCGACCCCAGCCCGCTCCCGCACCGTTCATCGAATCGCATCAGCTTCCGATAGTAGAAGGGTAGATCGCACATCCCTTGTCAACCTCGGCAAAACTCGGCGTCGCACCATTATCGGTGCTACTGGTCGGCGACCAGGACGAAGACTTCTTCCTGATTCGCGAGATTCTCGATCGGAATCGCAGCGCTTTGGCGGCGGAACTGGATCACGCAAGCTCTCTCCAGGAAGCGAAGCGAATGCTCCAGGGAGGCAAGTATGGGCTGGTGCTGTTCGAGCACTCGACTCCCGACGCGGCCGCCACAAAACTGCTGGCGGAGTTGCTGCATGCCGGGAATGCGGTACCGTTTGTGGTGCTTACCGAGCGCGCCGAGGAGAACGCGGTGGCCGAAATCATCCGCGCCGGCGCCGCGGATTGCATGCAGAAATCCCAGCTGAACGGGGCGAACCTGCTGCGTACCATCCGTTTCACGTTGAGCCTGCACTCCACCCAGGTGCAGCGGCAGGTTGCCGAAGAATCGCTGCGCAAACTCTCCTGCGCGGTGGAACAATCGGCCGACGTCATCATGATTACAAACCACGCCGGTGTCATCGAATACGTGAACCCGGCATTCGAGTCGCTGACCGGCTACTCCCGCGTGGATGCGGTCGGCCAGACTCCGAGCATGCTGAGCTCCGGCCAGCAGGCGCCCGCGCTCTACCGCGAACTGTGGGAAAACATCAGCGTCGGAAATGTCTACAACAGCATCACGGTGAACCGGAAGAAAAACGGCGAATTGTATTACGTCGATGAAAGCATCAGCCCCATCCGGGACACCGCCGGGAACATCACCCATTTTGTCTCCAATGGCCGCGACCTCACCAAACGGCTGCATCTCGAGGAGCAGCTGCTACAGGCGCAGAAAATGGATGCGGTGGGCCGTCTGGCGGGCGGAGTGGCCCACGACTTCAATAACTTGTTGACCATCATTACCAGCTATTCCGAACTGACTCTGGATGGCGTTGCCCGGGGAAGCGATATGCACGGCCGCCTTGAGGAAATTTTATCGGCGGCGCGGCGCGCCGCCGAATTAACCCGCCAGCTGCTGGCATTCAGCCGCAACCAACCACAATCCTTGCGGGTTGCGGATCTCAACCCTGTCATCAGCGGGATTGTGAAAACTTTGCGCCGCCTGATTGGGGAGGATATTGAACTCGCCTTCTTTCCCGGCGACGGGTTGGGAAAGATTCGTCTCGATCCGTTGCAAATCGAGCAGATCCTCATGAATCTCGCCGCCAATGCTCGCGATGCCATGCCCGAAGGCGGCAAATGCACTCTGGAAACCTGCAATGCATATCTCGATGAGGAGTACGTTGCCGGCAAAAACTGCGTCATTCCCACGGGACGGTACATTGCGTTGACCATGACGGACACTGGCTCCGGAATCTCCCCCGATCATCTGCCCCACATTTTCGATCCTTTCTACACCACCAAACCCTCCGGCAAGGGAACCGGACTGGGGCTGGCTACGGTCTACGGCATTGTCAAACAGAATCACGGATTTGTCTGGGCCTATAGCGAAGCCGGCATGGGCACGGTCTTCAAGATCTACTTGCCCTGCGTTCGCGAGCGAGTCACATCCGTTGAAGCCCCTGGCAAGCCGGTCGAGCCCCTGGCTCGAGGCACGGAGACCATTCTTCTGGTGGAAGATGAGCCGGCTTTGCGCCGGGCAACCCTGGAGTTCCTGAGCCTGCGCGGTTACACCGTGCTGGAGGCGAAAGATGGGCAGGAGGCTTTGTCCGTGGCAAGAAACTTTGGCGAGCCCATTCACCTGGCCGTCACGGATGTAGTCATGCCTCGCATGAGCGGCGGGCAACTCGCCCGGGAACTCGCAAGCATCCGCCCTGCATTGAGAGCGCTGTTCGTCTCCGGTTACGCGGGCCAGACCATTCTCGACCACAAAGTCGTGGACCTGGAGAACAACTTTTTGCAGAAACCTTTCACGTTGCGGCAATTGGCCAACAAGGTTCGTGCCATCCTGGATCGGCGCCCCGATCAGCCGAAGTCGGCTGCGCCCAATCGCGGACCAGCCGACGGATCGTCGAATTGACGAACCACCGCGGGTTGCCTCGACGGCCCGGCGCCCGGCGCGACGCTAACTCGCGGTGCGGGTGAGTTTGCCCTGTTTCAGCCGGAAGCTCTCACCCCGCCAGGTGACATTGCGTCCCGCAAGGCTGACGGTCCAAACCGCTACCGCCAGCAGATCGCGGAGGGGAATCAGCCAGCCATACTTAAAGACTTGACCATCGCGTAGCACATTCCAACCCACAACCAGCGCAACCGCCAGCCGCAGAGAGAGCGTAAAAGCCAACGCTGCCCAGGACCAAAGACTGCCTAAACTCGTCGCCAGCCCCAGCAACGCCCAAAAAATTCCGAAGGTAAATGCCAGGCCAAGATAACCTGACTTCCGGGCATCGCGGACGCCCCGCGCCCAGCGAAGTTGATGCCTCAAGAAGTCCGCCAGCTGATAAGCCGGGAGATAGGTTTCCACCACAACCCGCGAAAGTTCAACCTTGAGTCCGAGGCGCGACAGACGCGAGCCCAGTTCGTAGTCGTCCGCCAGGTAATCGGCGAGAGAGGAAAAACCACCAATCCTCTGCAAATCGGAGCGCCGGAAGGCCATGGTCGAGCCCAGGCCGAAACCGATTCCGCCCTCCAGTTGCCGCGCAGCCAGGACTCCCGCGCAAAAGTCCGTGCTAATGCCCAGGCTTTCAAGACGCGATCCCAAACTTGCGGCCGCCACTCCGCGATAAAGGCAGGTGACCATTCCATTTCCTGCGTCGGCCAGGGGCGCGGTCACCCGCCGCAGGTAATCGCGCTCCACGCGAATGTCACTGTCGTTGACGATCAGATATTCGAATCGAGCGGCAGGCAGCATCTGCTCCAGATTGCTGACTTTCCCGTTCGTGCCCAGAATCTTCGAACCAACCACCAGTCGAATGCTACGATCGGGAAATTCCCGTTGCAATGCCTTCACACTCGCAACTGCGGGATCGCCAGGATCGCTGACGCCGAAGATAATTTCGTACTCGGGATAATCCTGCAGGCAGTGGCTGCGAAAGCTCTGGTAAATCTCCGGATCGATCCCCTTCAAAGGCTTGAGAATCGAAATCGGGGGCAAGGCTGTTGGGAGGCCAGCGGGAACGCCGGCCGGACGCGTACCCAGAAACTTTATCGCGCTCCCAAGGCAGAGCAGATAATACATTGAGCTGGCGAGCATTCCGGCAACCGCGGCGATCTGAAGGATGGTCAGTAGAGAGAGGTGCATTATGTTCGAGCGCCCGGCTATTCGTAACGCAAAGCCTCGATAGGATCCAGATTGGCGGCTTTCCACGCAGGATAAATGCCGAACACGAGCCCGGTTCCAGCCGCCGAGGCGAATCCGAAGATCGTCCAGAACATCGACAAGTGGGCCGGCAACGATGGCCAAACCTGGGGTATCGCGAATACGATCACCGCGCCCAGTACAATTCCGATCACGCCGCCAACCGCGGTTAGAATAATCGCCTCCAGCGTGAACTGCAGGAGGATGTCACGTTTGCGGGCGCCGATTGCCTTTCGCACGCCGATCTCGCGCGTCCTCTCGGTCACGCTGACCAGCATAATATTCATCACGCCAACCCCGCCAACAATCAGACCGACACTCGAAATTGCGAACATCCCGATGAAGAGGGCGCCGGTGAGCTGGTTCCACACATCGGAGATCGAGTCGGAAGTGAAGACCGCGAAGTTATCCGGTTTATCGGGCGCAACTTTGCGGCGCCGGCGCAACAACTCGCGGATCTCATCCATGGCCTTCGGCATATCGTCATGCGAGGTCGCCTTCACGCTGAGCCAGTGATCTTTCAATTCCGGATGCAGAGTTTTAAATGTACTGAGAGGGAAAAAGACGCGATTATCGTTGGGATCCTTTCCGCCGCCAAAAACAGACTTTATCTTCGCCACCACCCCCACCACTTCGAACAAACGCCCTTCGATGTTGATCTCTTTACCCAAGGGCTCGCCCACGGGAAAAAGCTCTTGCGCGGTGTCGTAACCCAGAACGATGACCGGGGCGCGACGCTCGTCGTCCAACTCCGTAAACCATCGGCCGGAAGACATCACCAGGTCAAAAACATCCTTGACCGAAGCCGTACCACCCTCCAGAATCGTGTTCTTCACTTTGCGATCCTGATACTTCACCGAGTAGGAACCGACCCCAAGTTCGGGACGGAAATAGCGGATTCCCGCGGAAACCGCCTTCACATGAGGTAACTGCTTAATCGCCTCCGCATCTTCGAAGGTCAGCTTCTTGCGCGTCCGCATTTCTTCGGTCATTCGCCCGAAGGTAAACGGCTCGAGATGGTAGGCAAAGATAATGTTGGATCCAATGCTGGCCACCACATCGCGAACATTGTCATCCAGCCCCCGGCCAATCGAGGAGACCCCGATCACCATCGCGACGCCAATCACAATCCCCAGCACGGTCAGGGATGAACGCAACTTATTGCCGCGGATGGTCTCCGTCGCCATCTGCACAATCTCGCCGAATTCGTCTTTGTGAAGCACAAGAAGTATCGGGTAATTTCATAATTTCGGAATGGGGCAATTTAAAAGCCCCGGCGGCCCTCAAATCACCGAATTACAAAATTACCCGATTACAAAATCCCTTTCTCAGTTTTCAAAGCGCAGCGCCACAATCGGATCCAGCCGTGCCGCCTTGCGCGCCGGGTAAACTCCGAAGAACACTCCCACGCTAGCCGAGACCAGCAGCCCGGCGGCAACCGCCCAGAGTTTGATCGACGAGGGCATTCCAATCAGCAGGGTCACGATCGTCGCCCCGCCCGCGCCCAACAGCACTCCCAGCGCTCCGCCCAGAGTAGCCAGAGTCACCGACTCGATCAGAAATTGCAGCAGCACATCCTCCCGCCGCGCCCCTAGCGCCTTGCGGATGCCAATTTCGCGTGTGCGCTCCGTCACCGCGACCAGCATGATGTTCATGATCACAATACCGCCCACCACCAGCGAAACCGCCGCAATGCCGATGGTCGCCATAAAAAATGTGTTGCTCAATCCCGCCCAGATGCCAAGCAGGCTGGCGTTGGTCTCGATCTCGAAGCTGTCTTCCCCGCCCGGCGGGTCATGCCGGTGCGAGCGCAGCGCCACCCGGGCCTCGTCCTCGGCCTCTTCCAGCGGCACTCCCGTCGTCCGCGCCTTGCCCCAGACGCTGATGCTGCTATTGTGGGATCCGTACTGCTTCAAATAAACCGTGAGCGGAATCATGACGTAATTGTCGGCGCTCTGTCCCATCGTCTTGCCTTTCTTCTTGCCCACGCCGATCACACGATAAGTCCATCCGTCGATGCGGATCTCTTTTCCGATTGGGTCGCTCCCCGGCAACAACTGTTCCACAATGTCAGTCCCTACCACGGCCATCGGAGCCCGGGTATTCAAATCGGTCTCGTTCACCATCCGTCCGGAAGTCAGATCCGTGTCCAAAATCGTCGCCATGGAGGGCGTAATGCCCTGAATATTGGTGTCGCTGATCGATTGCTCTCCGTTTTTGACTTTGCCGCTGCCCCGCAGAATCGCCCCCACCGCCTCGCAATGCCGGCACGCCGCCAGCACGGCTTCATAGTCTTCGATGGTCAAGTTCTTGCGCTTCTCGGCTTCCAGATAGTGATCTGGATTGGTCTCCACGGCAGACATCTTGGAAACGATGAATACGTCCGCCCCCAGATTAAAAACCTTCTTCGCCACATAATCGTTGATGCCAGAAATAAAAGTGACCACCGCAATCACCGCCGCCACTCCGATGACCACCCCCAGCAGCGTCAACACCGAGCGCAGCTTATTCGCCCACAATGATTTCAGCGCGATTTTGATGGCTTCGGCGATGTGCATAAGGAGCGATTCGGTAAGACTGGGCTTAAGTTTATCAGCCCTTTGCCTGGCCGTGAGGAAGCCCCAGTCTTGCTTCGTCCCAATACGACTTCCGCGATTCGCCGGCTGGACGGCAAGCCATCTTGCAAGGCAGCACCCTTGCGGTCTGGGAGGTGATGCTGTTGGTCCGGGCCTACAAGGCCGACGCATCCGCCGTGGCGAAGCATCTCGAGTGGCCCCGAGCCCGGGTGCAGGCTGCCGTCAACTACGCGGAGGCCTTTGCGGAAGAGATTGAACAGGCGCTTGCCGAAAACGATGCGGCCGTCTTCGAAACGCTAAAGCGCATGTTGCCCCAGACCATCGAATTCGCCGCCGGCAGCAAATTAAGACGCTGACATGCTAAGGCTGCTGCTCGATGAGCATATCTCGCCGCGCGTGTCTGAGGGTCTGCTCCGGCGAAACCGTGCACTCGTCGTTCACTACTTAGCAGAGTGGGAGGGCGGTTCGCTTCTCGGGCGGTTCGCTTCTCGGGCGGTGCGATTCCGCTTGCCTGCGAGCGGCGGCCCAGCGCGGCCTGACGCTGGTCAGCTACGATCGCCGGACGATCCCGACGCTGCTGAAAGATTGGGCGGAAGCAGGCCGAGATCACGGCGGCGTGATTTTCATCGACGAAAAAACCATACCACCCGCCGATATGGGCAGCTTGGTGCGAGCCTTGGACAAGCTCGCCAAAGTGGCAGCGAGCTTGGACTCGACGAATCGAATTCATTTCCTGCATTGCTGATCCATCCCGCCGCGGGTCGGTGTTGCGGATGTCCAAGACACGGAATCCCCGACCGTAGCCCGGAGCACCCATTTATAAATCCGCCCAATCGCATATAATCTGAAAGTTGGCAGCTGGACCGGACGGCCGCTTGCCGCGCTTTTGAAACTGGGCGCGGGGAGAGGAAAGTCCGAACTCCGCAGAGCAGTGTGCCGGATAACGTCCGGGAGGGCGGGTTCAAGCCCGTTCGACGGAAAGTGCCACAGAGAACATACCGCCTGCCCAGGGTTCCGGGCGGGTAAGGGTGAAAAGGTGCGGTAAGAGCGCACCGCCGCCGCAGTAATGCGGCGGGCAGGGCAAACCACACACGGAGCAAGACCAAATAGGGAGGAAGTCCGGAGCCTGATTTCACCGTCGGGCACCGAACACGTGCCGGCTCGGTGCGTCCAACCTCCGGGTAGGTCGCTAGAGCCTCGCAGTAATGCGCGGCCCAGAGGAATGGCCGTCCCGCCGGAGCAATCCGGAGGACAGAATTCGGCTTACAGGTCCGGCTGCCATATATTTATTTCTCGCTCTTAACTCGCCTGCCACCTATCTTGTCACCTGGTTACCAATAGGCTGAAACCCCTGCCCATGGCCAGTTTTCGAGGTTACCTGATGTGACGGAAGAGTTCCCGAAATAAGGTCCAAGACCACACAGAATCTAATCTTCTCCTGTATACTCACTTCAAAGTTGCGGCTGGCGTACGCTTCCCCCAATCGCGAACCTCAGCCGGTACGCAAATCTCTTCCATCTGAGGAAACTAAATCTTATGCGTAGTCAGCGTGGGCTCGCTTCTGCTCTTTTCGCGCTTTTGGCATCTCTTTCCCTGTTGCTTACTGCTCAGGCTCAGCGCAGCCAGCATATTCTGATTACGCAAGACGTGGATGAGAGCAAACTGGTCACCCTCGCCGGCAACACCCGCCTTGAGGCAAACGCGAAATACGACCGGGGGCCGCTTGCCGGCAACACGCCAATCTCGCACATGCTGCTGCAGTTGCGCCGCTCCCCGGAACAAGAGCAGGAGTTGCGGCAGTTGATCGATGAGCTTGCCGACCAGTCATCCCCCAATTTTCATCGCTGGTTAAGTTCCAAAGAATTCGGCGACCGCTTCGGGCTCGCGGGCCAGGACCGGGACACCATCAAGGCTTGGCTGCAATCCCACGATCTCAAAGTCAATGTCGATTACCCCAGCGGCATGCTGATTGACTTCTCCGGAACCGCTGCCCAGGTTCAGGAAGCCTTCCATACCGAAATTCACAATCTGAATGTGAATGGTGTCCCGCACATCTCCAATATGAGCGATCCGCGTATCCCCGCCGCTCTGGCCCCGGCGGTCGTGGGGGTTGTCTCCCTGAACGACTTCCGCCCTCACCCTCTCTACAAACAGCGTCGTGATTACACGGCTGGCGGGGGCTATTACTTGGTGGCTCCGGGCGACCTGGCCAAGATCTACAATCTCAATCCTCTTTTTACCGCGGGAACTTCCGGGCAAGGGCAGACCATTGTGGTGATCGAGGATACCGACGTCTACTCCACGTCGGACTGGACTACCTTCCGTTCAACTTTCGGCTTGTCGTCCTACACCGGCGGCTCCTTCACTCAAGTTCATCCCGCGTCGTCCGGCACGAATGACTGCTCCGACCCGGGCGTAGTAGTTGGCAATGACGCGGAAGCCATCCTGGATGCGGAATATGCCAGCGCGGCCGCCCCCAGCGCGGCCATTGAGTTGGCCTCCTGCAACGATACGACCACAACCTTTGGTGGTTTATTAGCCCTGCAAAATTTGCTGAACGCCAGCAGCACGCCCCCCGCAGTGGTAAGCATCAGCTACGGCGAGTGCGAAGCCGAGAACGGCTCATCGGCCAATCAAGCTTATTACTCCACTTATCAGCAGGGAGCGGCCGAGGGTGTTTCGATATTTGTGTCTTCCGGCGATGAGGGCGCTGCCAGTTGCAACGCCGACGAAAGCAACGCCACCGATGGCATCGGAGTGAGCGGCTTCACCTCCACTCCCTATAACGTGTCAGTCGGCGGAACCGACTTTGGCGACACCTATGCCGGCACCAATTCCACCTACTGGAGCGCCAGCAACTCATCCACTTATGAATCGGCCCTGTCGTATGTCCCGGAGATTCCCTGGGACGATTCCTGCGCCAGCGTGCTGCTTGCGACCTATAGTGGTTACAGTGAAACCTATGGCACGAGCGGCTTCTGTAACAGTAGTCTCGGTAAAGAGTTCTTGACCACCGGCTCCGGCAGCGGCGGCCCCAGTGGCTGCGCCACCGGATCGCCTTCCATATCGGGCGTCGTCGGCGGATCATGCGCCGGATGGCCCAAGCCCTCCTGGCAGTCCCTGGTCGGAAATCCCAGCGATGGTGTGCGCGATATCCCGGATGTGTCGCTGTTCGCTGCCGATGGCGTATGGGGACACTACTATCCATTCTGCTACACCGACCCCAACGGCGGTGGTTCCCCTTGTACCGGCGCACCGGACAACTGGGCGGGGGCGGGGGGCACGTCGTTTGCCTCGCCCATCATGGCCGGCATCCAGGCCCTCGTGAACCAGAAGACCGGCGCCCGCCAGGGAAATCCAAATTCGGTTTATTACACCCTCGCAGCCGGCGAATACGGAGCCGGCGGCGACAGTTCCTGCAGTTCGACTCTCGGAAATGCGGTTGCCACTTCGTGCATTTTCTACGATGTGACCCAGGGCGACATGGACATAAACTGCACCGGTACCCACAATTGCTACAAGCCTTCAGGCTCGTATGGTGTTCTTTCCACCTCTAACAGCGCCTATGACAAAGCGTATGGCACCCAGACCGGATGGGACTTTGCCACCGGA
>Ga0181534_10001154_pt1 | contig 17544 bp, 12 predicted proteins | sample PEATcosm2014_Bin_37_FD_119758 | JGI IMG/M metagenome (GOLD analysis project Ga0181534, IMG submission 119758) | Peatland microbial communities from MTU Mesocosm Facility, Houghton, MI, USA - PEATcosm2014_Bin17_10_metaG | ecosystem: Environmental > Terrestrial > Soil > Wetlands > Peat | place... | reverse complement strand
GGGCCGGTGACCTCGTGTTTGGTGAACGGCGACAGGTCGATCACGCCGACCTTCTCGCGCATCAGGCGGACTTCGTTGCCCACGTGCTCGAAGTAATTCGTGCGGCGGAAGCTCCACTGGTCCTTGCGCTCGACACCTGGCGGCGCGAACCAGTTGGCTCGCTCCCAACCATAGCGTTGACCCCAGACGGCGCCCATACGATCGATCTTGTCGTACACGGGGCTGGTCTTGGCAGGCCGCGCCTCCTCGCGCTCCTCATCGGGGAAGTGGATCGTAAAGACGTTGCGATACGTCTCCTCGTTCTTGGTAACCACGAAACGCTTGCTCGTGTACGGGCCGTAACGGCGCGGATCGACGGCCAACATGTCGATGCCCGGCTCGCCTTCGACGATCCACTCGGCCAGCTGCCAACCGGAGCCGCCCGCGGCCGTGATGCCGAAGCTGTGACCTTCGTTCAACCAGACATTCGGCAGATTCCAGGCGGGTCCGATCAACGGGCTGCCATCCGGTGTGTAGGAGATGGGTCCGTTGACGATGTCCTTGATGCCGCAGTTTTCCAGACTGGGCACGCGCCTCTGCGCCGCCTCGACGTGTGGGAGCAGGCGTTCAAGATCGCCTTCGAACAGGCTGCGACCAAACCAGTCAGGCACGCCGTCCGCAAAGCGTGCGGGTGCTCCTTTCTCGTAAGGGCCGAGGATCCAACCCATGCGTTCTTCGCGCAGGTAATAGGACTGGTCAGACTCTCTCAACACGGCCAACTCACGGCCGCCGCCCGAGCGGTACGCCTTCAGCTCCGGCGACTGATCGTAGACAATGTACTGGTGCTCCACCGGAATCGCCGGGACGTTGATTCCCAGCTTCTTGCCGGTCTCACGCGCATAGTTGCCCGTCGCCAGAACGATGTGTTGTGCGGTGATGTCGCCCTTCGAGGTGTGGACTTTCCACTCTCCGCCGGCAGTCCGTTCGAAGCTCAGAGCTTCGGTTTGTTCGTAGATCTCAGCGCCCGCTGATCGAGCGCCGATACGCAGAGCCATGGTGAGGTCGGCGGGAGCTATGTGTCCGTCGTCGGGGTGATATAGGGCACCGACGATGGCGGGTGTGTCGCCCTTACCACCTAACTCTGCCAGCGGCCACAGCTCTTTGACCTGTGCGGGAGTGATGATCTGGAACGGGACGCCAATGGTGTTCGCGGTGCCGCAGTACTTCTGATACTCGTCCATTCGATCGCGGCTGGTAGCGAGTCGCAGGTTGCCCGTGACGTGGAAGCTGACATCCTGACCCGTTTCGGCAGGCAGTCTCTTGTAGAGGTCCACGGAGTACTTGTGGAGCTGGCCGACCGTGTAGCTCATGTTGAAGAGCGGCAGCAGTCCGGCTGCGTGCCAGGTGGACCCCGCGGTCAACTCCGTGCGTTCGATCAGCGCAACGTCGGTCCAGCCTTTCCTGGTGAGGTGGTACAGCGTGCTCACCCCGACGACTCCGCCGCCGATGACCAACACTCGAACATGGGTTTTCACAGGTGTTCTCCGCAGAATATTCAGGCGAGCTCGCGGGCCGCTTCCGTCAGGAAGCGTGCCACGTAGTCGGCGAATGATCGCCAGACTTCAACATGGAATGAATCGGGACCGGTGCGCCACAGCACGATGTCCGCTTTACCGAGGATCGTCCGGGTACACATGCCGACCGGGAAGGCCGAGAGGTGCAGGTCGAGCGGGCAACCGACGCTCAACAGAGTCTGCGCCGTGGCACCCGAAACTTCGAGTGCCAGCTGACGGTGGCTCATGTCGACCAGGGAGTGGGGCAGTTCCGTGAGCGCCTCGCGCAGCTTGCTGCCGATGACTGCGCCGTCTCCGACGGCCGCCAGGATGAGCTGCTCATCGGGGCCCATCCAAAGCGCGGCGCGCTCGCTGTTTGCTGCGCTTCGACACGCGGAGTCGGTGATGGTCAGACCCAGGGCAGTTCCTGCGGCCGCCATGACGGGTGCTCTCCCGCGTAGAGTGAATCGGGATGCCGGGGGTAACAGGCGAACGCCCCGGGGCAGATCGAGCGGCGGGGCCTGGCGGGCGGTGGATAGATCAGCCATTGAGACGGCTCCCTTCCGAGTCGTAGAACACGGGCGAGGTCACCTGGACTGGAATATCTCCACCCGGCATCGATACGTACAGACTCTGGCCCATGCGGGCCCGCCCACCACTCACCATCGCAAGCGCAATAGAGCGTTTGAGTACGGCGCTGTGATATGACGAGGTCACGTGACCGATGGGCTTGAATGGTGGCGTGAGGCCGGCGGACGGCGCGATCTGCGCACCTTCTTCGAGCACCACCTGCGGATCGACCGTGGCGAGGCCTACTAGTTGCTTTCGATCGGGGGAGCTCATCGTCGGGCGCATCAAAGAGCGCTTGCCGACAAAGTCTTCCTTGGTCTTGCCGATAGCCCAGGTGAGCCCGACATCATCCGGAGTGGCCGTACCGTCGGTATCCTGACCGACAATGATGTAGCCCTTTTCGGCGCGCATCACGTGCATGGCCTCGGTTCCATAAACCGTCATGCCGTGGGCCTGACCGGCCTGGTGGATGGCTTCCCACACCGCGAGCCCGTAGTCCGCGGGGACATTGACCTCAAAACCCAACTCGCCGGTGAAACTCACTCGGAACAGCAACATGGGTACACCGCAGATCTTGCCGTGAACCACGCTCATATGCGGCAGGGACTTGGCGGAGATATCCACTCCCTCCACGAGTCCTTCCAACACCTTGCGGGCGTTCGGACCCTGTACGGCAATGACCGACCACTGCTCCGTGGTCGAAGTGATCCAGACATCGAGCTCAGTCCACTCGGTCTGGATGTAGTCTTCCATCAACGCGAAAACGCGAGCCGCGCCCCCGGTCGTCGTGGTCACGTGGAAGCGGTTTTCCGCGGTACGCGCGACCACACCATCGTCGTAAACAAAGCCATCGTCTCTGAGCAGCACGCCGTACTTGGAGCGACCTGCGGCCAGGCTCGACCAGGCGTTGACGTACATCCGGTTCATGAATGTCGCGGCGTCTTTGCCAACCACCTCAATCTTGCCCAGCGTGGAGGCATCGAACATACCGCAACCGTTTCGAACCGCTACACACTCGCGCGCAACAGCCGCATGCATGTCTTCACCCGGCTTTGGGAAGTAGCGCGCACGCTTCCACAGGCCGACGTCTTCGAAGACCGCCCCATGCGCGGCAGCCCAGGAGTGAGTCGGCGTCTTGCGGACTGGATCAAACAACTCACCCCGCTGAAATCCCGCGAAGCTGCCGAAGGTGATCGGCGTGTAGGGCATGCGGAAGGTGGTGAGGCCGATTCTCGGAACCGGACTGCCGATCTCCCGCGAGACCACGCCCAGCGCGTTGAGATTCGAGGTCTTGCCCTGGTCCGTGGCCATGCCGGTAGTCGTGTAGCGCTTGATGTGCTCGATCGACCGGAATCCTTCACGGGTGGCGAGCTTCAGATCCTTGGTCGTGACATCGTGCTGCCAATCCACGAACGCCTTTTGCCTGGGCGTCGGTTGTTGGGGCAGGGCGCCGATGAAGCCCCTCCGGCCGGAATTCAGTGCCACTACTGGATAACGGCCGCCGAGTACCGTCGCGAGATCGAAAACGCCTGCGCAGGCGCCGACTGACTGGGTTTTCTCAGCGACCTGGCCGGGTACGAAAGCCTGCAGCTCGTCATCCCATTCAACCTTGCCGCGCGACTGGGAAAACAGGTGTACGGAAGGCGTGAGCCCACCTGACATGACCACGAGGTCGCAGCTGATTGAGTCCGCACCGCCCGATACCTCGCCATGGCTGTCGAGTCGAGCGACCTGAATGGAGTTGACGCGCAGACGGCCTGTCGTACCGACAATGGTTGACTGAACTTGTATCTGCAGACCTGCTTCGCGCGCCGCGTTCGGCAGTGGACCATCGGCACGCTCGCGAACATCCACGATGAGCGCAACATCGATGCCGGCTGTCTTCAGGTCGATGGCTGCTCGATACGCTTCATCGTGAGCAGCCACGACAACTGCGGTTGTGCCGGGCAGCGCTCCGTAACGATTTACGTATGTACGGGCGGCGCTTGCCAACATGACGCCAGGGCGGTCGTTGCCTGGAAATACGAGGGGGCGTTCGATGGCGCCGGTCGCGAGGATCACTTCCTTAGCGCGAACCTGCCAGGTCCGCTCGCGCGGCAGATGCTCGGGCACGCTGCTCAGGTGGTCAGTCAGCCGTTCATTCAGACCGACGTGGTTGTGCGGGAAGTAGCCGAATGCAGTGGTTCGAGGCAGAAGCGTCACTTCGGGCAGGCGCGCCAGCTGCTCGATCGTCTGCCGGATCCAGTCTCGCGAACGATAGCCGTCGATAGTCACGCCGTCTGACGGCGGCTCCGACAGCAAGCTGCCACCCAGCTCTGACTGCTCGTCACACAGAATGACACGCGCACCTGATTGGGCAGCGGTCAGTGCCGCGCTGAGCCCGGCGGGACCTGCGCCGACCACCAACACGTCGCAATGCGCGAAGCGGTTGGTGTAGCGATCGGGATCGGCCTCGGCAGGGGCGACACCGAGCCCGGCCGTGGCCCGAATCTTCGGCTCGTAAAACGAGTGCCAGGCACTCTGTGGCCACATGAACGTCTTGTAGTAGAAGCCCGCGGGAATGAACGGCGAGATCAGATCGTTGACCGCACCGACATCGAAATCGAGGCTCGGCCAGCGATTCTGACTCTCCGCCTGCAGTCCCTCGTACAGCTCGACCTGCGTGGCTCGCAGGTTGGGTACGTATCGGGCCGTATCGCGGCGGATTCCAACGAGAGCGTTCGGCTCTTCGGCGCCGGCCGCGAAAATGCCACGCGGCCGGTGATACTTGAAGGAGCGGCCGACCAGGTGCACGCCGTTGGCCAGCAGAGCGGAGGCGAGTGTGTCGCCCTGGACGCCGGTGTAGTGCCGGCCATCGAATGTGAAATTCAACACCCGGGTGCGGTCGATGCGGCCGCCCTTGTCGGTGCGGAGTTTTCCGCCCCCGCTGGGGGTTCCCTCGCGCGCCGCTCGGTCGTTGCCGACGCTCACGGGCGCTCACCGACTTTGTAGGTTTTCACGAAGTGATCGGTGGTGGTGTCACGCAAAGCATTGAAGAACTTTCCGCAGCCATGCGAGTGGCGCCAGCGCTCGGCGTAAACACCCTTCACGTTGTCGCGCATGTACAGGAACTGGGTCCATTCCTCTGCCGAGGCTGCGGAGGGCTTGGCCGGCCGGGCGATGTGAGCTTGTCCGCCGTGCGCGAACTCCAGCTCCGGACGGTCGCCACAATAAGGGCACGAAATGAGCAGCATGTGTTGTCTCGGTTTGCTACCGCGGTGTCAGTTTGCTACCGCGGCCTCAGTGTGCGACGGCGGCAGCGGCCGCTTCGTCGATCAGATTTCCGTCCGCGAACCGCTCGATGGTGAACGGTGCGTTGATAGGGTGCGGCTCGTCGTTAGCAATGGTATGTGCGAATACGTGTGCGGAGCCGGGTGTTGCCTTGAATCCGCCGGTGCCCCAACCGCAATTGACGTACAAACCGGGCACGGGTGTCTTGGCGATGATCGGCGAGCGATCGGGAGTGACATCCACGATGCCTCCCCAGCTGCGCAACATGCGCAGTCGGCGGAATGCTGGAAACAGCTCGCAGATGGCTTCGAGAGCGTGGCTGCTGATGTGCAGGCCGCCGCGTTGCGTGTAGGAGTTGTAGGCGTCGGTACCGGCGCCGATGACCAGCTCCCCCTTGTCTGACTGGCTGATGTAGGCGTGCACGGTGTTTGACATCACCACACACGGGAAGATCGGCTTGATGGGCTCTGAGACCAGCGCCTGCAGGGGATAACTCTCCAGCGGCAGCTTTACACCTGCCATCTTCATGACAACGCTCGTGTTGCCGGCGGCGGAGACACCGATCTTGCGTGACTCGATGACACCACGTGTTGTTTCGAGCCCACGGACCGCGCCATTGGCGTCTCGTTGGATCCCGGTGACCTCGCAGTTCTCCAGGATGTCGACGCCAAGAGCATCCGCGCCGCGAGCGTATCCCCAGGCGACAGCATCGTGGCGGGCGGTTCCGCCTCTGCGCTGAAGCGCCGCTCCCACCACCGGATAGCGGATGTCGCTGATATTCAGCGGGGGACAGAATTCCTTGGCTTCCGTGGCAGTGAGCCACTCGTTGTCGACGCCGTTCGCGCGGTTGGCATGGACATGCCGCTTGGAGGTCTGCTCATCGTGAACCGTATGGGCCAACATCATGACTCCGCGCGGGGAGAACATGACGTTGTAGTTCAACTCCTGGGACAGGGTCGGCCACATCTTGAGCGAGTGGTCATACAGACCCGCGCTCTCATCAAACAGGTAGTTCGAACGTATGATGGTTGTATTACGGCCGGTGTTGCCGCCGCCAATCCAGCCTTTTTCCACGACTGCGATGTTCGTGAGGCCATGTTCCTTCGCCAGGTAGTAGGCGGCTCCCAGACCATGGCCGCCGCCGCCGACAATGACCGCGTCATAGCCTTTCTTGGGCTGCTCGGGCCGGCGCCACTGCGGGGTCCAGCCGCGCTGGCCGGACAGGCCGCGCTTCAGGAGCGACAGGGCAGAAAAGCGTTCCATTCTTATACTTCACCTGGTGGCTGGCGGGCGGCGGAATCATGACCGGTTGAGGCTGTACCCCCAAGCATGCTTACGCCGCGCCATTTGAACAATCGCGACATCCGGTGCGACATGAGTTTTGTGACTAGGCGTAATGGTGCCGCTTGCCGGCCAGCGCCTGAATGATTTCCTTCTGGCAGCAACTGCCGAGCAGCCGGCCTTCCTCGACCAGCAGCACCGGGTGGCCTGTGGCACTGCGCAATCTGATCAGCGTGCTGAGCGAGCTGGACGCGGGTGCAACAGCGAGGCCGGTCCGGTCCGGCGACCACGCTTCATCCTCGCCAATGTGACCGAGCGGCTGCTCCGTGCCGTCAACGGTCATGGACGTTGGTCGGCCGCTGTCGTCAATCAGTACCTGGAAGCGATGCTCGTCGTCGAGCCAGACCGTCTGGTCGTGACCCGGCTCGCCGCGGCGCATCACCATTGCCCCGGTCAGCACACTGAGCGGATTCATGTGCATGACGAACTCGGCGACATAATCACTGGCAGGCCGCAACACGATGTCGTCCGCCGTGCCGCTTTGCACGATGCGGCCGCCCTCCAGAATGGTGATGTGATCGCCGAGCTTCAGGGCTTCATCCAGGTCATGGCTGACGAACAGGATGGTCTTCTTTACGCGGGCCTGCAGCGTCAGCAACTCATCCTGCAGCTTGCCGCGGATCAGCGGATCGAGCGCGGAGAAGGGCTCGTCCATCAACAGGACGTCCGCATTGGTCGCGAACGCTCGGGCCAGGCCCACGCGCTGTTGCATGCCCCCCGAGAGCTCGCCTACATGGCGCTCGGCCCATTGCGACAGTCCCACCAACGCGAGTTGCTCATCGACGATCCGTTTGCTCTCGGCTTTCGACTCACCGCGCAATTCGAGGCCGAAGCCTACGTTGTCGCGCACAGTTCGCCAGGGCAGCAGACCGAATTGCTGAAACACCATTGCGATTCGCAGCCGGCGCACCCGGCGCAAGGTGGCTTCATCACATTTCGCGATGTCGACGACGGCGTCGCCGTCCTTGATCAGCACCTGGCCCCGAGTGACTTCGTTGAGACCGTTTGCGGCGCGCAGCAGTGTGGATTTCCCCGAGCCTGACAGGCCCATCAGCACTGATATCTCACCACGGGCCACCGTCAGGTTGGCGTTGGCGACGCCCACCACGATACCGGTTTGCTCGGAAATTTCGGCCCGTGATTTGCCCGCGTCGAGTGCGGCGAGAGCTGCCTGTTTCTGGGCCGCGGCGCGCCGCGACTTGCCGCCAAACAGGATGTCGACATTGCGGAACTCGACTGCTGTGTTCATGAAGCTGCGTTCTTTTCAGCCGGGCGGCTGATGCGATCGAGAATGATGGCCAACAACACAATCACAAATCCGGCCTCGAACCCCATGCCGACCTGTACGGTGTTGAGTGCTCTGACCACCGGGACGCCCAGGCCGCCGGCGCCTACCAACGCGGCGATGACGACCATGGACAGGCTCAGCATGATGCACTGGGTGACGCCCGCCAGGATGGTCGGCGCGGCGCTGGGTAATTCGATTTTCCACAACATCTGGGCGCGGGTTGCGCCGAAGGATTCACCGGCTTCGAGCAATGCCTTGGGCACTGATGAGATACCGAGGTGTGTGAGCCGAATGGGTGCCGGCAGCGCAAAAATCACTGTGGAAATCAATCCCGGCACGACTCCCAGTCCGAACAGGACAAGGGTCGGGATCAGGTAAACAAACGTTGGCAATGTCTGCATCAGATCGAGCACTGGACGCATGCCAGCGTAGAACTTCGGGCTGTGTGCTGCGGCAATTCCCAGGGGAATGCCGAACGCTGCGGAGAAGAATGCAGCCACCATCACGAGCGACAGGGTCTCGAGCGTTGCCTGCCAGTACCCCTGATTGATGATGAAGATGAGCGCGGCGACCACGAAGATCGCCAGAATGACGGATCGGCGCAAAGCCCAGGTCAACACACCTATCAAGGCGATCAGGATGGGTGAGGGTACCGCGCGCAGCGCTGCCGTGAGCCCATCGACACTCCCGCGCATGACAGCCGAAACTCCATCGAACAACGATCTCCAGTGCGCCTTCACGTATTCGATCATCGCGGCAGCTCCCTCGCCGATGGGTATCTTGTGACTGCCCATCCAATGTTCAAAGTTCGGGGCTTCCGCCGCAACGCCGGTCGCCCGTAAAGCGGCGAGCGCCGGGCGGCCGTCAAATGTCGTCACGCCCTCCAGCCACGCAGCCACCACCTTGGGGTTGGCCTTCAACCAGGTTGCCGCGGCGACGTCGGCTGGTTGGTGCTGGTTCAGAATGGCATCCATCATCTGGTTTTCGCCGCTCAGCGTGAACTTCAGGTTTTTGAGCAAGCGCCCGATGTTGGGGCACTCCTGGAGGTAGCCGGCGCGAACGTCCGTGTAGATTGTGGCTCCGCCGTAGTTGGGGCCGAAGACAGTGTCGCCGCCGGACAGGTAGCGCATGTCAAACCGCATGTTCATGGGATGCGGTTCCCAGCCGAGAAACACGACAGGCTCGTGGTCGTGGATGGCGCGCTCGACTTCAGCCAACATGCCTTGCTCGCTCGACTCGATGAGCTTGAAATCGCGCAAGGCAAACTGGTTCTGTTTGATCATCCCCAGGATGAGCCGGTTACCGTCGTTGCCGGGCTCGATGCCGTAGATGGCATTTTTCAACTGCGGCGCGAAGCGTTGGATGTCGGTGAAGTTGCGCAGGCCGGCCGCATATGTGTAGGCGGGGACCGCCAGTGTGTACTTGGCCCCCGTGAGATTGACCCCGACGACCTCGATCGAGTGATCCTCGAGATAGGGCTTGCGATCCGCTTCCATGGTCGGCATCCAGTTTCCCAGGAAGACATCGATGTCCTTGTTCTTCATCGCCGTGAAGGTCACGGGAATGGACAACACGGTGACTTTGGAGTCGTAGCCGAGCTGCCGTACGAGCACCGCGAACAGAGCGGACGTCGAGGTTACGTCTGTCCAACCGACATCCGAGATCCGAACTGCCTGGCATGACGGCGACTCTGCCGCCTTTGCCAGAACGGCTGCGACGAGGAGCAGGAACGCAAGCGCCACCGCGGCGACGCGGCTGCTCGGGTGACTCATGGACTTGACCCGCCGGAGTGGCAAAGACATGATCTCGTAATGATCCTTGAATAGCCGTTTAACGGACTGTCTGTCAAGCTCCTCTCCCCGGGCAAGTATTTGATGTGCCGGGATGAAACGGCACACGGGACTGCGTCCAACAACAGGTCGTGAAACGGCTGCCAGGGACTCGAGGAACACTGCATTGAACAGGCAATCAACGGCCGATCTGGAGGACTTCCGGCGCGTCCAGCTGATCGAGGTCACGATCGACAGTCTGGCGGAAGTCGGCTATGTAGGCAGCACTTTGGCACAGATTGCCAGCCGTGCCGATGTCTCTCCGGGCCTGGTGGCGCATTACTTCGATGACAAGGATGGCCTGCTGGAGGCGGCATTCCGGAGGCTGAGCCGCCGGCTGTTTGAGCAGATGGATGTGCGCATGCGCCTGGCGCATACGCCGCGCGGCCGCATTCAGGCCATCATCGATACCAATCTCGGCCCGCAGGAGTTCACTCAACGTACCGGCAGCGCCTGGTTGGCCTTCTGGGGTCAGGTGCCGCACGTCGAGGGCCTGAAGCGCGTGCAGAACGCTTACCAGCGGCGCATGGTTTCCAACTTGCGGTATGCATTGGTCAGGTTGTTGCCGGTCCCTGAGGCGCGCAGCCTGGCTTCGATCATCGCAGCGATGATTGATGGCGTTTGGTTGCGGGCGGCTCTGTCCAACTGGGCGGAGGCAGATAGCGAGAGCGCACGCGACCTCCTCACTGCCTTCGTCGATGCGCGATTAAAAGAGAGCCAACGCGACGTTCTGGGCCGCGAGGTTGTCCCAGGCGCGCCGCCAGTTATTCGCGCGCGCGATTCCTTTGCGACGATTAATCCAGCGACCGGGGAAGTTCTCGCGACTCTTAAGGTGACAACCGCGTCAGAGATTGATGCCGCTGTCGAGGCGGCGACGCGGGCGCAGCGCGAGTGGGCGGCCCGGACCGGAACAGAGCGAGGCAGGGTATTGCGTCGCGCCGCGGACTTGCTCCGCGCGCGCAATGCCGAGTTGGCCGAGCTGGAGACTCGCGATACCGGCAAGCCAATCCAGGAAACCAACGTCGTCGATGTCGCTTCCGGCGCCGACTGCCTGGAATACTTCGCCGGCGTGGCGCCCACGATCTCCGGTGAGCACCTGGATCTCGGACCCGCCGCATTCGGCTACACCCGCCGCGAACCGCTCGGTGTCGTTGCCGGCATCGGTGCCTGGAACTATCCAATTCAGATCGCATGTTGGAAATCCGCACCCGCGCTGGCATGCGGGAATGCGATGATTTTCAAACCTTCGGATCTGACGCCGCTCACGGCGATCGAGCTGCAGAAGGTTTTCCTGGAAGCGGGGCTGCCTGCGGGCTTGTTCCAGGTAGTGCAGGGTTTCGGCGAGACGGGCCGCCGGCTGAGCGGGCATCCGGGGATTCACAAAGTGTCGGTAACTGGCTCGGTAGGAACCGGCAAGGCCGTCATGGCCGAGGCGGCCGCGACACTCAAGCATGTCACCCTGGAGTTGGGTGGCAAGTCGCCGTTGATCATCTGCGCGGACGCCAAACTCGACAACGCGGTGGCAGGCGCACTGTTGGCGAACTTCTACTCCGCCGGCGAAGTGTGCTCCAACGGCACCCGCGTGTTTGTGCATCGCAGTGTCAAGGCGGCTTTCCTCGAAAAGCTGCAGGCCCGCGTCGGCGCCATGAAGATCGGCAATCCGCTGGATCCCCAGACCCAGGTGGGAGCGTTGATTTCCGAAAATCACATGGAAAAAGTGCTCGGGTACATTGCCCGTGGCAAGGCCGAAGGTGCGCAGGTCGTCGTGGGTGGCTACCGAGTCACCTCTGGCGATCTGGCCAAGGGATTTTTCGTGGCGCCTACCGTGTTTGATGAATGTCACGACGACATGCTGATTGCGCGTGAGGAGATCTTCGGGCCGGTCATGACGGTGCTCGCGTTCGATGAGGAAGATGAGGTAATTGCGCGTGCCAACAACACGCAATACGGCCTGTCGGCGGGCGTTTTCACCAATGACCTGACCCGCGGCCATCGCATGATTGCGCGGCTCCAGGCGGGCACCTGCTGGCTGAACCATTACAACATCACACCCATTGAGATGCCCTTTGGCGGCGTGAAGATGTCGGGCCTGGGGCGCGAGAATGGGCGCGCCGCCATCGAGGCCTACACCCAACTAAAGAGCGTTTACGTCGCGATGCGCGACGTCGAATCACCGTATTGAGTATGACGGAAGAAACTTTTGACTATGTGATTGTCGGCGCTGGATCGGCGGGTTGCGTGCTGGCGGACAGGCTGAGCGCGGACGGCAGCCACAGCGTGCTCGTGCTCGAGAATGGCGGCTCTGATCGGTCCATCTACATCCAGATGCCGACGGCGCTGTCGATTCCCATGAACATGCCGAAATACAACTGGTTCTATCACACAGAACCAGAGCCCGGACTCGGCGGCCGTTCGCTGCATACTCCGCGCGGCAAGGTTCTAGGCGGCTCTTCCTCCATCAACGGGCTCGTGTACGTACGGGGCAATCCGTTCGACTTCGACCGTTGGGAGGAGGAGGGTGCGCATGGGTGGAGCTATCACAACGTCCTGCCTTATTTCCGGCGTGCCGAAAATCGCGCGGGCGGTGGTGACAAGTATCACGGCGACAGCGGGAAGCTCGCCACCACTCGCGGTTCCATGACCAATCCACTGAATCCTGTCTGGATCCAAGCCGGTCGGGAAGCGGGCTATCCGGTTACTCAGGATATGAATGGCTTCCAGCAGGAGGGCTTCGGCGAGATGGATATGACCGTCGGCGGTGGCCGGCGGTGTAGTGCTGCAAATGCTTATCTGCGACCGGCGATGTCGCGCGGCAATCTGTCCGTGCGGACTCACGCCCTGGTGACGCGCGTTTTGTTTGAGGGGCGTCGCGCAGTTGGTGTGAGTTACACCCACGGCGGTGGGGCAGTGACTGTTCGTGCGCGTCGCGAGGTGATTGTCAGTGCCGGATCGATCGCTTCACCCCAACTGTTGAAATTGTCGGGAGTCGGGCCTGCTGCGGAGTTGCAAGCGCTGGGGATTCCGGTGGTACATGACCTGCCGGGCGTGGGGGAGAACCTGCAGGATCACCTGGAGTTTTATTTCCAGGTGGCCTCCAAGGAGCCGGTCACCCTGTACAAATATCAGAATCCCCTGGCCAAGGCGCTCATCGGGATGCGGTGGATCCTGAGCAAAAACGGCCTGGGGGCCACGAATCACTTCGAGGCCGGCGGGTTTATCCGCAGCCGCGCGGGCATCCGGTACCCGGATATTCAGTATCACTTCCTGCCCATGGCCGTCACTTACGACGGGACCTCTCTGGCGCAGGAGCACGGATTCCAGGCTCATGTCGGTCCCATGCGCTCGCAGAGCAAAGGCTGGGTGCGCCTGAAGTCCTCGAATCCGGCGGACAAGCCGCGGATATTTTTCAACTACTTGAGCCGCCAGGAAGATCTGGTTGAGTTCCGGGCCTGTGTACGGCTGACCCGGGAAGTCTTCGCACAGCCGGCGTTCGACCGCTATCGGGGCCGGGAGATTCAGCCTGGGCCCAACGTGCAGTCAGACGAGCAGATTGACGAGTTTGTGCGGCAGAAGGTGGAGAGCGCGTATCACCCATCCTGCTCATGCAAGATGGGGGACGTTGATGACCCCATGGCGGTGGTCGATCCCGAGACGCGCGTCCGCGGGCTGGAGGCGTTCAGGGTGGTGGACTCATCGATCATGCCGTCCATTACGACCGGCAACCTGAACGCGCCTACCATCATGCTGGCGGAGAAGGCGGCGGACCATATTCTCGGGAAGGGCATGCTTCCCCCATCCGATGCCCCGTATTACGAATCGCCAAACTGGCGAACGAGCCAGCGCTAGCGGGAGGCCGCTGCGACGGCGGGCGCCCATCCCCCCGCGGTGGCCGAAGGCTATGCCTGAGATTGACCGCCTTGCGCGGTATTATTATCGGGTCAATAATATCCCGCATGAAAATAATGCGGGTCTGTCTGGCTCTGCTCCTGGCGGGCGCCGCATTGGCATGCAGCCGCGATCCGCACCAGAAAACTGTCAACATCTACAACTGGGCCGATTACATCGGCAAGAACACCCTGGCGCAGTTTGAGAAGGAAACCGGGATCCGGGTCGTGTATGACACCTACGATGCGGATGAGACCCTCGAGGCCAAGATGATGGCCGGCGATTCCGGGTACGACATCGTCAGTACCTCCACCGACTATTTCAGCCGCCAGATCAAGGCCGGCATCTACCAGCCGCTGGACAAGGCCCGCCTGCCGGGCTGGCGCAATCTCGATCCCGAGGTTCTGCGCGACGAAGCAGCCGGCGATCCGGGTAACCGCCACGCCATGCCCTACCTGCGGCACGTCAACGGCTTCGCCTACAACATCGACCTGGTGAAGGCACGCATGGCCGACGCGCCGGTCGACAGCCTGGACCTGTTGTTCAAACCCGAGATCATCGCGAAGTTCGCCGACTGCGGCGTGACCTTTCTCGATTCCGCGGAAGACGTCCTGCAGCTCGCCTTGAACTACCTGCATCTGGATCCGAATACGACGCGACCTGAGGACTACAAGCAGGCGGAAGCGCTGATCCTGTCGGTGCGGCCTTATGTGCGGGCGTTCGACTCCACCGAATACATGAATGGGCTCGCCGACCGGGAGTTCTGCATTTCCATGTCGTGGTCGGGTGACTACGCCACCATCAAAGCTCGCGCGCGCTCGGCCGGCATCGACGTGCCCCTGGCTTTCACAATCCCCAAGGAAGGCGCCAACAGCGCGGCGGACGCACTGCTGATTCCGAAGGATGCTCCGCATCCGGATGCCGCCTACGCGTTCCTGAATTTCATGTTGCGGCCCGAGGTGATTGCCCAGGTCACCAATGACATTCACTATGCCAATGACAACCTGGCCGCCAGTCGGTACGTAGATCCCGCGATCCTCAATGACCCGGTGGTTTACATATCATCCGAGGTACGCTCAAAGTTATACCAGTCCGCGGAAGTCTCCCCGGCACTGGAACGCATCCGCACGCGCACGTGGACCCGCATCAAAACGGCGCGCTAACGAGGTTCTCCCATGTCGATGCTGCAAATCACCAGTCCGACCGAGTTGAGTATCCAGCTCGCCGACGGCGACCGTTTTCCGATCCATCCGCTATGGTTGCGCGAGCGCTGTCAGGACGCGAAGTCCATTGACCTGCGGACGGGACAGCGTCTCGAGGATCCTTCCGACGTGGATCTGCAGTTGGGTCTCACCGCGGTCTCGGAGGTAGAGCCCGGCCGCTACCGCATCCGGTTTTCCGATGGTCACGAGGCTGACTTCCTGGCACGCGAGATTCTTGCCGAGGCCAATCTGCCGGTGGGTGATCATGATTGCCCGCCCATCCGCCTGTGGGATTCCTCGTTGACGCAGATCCCGCGATTGGCGTGGTCGTTGAATCCGACCGACGCGGAAAAGGCCGCGTGGCTGAAACCCTTCCTCGAGTTGGGTTTCGTCATTTTTACCGGCGTGCCTACCGAGTCGCAGCAGGTGTTGAAAGTGGGTAGCACGTTCGGCTACGTCCGTGACACTAACTTCGGAGCGTACTTTGACGTGCGGTCGGTGCCGGACGCCAACGATCTCGCGTACACGTCGCTGTTCCTCGATCCGCACACCGACAATCCATATCGCTCACCGGTGCCCGGGGTGCAATTGCTGCACTGTCTGGCGAATGAGACCTCCGGCGGGCTGTCGACACTGGTTGATGGGTTTGCAGCGGCAGAGTCGCTGCGAGCCTCTGATCCCGAGGCGTTCCGGGTGCTGTCGCAGACTCCGGTGCGCTTCCGGTTCCGTGACGTCGACGCTGAGATCGTCCGCAGCTCTTCGTTGATTGAAGTGGATGGGGTTGGGGGGCTGCAGGCCATCAACTTCAGTCCCCGCTTGGACTATGTACCGCTGCTGCCGCCTGCCGAGCTGACTGCCTACTTCAGGGCTCGCAAGCTGCTGGATGCGCTGTTGCGCTCGCCGCAGTCCGAGATCCGGTTCCTGCTGAATGCGGGTGATCTCATGATGATGGATAACCGGCGGTTGCTGCACGGACGAACGTCGTTCGACACGCGGGAAGGACTGCGTCATCTGCAGGGTTGTTATATTGACGTCGATGGGCCGCGCAGTGTCTATCGGGTGTTGCGCCGCAAGGGGAGCCAGTCATGAGCCGGGTTGTCAGCTTTCGCCGGATGGAAGACGGGACCAAGGAAGATTACGACTTGTTGGATGAATCGGAGCGGCAATACGCTGCCGGTTTGCCGGGACGCATTCTTCAGGCTGTCCGTAAGCTGGATCATTCACTGGAAGGATATCCGGTGAGTCGGCTGGGACATTCGTTGCAGACCGCGACGCGGGCGCTCCGTGATGGCGCGGATGATGAGTTGATCGTCGCGGCGCTGATTCATGACGTGGGCGATGAGCTGGCGCCTTACAATCATGCGGAGGTGGCCGCCGGGATCATTCGGGCGTATGTACGACCTGAGGTGGCTTGGATCGTCGAGCAGCATGGGTTGATGCAGACGTATTACTACGTGCATCACAATGGCGGGAATCGGTTCATGAGGGATGTGTTGAAGGGACACAAGTGGTTTCAGGCCTGTGTGGACTTCTGCCACAAATGGGACCAGTCGTCCTTCGACCCTGACTATCCGGCGCTGCCCCTCGAAGCCTTCGAGGACCATGTGACTCGGATTTTCAGCCGGAAGGCCCACGACCCCCGATACACTCAGGAAGCCGTATCGGCCTAACTGCCGCAGGCGGTTGCCTGCAGGCACGGAGCGCGCCACGGGCTACCAGCTGGCACCCCTATTCGTCGCCGGTGCGTCAGCCGCGTTCGGCGAGCTGCATTTCCAATGTGCGCTGCCTTTCAGCACGGCGCATGAAGTAGCCGGCGGCGATGACGCACGTGCCTACCACGCAGATGATGATGCTGGCCAGTGCGTTGACGTCGGGGCTGACGCCCAACTTCACTTTGGAATAGATGACCATGGGCAACGTGCTGGCCCCCGGCCCGGACACGAAGCTCGAAATGACCAGGTCATCGAGCGACAGCGTGAAGCTGAGCAGCCAACTGGAAATCAGCGCCGGCGCAATGATAGGCAACGTCACCTCAACAAACGCCTGGGCCGGGCTGGACCCGAGGTCCATCGCTGCTTCCTCCAGCGATCGATCCGCGCTCTGCAGCCGCGATTGCACCGTCACCGTCACGTAGGCCGTGCAAAACGCAATGTGCGCAATGACAATCGTCGTGAACCCCCGATGCGGCCATGAAAACATCTGCAGCATCGACACAAACAGCAACAGCTGAGTGATGCCGGTAATGATCTCCGGCATCACCAGTGGTGCGTTCACCATCCCTGTCAGCAACAACCTGCCCGGAAATCTCGCAAATCTCACCAGCGCGATAGCCGCCAGCGTCCCCAATAGAACCGCCGCGGTAGACGAGGCCACGGCAACCTCCAAGGACAGCAAAGCCGCATCGAGGATCTGGCGATTGTGGATCAGCTCCACATACCACTGCGTCGAAAACCCACCCCACACGCTGACGAGCGGCGACGCATTGAACGAATAGGCGATCAGCACCAATATCGGCACGTAAAGAACGGCGATGCCGAGGCACAACACCGCAACCAGCACAGGTGAGAATCGCCTTTCCATACGACGTCAGGCTTCCTGCTGGCGCGTGTTGTAGTACTGGTAGATCG
>Ga0181534_10001146_pt1 | contig 17643 bp, 16 predicted proteins | sample PEATcosm2014_Bin_37_FD_119758 | JGI IMG/M metagenome (GOLD analysis project Ga0181534, IMG submission 119758) | Peatland microbial communities from MTU Mesocosm Facility, Houghton, MI, USA - PEATcosm2014_Bin17_10_metaG | ecosystem: Environmental > Terrestrial > Soil > Wetlands > Peat | place... | reverse complement strand
TGAAGCGCGAGATGTCGCGGCCGTAGCCCAGGGCGAGATCCTGCAATTCGCACTCGCCGCCCTGATCGCAAATCGGACAGTCGAGGGGGTGATTGATGAGCAGGAATTCCATGGTCGCGCGCTGCGCAGCCACGGCCTTCGGCGACTTCGTGAACACCTTCATCCCTTCAGTGACCGGCGTGGCGCAGGCGGGCAGCGGCTTCGGCGCCTTCTCCACCTCGACCAGGCACATGCGGCAATTGGCGGCCACGGTCAGCTTGTCGTGATAACAGAAGCGGGGAATGTAGATATTGGCCGGATCCGTGGCCTGCATGATCATCTGACCCTTGCGGGCCTTGAGCGGCACACCATTGACCTCGATATTGACCGTGTCGTCGCTCATCGTTCGCCCTATGCCGCCGCGGCCGCGGCATCGGCCGGCGCGGTGCCGGCCGCCCCGTCGACGATCGAGCGGCCCTTGTGCTCGACCATGTATTGAAACTCATGCCTAAAGTGCTTCAGGAAGCTCTGCACCGGCCACGCGGCGGCGTCGCCGAGCGCGCAGATGGTGTGGCCCTCGATGCGGTTGGCCACATCAAGCAGCAGGCCGAGATCCTCGCCTCTGCCCTGGCCGGCGATGATCCGCCTGAGCATGCGGTCGAGCCATCCGGTGCCCTCGCGGCAGGGCGTGCACTGGCCGCAGGACTCTGACATGTAGAAGCGCGCCAGGCGCTGCAGCGCCCGCACCATGCACGTGCTTTCGTCCATGACGATGACCGCGCCGGTGCCGATCGAGGAGCCGGCCTTTTTGACCGAGTCGTAGTCCATGTTGGTCGCCCACATGACCTCGCCCGGCACCACCGGGCAGGAGGAGCCGCCGGGAATCACCGCCTTGAGCTTGCGGCCCTTCCACACGCCGCCCGCCAGCGCCATCAGCTCCTTGAACGGGATCCCCATGGGCAATTCGAAGTTGCCGGGTCTCTCGACATGGCCCGAGACGGAGAAAATGATCGTGCCGCCCGAATTCACCGGCCCGAGTCCGGCAAACCACGCTGCGCCTTTGCGCATGATGGTGGGCACGGACGCGAAGCTCTGCGTATTGTTGATGGTGGTGGGCTTGCCGAACAGGCCGAAGTTCGCCGGGAACGGCGGCTTGAAGCGCGGCTTGCCGGGTTTGCCTTCGAGCGAATCGAGCAGCGCGGTTTCCTCGCCGCAAATGTAGGCGCCGGCGCCGATGAAGGTATGCAGGTCGAAATCCACGCCGCTGCCGAGAATATTCTTGCCGAGCAGTCCCGCCGCATAGGCTTCGGCGAGCGCGGCCTCGAAGCGCGGGATGGGCTCGCCCAGAAATTCACCGCGAATATAATTGTAGCCGACGGTGGCCGTCATCGCATAGCCGCCGATGGCCATGCCCTCGATGACCGAGTGCGGGTTGTAGCGCAGAATATCGCGGTCATGGCAGGTGCCGGGCTCGGATTCGTCCGAGTTGCACACCGCATATTTCTGCACCGGCGAGCTGCGGGGCATGAAACTCCACTTCACGCCCGTGGGAAACGCCGCACCGCCCCTGCCTCGCAGTCCGGAGGTTTTGACTTCCTCGATGATCTTCTCGCGCGGGGTCTGCTCGCGCAGGATTTTTTCCCACGCCTGGTAGCCGCCGAACTGCCGGTAACCCTCGAGCGTCCAGGGCCGTTCGTATTTCAGCGCCTCGAACAACACCAGGTTCTGTTCGTAGGCCGGCTTGTCTTCGCTCATGTCAATTCGTCCAGGATTTTATCGACGGCCTCGGGCGTGAGGTTCTCGTGAAATACGTGATCCACCATCAGCATCGGCGCGCCGGTGCACGCCGCCAGGCATTCCTCTTCGCGCTTCAAATAGATGCGCCCATCCGGCGTGCTCTCGCCGGTCTTGATGCCGAGCTTCTTCTCGACCTGCTCGACCACCTCCTCCGCGCCGCGCAGCATGCACGAGATATTGGTGCACACCGACACGTGGTGCCTGCCCACCGGCTTGGTTTCGAACATGGAGTAGAACGACGCCACCTCGTACACATGGATGGGCGGCAACTGCAGGTAAGCGGCCACCGCGTCCATGAGCTCGACGGTGAGAAATCCGTTGTTCTCATGCTGCACGGCATGCAGCGCGGAGATCACCGCGGAACGCTTGCGGTCCGGCGGAAACTTCCCCACCCAGCGGTCGATTTCCTCGCGCACGTGCTCGGACAGCTGCTGCACGCTCATCGGTCGATCTCGCCGAAGACGATGTCCTGGGTTCCGATCACCGCCACCACGTCCGCCAGCATGTGTCCGCGCACCATTTCATCGAGCGACGCGAGGTGCGCGAAGCCGGGCGCGCGCACTTTCAGCCGGTAGGGCTTGTTGGCGCCGTCCGACACCAGGTAGACGCCGAGCTCGCCCTTCGGCGCCTCGACCGCGGCATACGCCTCGCCTTCCGGCACGCAGTAGCCCTCGGTCATGAGTTTGAAATGATGGATCAAGGATTCCATATCGCCCTTCATCTCTTCGCGGCGCGGCGGCCGCACCTTGCGGTCGTCGATCATGACGGAGCCCGGATTGGCCTTCAGCCACGCGACACACTGATCCACGATGCGCGTCGACTGGCGCAATTCCTCGACGCGCACCAGGTAACGGTCGTAGCAGTCGCCGTTGACGCCCACGGGAATGTCGAAATCCATGAGCTCGTACACATCGTAGGGCTGTTTCTTGCGCAGGTCCCACTCGATGCCGGATCCGCGCAGCATGGGGCCGGAAAAGCCCAGCTGCATGGCACGCTCCGGGCCCACCACCCCGATGTTCACCGTGCGCTGCTTCCAGATGCGGTTGTCCGTGAGCAGCGTTTCATACTCATCGACGCAGGCCGGAAAGCGCTTGGTGAAATCCGCGATGAAATCCAGCAGGCCGCCGGAGCGCCGCTCATTGAGCCGATCGACGTCTTTCTTGCTGCGCCACTCCGAATGCTGGTACTTCGGCATGGAGTCGGGCAGATCGCGGTACACCCCGCCGGGCCGGTAGTAGGTGGCATGCATGCGGGTGCCCGACACCGCCTCATAGCAGTCCATCAGATCTTCGCGCTCGCGGAAGCAGTACAGGAACACCGTCATGGCGCCGATGTCGAGGCCGTGCGCCCCGAGCCACATCAGATGATTCAGGATTCGCGTGATCTCGTCGAACATCACGCGGATGTATTGCGCGCGCAGCGGCGGCTCGATCCCCAGCAGCTTCTCGATGGCCATGACGTAGGCGTGCTCGTTGCACATCATCGACACGTAGTCCAGCCGGTCCATGTAGCCGATCGACTGATTGAAGGGCTTGCTCTCGGCCAGCTTCTCGGTCCCGCGATGCAGCAGCCCGATGTGCGGGTCGGCCTTCTGAATCACCTCGCCGTCCATTTCCAGCACCAGACGCAGCACACCGTGGGCCGCCGGGTGCTGCGGTCCGAAGTTCATGGTGTAGTTGCGGATCTCAGCCACCGGGTTTCCCCTCCGGACCGACCGGCGCATTGGTCAATTGCGGATCGTAGCGATTGTCGTGACGGATCACTTTGGGCACCAGCACGCGAGGATCGATGGTCACCGGCTGGTAGACGACGCGGCCCTTCTCCGGGTCGAAGCGCACTTCGACGTTGCCCGACAGCGGGAAATCCTTGCGAAACGGATGCCCGATGAAGCCGTAGTCGGTCAACAGGCGGCGCAGATCCGGGTGGCCCTTGAACAAAATGCCGAACAGATCGAAGGTCTCGCGCTCGAACCAGTCCACCCCCGCCCAGATGCCGGCCACCGAGTCCACCATGGGCTCCGAGTCGCCGGCGCAGAACACCCGCAGGCGCAAACGTTGATTCAACGAGATCGAGAGCAGGTGATAGACGACCGCGAAGCGTCTGTCCGAGGCGAGCGGTGCATCCATCGACCCGTCGCGCCTGACGCCGCGGCTGAAGCCCGAGGTGGTGGCTTCCTGAGTTTTCCATTCGGCGCGGCCGTGCTCCAGGTAATCCACCCCGCACACGTCCATGCACATCTCGAATTTCAGACCGGGACCATCACGCAGCGCCGCCGCCGCCTGCAGCAGCCGGTCCGCGGGAACCTCATAGGTCAACTCTCGCAGCCGCTGGGCGACCAGGCGCGCATCCGGCACCGCCAGCGCCACCGCGCTCGCAAGGCTCTCGAGGCGGGTAGGCTGCGAGGCCACCGCCGCGGCGATCGGATCTGCGCTCATCGGATAATCGCCTTGTTGCGCTTGATTTTGTTCTGTAGCTGAATGATGCCGTAAAGCAGCGCCTCGGCGGTCGGCGGACATCCTGGAACGTATACGTCCACCGGCACGATGCGGTCGCAGCCGCGCACCACGGCATATGAGTAGTGATAGTAGCCGCCGCCGTTGGCGCATGAACCCATCGAGATCACCCAGCGCGGCTCGGCCATCTGGTCGTACACCTTGCGCAAGGCCGGCGCCATCTTGTTCACGAGAGTTCCGGCCACGATCATGACGTCGGACTGCCGGGGACTCGGCCGAAACACCACGCCGAAGCGGCCGAGGTCGTAGCGCGCCGCGCCGGCGTGCATCATTTCCACGGCGCAGCAGGCGAGCCCAAAGGTCATCGGCCACAGCGAACCGGTGCGCGCCCAATTGATCAGCTTGTCGACGGTCGTCACTTCGAAGCCGCGCACGGTGCTCAAGTCGGCGGACGCGGTTTCTAATCCCACTCGAGCGCCCCTTTCTTGTAGTCGTACACCAGGGCGACGACCAGGACCAGGGCAAAGATCAGCATCGTCAGCAGGCCGAAGGCGCCGGTCGACTTGAGCGAGACGGCCCAGGGAAAGAAGAAGGCGATCTCCAGATCGAATACGATGAAAATGATGGCGACCAGGTAGTAGCGCACGTCGAAGCGCATCCGCGAATCCTCGAATGCCTCAAAACCGCACTCGTAGGGCGACAGCTTCTCCGCGTCCGGGCGGCGTGGCCCCAGGATCCAACCGATGGTGAATAACGCGAGCCCCAGGACACTGGCTAAACCCATAAAAATCAATATCGGTAAATACTGTCGCAGCATCATCAGCGTCCGACCACGTCAATTGACGATAATTGTATCAGGCAGGCGCGTGTTGCGGTGCGCCCATCCTCCGCGGGGAACAACAAAGTTGCGCGCGAAGAACTTCTTCCGCGAAACAAAAGATGGTGCCGACGGCCGGAGTCGAACCGGCACAGGTTGCCCCACTAGCCCCTCAAACTAGCGCGTCTACCAATTTCGCCACGTCGGCTCGCCATGCGCTTCGCGCAACTCCTACGGGGTCGAGGCGACCCCGCGTTTCCATGGGCTTCGCCCATATTCCCATGGGCTTCGCCCATATTCCCATGGGCTTCGCCCAACTTTTCCCGGGGTTCGCGGACGAACCCCGTCAACTTAGCGGCGCTGCGCGCCGATAGAGCCAAGAAAACTCTTTCTCTCCTTAAGTGGCTTCCGGTGCTTTCTATCACTTCGGCGGAGTCGCCGGTGCCGGCGGATTCGGTGCGGCGGGCGCGGGCGATGCCGGCTGGCTGGCGGCGGCGGCCTGAGCCGCGCGCTCGAGCACACTGGTCGGCTCGGCGGTCGGCCGCGTGCCCAAGTACGCCAAGGTCAGGCTGGTGGCGAAGAACATCGCCGCGAACACGGCCGTCAACTTCGAGAACAGGGTGCTGGTGCCGCGGGCGCCGAAAACCGTGCCCGATGCGCCCGATCCGAATCCCGCTCCCGCCTCCGCGCCCTTGCCCCGCTGCAGGAGCACGAGCCCGATGATCATCAGCGCAAGCAAGACGTGCACACCCAAGATAAATCCACGCAACATAAGAAATCTCTCAATGGCCCGGTCTTAATGGACGATAGCCGCGGCCGCGCAAATCTGCTGGAACTCATCGGCGCTCAGGGAAGCGCCACCCACCAATCCGCCATCGACGTCCGGCATCGAGAACAGCTCCGCGGCGTTGCCGGCTTTGACGCTGCCGCCGTAGAGGATCCGCAAATGGCGCGCCATACTAGCATCTTGCGCATGAATGCGATTGCGCAGGAAGGCGTGCACCGCCTGCGCCTGCTCGGGCGAGGCCGTGCGTCCCGTTCCGATGGCCCACACCGGCTCGTAGGCCACAATGGCCCGGGCGAAGCCGCCGACGCCGTGCATCGCGATCACGGCATCGAGTTGCCGGGCGATCACCGCTTCGGTTTGCATCGCTTCGCGTTCCTCCAGGGTTTCGCCCAGGCACAGCACGGGAATCAGCCCGGCCTCCAGCACCGCCGCGAACTTGCGCGCGACCAGGGCATCGTCCTCGTGATACCAGCGGCGGCGCTCCGAATGCCCGACGATTACGTATCGGCAGCCCACATCCTTGAGCATGGCTGCGCTCACCTGGCCGGTGAAGGCGCCGCCGGACTCGGCGCACACATCCTGCGCGCCGACCGCGATGCGGCCGTCCTGCAACATCCGCACGGCATCGCCCAAATATACATAAGGCGGAAAAACCACGATGTCGATGGGCCATTCCGAGTTGAGATTCATCTCCAATTCGGCGAGCAATGCCTGATTGGCGGCCCGGGAGCCGTGCATTTTCCAATTACCCGCGACCATCTGACGACGCATAGGCTTACCTTCGGGCATGTACCCCTGCGGGAAAGGCGGCGAAGATTAGCCGCGCGGCCGGCTAACTGCAAGCCCTCAGGAGATGGGTTCCTTGGATGCCGCCGCGGCCGCCTCGACGACCGCCGCGATTTCTCGCGCGCCCTGCTTCACCAGACCCGCGTCGTACCCCTCCACCATCACCCGAATCACGGGCTCGGTGCCGGAGGCCCGCAGCACGATGCGCCCGCGCCCGTCGAACCGGCGCTCCACCTCCCGCGCCACCGTCAGCACGCTCGGTTCCAGAAGCGGATCGAAGCGCTGGGCCACACGCACATTGAGAAGCACCTGGGGATACTTGCTCATTCCGGCGCTGAGCTCGGCCAGCCCGGCGCCGGTTTCTCTCATCACGCTGAGCACCTGCAGGGCGCTGATCAAGCCATCGCCCGTGGTGGTCTTGTCCAGGCAGAGGATGTGGCCCGAGGTCTCGCCCCCGAGCGCGCCGCCCACCTCGTTGAGCAGGGCGAGCACGTAGCGGTCGCCAACCTGAGCTCGGCGAAATTCGACGCCGATGTCGGCGAGCGCATGTTCCAGCCCCAGGTTGCTCATCACGGTGCCGACCACCGGACCCTTGAGGTCGCCCCGGTCGTGCCCGGCCTTCGCGAGGATGTACAGCATTTGATCGCCATCCACGCAGCGGCCGAGTTCGTCCACCATGACCACCCGGTCCCCGTCCCCGTCGAGCGCCATCCCGAGCTGCGCGCGCACGCCGGGCACCGTCAGCTGCAGCAGCTCCGGCGCCGTCGATCCGCAGCCGTCATTGATATTGCGCCCGTTCGGCGAACAGCCGATGGGCACGATCTCGGCGCCCAAATCGGCGAGCACCCGCGGCGCCACCTTGTATCCCGCGCCGTTGGCGCAATCGATGACGATCTTGAAGCCCTGCAGATTCATGCCCGCCGGCAGGGTCGAAGCGCAGAACTGCTGATACTGCGTGCGGCTGCGGTCGATGCGTATGGCCTTGCCCAACAGCTGCGACCCCTGAGTCACCACCGGCATATCGAGCAGAGATTCGATCTCGTTCTCCGCCTCATCCGACAGCTTGCTGCCGGTGGAATCGAAGAATTTGATCCCGTTGTCCTGATACAGGTTGTGCGAGGCGCTGATGACGACGCCGAAGCTGCAATCCAGACGCTGGGTCATGTACGCGATGCCCGGGGTGGGCAGCGGACCGATCAGCATGACGTCGACGCCGGCGGCGACGAATCCCGCCTCCAAGGCGGACTCGAACATGTATCCCGAGACGCGCGTGTCCTTGCCGATGAGCACGCGCCCGCCGCCGGGGGCGAGCACCCGCGCGGCCGCGCTCGCCAGCCGCAGAGCGAAATCCACCGTCATCGGCGACTCGCCGACACGCCCGCGCACACCATCGGTACCGAAATATCTGTTCAACTGTCCATTCCTTGCAGCACTGCGCTGACCATGCCGATCGCATCGCGGGTCGCGGCCACATCGTGGGTGCGGATGATCCTCGCGCCCTCGGCGACGGCCAGCGCCGCCAAACCCAGACCGCCGTACAGCCGCTCATCCATGGGCCTGCCCAGAACACGTCCGATGAAGCTCTTGCGCGACACGCCGACCAGCAGCGGCGAGCCCAGTCCCGCAAAATGCGCCAGCGACTTGAGCAGCGTCAAATTGTGCACCAGCCCCTTGCCGAAGCCCAAACCCGGGTCGAGGGCAATGGCATCGCGGGCAATGCCGGCTCGGACACACTCATCGCGCTCGCGCGTCAAGAATTCGGACACCTCTCCCACCACATCCTCGTAGTGTGGATGATCCTGCATGGTACGCGGCTCACCCTGCATGTGCATCAGACAGACTCCCACTTCGGCTGCCGCGGCCCAGGCATGCGCCCCCGGCGCACGCAGGGCGTACACGTCATTGACGATGCAGGCCCCCGCCGCCACCGCGGCCGCCATGACTGCGGGCTTGCTGGTATCGATGGAAATCGCCACATCGGATGCGGCCGCGATGCCCTCGATGACCGGCACCACCCGCGAGATCTCGACCGCCTCGTCCACCGCGGTGGCGCCGGGCCGGGTGGATTCCCCACCCACATCGATGATCGCCGCGCCCTCCTCCGCCATGCGCGCCGCACGGGCCAGCGCGGCCTCGACCGTGGCATGGCGGCCGCCGTCCGAGAAGGAATCCGGCGTCACATTCAGTATCCCCATCACCAGCGGGCGCGTCACGTCAATGACTCTATGTCGGCAACGCCACAACATCACTGGGGTCATTCACGTGTTGTGACAGTCGGCGCTCGCCTGGCGGAGGGTGAGGGCTCGAGGCAACACCGGGCACAGTTGCCTCGAGCCCCCTCCCTCTGCCAGGCAAGTACTGTAACTGTCATCATCACGGCAGCGAACAGTGTGGTGGGTATTGCACTCAGAGCTCGTCTTTCGGCCCGGTGAAGTTGATGGGCCCGGTGTGAACGGCCTCGGGGAGATGGCAAGCCTGACGCCAACTGCACTACCTCGTTGGCGTCAGGCTTGCTATCTCCCCGAGGCCATCCGCAACGCCCCCTCGACAATTCCCGGCGCTGAGACGATTTAGTGCTGCCCCGCGGGATTAACCAATGGCGGCGCCGGCTTCTCCGCCGACGGGCCTCGCGGCGTCGGCGTGGGCGTATCGTCCCAATCGCGCGGCGGGCGCGGCACACGCCCTTCCATGATGTCCTTGATCTGTTCTTCGTCGATGGTCTCGTACTTGATCAAGGCCTCCGACATGGCCTGCAATTTGTCCATGTTGGATTGCAGGATCTTGTAGGCCCGCTGATAGTTGCTGTCGATCACGCGGCGCACCTCCTCGTCGATCACGTGCGCCGTGACATCCGACACCTGCTTGTGCTGCGTGACGCTGCGCCCGAGGAACACTTCGCCCGATTCCTCGCTGTAGGTCTGCGGACCCAGGCGGTCCGACAAGCCCCAGCGGGTCACCATGTTGCGCGCCAGTTCCGTGGCGCGCTCGATGTCGTTCGACGCCCCGGTGGTGACCGCATCGGCGCCGAACACCAACTCCTCGGCGACCCGGCCGCCGAACAGCGTGGCGATGCGGCTTTCGAGCTGGCGCTTGCTCGTGCTGTAGCGATCGCTCTCCGGCAGGAACATCGTGACGCCGAGCGCCCGGCCGCGCGGAATGATGGTCACTTTATACACCGGATCGTGTTCCGGCACGCTCAGGCCCACGATGGCATGTCCCGATTCGTGATACGCGGTGTTGCGCTTCTCTTCTTCGGTCATGACCATGGAGCGACGCTCGGCGCCCATCATGATCTTGTCCTTGGCGCGCTCGAACTCCTCCATGGTGACCGAACGCTTGTTGCCCCGTGCCGCGAACAAGGCGGCCTCGTTCACGAGGTTCGCCAGATCCGCGCCGGAGAATCCCGGCGTACCGCGCGCGATGACCGACGGCTTGACGTTGTCGCCGAGCGGCACCTTCCGCATATGCACTTTGAGGATTTGTTCGCGGCCGCGCACGTCGGGCAGCGGCACCACCACTTGTCGATCGAAGCGGCCCGGCCGCAGCAGCGCGGGATCGAGCACGTCCGGCCGGTTGGTGGCGGCGATGACGATGATGCCCTCGTTGCCCTCGAATCCGTCCATCTCGACCAGCAATTGGTTCAGGGTCTGCTCGCGCTCATCGTGTCCGCCGCCGAGGCCCGCGCCGCGATGCCGGCCGACGGCGTCGATCTCGTCGATGAAAATGATGCAGGGCGCATGCTTCTTCGCCTGCTCGAACATATCGCGCACCCTGGAGGCGCCCACGCCAACGAACATTTCCACGAAATCCGAACCGGAAATCGTGAAAAACGGCACTTTGGCTTCGCCCGCGATGGCCCGCGCCAGCAGGGTCTTGCCGGTTCCCGGGGAACCGACCATGAGCACGCCCTTTGGTATCTTGCCCCCAAGTTTCTGGAACTTGCCGGGATCTTTCAAGAAATCGACGATTTCGACGACCTCTTGCTTGGCTTCCTCGACCCCCGCGACATCCGCGAAGGTAATGTTGACCTGATCCTCGCCCAAGAGCCGGGCACGGCTCTTGCCGAAGGACATGGCGCCCCGGCCGCCGGAGGCACCCTGCATCTGGCGCATGAAGTAGGCCCAGAAGCCAATGAGAATCAATATCGGGAAGGCGGATATGAGCAATTGCAGCAGCACCGATTGCTGCTTCGGCGGCTCGCCGCGGAATTTCACGCCCTGCGACTGCATGAGGCCGATCAAGGCGGCATTGCTGGTCTCAGGGTTATACGTGACGAACGACTCTCCGGAGGAGCGCCGCTTGCCCTCGATGATTTCGCCCTTGAGCGTGACCGAGTCGACGTTATTGCTCTTTACTTCGGAAAGGAACTGCGAGTAATCGATGGTGGCCGGCTGGCCCGTACGCATGCCGAACTGGCTGAAAATCGCGAGAAGAATGACCGCCAATGCGACCCAAAGTAGAATTTGTTTCGTCAGATCGTTCAAGTTTCACCTGCTCGCAAACACCGTACGACAAGAACCCCCAAGTGGGCGTTCCCCAAACGACCCGCCGGAGGGCCCTCCCCGCGCGGGGACCCCTTACCGGTCTCCCGAACTTACACCATCCGAAACTGCCGCGCCAACAGATAGATCTCAGAGCTGCGCGTTCGTGACGCCTTCGGCTTTTTCGTCACCACCCGCCCATAGCGGCCGCGGGCATCCTTGACGATCTGCTCGAATCCGCTGCCTTGAAATAATTTCAACAGCAAATCGCCCCCCGGGGCCAAGACACGATCCGCGAACTCGAGCGCCAGCTCGGCCAAATACATGGAGCGGGGCTGATCGACAGCGTCTACGCCTGACATGTTGGGGGCCATATCCGACAAAACAAGGTGCACTTTATCGGCGCCGACGCGTTGCAGAACCTGCTCCAGCACCGCCTCCTCGCGAAAATCGCCCTGCACGAAATCCACGCCCGCTATGGCATCCATTGCCAGGATGTCCGTCGCCACCACCCGGCCCGTGCCGCCGATGATTCGCGCCGCGTACTGACTCCACCCCCCCGGCGCCGCCCCCAGGTCCACACAGCGCATCCCCGGCCGCAGCAGCCGCTCGGTCTGCTGAATCTGAGAGAGCTTGAACACCGCTCGCGAGCGCCATCCCTCGCGCTGCGCACGCTTGACGAACTCATCGTCGGCATGCTCGGCGAGCCAACGGGCACTGCTCTTCGAACGCTTTGGCATCGGTATCACGTCCGCGGGGAGGGACTATAATCCCTTCGATGGCACTCACTGAAAAGCAAAGAAAACACTTGCGCCGCCTCGCCCATCCCATGAACCCGGTGGTCATGCTCGGCAATGCCGGGCTGACCGAGGCGGTGGTCGCGGAACTGCAGCGCGCGTTGACCGACCATGAATTGGTAAAAGTGAGCGCACGCCTCGCCGATCGCGATGACCGCAACGCGGTATTGGCGGCACTCGGCAGCCGCACCGGGTCCGAGCTCGTGCAGCAAATCGGCAACGTGGGGGTGTTCTACCGCCGCAGCAAGGAGTTGCCGAAGATACTCATGCCTGATTGACGCGCTCATCGCCACGCGCTCGCTCATCGCCATTCGCTCGCTCATCGCCACGGGCTCGCTCAAGCGCTGCGCCAGCAAAACTCCGCCTTCAAGATCGGCACCGCCAGGGCCGCGCACGCACCCAGGTAGATCAACGCCGACACGCCGTGCCAGGCGCCGAAGCTCAAACCGGCGGCGGCACCGCGCGCATGCGCCAAGGTCATGACCGGCTCTAAAGCCCACTCATTGAGCGCCAACAGCCCGGCAGCAGCGTATCCCCATTTGAATTTGCCGCGCTCGGGTGAGAACAGCGCCGCCACCGCCACGGCCAATCCCACGTAGGTCTCGATGCCGAACAGCCGCGCCGCCAGCATGCCGGCCAGGTGCCTGTCGCTCTGCGCATAGAACAGAGTCGGCGCCACCCAGGCGGCCAGCGACCAGAGACTGCCCGCCCACAGCGCGATCAGCACACGGTAAACGCTATTCGGCACGCACCGTCTCCGCCGTCGGGATGCCCCGCGGGCAATCGCAGGCGCGGGGCGAGGAGCGCCTCAAACGTAGCGCACGGACACGATCTCGTAGCTGCGCGTGCCGCCCGGCGTGGTCACATCCACCACATCCCCTTCGGACTTGCCGATCAGGGCGCGGGCAATCGGCGAGGAAACCGACAGCAGCCCCTGCTTGATGTCCGCCTCGTCGTCGCCGACGAGCTGGTACACGACCTTGTTGCCGCCCTCCTGGTCTTCCAGCGCGATCGTCGAGCCGAACACCACGCGGCCGCTGGCATTCAGCTTGGTGACGTCGATGACCTCCGAGTTCGACAAGCGATTCTCGATGTCGTTGATGCGCCCCTCGATGAAGCTCTGCTGTTCGCGCGCGGCGTGATATTCGGCGTTTTCGCTCAAATCGCCGTGCGCGCGCGCCTCCGCGATCGCCTTGATCACGTTCGGACGGGCTTCGCTCTTGAGCTGTTTCAGCTCGAGCCGCAGCCGCTCTGCGCCGCGCAGCGTCATGGGGGTTCGCTTCACCACGGCGGCTCTCTGCGAAAAGTCATGGGGGTTCGCTTCACGCCAACATTTCCTTGTGCAAATCCTGCAGCCGGTTCACTTCAATGTCGCCCAGATGATCGAGCGCGTCGCAGGTGGCGCGCGCTCCGGCCACCGTAGTGTAATAGGTTACCTTCCTGGCGACCGCCTCGCGCCGAATCGAGCGCGACTCGCGCACCGCCTGCTTGCCCTCGGTGGTATTGACGATCAAGGCCACCTCGTCGTTTTTTATCATATCGACGACGTGCGGGCGACCCTCCCGCACCTTGTTGACCCGCCGGCATGTCACCCCGGCCTCCTCCAGCACCAGCGCCGTGCCGCCGGTGGCAGCGATCTCGAAGCCCCGCTCGATCAGCATCTGTGCGAGCACGACGGCCCCCGGCTTGTCGCGGTCGCGCACGCTGATGAAGCACAGGCCGTGCGTCGGCAGGGTCACCCCCGAGGCCGCCTGCGCCTTGGCGTAGGCCTCGCCAAAGGTGTGCCCCGTGCCCATCACTTCGCCGGTGGATTTCATCTCCGGCCCCAGGATGGGATCGGCCTCGGGAAATTTGCCGAAAGGAAACACGGCCTCCTTGACGGAGAAATACGGCGGGATGCGCTCTGCGGTGCGCCCCTGCGCGGCCAGCGTCTTTCCCGTCATCACGCGCGCCGCGACCTTGGCCAGCGGAATGCCGGTCGCCTTGGAGACGAAGGGCACGGTTCGCGAGGCCCGCGGATTGACCTCCAGGATGTAGATCACGCCGCTTTGAATGGCGAACTGGATGTTCATCAAGCCGATGACATTGAGCGCCTTGGCGAGCTTGCGCGTCTGCACGCGCAGCTCGTCCTGGATTTCCTGCGACAGGCCGTTGGGCGGCAGCGAGCAGCCGGAGTCGCCCGAGTGCACGCCGGCCTGCTCGATGTGCTCCATGATGCCGCCGATCAGCACGTCCTCGCCATCGCTCACCGCGTCCACATCCACCTCGATGGCGAGATCGAGAAACCGATCGAGCAGCACCGGGCTTTCATTCGACACCTTCATGGCGTCGATCATGTACTGGCGAAGGTCATCCTCGTTGAACACCACCTCCATCGCGCGGCCGCCGAGCACATAGCTCGGCCGCACCACCAGCGGGAAGCCCACTTCCCGCGCCAGCAGCACGGCCGACTCTTCGGTCCGCGCCGAGGCATTGGCGGGCTGCTTGAGTTTCAAGGCGGTCACGAGCTTCTGGAAGCGCTCGCGATCCTCGGCGACGTCGATGCTGTCGGGGGTGGTGCCGATGATGGGCGCGCCCGCCGCGGCGAGCGCCCGCGACAGCTTCAGAGGCGTCTGTCCGCCGAACTGCACGATCACGCCTTCGGGCTTCTCCTTCTCGATGATCTCCATGACGTCTTCGAAGGTCAGGGGTTCGAAATACAGCCGGTCCGAGGTGTCGTAATCGGTCGATACCGTCTCCGGATTGCAGTTCACCATGAGCGTCTCGAAGCCGTCCTCGCGCAGCGCCATGGCGGCATGCACGCAGCAATAGTCGAATTCGATTCCCTGCCCGATGCGATTCGGTCCGCCGCCCAGGATCATGATCTTGCGGCGGCCGCTCGGATTCGCCTCGCACTCCTCTTCGTAGGTCGAATACAGGTAGGCGGTGGAGGTGGAGAATTCCGCGGCGCAGGTGTCGACGCGCTTGTACACCGGGTGCAGGCCGAGCTTGCGGCGCCGGCTGCGGACCGCCGCCTCTTCGCGCGCCACCAGCTTGGCGATGCGCGCGTCGGAAAAGCCCTTGCGCTTGAGCGCCCGCAGGCGCGCCAGATCGAGGCCCTCGAAGCCATCCTTGACCACCAAGGCCTCCTCGCGCAGCAGGTCCTCGATCTGGGCCAGGAACCAGAGATCGATCTTGGTGGCCTCGAATACCAGCTGGAGGGTCCAGCCGGCGCGAAAGGCGTCGGCCACGAACAGGAGCCGGTTCGGTCCCGGCCAACGCAGCTCGTAGGAGAGCTTCTCCGACGCCTCGTCGGTCAGGGGCAGCGTCAACTGCTCGTTGAAGCCGTCGAAACCGGTCTCCAAGCTGCGCAGCGCCTTCTGGATGGATTCTTGAAAGGTCCGCCCGATCGCCATGGCCTCGCCCACCGACTTCATTTGGGTGGTCAGGCGCGTATTGGAGCCCGGGAACTTCTCGAAGGTGAAGCGCGGGATCTTGGTCACGACGTAATCGATGCTGGGTTCGAAGGAGGCCGGGGTCGCGCCGCCGGTGATCTCGTTGCTGAGTTCATCGAGCGTGTAGCCCACCGCGAGCTTGGCGGCGATCTTGGCGATCGGAAACCCCGTCGCCTTCGATGCCAGCGCCGAGGAGCGCGATACGCGCGGGTTCATTTCGATGACCAACACCCGGCCGTCGTCGGGATTGATCGCGAATTGCACGTTCGAGCCGCCGGTGTCCACGCCGATCTTGCGCAGCACCGCGATCGAGGCATCGCGCAGCCGCTGGTACTCGCGGTCGGTCAGCGTCTGGGCCGGCGCCACCGTGATGGAATCCCCGGTGTGCACCCCCATGGGATCGAGGTTCTCGATGGAACAAACGATGATGCAGTTGTCGATTCGGTCCCTGACGACCTCCATCTCGTATTCCTTCCAGCCGAGCACCGACTCCTCGAGCAGCACCTCGTTGGTGGGCGAGGCGTCGAGTCCGCGCGCCACGATGGCTTCGAATTCCTCCCGGTTGTAGGCGATGCCGCCGCCGCTTCCGCCCAGGGTGAAGGACGGCCGGATCACCGTGGGGAAGCCGATTTCCGACTGCACGGCCAGCGCTTCCTCCATGCTGTGCGCGATCCGGGCGCGTGCGGTTTCGAGTCCAATGTCGGCCATGGCGCGGCGAAACAGTTCCCGGTCCTCGGCCATGTCGATGGCGCGCTGCGAGGCGCCGATCATCTCCACCCCGAACTTCTCGAGGACTCCCTCGCGTACCAGATCCAGGGCGGTATTGAGCGCGGTCTGGCCGCCCATGGTGGGCAGCAGGGCGCTCGGGCGTTCCTTCTCGATGACGCGCGCGATGGTGCGCCAGTTGATGGGCTCGATGTAGACCGCGTCCGCGGTTTCCGGATCGGTCATGATCGTGGCGGGATTGGAGTTCACCAGCACCACCCGATAACCTTCTTTTTTCAATGCTTTACACGCTTGAGCTCCAGAATAATCGAACTCACAGGCCTGACCGATGATGATGGGTCCGGCGCCGATGATGAGGATGCTCTCGAGATCAGTTCGCTTGGGCACTTAACTCTCGGCCGACTTCTGCTTGATGGGATTGCGGCCCCGCGAATTGGCTTGCGTGCGCTTCACCATCAGATACATGAAGTGTTCGAACAGCAGCCGCAGATCATGCGGGCCGGGGCTGGCCTCGGGATGTCCCTGGAAGCTGAAGGCCGGACGGTCGGTGCGCGCCACACCCTGCAGGCTGCCGTCGAACAGCGAGCGGTGAGTCGCGCGCAGCATCACGGGCAGGGTGCTCTCATCGACCGCGAAACCATGGTTCTGGCTCGAGATCAGGACCCGGCCGGAATCGATTTCCGATACCGGATGATTGGCCCCGTGATGGCCGAATTTCATCTTCAGCGTCTTGGCGCCGCTCGCGAGGCCGAGCAACTGATGCCCCAGACAGATGCCGAATATCGGCACGTCGGTCTCGAGAAAGCGCGCGATGGCCTCGATGGCATAGTCGCAGGGCTCCGGATCGCCGGGCCCGTTACTTAAGAAAATACCATCAGGATTCATTGCAAGGGCTTGATCTGCAGGTGTTTGGGCGGGCACGACCGTCATGCGGCAGCCATGCTCGGCGAGGATGCGCAAAATGTTGCGCTTGATGCCGAAGTCATAGGCAACCACGTGCAGGCGGCTCTGCGGCCGTGGCGGCTTGCTGCTGGACTTCCAGATCAGGCCGTCATTCCACTGGTAAATCTTCTTCGTCGAGACGGCCTTGGCGAGATCCATGCCCTTCAGGCCGGGAAATTTCCTCGCCGCGCGCACCGCCGCGGTCTCATCGATCGTCTCGCCGGTCATGATGCAGCCCGACTGTGCGCCCTTCTCGCGCAGCAGGCGGGTCAATTTGCGCGTATCGATGTCGGCGATCGCCACCACCCTGCAGCGGAGCAGGAAGCTCTGCAGCGATTCGGTGGCGCGCCAGTTCGAGTACAGCAGGGGTAAATCGCGCACGACCAAGCCGGCGGCGTAGACCGCGCCGGACTCCAGATCCTCCGGAGTGGTGCCGGTATTGCCGATGTGGGGATACGTCAGAGTGACGATTTGTCGACAGTACGAGGGATCGGTGAGGATCTCCTGATAGCCGGTCATCGCCGTGTTGAAAACTACTTCACCAGTCGTGTTGCCTTTTGCGCCCACTGAGACGCCACGGAACACGGTGCCATCTTCGAGAGCTAGCACTGCAGGTGTCGACACTCCGGTTCCTCGCTTTGCGC
>Ga0181534_10001145_pt1 | contig 17644 bp, 11 predicted proteins | sample PEATcosm2014_Bin_37_FD_119758 | JGI IMG/M metagenome (GOLD analysis project Ga0181534, IMG submission 119758) | Peatland microbial communities from MTU Mesocosm Facility, Houghton, MI, USA - PEATcosm2014_Bin17_10_metaG | ecosystem: Environmental > Terrestrial > Soil > Wetlands > Peat | place... | reverse complement strand
TGGAGAAATTGCCGTCCGACGTATTGACGCCATCCGCGCCACCCGGCGGCAGATTTTCCTGATAGCTCTTCCAGCTCATGCCGGCAGCCACCAGCTGGTCGCCGATATTGCCGGCCGTGGTCGGCGCCGCGGCGTAGCCGATGGTGCAGTCAACGTTGCAAATGCCCGGCGGGCCGCTGGTCTCGTTGGTGTAGTCGATTGGCGGGGTCGCGGCATCCATCCCGCTGCCGGCGATGCCGCAGATCGGGTTCGGATTGGCCTCGTCATTATCGACCCCGCTGACGATGTTCGCCTGGCAGTTCGCATTGTGCCAGTCAGGAGAGTTATCGTCCTGGACGCCGAAGTTGGAGCCGCCGGTGACTTCCAGATAGTTGGTCAGGCTCGGATGGCCTACCGCGAAATAGTTGTCCGCCAGGTTGGCGGACAGCGCTTCCTGATTCATGAAAGGTGCGTAGGGGTTGTTGATGACCTGCGCGAATCCGTGGTTTTCCATCATGATCAGGAAAACGTGGTCCAGATGCGGCACGCCCGCGATCGCCGGCCGCGCGGCAGTGAGCGCGGTGCCCGCAAGCAGCGCGCACACGGTGTGTTTCAGTTTCATGACTGCATTCATCCCCTATACAGATTACGTGGACGGACGCAGCGAAATGTGCGTCCAGACGCTTTCTAGACAGGGTGTGTGACACTACGCGGTCAATTGCGTTGCACATCGATGACCGTTGCGCGACATTTGCGGCGTCCGCTTGATCCACCAGTCAGGTGACGAAAATTCCCGTCAGGCACTCTTCATTTTTGGTGGAACATCGAGCTTTATGGACAGCTCCTTGAGCCGCGCCGCGGTGACCGGCGCCGGTGCGCCCATCAGCAAATCCTCGCCCTGCTGGTTCAGCGGGAACAGGATAACCTCGCGCAGGTTCCGCTCATCGGCCAGCAGCATGACCATGCGGTCCACGCCGGGCGCGGAACCGCCGTGTGGCGGCGCGCCGTAGCGGAACGCGTTCAGCATGCCGCCGAAACGGGCCTCCACCTCGCTCTCCGGATAGCCAGCGATCGCGAAGGCGCGGATCATGATATCCGGCCGGTGGTTGCGAATTGCGCCGGAAGAAAGCTCGATGCCGTTGCACACGATATCGTACTGATACGCCTTGATCGTCAGCGGATCCTGCGTCTCCAGCGCCGCCATGCCGCCCTGCGGCATGCTGAACGGATTATGGCTGAAGTCGATCTGCCCAGTCTCGTCATTCAGCTCGTACATCGGGAAATCGGTGATCCAGCAGAAGCGGAACGCCCCTTCCTCGCTCAAGCCCAACTCGGTGGCGAGGCGCGTGCGCACCGCGCCGGCGAATTTCGGCGCCGCATCTTTCGCGCCGGCAACAAAGAACACCGCATCGCCGGGGCCAACCCCGCAGGCAGCGCGAATCGCCTCCGCGCGCTCCGGCTCCAAATTCTTGGCAATCGGCCCCTTCGCGCCGTCGACCTCGTAAATGATATAGCCGAGCCCACCGGCGCCCTCGGCCCGTGCCCATTCATTCAGCTTGTCGAAAAAGCCGCGCGGCCGCGGCCCGGCACCGGGGGCCGGAATGGCGCGCACCACGCCGCCGGATGCCGCGATCCTGGCAAAAAGGCCAAAACCGCTGCCGGCGAAATGCGCGGTTACGTCGCTGATGCGCAACGGATTGCGCAAATCCGGCTTGTCCGACCCATACTGCAACATGGCCATATCATAGGGAATGCGCACGAACGGCGGCGCGTCCACCGCGCGCCCGTCGGCAAACTCCGCGAACACGCCGGAAATCACCGGCTCGATGGCGGCGAAAACATCCTCCTGCGTCACATAGCTCATCTCGAAATCGAGCTGATAAAACTCCCCCGGCGAGCGGTCAGCGCGGCTCGCCTCGTCGCGGAAGCACGGCGCGATCTGGAAATAGCGGTCGAAGCCCGCCACCATCAGCAATTGCTTGAATTGCTGCGGCGCCTGCGGCAGCGCATAGAATTTGCCCGGATGCATCCGCGCCGGCACCAGGAAGTCGCGCGCTCCCTCCGGGCTGCTCGCCGTCAGGATCGGCGTCTGGAACTCGGTAAATCCCTGTTCGAGCATGCGCCGCCGCAGCGAGGCAATGATGTGCGCCCGCAACATCATGTTCCGGTGCACGCGCTCGCGGCGCAAATCGAGGTAGCGATAGCGCAGCCGCAACTCGTCGGGGAAATGCTCGCCGCCGGCCACCTGCATCGGCAGCACCGCGGCCTCGCTCTGCACCACAATGTCCGTCGCGCGCACTTCGATCTCGCCGGTCGGCAGCCGCGGATTGATGGTCGATCCCTCGCGCCGCACCACCGCGCCGGTGACCGTAATCACGCTCTCCGGCCGCACCGCGTCGGCGACATCGAAACCCGCGCCCCCAGCCGGAAACACCAGCTGCGTCAGCCCGTAATGGTCGCGCACGTCGATGAACAGCAGCCCGCCGTGGTCGCGCTTGCTGTGCACCCAGCCGGAGAGCCGCACGGTCGTGCCGGCATCGGAGGCGCGAAGCGCGCCGCAAGTGTGGGTGCGGTAGGCGTGCATGAGGGCTCTCGACCAAAACGGGCGGCGAGAGATGCCAGCACCCAGGAAAGAAGGCTAGGGGCGGGCTCTGGGTACCAACCCGGCCAAGCGCCAAGCCAGAAGGCCGGCAAGCAGCCCGGCCAGCACAAAGAGCGCCGCGGGCGTGCCGTGGCCGCCGCCCACGACGGCATGTTGGGGACCAAAGGGCAACATGGAAGGTGCCTCCCTGCAACCGCGCGGCACCGTACCACCGCCTGTCGCGGCGCGGAATAGGCCGCCCGCCGGCTCCTTCCACCCCCGCACCGTCCGGTGTAAGAGCGCGCCGATGCCCAGCAAGATTCGTGCTGCCTTTCCGGCCACCGACTTTGTAACCGATAGCGCGACCCTGGCCGCCCTCTGCCAGCGCCTGGCGGCCGACCCGTACGTCACGGTCGATACCGAGTTCATGCGCGAAAAAACCTACTGGCCGGAGCTCTGCGTCGTGCAGCTGGCCGGCACGCAGGACGTGGCGGTCGTCGATGCCCTCGCCCCCGGCCTGGATCTGTCCCCGCTCGGCGTGCTGTTCGCCAACCCCGCCGTGACCAAGGTTTTCCATGCCGCGCGCCAGGACGTGGAAATCTTCCTGCAGCTGTTCGGGACGGTGCCGGTACCCCTGTTCGACACCCAGGTCGCCGCCATGGTGGCCGGCTTCGGCGACCAGGTCGGCTATGACAGCCTGGTCGGCGCCCTGACCGGCGGCCATATCGACAAGGCGCATCGCTTCTCGGACTGGTCCGCCCGGCCGCTCTCGCCCGCGCAAATCACCTACGCCGCGGCCGACGTCACGCATCTGCGCACGGTCTATGAACGCCTCAGCGCGCGGCTCGAAAAGGACGGCCGCCTCGCCTGGGTCGCGGAGGAAATGGCCGCGCTGGCCGAGCCCTCCACCTACCGCCCGGACCCGGACACGATGTGGGAGCGCCTGCGGCCACGCACCGCCAATCGCCGCATGCTCGGCGCCCTGCGCGCCATCGCCGCCTGGCGCGAGCGCGAGGCGCAGCGCATCAATATCCCGCGCCAGCGCCTGGTGCGCGACGAAAGCCTGCTGGAGCTCGCCGCGACGATGCCCGACTCCGCCGAGGCGCTCGCCCGCATCCGCGGCATCAGCCGTGGTTTTGCCGAAGGCCCCACCGGCCAGGGCCTGCTCGCGGCCCTGGCCCAGGCCGCCGCCCTGCCGGAGGACGCGCTGCCCGACGGCCGCGCCCATCGCGACGGCCCAAAACCCTCGCCGGCGCTCGTGGCGCTGCTGAAAGTGCTGCTCGCGACAAAGGCCGAGCAGCACGATGTGGCGCCGCGCCTGCTGGCCTCGAGCGACGAGCTGGACCGGCTGGCCACCGAAGAAAACCCCGACATTCCCGCCTTGTCGGGCTGGCGGATGCAGGTCTTCGGCGAGGACGCGCAGGCCCTGAAGGCAGGCCGCATCGCACTCGGTGTCGACGGCAAGCGCATCAAGCTGATCCGGCTGTAGTTCCGCGTGCGATTGCGCTGAACGAGAAGGATTTTGCGCGCAGCGGGACGACGCGCCCAGGGGCAGCCAGCCAATGTCCGGCCTGCGCGGTGCCTGGTGGTATTTAAAACGCCTTTCGCACAGAGGGTGACACCGGCCGCGTCTAATGAGGGGGTGAGCGGAGCGCGGCTGCTCACCCCTTCAACCCTTTAAGTGCCGCGATTTTAGAAAGGGGCAATGCCCAGGACCCCGGTGGCCCCCCACCGGGGTTTTTTTCGCGAGGAAGGCCAGGGCTCTGCCCTGGACCCGCTGGGGCCGGAGGCCCCAGACCCCCATTCATTAAGAAACGGTTGGGGGAACCGGCGAAGCCAAATAATCCACTCATTCAATGGCTTCGCGTATCAGTCAGGAAAAGCCGCGCAGCGCGAACGGGGGTCTGGGGCCTCCGGCCCCAGCGGGGTCCAGGGGCAGAGCCCCTGGCCTTCTCCCTTGCTTCCCGACGCTCAGGCGAATTCCAGCACCACCGGCACCGCGCCATAGAACATCGCTTCCGCGCGCCGCGCCGCCGGCGACGCCGTGGCCCCGGTCCACGATCCGCACGTCACGATCTGCCCGGCGCGCAGCCCGCCGGCCCACACGGCACCGACATTCGCAAGCCAGGCGACCAGGCGGATCATGTCGCCGGCCGGGTTGCCGCGCCTTCGCAGCGTGACGCCGTCGATCGACTGAGTCACTTCCACCGCCGCGAAATCGATCGCCTGCCACCCGGCGATCGGCGCGCCCAGCACATAGGCACCATGCCGGATCAGGTCGGCGAGATGGCTCAACGGATCGACCGAAGCGGGATCGGCAAAGCGGCTCTGCAGCACCTCGATCCCCGGATGGCAGCTCTGGATCGCCGCCACGATGTCCGCGGCGCCATAGGGAACCGGCCGCGGCGGCAGGTCGCGGGCGAGCACAAACGCGATCTCGCTTTCGATATCGCGCGTGGTGAACGCGGCACCCGGCAGCGTCGCCGGGGAGCCATGCAGCCCGCCAGCCGGCAGCGGCGCGCAATTCGGCGGCGCATCAGGTCCCGCCGCGCCCACCTTCCAGCCGCCGATCGGCCCGAGTGCCGCCGTCGTCAGGCGCTGGATTTCATACGCATCCGCCTCGGTCGCCGGGCGCAGCGCCGGCGGTAACGCCAACCCGGGCCCGTCCCCGCGCGCCGCAAGCAAATATGCCGCCGCCGCACCGTGATCCATGCCTGCCCCCGCGCCATTGCGTTCGCCCGGCATCTGCCGGACAAGCACGCCCCATGCGGATTTTCACGGATTGGCGCAACCTGCCGGCGGATGCGCGCGGCGCGACCGTGGCGCTCGGCAATTTCGACGGCGTGCATCGCGGCCACGCCCACCTGCTCCGCTCCGCCCATGTCGCGCGTCCGGGCGCGAGGCTCGCGGTGCTGACCTTCGAGCCGCACCCACGCGAGTTCTTCCGCCCCGAGGATCCCCCGTTCCGCCTGACCCTGGCCGACGAACGCGCGGCTGCGCTACAGGCGCTCGGGGTTTCGGTGCTGTTTCAGTTGCCGTTCGATGCCGCATTCAGCGCGTTGCCGGCCGAGACCTTCGTGGAGCAGGTGCTGCACCGCGGTATCGGCGCCGAGCATCTGGCGTGCGGCCCGGATTTCGCGTTCGGCCACCGCCGCGGCGGCGACGTCGATTTCCTCGCGCAGCGCGCCGAAGCGCTCGGCATGGGCCTCACCGTCGTGCCGTTGTTCGCCGACGCGCGTGGGCCGCTCTCCTCCAGCCGCATCCGCCGCCTGCTGCAGGACGGCTATCCGGAGCGCGCCACCGCCGAGCTCGGCCGCGCCTGGGCGGTCCGCGGCGCGGTCGCGCACGGCGACGCGCGCGGCCGCACCATCGGCTTCCCCACCGCCAACGTTTCGCTGGGCCGCCACCTTGAGCCAGCGCGTGGCGTCTATGCGGTGACCGTGCGGCTTGGCGATGGCTCCGTTCGCTCCGGCGTTGCCAACGTCGGCCGGCGCCCCACCGTGAATGCGGGCCCCGAAGTGCGCCTGGAAGCGCATCTGTTCGATTTCGACGCCGATCTCTACGGCCAGGATATTTTGGTCGCCTTGCAAGTGTTCCTGCGCGGCGAGCAGAAATTCGCCGGCCTCGACGCGCTGCGCGCGCAGATCGCGCTCGATGCGGCCGCGGCACGCAAGCTGCTTGACGTCGGCGCGCCGAACCCCCAATGATAAGCGCATGGATTTCGGCCTGCACGCGCGAATTATACGCTCGCCCCTGCGCTGACGCAGGGCGCTTCGCCGCCGCTCGCCCTTCACGCGCCCCCGCCGCGCGCCGCAAAATCCGAGATTTTCCATGACCGAGACCGACTACCGCGACACCGTGTTCCTGCCGCGCACCGATTTCCCGATGCGCGGCGATTTGCCGAACAAGGAGCCCGCGATCCTAGCGCGCTGGGAACGCATGGGATTGTGGGACCGGCTGCGCGCGGCGGGGCAGGGGCGGCGCAAATTCATTCTGCATGACGGCCCGCCCTACGCGAACGGCAACATCCATATCGGCCACGCGCTGAACAAGATCCTGAAGGACGTGATCAACCGCTCGCGCCAGATGGCCAGCTACGATGCGCACTACATCCCCGGCTGGGATTGCCACGGCCTGCCGATCGAGTGGCAGATCGAGGAACAATACCGCAAATCCGGGCGTAACAAGGATGAAGTGGCGCTGATCGATTTCCGCGCCGAATGCCGTGCCCATGCCGCGCATTTCATGGACGTGCAGGCGGGCGAGTTCCGCCGCCTCGGGGTCTATGGCGATTGGCAAAACCGTTACGCGACGATGGATTTCGCCGCGGAGGCCTCGATCGCCGGCGAGATCGGCAAGTTCGTGCTGAACGGCGCGCTGTATCGTGGCCTGCGCCCGGTGATGTGGAGCGTGGTCGAGAAAACCGCGCTCGCCGAGGCCGAGGTCGAGTACGCCGACCACACTTCGACCACCATCTGGGTGCGGTTCCCCGTGCTGACACCGGGGATTTTCCAGGGCGCCAGCGTGGTGATCTGGACCACGACGCCGTGGACCATGCCCGGCAACCGCGCCTTGGCCTTTGGGCCTGAAATCGAATACGCGCTGGTGCAGGTCGATGCGGTCACGGAAGGCTCGCTGTCACGCCCCGGCGAGCGCGTGCTGGTGGCGGTCAAATTGCTGCCGGATTATCTGCGCGATGCGGGGGTGACCCTGCATCACGTGGTGCACGTGCATCCGGGCACGCAACTGGCCGGCCTGATCTGTGCGCATCCGCTGCGTGGTCAGGGGTACGATTTCGACGTGCCCTTGCTGGCCGGCGATTTCGTCACCACCGAGCAAGGCACCGGTTTTGTTCACATGGCGCCTGGCCACGGCGAGGACGATTTCAAGTTGTGCCGCGAGCATGGCATCGCGGTGCCGCAAACCGTTTCCGATGACGGCACCTACTATCAGCACGTGCCTTTGTTCGGCGGCATCCATGTGTTCAAGGCCGCCGATCCGGTGTGCAACGCCATCGCCGAGGCCGGCGGCCTGGTCGCGCGCGGCAAACTGGTGCACGCGTATCCACACTCGTGGCGCAGCAAGGCGCCGCTGATTTTCCGCGCCACGCCGCAATGGTTCATCGCCATGGACGGGGCCGACCGGATTCGCGACCATGCCTTGCAGGCACTGGCGGAAACAAGATTCGTGCCGGACCAGGCGCGGCGCCGCATCGGCAGCATGGTGGCCGGCCGGCCGGACTGGTGCATCAGCCGCCAGCGCGCCTGGGGCGTGCCGATCCCGGTGTTCGTCGATAAATCCACCGGCGAGGTGCTGCGCGACCCGGATGTGATCGCGCGCGTGACCGCGGTGTTTGCCGAGGAGGGCGCGGATGCCTGGTTCACCTCGCCGCCGTCACGGTTTCTCGGCAACGAGCGCGATCCGAACGCGTACGAGCAGGTGCGCGACATCGTCGATGTCTGGTTCGAGAGCGGATGTACCCATGTTTTTACGCTGGAGGCGCGCGGCCTGCCCTGGCCGGCCGATCTGTATCTCGAAGGCTCCGACCAGCATCGCGGCTGGTTCCAGTCGTCGTTGCTGGAGGCGATCGGCACAAGAGGCCGCGCGCCGTTCCGCGCCATTTTGAGCCACGGTTTCACGCTCGATGAAAAGGGTTTGAAGCAAAGCAAGTCGCTCGGCAACGTCACCGTGCCGCAAAAGATCATGGAGGAATACGGCGCCGACATTTTGCGTCTGTGGGTGATGAACACCGACATCACCGAGGACCAGCGCATCGGCAAGGAGATCCTCAAACAGCAGGCCGAACTGTATCGCCGCATCCGCAACACGTTGCGCTGGCTGCTCGGCGGCCTCGCCGGTTTTTCCGACGCCGAACGCGTTCCCTATGAACAGATGCCGGAACTCGAACGGCTGATGCTGCACCGCGTGACGGAACTCGACCGCCACGTGCGCGATGCCGTGGCGAGCTATGACTGGACCGGCGTGGTGCCGGACCTGCATAATTTCTGTGCCGGCGACCTCTCGGCATTCTATTTCGATATCCGCAAGGACGCGCTGTATTGCGACCGGCCGGACAGCACCCGCCGCCGCGCCTGCCGCACGGTGCTCGATGTGCTGCATCGCTGCCTGTGCTGCTGGCTCGCCCCCACCCTCTGCTTCACCTCCGAGGAAGCCTGGACCGCGCGTTTTGGCGAAACCGCCAGCGTGCATCTGGAGCTTTTCCCGGAAATTCCGGCGGCCTGGCACGATCCGGGCCTTGCCGCGCGCTGGGCGCGCGTGCGCGACATTCGCCGCGATGTCACGGCCGCGATCGAGGTCGCGCGCGCGGCAGGACAACTCGGCGCCTCGCTGCAAGCGGCCGTAACACTCGATCTGACCGACGACGCCGCCGGTCTGCTCGATGCCGCGCATTGGGCCTAAATCGCGATCGTGTCCGATCTTCGGCTTGGCACCGCGCCGAACATCGCCGCCGCCGTTATGCCCGCGCCGGGCAACAAATGCGTGCGCTGCTGGCGCGTGCTGCCCGAAGTGGGGACATCCGCCGCGCACCCGACCCTTTGCCTGCGCTGCGAGGACGCGGTCGAAAGCGGCCTCGTCCGCGCCACGGTGCCGGCCTGACCGTGCGCGCGCGCACAACCCTGGGCCTGTCGCTCGCCCTGCTCGTGCTGCTGGCCGATGTCGGCAGCAAATACTGGGTGCTGCACGTCCTCGATCTGCCGAGCCGTGGCGATATCCCGGCCATTCCAAAGTTGCTCGACCTCACCATGGTGTGGAACCACGGCGTCACCTTCGGCCTGCTGCAATCCGGCAGCTTCATCGGCCAGATCGTGCTGGCCGGGGTGGCGCTCGCGGTCGTGGCCGGCCTGTTCGTGTGGCTGCGGCGCGCCGAAAACCGGCTGGTCGCCGGCAGCATCGGCGCCATCGCCGGCGGCGCGCTCGGCAACGTCGCCGACCGCATCCGCTACGGCATGGTGGTCGATTTCATCCACCTGCATTGGGGCGCGTTCGACCCGTTCCCGTTCGTGTTCAATATCGGCGACAGCGCCATCGTACTCGGCGTCGCGACCCTGCTGCTGGAGAGCATTTTACCCGCGCGCGCCGGCTTGCAGGGCAAGCCCCCGCAAGCGTAGGAAAGCGCCATGCGCCTGCTCCCCCTTCTTTCATTGCCGGCCGCGACGCTGCTGCTGGCCGCGTGCAGCGGCGATGTCGAACGCACGTTTGGCCTGACCCGCGATGCGCCGGACGAATTCACCGTCACCACGCGCGCGCCGCTGTCGATGCCGCCCGACTACACGTTGAATCCGCCGCGCCCCGGCGCCAGCCGGCCGCAGGAACTCTCGGCGCAGCAGGCCGCCGAAGCGGCGCTTGCCCCGGGCGCGGTGCTCGGCGCCACCGCCGGCCCCGACAGCGCCGGCCAGCAGGCCCTGGTCAACCAGGCCGGCCCGGCGGCCCCGCCCGACATCCGCGACAAAATCAACCAGGAAGCCTCGCTCGACGCGCCGCGCCAGGGCCTCACCGATTCGCTGCTGTTCTGGCGCGCGACGCCGGAGCCCGGCACCCCGCTCGACCCGGCGAAAGAAAGCCAGCGCCTGCGCGAGAACGCCGCCCTCGGCCAGCCGCCGACCGTCGGCCAGACGCCGATCATTCAGGACAAGAAACCCAGCAGCGGCTTCCTCGGAATTTTCTAGAGACCATTCCAGAACGCGCCCTAGCGGCCATCTGACGCGCGTTTCTGCGCTTCCGGTGCTCGCGCACAGAAAGTGCGCTCCGCTCCGGTTCTCGAAATGCACGCCAGCTGGCAGGCCAGGCCACGCTCTGAAACGGTCTCTGCGGACCACTTCCCAAACGGATCACTTTCTGAAAACTGAAACCTGGCAACTGGTTTACTGAATCCCTGCTAGCCTAGCACCATGATGCAAGGCGCTATACGCCTGTTGCCGACCGACATCGTGAACCGCATCGCGGCCGGCGAGGTGATCGAGCGGCCGGCCGCGGTGGTGAAGGAACTGGCCGAGAACGCGGTCGATGCGGGTGCCACGCGGATCGCGGCGAGCATCGACGGCGGCGGCATCGCGCGCATTGAAATCATCGACGACGGGTGCGGCATGTCCGCCCAGGACCTGGCGCTCTGCGTGCAGCGCCATTGCACCAGCAAGCTGTCCGATTTTGACCTGGTGCGCATCGCCACCCTCGGTTTCCGCGGCGAGGCGCTGCCCAGCATCGGCGCCGCAGCCAGGCTGGCCATCACCAGCCGGCCGCATGGCGCCGCATCGGCGCACCGCATTGAGGTCGCCGGCGGCATCGTCGGCGAGGTGGCCCCCGCCGCCGGCGCCCCTGGCACCCGCGTTGTCGTCGAGGATCTGTTCTACGCCACCCCGGCGCGGCGCAAATTCCTCAAGACGCCGCGCACCGAGGCCGAGCAGGCCGAGGCGATGTTCCGCCGCCTGGCCCTGGCCACCCCCGGCGTCGCGTTCCGCCTTGCGATCGACGGCAGCGTCGCGTTCGGCCTCCCGGCGCAGGACCGCCAGGCGCGCGTCGCCGCCCTGCTCGGCGCCGACGCCGCCGACGCGCTGATCGCGCTCGAGCATGTCCGCGGCGACTACGCGCTCAGCGGTTTCATCTGCTCGCCGGCAATCACGCGGGCCAGCGCGATCGGCCAGTCGCTGGTGGTGAACGGGCGCCCGGTCACCGATCCCACCCTGCGCACCGCGCTGCGCGTTGCCTACCGCGAGGTGATCGCCAATGGGCGCTATCCGGTGGCGGCGTTGTGGCTCGAGCTGCCGCCGGAAGAACTCGATGTGAACGTGCATCCGGCGAAAACCGAATTGCGCTTCCGCCAGGCCGACGCGGTGCGCGCGCTGGTGATCGGCGGCGTGCAGCGCGCGCTGGCCGGTGGCGCCGGGCTCGCGGCGCCACGGCCCGCCCTGAGCGGTTTTCGCCCCTCGCTGCATCTTTCGAGCGGCGCGCCGCGCCATACCGGTTTCGCCGAGGCGCAATTGCCGTTCGCCGCCACGCTATCCGGCCGTGCGCTGGCGCCCGACGCCGTTCCGGCGGCGAGCCCCGCGCACCCGCTCGGTGCGCCGGTCGCGCAACTGCTCGACACCTACATCGTTTCGGCGACGTCCGACGAGTCCATGGTGCTGGTGGACCAGCATGCGGCGCACGAGCGCCTGACCCACGAGGCTTTGCGCGACCAGTTCGTTACCGGCGGCGTGCGGAGCCAGCCTCTGCTGCTGCCCGCCGTGATCGATCTGCCGGCGGCCGCCGCGCGGCGGCTCGCGCAGGCGGCGCCGTCACTGGCGAAATTGGGTCTTGAACTGGAAGCGTTCGGCCCCGGCGCCATCCTGGTGCGCGCGGTGCCGGCCGCGCTCGGCGCGCCCGATCCGGCGCCGCTGGTGCGCGACATCGCCGACGAACTTGCCGACGGCGGCGAAACCACCGCACTCGAAGCCCGGCTCGACGCGGTGATCGCCCGCATGGCCTGCCACGGCAGCATCCGCGCGGGAAGGCGTTTGTCCTTGCCGGAAATGGATGCCCTGCTGCGCCAGATGGAAGCCACCCCGCGCGCCGCCACCTGCAGCCACGGGCGGCCGACATTTTTGAAACTGACCAAGGCGGATATCGAACGCTTATTCCAGCGAAGCTGATTTAGGAAAATAACCACGAAGAACACGAAGAAGAAACAAGACGCCTCCGAACTCTTCTTCGTCACTCTCAACCACTTCGACATCGAGGTGGACGACAACCTGGTCCCCGACCTCCTGCTCGGCTATGGCCCGGTCAATACCGAAGCCGACTTCAACCCTGACGACCCCATCTTCAACCGCGCCACCTCCCCACCTTAAGGCGGGCCCGCCGGGGTTGCCGCAAGCCGGATCAGCCGACCGCCTTCTGCAGCACGGCCCCCTGCCGCACGCGGGCGGCCCCCGGCCGCGGCACGATCCACAACATGGCCGGCACGAACAGCAGCGACGTGGTCACCGTGCAGCCGAGGCTGATCAGCAGCAGCGCCCCCATGCTCGCGGTCCCCGGGTGGCGCGACAGCGCCAGCGACCCGAACGCGGTGCTCGTCGTCAGCGCGGAAAAAATCACCGCCCGCGCGGTCGCCGATCCAAGGAACCTGGAAATCCCCATCCGCCAGTTCATGACGAAATAAATATTGAACGACACACCCACGCCCAGCAGCAGGGGCAGCGCAATGATATTGGCGAAATTCAGGCTCATGCCCGACACCCGCAGCACCAGCGCGGTCAGCAGGCCGGAAATCATCAGCGGCGTCAGCACCAGCGCCACATCCAGCGTGCGCCGCAGCGCCAGCGCCAGGATTACGGTAATCGCGGCGATCGCGCTCCACGCGGCAATCGCAAACGCCTGCGTAATGGTATCCGCGCTCTTCAGGATCCACACCGCCGATCCGCCGGACTCCGGCACCGCCTTCACCGCCGCCTTCACCCAGCTGCGCATCGCGTGGCCGTTGCGCACCGCCGTCGTCGGCAGTGCCTGCACCCGCGCCCGTCCGTCCGGCAGCAGCCAATCCGCCCTCAGCTCATCGGGAATATCGCCGAGCGTCACGCCTTTCGCGCTGAGCGCATCGCGCAGCCGCCCCAGCTGCACCGGCAGGAATTGGGTCAACGCATCGTTCGCGCCCAGCAGCACCGCGTCCGGCGCCGTGGCCAGACGGTGCGCATCCGCATCGATCAGCCGCAGCGGGTCGCCCGGCGCAAGCTTGTCCGCCACGCCATCGAGGGAAGCCGCCAGCGCCACGGCCGCCTGGCGCAGCGCCGGCGCGCTCACCGGCGGCACCTGCGCCGGCGGCGTCAGCGTCGGCATCAACAGTCCCGCCGCATCCTCGATCGCCGCCAGCTTCTCCGCCTGGTGGTCCGGCAGGAAGCTGTTCAAGGTCAGCACCGTCTTGGTCAATTTCAGCTTCGCGTAGCTCTCCGCCGCCGCCTGCGCCGCGTCCAGCGACGGCATCACCGCCTCGATTGTGTAAGGGTTGGTGATCGGGTCCGCCATCAGGTCGTGCAGCGTTCGGATCGCCTCGCTGTTCTGGTCCTTGGTATGCAGCGGATCGCCATCGAAACTGATTTTCGAGGCCAGCACGCCGCCGCTCACCGCCAGCACGACGAACACCGCGGCAATCGGCCGGCGCCACCGCTGCACCACCGGATCAAGCCGTTTGGCGAACGCGAACCCCACCTCGTTCGGCTCCTGTCCCGGCCGGCACAGGCACAGCATCGCCGGCAGAAACGTCAGCGTACAGACAAACGCAATCAACATGCCACCGCCGGCGATCACCCCCAATTGCGCGACGCCGACGAAATGCGTCGGCGTGAACGCCAGGAAGCCGCACGCGGTCGCCAGCGCCGCGACCAGGATCTGCGCCCCGCTGCGCCGCCCGGTTTCGCGCAGCGCATCGATCATGTTCGGATAAGTATGCCGCCGCTCGCGAAACCGCACCGAGAACTGAATGGCGAAATCCACCGCGATGCCGACAAACAGCACCGCGAACGCCACCGAAATCAGATTGAGCGTGCCGATGGTCACCGCGGCGAACCCGGTGGTCAGCAGCAACCCCAGCACCAGGGTGGCCATCACCGGCAGCATCAGCCGCCAGCTCCGCACCGCCAGGTACAGCCACAGCATCACGAGCAGAAAGCTGATGATCAGGCCGGTCTCCGCGCCGCTCGCGACGGTGGCGAACTCCTCGTCCTCCAGCACGATCGGCCCGGTCAGCCGCACCCTTGCCTCGTGCCGCGCCACATACGGGATCGCGGCCGCCGCGTGGCGCAGCGCCACCGTCGCCGTCCCGCCCGGCTGCAGCGCGCCGTAATCCAGCACCGGCTTGGCCAGCACAAACCGGTAGCGCCCCGCCTCGTCGGCGAGCTTGCCGCCCAGCAGCTGCTGCCACGAAAGCGGCGCCGCGTGCCCGGCCAGCGACGCCGCCAGCGAGGCATGGAATTTTTGCAGGGCCGCCCCGATATCGGGGATGGTAGCCCCCCGCGCCATGCCCTCCGCCAACAGCCCCAGCGCGGAAAACAGCCCGCGCAGGCTCGGGTCCGCCACCAGCTGGCCCAGGAACGGCTGCGCGTCCGTGGTGCGGTCCAGCAAGTCCTGCAGGTCTTTCTGGTCGACCAGCAGGAAGGCGTTGCTTTGCAGATACGGCGGTTTGCCGGGCTGGCGCACCATGTCCGGCCGCCGCACCGAGGTAAAATGCTCGTGGTCCGCCTGCAGTGCAGCGGCCAGGGCGGCCGCGGTTGCTTCCGCCTCCTCGGGGATGCGCGCATCGACCACGGCCACGATCAGCGCGTCGTTCTGCGGAAACAGCTCGGCGAACATCCGGCTGCGCTGCTTCCACGGCAGGCTGTCGGAGAGCATGCGCCCGGTGTCCGTGGTCACCCCGAGGCGCGTGGCCGACGCGAACATGCTGGCGGCCGCCAACAGCAGCGCAATCAGCAGCACTTTCAACCGGTTGCGAGCGCAGACCGCCACCAGGGGCGGCAAAATGGCACGGCTGGCGGATGCGAAGTTCATCTGGGTCGCAGGCTTTGGCACGCCCTCCGCGTCGAGGGAAGGCCAGGGCTCTGCCCTGGACCCGCTGGGGCCGGAGGCCCCAGACCCCATTTCATTGTTCCGATACTGGCATCGGCAGCGAGCCCGTATGTCAGCCTACAGCCGCGCAGCGCTTATGACAGCGGCGGCACGCCGTCGGGGGGTCCAGGGGGGCAGAGCCCCCTGGCCTTCCTTCCTACGACTTCACCACATCCTGCAGTGTCAGCTCCACCTGCCGCGTGCCCTGCGGCCCGGCAACGGTGAGCATGAGCGTGGTGCCGACGCGACCCTTGAGGCGGGTGCGCAGTTCCGGCAGCGATACGTCCGCCACCTTGCGCCCATCCACCGCGGTAATGCGGTCCGCGGTGGTCAGCCCGGCCTTCGCGGCCGCGCTGCCCGGCATGATGTCCACCACATCCACGTCCTGCCGGTTCTCGCTCTGGATCAGCCACATGCCGGAACGATCGAACACATCCGGATCGGCGAAGTGTTCGTTCTCCTGCAGATACATCGTCGCATGCGGATAATCCAGCGTCACGGTAAACCGCCGCAGGATGCCGCTGCCGACGTTGCCGGCGAAATACGGGCTCGCGAACGCGCCCTTCTTCTGCGCCGAGAGCTCGATCAGCGGGTTCGGAATATCGATCCCGCCCAATGTCAGCTTGTGCGCATACGTCACCTGGCTGCGCGCCGGCCCGCCGACGCCCCATCCGGTAATCACCGGCGGGCTCGCCTTGTAAGTCCCGAGCAAATTGTGCGCGGCGACAAACGGCGACGGGATGTCCACCGTCGCACGGCTCCCCGTATCGATATCGAATTTGCCAGGAATGCCGTCGAGCGCACCGTCGATCTGCGGCGTATGGTCGTTGAACGTGATATGGATCGGATTGGCGCCCACCGGCGGCCGGAACGCTTCCGGCTTGATGAACTTGATACGCTGCCGCCCATAGTCGATCACCGTCACCACGCGCTTGGCCACCTCATAGCCGATCAGCCCGGCCGATGGTACGCCCTCGACGCGTTCCCATTTTTCCTCGCCGATCGTCGCGAACGCCTGGTTGTTCAAGGTCAGCCCGCCGACCGCAAGGCTCGGCACGCGCGCCAGGCCGACATCCGCCTTGGCTTCGCCGACGCCGCCGCCCGGCAGCTTACCCTGGTCCGACACGCCCAGCGTGGCTTCCCATTCCTTGTTGATGACGTTGGTCGCACCGGTATCGAACACGAACGGCTCGGTGTGCCCGTTGATGGTCACCGGCAGGTAGATGTGGTTGTTGTGCAGCTCGATCGGCACCGAAACCTTATCGACGCCCGCAGGGAAAGTGAAATCCGGCGGCGGCGCGGCGGGGATCGAGAATTTCGCCGCATCGGCCGCCGGCAGCACGCGCAGGTCGTTGAGCGCCAAGAACTGATCGTATTTTGGCTCGCCGATCGAAATGCGCGTCGCGAACGGCTGGCGCGTGCCGGCAACGTCGCGGAAGTCGGTATAATATTCGGTATGCAGGTCGGCTTCCTGCTGCTCCGCCATCCGCGCGATCAGATGCGTCTTGCTATCGACCCAGAAATCGAACGGCCGCCCGCCCTGCGGCACGATGCGGATCACGTCGTAACTGGTGCCGCCATCCTGTTTCTGGCCGAGCCAGGTGGTGGTGGCCGCGTGGCGGGCCGGATACCAGTACGCCAGGCTGTCGCGATAGGCCTGATTGACCGCCGCGAGCCGCGCCTCGCCGCCGCCTTCCACGCGTGGCTGGCCACTCGGGTCCACGCTCCAGGCCATGCTGCCATCGTAACCTTCGCGCCCGCTCATCGGGCCAAGCACGAAATCGTCGGTGTAACGACCGGACGTGACGTCCATCGTGCTATGCACCGGCCCGCTCAGCCCACCGGTGGAAATGGTTCCGCTCCCGGCCAAGGCAGCAACGCCATCCCACGCCGCCCCGCCGCTGGCCGCCTTGGCCGCCGCCAGCACCGCATCGGATTTCTCGTCCGCCCGGGCCGCCGCACCGGCCAGCACGAACGCCGTGGTCGCGGCCAGCAGCCAGCGCCCCCGCAAAACTGGGTTTTTGTACATATCGATCCTCCTTCGGCCACCCGAGAGTGGGTGCCTTGGCCGCGTTTTGCACGGTGCGTGCCAAAGGCGTTCAGCGCTTAACATATTGATATTTATTGCTTAATTAATCACGCCAAAGACTCGCATGGTGATTTTCGCCAGCTTCTTGCGAGAAAAGCCAGTAAGGTAAGGAAGGCCAGGGCTCTGCCCTGGACCCGCTGGGGCCTGAGGCCCCAGACCCCCATTAGCGCTGCGCGGCTTTTCCCTACTTCTCGGCGAATCCAATAAATAACTTGGTTTATTGGCTACGCCGTTCCCTCACCAACTCTTAATGAATGGCGGTCTGGGGCCGCCGGCCCCAGCGGGTCCAGGGCAGAGAGGCTGTGAATCTTTCCGAAAATCTGATTCGATTCGCGCACCATGGGTTGGTGATTCGTATGGCCGAACTTTTTGAAGACCTTGCCGAGCAGCCGGTCCCCGTGCCG
>Ga0181534_10001144_pt1 | contig 17645 bp, 11 predicted proteins | sample PEATcosm2014_Bin_37_FD_119758 | JGI IMG/M metagenome (GOLD analysis project Ga0181534, IMG submission 119758) | Peatland microbial communities from MTU Mesocosm Facility, Houghton, MI, USA - PEATcosm2014_Bin17_10_metaG | ecosystem: Environmental > Terrestrial > Soil > Wetlands > Peat | place... | reverse complement strand
GAAATGCGCAAGGACGTGGTCTCGCTCGGGCCGACGCTCGATCCGCACGCCGCGTTTCTGATCCAGCGCGGCATGCGCACCTATTTTTTGCGCTACGAGCGCCAATGCGCCAACGCGCTCGCGGTGAGCCGCTTCCTCGAGACCCACACGCGGGTCAAGCGGGTGCACTACCCGGGACTGCCAGGCCATCCCCAACACGCGCTCGCGAAGCGTCAGATGCGGGATTTCGGCACCGTGGTGAGCTTCGAACTCGACGGCGGGTTCGAGGAGGGCAACCGCTTCGCCGGGGCGTTGCGGTATTTCTCGATTGCGGCGAGCCTGGGATCGACCGAATCGCTGGTGATGCCGCCGCAGCTGCTCGGCGGCCAGGAATACACGCCCGAGCAGCGCGCCGCCTCAGCCGTCGGCCGGGGCACCGTGCGGCTCTCGATCGGCATCGAGGATGCCGCGGATCTGATCGAGGACCTCGGGCAGGCCCTCGATAAGGCGTTCGAATGAAGGCCCGTCTTTGACATAATAGTTCCGGTCACCCTCAAGCATCGGCGGGTCGTGCCGATCTCATGAGTTGGGCAGATCCCGTGCCCGTGGGGTGATCCGTGAGTCGCGAGTCCGTCGTCGTTCTTTCCGCGTTGCACAGCCAGAGTGCGCGCACCTATTTGGGCGAGTCGCTGACCGCTCCGCACACCATCGCCCCGCTGCCGAGGGTGTGCGCGCAGCTTGCCGAACTGACGGCGCAGCAGGCCACCGACGCCGCGCAGTTGTCGCGGCTGATCCAATCCGATCCCGCGCTCGCCGGAGAGATCATGCGGGTCGCGAATTCACCGGCGCTGCGCCCGCGCACCGCCATCGTCTCGCTGCAGCAGGCGGTGTCCTGGCTCGGCGTGGCCGAAGTGCGCAACATCGCGATGGCGGTCATGCTGCGCGGCGAGGTGTTCGTCGCGCCCGGGCATGAACCCGAATCGGAGGAGCTGTGGCGCGAGGCCTGGCTCGCCGGCCTGTGGGCCAAGGAAATCGCGCGCGAGCGGCGCAAACACGTGGAGAGCGCCTTTCTCTCCGCGCTCATGCACCGCACCGGCGCGGCGCTCGCGCTCAAGATCCTGTCGCGCTTCGAGGCTGATCAACGCACCGTCATGGATGCACGCACCTTCGCGGAGCTGGTGGTGGAATTCGAGCCGGCATTCGGGCGGCTGCTGATGGCCCAGTGGTGCCTGCCGGGCGATGTGCAATGCGGGGCGAGCGAATGGCGCAATTACCGCGAATCGGCCCACAGCGACCTCGCCGGCACGGTGCATGCCGCACATCTGCTCGCGACGCATACATTGCATCCCCAGCTGCTCGGCGAGGAGCTGGTGATGGACAGTCCGGTGTTCGAACAACTCGGCGTGTTCCCCGACGATCGGCGCACGCTGCTGGCCAAGCGCGACCACGTGCGCAGCCTGGCCGGCATTTGACGCGATGCCGACGGTGCGCCGCTTCGATCTGATCTGCATCGGTTCAGGGCCGGCCGGCCAGAAGGCGGCCGTCCAGGCGGCCAAGGCGGGCTTCAACGCCGCGGTCATCGAACGTGAACCGCAGGTCGGCGGGTCGTGTCTGCTCTCGGGCACGATCCCGAGCAAGGCGCTGCGCGAGCAGGCATTGCGTTATCGGCGCATGCACGGCAGCGCCACCTCCCTGTCGGTGGAGCTGCGCGGCAACGCGCCGCTGTCGGCGCTGCTGCAGGGTGTCGATGCGGTGATCGCGGCGCAGGACCGCTATTTGCAGGCGCAGCTCACCCGCAATCAGATCGAATTGATCCGCGGCCGCGCGGTGCTGCTCGACGCCAACCGCATCGAGGTGCAGCGTCTCGACGGCGGGCGCAGCGTGCTCGGCGCCCCGCGCATCCTGCTCGCCACCGGTTCGCGGCCGCGCCATGTCGCGGCGGTGCAGGTCGATCACGAACATGTGCTGGACAGCGACTCGATCTTGAGCCTGTCCTACATACCGCGCACGCTCATCGTGCTCGGCAGCGGCGTCATTGCCTGCGAGTACGCCTCGATTTTCTGCGCGCTCGGGTGCGAGGTCACGCTGGTCGACAAGGCGCAGGAGCCGTTGAGCTTCCTCGACGCGCCGCTGCGCGCGGGCTTTCTCGCCGCCTTCTGCTCGATGGGCGGCAAGTACCGACCCTGCGCCGACGTCATCGGCGCACGCTTCGACGGCTTCTCGCAGGTCGAGGTGTCGCTCGGCGCGGGCGAGGTGCTGCGGGCGGACATCGTGTTCGCCGCATTCGGGCGGGTGGCCAACATCGACGGCATCGGCCTCGATCGGCTGAAACTCGCCATCAGCGCGCGCGGCCACGTGCAGGTGAACGAACACTTCGAGACCAATGTGGCCGGCATCTACGCCGCCGGCGATGCGATCGGGCCTCCCGCCCTCGCCTGCGCGGCCGCCGACCAGGGCCGCCGCGCGGCACTGGCCGCGTTCGGTCTGCCGCCGCCCGCCGTCACCAGCCTGGTGCCGACGGGGGTTTACACCATTCCGGAAATCGCCTGCATCGGCCTGTCGCTCGCCGATGCCGCGGCCCGCCACATCGACGTGATCGTCGGCCGGGCCGACTTCGGCGAGGTGGCGCGCGCGCACATCGTCGGAGAGCCCGCCGGCTTTTTGACCCTCATCTGCGAGCGCGCAACGGCGCGGGTGCTCGGCGTACAGGTGCTGGGGGAGGGCGCGACCGAACTCGTGCACCTCGGCCAGGCGGCGGTGGCGACCGGCGCCACGGCGGATTTTTTCATCGAGCAGATCTTCAACTTCCCCACGATGAGCGAGGCGTATCGGATCGCCGCCTTCGACGTGATGAAACAGCGCCTCGCGCAGAACGGCGAGGCCGCCCGGGCGCAACCCCGGACGGCCGCCACGGCGTGAGGCCGCGGTGTGACGCCGGGCCCTACATGTTGCCGATCAGGTGATCGGCGAACTCGCTGCACTTCACCTCGGTGGCTCCCTGCATCAAGCGCGCGAAATCGTAGGTCACGAACTTTTGCGCGATGGTCTTGTCCATCGCGGCGATGATGGCATCCGCCGCTTCGAGCCAGCCCATGTAGCGCAGCATCATCTCGCCCGAGAGGATCACCGAGCCGGGATTGACCTTGTCCAGGTCCGCGTACTTCGGCGCCGTCCCATGCGTCGCCTCGAACACCGCATGCCCGGTCAGATAGTTGATGTTGCCGCCCGGCGCGATGCCGATGCCGCCCACCTGGGCGGCCAGCGCATCGGACAGATAATCGCCGTTGAGATTCATGGTGGCGACCACGTCGAACTCGTCCGGCCGGGTGAGCACCTGCTGCAGGGTGATGTCGGCGATCGCATCCTTGATGATCACCTTGCCGGCCTTTTTGGCCGCATCCATGTGCCGGTTCGCCTCGGTTTCACCCTGGCCTGACTTGATGCGTTCCCATTGCTCCCAGGTGAACACCTGCTCGGCGAATTCGCGCTCGGCCAGCTGGTAGCACCAGTTGCGGAACGCCCCTTCGGTGAACTTCATGATGTTGCCCTTGTGCACGATCGTGACGCTCTTGCGCTTGTTGGCGATCGCGTAGGCGACGGTCGCGCGGAACAGCCGTTCCGTGCCCTCCTTGGAGGCGGGTTTCAAGCCGATGCCGGAGGATTCGGGAAAGCGGATCTTGGCGAACTGCTTGGGAAAATTCTGCTTGAACAGTTCGAGGAACTTTTTCGCATCCGGGGTGCCCGCCTCGAATTCGATGCCCGCATAGATGTCCTCGGTGTTTTCGCGGAAAATGACCATGTCGACCTTCTCCGGCGTCTTGACGGGGGAGGGCACGCCCTTGAACCAGCGCACCGGGCGCAGGCACACGTACAGGTCGAGCATCTGGCGCAGGGCGACGTTGAGCGAGCGGATGCCGCCGCCGACCGGGGTGGTGAGCGGTCCCTTGATCGATACCAGGTAGTCGCGGCACGCGGTGACGGTTTCGTCCGGCAGCCACGAGTTGTAGGCCTTGTTGGCCTTCTCGCCGGCGAAAATTTCCATCCAATGAATCTTGCGCCGCCCGCCGTAGGCTTTTTGAACCGCCGCGTCGAACACCCGCACGCTCGCGCGCCAGATGTCGCGCCCGGTGCCGTCGCCCTCGATGAACGGCACGATGGGCTGGTCCGGGACGCTGAGCTTGCCGTTCGCGATCGTGATCTTCGCGCCGCCTGCGGGAACCTTGAGGCCGGTCGGTTTGGCGTCTTGCATTCGGTTGCTCCTTTAATTTCAGCGGCAATGCTAGCATGCGCGACCGGAGACCCGAGCACTTGCGTACACTGACTTCAACCCCGTCCAGAGATGGCTTTCGGATGCCCGCCGAGTTCGAGCGGCATGCCGGATGCTGGATGCTCTGGCCGGAGCGCACCGACAATTGGCGCGACGGCGCGAAGCCCGCCCAGGCGGTGTTCGCCGCGATCGCCGCCGCCATCGCCCAGGGCGAGCCGGTCACGGTCGGAGTTTCGGCGGCGCAGTTCCAAAATGCCCGCGCCCGCCTGCCTGACGCGGTGCGTGTGGTCGAAATCAGCAGCAACGATGCCTGGATACGCGATTGCGGCCCGACCTTCGTGATCGACGCCAAAGGGCGGCGCCGCGGGGTCGACTGGACGTTCAACGCCTGGGGCGGATTGGCGGGCGGACTGTACTTTCCCTGGGATCGGGACGATGAGGTCGCGCACAAGGTGCTTGAGATCGAGGCGGCCGACCGCTATCGCACGGGCTTCGTGCTCGAGGGCGGCGCCATTCACGTCGACGGCGAAGGCACCTGCCTGACCACCGAGGAGTGCCTGCTCAACCCCAACCGCAACCCGGGGATGGGCCGCGCGGACATCGAGGAGGTGCTGCGCCGCTATCTCGGCGTGAGCACGGTGATCTGGCTCGCGAAGGGTGTGTATCTCGACGAAACCGGCGGCCACATCGACGAACTCGCCTGCTTTACCAGTCCCGGGCACGTGGCGCTCACCTGGACCAACGACCGCAGCGATCCGCAGTACGAGATCTCGTGCGATGCCCACGAACGGCTGCGCCGCGCGCGCGACGCGCGGGGCCGTGCCCTGACCATCCACAAAATCCACCAGCCCGGGCCGCTGTACATGACCGCCGAGGAGGTGGCCGGCATCGACGTGCGCCCCGGCACGCACCCGCGCCGTGCCGGGGACCGCTTGCCGGCCTCCTATATCAACTTCTACATCGCCAACAAGCACGTGGTCATGCCGCAATACGACAAGCGCTGGGATGCGCCGGCCATGCGTGCGCTCAAACGCCTGTTTCCGACCCGCCAGGTGCACGGCATCGCCACCCGCGAGGTGCTGCTCGGCGGCGGCAACATCCATTGCATCACCCAGCAGGTTCCCCGCGCCAACGCCCGGCAGCGGTGAATCGCCCCGTTTGCGGGCTCAAACGGAACTTTGCTGCGCGCAAAGTCTCGAAAGCCATTATTCTACGCACCCTCGAACCATCAACCCGTTCACCATATTGGAATCTGTAGTGCACCCACGCTTTAGAACCTACGCTCATCGAACGGTGAGCGCGCTGTGCTGCGCCGTCGCGCTCCTGACCGCCGGCTGCCACAGCAATTCGCAAACCAGCGGTTACGGGGTCGAATGGGTCACCGTCACCGACGACCCGGGCGATTTCACCAGCTACATCGTCACGATCGATTCCATCACCATGACCCGCACCGATGGGGCGGTGGTTACCGCCGCCTCGGTGCCCGAGATCGTCGATCTCGCGCAGCTCAACAACTTTGCGGAGATGTGGGGCTCGACGGCGATACCGATCGGACAGTACGTGTCCGCGACCATCACCATGGATTACACCAACGCCTCGGTCGCCGTCATGGTCAACGGGGTGCCGACCAAGGTGACGTTGGTCGACCCGGTGAGCAAGTCCGCGCCGACCACCTACTCCATCACGGTGGCGTTCGATCCGAACAACATGCCCAACATCACCCCGACCTACGCCTCGACCAGCGCGCAGCGGCTCGCCCTCAATTTCAACCTGGCCGCCTCCGGCCTGCTGAGCCTGGCGACCACGCCGCCGGTGCTGACCGTGCGGCCGTTCGTGACTGCGAGCGTGCAACCCGCCGACACCAAGCTCATCCGCATACGCGGACCGCTGATCAATTCGAACGTCGACGTGCAGACCTACACCGTATATATCCGGCCGTTCTACGATGAGGCGAACAACATCGGAACGCTGTCGCTGTTCAATCAGCCGAACACGATCTTCACCATCAACGGCAACACCTACGTCGGGCCCGCCGGGCTCACCGAATTTTCGAAGTTGTCCGCCGGCACCACCATGACCGCGGCGTACACGACGTTCGAGCCGGATTACAATTCGCTCAATGGCGCGTATGCCGGCAAATGGAATCTCGTGTACGTGATCGGCGCCAGCAGCCTCGAGGATCAATACACCGAGGGGTTGAGCGGGGACGTGATCGCGCGCAACGGCAACACGCTCACCCTGCGCGGTTCGACGCTGTTTTTGAACACGGCCAATACCTACGCGTACCTGCTCCCCGATACGCAGGTCACCCTGGGGTCCGGCACCATCGTGACGGCGGACGACAACACCACGCTCACGGGGCTTACCGAGAAGTCCATTTCGGTCGGTCAGCACATCTCGGCGCGCGGGATCTACGGGCTGACGGCCAACGGCACCACGGAGCTCGATGCGACCGGCACTTCGGACACCAACACGGGGTCGGTGCGTTTGCAGCAGACGCAGCTGTGGGGGTCGCTGGTGTCCGAAGCGGCGGGCAGCGTGGTGATGAACGTGCAGACCATCAACAACTGGCCGATCAGCAACTATAATTTCACCGGCAATGGCGCCGCCGCCCTCGATCCGACGAATTTCGTCGTCAATCCGGGCACGCTCGCGCTGCCCGCCGGCACCGCGGTGGGTGATCCGGTGTGGATCAACGGGTTCACCGCGCCGTACGGCAGCGCGCCGCCGGATTTCCTCGCCGTCGCGGTCGCGAACGAACCCTCCGTGCAGGTGGCCGGCGGCCAGTTCGGCGGCGCCGCTCCGCTCGCGCCGGGTGCCGGGGTCTGCGGTCTCGGCAGCCAGGTGTGCGTGCCGGCGAATATGATCGTCTCGTGGGTTCCGGGAACCACGGCCCCGTTCCTGACCTTCACCGCGGCGGGTTTCTCGGTCGATCTGTCCAATGCCAACCTGCTGTCGGGCGTCATCCGGATCGGCCCGGAGAGCATCGATCTCGCCTCCCTGCCGGCGAGCCCGCTGGTGGTGCCGACCACGCTCGCGGTCACCTCCACCTTCGCGCCGAACTACACGGTCGGGAATCCGGCGACGGCCACGACCACCACCACCGTGACCTCCACCACATCGCTGCACGAACACATCAACTTCGCCGCCTTCGTCACCGATGCCACGGCGCAGCTCACCGCCGCCGCGCCTGCGCTGCAGCTGCAGGCGACCGGCATCTACGACCGCTCGACCAACACGTTTACCGCCACCAGCGTCAACTTCGTGCTCTAAACTAGCTCCCCATCATGGGGAACCGCGCTGCACGACTTGGATTGGCCTGGCTGCTGATGGCAGGCGGCGCGTGGAGCGCGAGCGGCGCGGAGCCGGCGACGCAAGCCGGGGCCAGCGGCCCCGGCGCGCCCGGCGTGTCCGCCCCTAACGAGCCGGGTATCCGACCGCGCATCTGCTTGGTGCTGTCCGGCGGCGGCGCGCGCGGCATGGCGCACATCGGCGTCCTGCAGGTGCTCGAGGAACTCAAGGTGCCGATCGACTGCATCGCCGGCACCAGCATGGGTGCGGTGGTGGGCGGCCTGTACGCGAGCGGCATGACGGCGAGCCAGATCGCCGCCACCATGCGCTCGGTCGATTGGCAGGAGGCGTTTCGGGATGCCCCCCCGCGCCGCGACCTGGCCTTTCGCCGCAAGCAGGATGACCGCAATTTCCTGGTGCGGCTGCCCCTGGGGCTCAAACACGAACAGATCCTCCTGCCGAAGGGCTTCATCCAGGGGCAAAAACTGCAGGAAACGCTGCGCCAGCTCACGCTCCCGTTCAGCAACACCACGAGTTTCGATCAGCTGCCGACGCCATTTCGTGCGGTGGCCACCGATTTGGAGACCGGCGCCCCGGTGGTGCTCGATCAGGGCGATCTGTCGATCGCCATGCGCGCCAGCATCTCGGCGCCCGGCGTGTTCGCTCCGGTCGATTATCGCGGCCAGCTTCTGGTCGATGGCGGCCTGGCGGAGAACCTGCCCATCGACGTCGCACGCAGCATGCACCCTGACATCCTCATCGTGTCCGACGTGAGTTATCCGCTGCAGACGCGCGAGCGGCTCGATTCGGCCATCTCCATTTCCAATCAAACGCTGGCGATCCTGGTGCGCAAGGACTCGGACCGCCAGAAGACCAGCCTCGGACCGCAGGATATCTTGGTCGAACCGAATCTGGGCACGGCGGCGCCCACCGATTTCACCATCGCGGCGGCCACCATCACCCAGGGCGACGCCGCGGCGCGCGCGCTCGTGCCGCGGCTCGCGGCCCTGTCGGTCGGGGACGGCGCCTACGAGACCTATGCGCTGCGGCGTGCGAAGCGGCAGCCCGGCCTGCCGGTAATCCGCTTCGTACGGGTCGATCCGCAGTCGAAACGCTATGAAAAGACCATTCTGGCCGAGATGCAGCCGCTGGTCGGCAAACCGCTCGATGTGAACGCGGTGGGCGAGCGAATCACCGAGTTGTACGGGTTGGGATATTTCGAGACGCTCGATTACACCCTCGTCACCGTCGGTGCCAATGCCGGCGCCGGGGGCGGCACTACCGCGGGTGGCAACGCCGCGGACGGCGGCGGGGCGCCCGACGAGGACGGGCTCGAAATTCGGGCGCGGCGCAAATCCTGGGGACCGAACTACGTACGCTTTGGCCTGGACCTGCAGGACGACTTTCAGGGCAACAGCCAGTACAACGCCGCGGCGCGCTTTTTGATGACCGAGCTCAACGACCTCGGGGCGGAACTGCTCACCGACGTGCAGATCGGCAGCGACCCGAAGCTCACCAGCGAGTTCTACCAGCCGCTGGACGCGCTGCGCACCTGGTTCGTGGCGCCGAGCGCACGCGTCGAGGCGCGCGACTTGGCCATCTACGCGAACAATCTGCAGATCGCCGATTTTCGCGACCGCGAGGTCGAGGCGGATCTGGACATCGGCCGCACGATCGGCAACTGGGGTGAATTTCGCGTCGGCTACCACCGCATCAACGGCTTGGAATATGACCGCTGGGGCAACCCCGCGCTGGTGACGCCGCAGTACAACAACGGCGAACTCTTCTTCAAGTTCAGCTACGACCGGCTCGACAACGTGCACTTCCCGCGCGAGGGACAAACCTTCACGCTGCAATGGGACGCCAATCGCATGAATCTCGGCGGAGACGCCAATTTCGATCGCGTGACGGCGGATTGGCTGATGGCGGGCTCGCGCGGGCGCAATACCCTGCTGCTGTGGGTGTCGGGCGGCACGACCTTCCACAACACGCTCACGCCGACCGACGTGCAGGACTTCTACTCGCTCGGCGGGTTTTTCAATTTATCCGGTCTTGCGCCGCTCTCGCTGCTTGGCCCCAACTATGCGATCGGCCGCGCCATTTACTTCCGCAAGATCGGCCGCGGCGGCGAGGGTTTTTTCGACGTCCCCGTCTATGTCGGCATGTCCCTGGAAATCGGCAATACCTGGCAGGAGCGCAGCGATATCAGCTACGCCTCGGCCCACAAGGATGCCTCGTTGTTCCTGGCATTCGACACTTTTCTGGGACCGGTGTATCTGGGATCGGGTTACGATCAGTCGGGCAATGCCGGTTACTATCTGTTCCTCGGCCGCTCGTTTTGACCCGTGCGCGATGAGCGGCCTAGAAGCCGCGGCTTTCGGCGAGTTTCTCGACCTTCTCGAACACCAGCGCGGGTTGATCGCCGATGCGCGAATATTCATGCTTGCGCGACATGTCCTCGAGAACCCGGTCGCGTTCGGCGGCGGTGAAGAACCAATGCGTCCTCTGCCAATCGGTGCCGAGCAGCTTGGCGAACGGATCACCATGGCGCAGGCGTACGCGAATTCCGTAGGGGCGCGGCAGCACCGGCACCACCCGCACCATATTTTGAGCGTTCGCGATTCCCATGATGGGCGAACGATAACGGAAACGGCAGTCCCTCGCCAGCTGATCAGCGGCGGTTTCGCATGCTAGACTCCGCCGCCTTCCCCAGAGGTGATTGATGGCATCGTCTTATACCGCCTCCGACATCGAGGTCCTGAGCGGCTTGGACCCCGTGCGCCGCCGTCCGGGCATGTATACCGACACGACGCGCCCGAACCACCTGGCGCACGAGGTGGTCGACAACAGCGTCGATGAGGCGCTTGCCGGCCACTGCGATCAAATCGTGGTCACGGTGTTCAAGGACGGATCCCTGCAGGTCGAGGACAACGGCCGCGGCATGCCGGTCGACATCCATCCGAAGGAGAAGATCAGCGGCGTCGAGCTGATCCTCACGCGGCTGCACGCCGGCGGCAAATTCAACGACAAGACCTATCAGCATTCCGGCGGCCTGCACGGCGTCGGCGTGTCGGTGGTCAACGCCCTCTCGAAACACCTCGAATGCTGGGTGCGCCGCGGCGGCAAGGAGTACAACCTGAGTTTCGCCGGCGGCCGGCCCGCTTCGAAGCTCGAGGTGGTCGGCGAGGTGCCGAAGTCCAAGACCGGGACGACCCTGCGGTTCTGGCCCGACCCGCAATACTTCGACACCGACAAGTTCGCCGTGCCGAGCCTGAAGCAGGTGTTGCGCGCCAAGGCCGTGCTGTGCCCGAAACTGCGCGTCATTCTCATCAACGAGTTCACCGGCGAACGCGACGAATGGCTGTATACCGGCGGTCTGCACGAATACCTGGCCGAGGAGCTCGGCAAGGGCGAGTGGCTGCCCGCCGAAACCTTCTACGGCAATCGCGACATCGAGGGCGGCTCGCTCGACTGGGCGTTCGCCTGGGTGTTGGAGTCCGAACATCGCATCGCCGAAAGCTACGTCAATCTGATTCCGACCGTCGAGGGCGGCACGCACGTCAACGGTCTGCGCGCCGGCGCCGCGGATGCGGTGCGGGAATTTTGCGAATTCCGCAATCTCGTGCCGCGCGGCTTGAAATTGGCGCCCGAGGATGTCTGGGACGGGGTGAGCTTCGTGCTGTCGATGAAGATGCGCGAGCCGCAGTTTGCCGGCCAGACCAAGGAGCGGCTGTCCTCGCGCGAGTCGGCGGGCATCGTCCAGAGCGTCATCAAGGATGCCTTCGCGCTGTGGCTCAATCAGCATCCGGACCAGGGCGAGAAGATCGCCATGCTGGCCATCGCCAACGCCCAGCAGCGTTTCAAGGACAGCCAGAAAATCGCCCGCAAGCGCGTGGTGTCCGGTCCGGCGCTGCCGGGCAAGCTCGCCGACTGCGTGAGCCAGGATCCGGCGCGCGGCGAGTTGTTCCTGGTGGAGGGCGACTCGGCCGGCGGATCGGCCAAGCAGGCGCGCGACCGCAACACGCAGGCCATCATGCCGCTGCGCGGCAAGATCCTGAACACCTGGGAGGCCGATGCGCACGAAGTGCTCTCCTCGCAGGAAGTGCACGACATCAGCATCGCGATCGGCGTCGATCCGGCCGCCACCGATCTGTCGAGCCTGCGCTACCACAAGATCTGCATCCTCGCGGACGCGGACAGCGATGGGCAGCACATCGCCACCCTGCTGTGCGCCTTGTTTTTGCGCCACTACCGTCCGCTGGTGCAGGCCGGGCACGTCTACGTGTGCATGCCGCCGCTGTTCCGCATCGATGCCGGCAAGCAGGTGGTGTACGCGCTCGATGAGGCGGAGCGCGAGAAGGCGCTGGCGCGCATCGCGGCGGATAACCCGCGCATCAAGCCCGTGGTGACGCGCTTCAAGGGGCTGGGCGAGATGAGCCCGTCGCAGCTGCGCGAGACCACCATGGCGCCGCAATCGCGCCGCCTGGTGCAGATGACCATCGACGCGAAGGACAGCCCTGACGCGATGCTCGACATGCTGCTCGCCAAAAAGCGCGCGGGCGACCGGCGCGAATGGCTCGAGCGCAAGGGCAATCTCGCGCGCATTTAGCCGCCCACCTTCCCATGAAAGAACAGGAACTCAATTTCGAAGGCATCGAGCGGGAACCGCTCAAGTCGTTCGCCGAGCGCGCCTACCTCGATTACTCCATGTACGTGATCCTGGATCGGGCGCTGCCGCACCTCGGCGACGGCCTGAAGCCGGTGCAGCGGCGCATCGTGTACGCGATGAGCGAACTCGGCCTCGCGGCCGGCGCCAAGCACAAGAAATCGGCACGCACCGTCGGCGACGTGATCGGCAAGTTTCACCCGCACGGCGATTCGGCGTGTTACGAGGCGATGGTGCACATGGCCCAGGACTTCGCCTACCGCTATCCCATCGTGGACGGGCAGGGCAACTGGGGCTCGACCGACGATCCGAAGTCGTTTGCCGCGATGCGCTACACCGAATCGCGACTCACCCGCTATGCGACGCTGCTGCTGCAGGAGTTGGGGGCGGGCACGGTCGAGTGGGCGCCGAATTTCGACGGCTCGCTCGATGAGCCGACCATGCTGCCGGCGCGGGTGCCGAACATCCTGTTGAACGGCGGTTCGGGCATCGCGGTCGGCATGGCGACGGACATCCCGCCGCACAATTTGCGCGAGGTGATCAAGGCGTGCGTGGCGCTGCTCGACGATCCGGAACTGTCCACCCGCAAGATCATGACCTACATCAAGGGTCCGGACCTGCCGACCGGTGCGGAGATCGTCTCGCCGCGCGATGAGCTGGTGCGCATGTACGAAGGCGGATCGGGCAGCTTCAAGGCGCGCGCCACCTATGTGGTCGAGGATGGCGAGATCATCATCGAGGCGCTGCCCTTCCAGGTGTCGGGCAGCAAGGTGCTCGAACAGATCGCCAATCAGATGCGCCAGAAGAAGCTGCCGATGGTCGAGGATCTGCGCGACGAGTCCGATCACGAGAAGCCGACGCGTCTGGTGATCGTGCCGAAGTCGAACCGCATCGACATCCCGGCGCTGATGGCGCACCTGTTCGCGACCACCGATCTCGAGCGCAATTACCGGGTGAATCTCAACGTCATCGCGCTCGACGGCCGCCCGCGGGTGATGGGCCTGAAGGAGCTGCTGCTCGAATGGCTCGAATTCCGCAAGGCGACGGTCACGCGGCGCCTGAATTTCCGGCTCGCCAAGGTCAACGCCCGGCTGCACATCCTCGACGGCCTGCTCATCGCCTATCTGAATCTCGACGAAGTGATCCGCATCGTGCGCACCGAGGAGCATCCGAAGCCGGCCTTGATCAAGCGCTTCAAGCTCTCGGAGATCCAGGCCGAAGCCATTCTCGAGACCAAGTTGCGCCACCTCGCACGGCTCGAGGAGATGAAGATCCGCGCCGAGCAGAAGGAGCTCGCCGACGAACGCGACGAAATCGAACGCATCCTCAAGAGCAAGGCCCGGCTGAGCAAGCTGGTGCGCGATGAGCTGCTGAGCGATGCGGAGGAGTATGGCGACGAGCGGCGCACGCGGCTGGTGGAGCGCGAGGCGGCGCAGGCGATCTCGGAGACGGAGCTGCTCACCAGCGAGCCGACCACCGTGGTGTTGTCGCGGCTCGGCTGGGTGCGCGCCGCCAAGGGTCATGACATCGACGCGCGCGCCCTGTCCTATAAAACCGGGGACGAGTTCCAGGCGGCGGCCAGGGGCCGCAACCTGCAGCAGGCGGTGTTCGTCGATTCGACCGGCCGGGCCTACAGCCTGGACGCCCACCAACTCCCGGCGGCGCGCGGCTACGGCGAGCCGCTGTCCGGCACGGTCGATCCGCCGGACGGAGCCACTTTCGCGGCCGTGCTGATCGGCGAGCCGGACGATTTATGGCTGCTCGCGAGCGACGCGGGCTATGGCTTCGCGGTGAAGCTGCGCGAACTGTACGCCCGCAACAAAAAAGGCAAATCGGTGCTCAAGGTGCCGGAGAATGCGCATGTTCTGCCGGCGCATCCGATCACCAGCGCCGCGGCGGTCGCCGTGTTCGTCAACAACGACGGCGAAGTGCTCGCGCTGCCGGTCCCGCAAATCGAGGAGATGAGCGCCGGCAAGGGACAGAATCTGTACGGGATTCCCGGCAAGAAATCCGCCGACCGGGACGAGTACCTCGCCGCCATGGCGGTGGTCGCGCCGGGGGAGATCTTGACGGTGTACAGCGGCAACAATGCGCCCATGAAGCTCAGGTACGAGGACCTCAAGCAGTTCCAGGACCGCAAGGGCCAGCGCCGGCAGCGGTTCTCCCGGGCCTACAAGCAGGTCGATCGGCTGGAGGTGTCGAGCGCGGGCTAGATGCGTGGACGGGCTAGCGATCGCCCGACATGGTCACGTCTTCCGGGGCGTTCACGAAATAGCCCTGGATGAACTCGATGCCGAGCTGCCATAGCACCGCCATGGTGTTGGCGTCCTCGACACGCTCGGCCACCGTCTCGACGCCCTTGCGCTTGGCCGCCTCGACCAGGCCCTTCACGCGCTGCTGCTGCAGCTGGTTGGTCGACAGGCCCTGCATCAACGAGCCGTCGATCTTGATGAAATTCATGCCGATGTCGGTGAGCAATTTCAACGGATCGCGGCCGGTCCCGAAATGCTCCAGCGCGAAGCGAAAGCCGAGCTTGCGCAGATTGTCCGCGAGCTCCTTGGTCTGACGCACGTACTGGGTCGCAACCTCCTCCGTGACCTGCACGCACAGGCGTTTCGGCTCGATTTTCAGCGACTTGAGCTGCGTTTCCAGCCAGCCGACCAGGCTCTTGTCGAGGATGGTGTCCTTCGAGACGCGCACGAAGATGCACGCGGCCTTGCGGTTGGCGGCAAAGGACATCGAGGCGCCGATCACCCAGCGGTCGATGTTTTTCATCAGGTCGTTGCGCTCCGCCGCGGCGATGAACTCGGCCGGCAGCACCTCGTTGCCCTGTTCGTCGAGCATGCGCACGAGCACGTCGAACATGCCCTTGTCCTCGCCGAGCAGGCTCGCGATCGGCTGCTGCACCAGCCGGAAGCGGTTCTCCATCAGCGCGCTCTTGATGTGCTTCACCCAGATCTTGTCGTAGGCCTGCACGCGGGTGTCGGTGTCCGCCTTGTCGACCGCGTACATTTGATTGCCGCCGAGTTCGCGCCCGCGGCGCGTCGCATTGACCGCATCGCCGATCGCCGCCGCAACCTCGGGGTTGGCGGGCGGCAGCAGCCCGAGTCCGACGGTCACGGTGGCGGAGAGGGTCTTATCGTCGAACACGAAGGTGTGTTCGTTCACGCGTTTGACGACGTTCTCGGCCCAGGTCTCCACGTCCCGTGCGGTGCCGCGCTCGAGCATGACCAATAGCCCGTTGCCGCCGAACCGGCCGCACAGATCCGAGGCGGTCAGCTGGACGCGCAACAGCTCGGCGAGCTGCGCCATGAAGTCCTCGCTCGCGAGCACGCCGATCGAGGCCTGGATCTCGCTGAAGCGGTCGGGCTTGATGTACGCGAACTGGCGCACGCCGCCCTTCATGCCCTGGGTGCAGCGGGCATGCACCGCGGCGACGAGATGGCGCTGCTGCAGGAAGCGGGTCGAGGCGTCGTTCTTGATCGCCTCGGCGAGCTGCACCTCGAGATTGTGATCGGTCTTGTTGCGGGCCGGTATGCTGATGCGGGTGGCCGGCTCGTTCTCGTAGTCGGCGCGGGTGAGCATCAACACCAGCGGCAGGCTCGAGCCGTCCGAGAGCAGCGCCTGGACGTTCAGGCCGTGGTCGGTCCACTTGCCCTGCAGGCAGGCGACCAGCGCGCCCTTGAGCGCCGGATGAGTCTCCTGTTCGAACAAATCCATGAGCGGCATGCCGGTGAGCGCATCGTCGCCCGAATAGCCGAACAGCTCGAGCCAGGCGCGGTTGGCATCGACGATGATGCCCTCCTGCACGTGGGTGATGGCGTCGGCCGAGCCTTCCAGGAAAGTCTGCAGCTGCTCGCGATACTCGCGCGCCGAGGACAGCGTGCTCGACAGCGCGCGCTCCAGCCGGTAGGCGCGCAGTTCGCGGCTCGCGACCGACTGCAGGCGGCTGCGGTTGCCGAGCGTGACCACGTCCTGGGCGCCCAGGCGCATCGCGTCGGCGATCACCGTCTCGTCGACGTTCTCGCGCACGATCAACACCGGCATCTCCGGCGCGGTTTCCTGCTTGACCTTCATGATCGAGGCCAGATCGATGTTCAACTCGTCGATGAAGGCGATCAGCATTTCGGGATTGAGCTGGGTGAGCGCATCGCCCAGATCGCGGGCGTCGGGCAGCCAGGTGCAGTGCACCGGATGGCCGGCCTTACGCAGCGTGCTGTTGATCGCCTCGACGTGGTCTTGCGACCGCGTCATGACGATCATTGGTACGGCGCCCTGTTCGCTCACGGGTCAATTTCCTCGACAAATGGGTGCAAAGTGTAACATCAGGTATTCGCCGATTCTGGGACGGGCGTCTTGCCAGAGCACCGCCCGCGACCGCAACTGGCTTCAAGGGGGCGTTGCGGCTATCATACGCGCCCTTAAAACCCGAGGCCTTCGATGGCGAACTACAGCACGAACGAATTCAAATCCGGCCTGAAAATCTTGATCGACGGCGATCCGTACGCGATCGTCGAGAACGAGATGGTCAAGCCGGGCAAAGGCCAGGCCTTCAACCGGGTCCGGGTGCGCAACCTGAAGACCGGCCGAACCATCGAGCGGACCTGGAAATCGGGCGATACCGTCGAGGCCGCCGATGTCGTCGACACCGAGATGCAGTACCTGTACAGCGACGGCGATTTTTTCCATTTCATGGTGCCCGACACCTTCGAGCAGCTCACGGCCTCCAAGCAGGCGGTCGGCGAGGGCGCTCAGTGGCTCAAGGACGGCACCGTGTGCATCATCACGCTGTGGAACGGCGTGCCGCTGCAGGTGACCCCGCCGGCGCACATGGAGCTCAAGGTCATCGAGACCGACCCGGGCGTGCGCGGCGATACCGCCACCGGCGGTTCGAAGCCGGCCAAGCTCGAGACCGGCGCCATGGTGCGCGTGCCGCTGTTCATCAACGAGGGTGAAACGCTGCGCATCGATACCCGCACCGGCGAGTACCTGTCGCGCGGCAAGGGTTGAGGCCGGGACGCCCACGGGCCTTAAGCGTTGTCCTTAAGCGTTGTCGATGGTGAAGGCCATCGCCTGCGACAGGCCGGGCGCGTTCAAGTCGACGGCCACGAGCCGATCGAACCCCACCGCCACGCCGGCGCAATCGGGCATTCCGGCGGCCAACGCGGCGAGCAGCCGCTCATCGGCGGGCGGCAGCGCCTGACCGCGCGCGCGCCGCACCTCAAGGTCGTGCGCGAAGCGCGCGCGCTGCTCGCCGGCTTCACCGAGTTCGTGAAAGCCGTTGGCGAGTTCGATGCCGTCGAGGTAGAGCTCAAAGCGGGCCGCGACCGGCGGCATGCCGGCTTTCAGCCGGGCGAGCGAGGCCTGGGAGGCCGGATAGTCGCAGATGAAGCATGGCCGTTCGCGCCCCAGGCGCGGTCCGACCACCAAACCCATCAATAG
>Ga0181534_10001143_pt1 | contig 17664 bp, 17 predicted proteins | sample PEATcosm2014_Bin_37_FD_119758 | JGI IMG/M metagenome (GOLD analysis project Ga0181534, IMG submission 119758) | Peatland microbial communities from MTU Mesocosm Facility, Houghton, MI, USA - PEATcosm2014_Bin17_10_metaG | ecosystem: Environmental > Terrestrial > Soil > Wetlands > Peat | place... | reverse complement strand
TGTTTCATCCGCTCCCGAGATTGCTTTGCTTGGTCGAAGTTCTTTTCTCGAGGCGTCGCTGGAAAGCAGCGCTCGTCGTGTTGCGCGAGCGGAGCAACGTCTCGAACGACGACGAACAATCGTGGGAAGTATTCCTTGGGTGGCGACGGCACTGCTTGTCACGCTCGTGAGCGCGCTTCGACCCACGAGCGCATTGGTGTGGCTGCTCGTTGTGGTGATGATTGGTCTCGGGGCCGGCGAAGCATTGCAGGTACTTTGCCAAGCCCTCGACACGGCGGTTCGCGTGAATGCTGCCTCCGAACGACTCGATGAACTGAGTTACCAGTCTCCTTTCGAACACGATTCCTGGCCCGAATCGTCGTCACTTCACGTTGAAAATCTTTCGTGGACCAGTGGCGACACTGCGTTGCTAGAGGACATATCACTCGATGCCCACCCGAGAGTGCGCATTGCCATAACGGGCGCTTCGGGCGCTGGTAAATCAACATTGCTGCGACTGCTCGCACGACTCGAAGAAACTCCCCGAGGGAAAGTAAAACTAGGCGACGTCAATCTCGACCAAATTGATGAAGCTGCTCTGCGCCAGCATCTCGCGCACGTAGGACCAGACTGCGTGCTCTTCCAGGGAGTAGTAAGTGACGTGATGCTGCAGGGACGCACGACCACTCATGACGTAGAAGCCGACCTAGCCAACGTTGGCTTACTAACTGGTCTCAAGGATTCGTGGACCCAACTTTCGCGGGGTGAACAACAACGAGCGAGCGTGGTGCGCGCACTGCTCAGTGATCCCCAGATTGTATTGCTGGACGAACCCACGAGTGGACTGGGAAATCACGAAACCGCGATGGTGCTCTCATTGCTAAAGGCCTCCGAGGCGACGATTGTGGTTGCCACGCACGACACCCTCGTCATGGACTGGTGCGACGAGGTCTACCAACTAGAAGGCGGGAAACTTACGCGCATCACACGTTGATCGTCTTCATGCCCTCTGCGTGGGACCGATCACCACTCACTTGATCGCGTGGTACGGCGCTCTCCAGTGCCGCAATCTCATCGTTCGTCAGTGTGATGTCGCTCGCAGCGATATTCTCACGCAACCACATTCGACGTTTCGTACCAGGAATTGGCACTATGTCGTGGCCACGTGCGAGCACCCACGCGAGCGCTAACTGCGCTGTCGTCACGCCCTTTCCCTGCGCTATAACGTTCACGTTTTCGAGAAGCTTCTGATTCTGTGCAAGGTTTTCAGCGCTGAAGCGTGGCCAGCGTCGGCGCGAATCATTTGCGGACGCGGTGAAATCGGAGGCATCAACGTTGCTAATGAATCCCCGACCGAGCGGGCTATAGGCCACGAAGCCAATCCCCAACCGACGACACGTTTCCAATACACCATCTTCGGGGTCACGAGTCCACAGCGAATACTCGGACTGAATGGCCGCGACGGGATGCACATTGTGCGCTCGCTCGAGCGTCGCAGCGGACGACTCTGAAATACCGAGGTAGCGAACTTTTCCGGCATCCACCAACTGCTTCATGGCGCCCCATGTCTCTTCCACCGGAACGTTCTTGTCAACACGGTGCTGATAATAAAGATCAATAACGTCAACGCCAAGTCGTCGAAGCGAGTTGTCGCAACTCGCGAGCACATACTCTGGTCGTCCGTTCACGCCCACGAAGCCGCCCTCGGGCGTTCGCTCGTTACCAAATTTTGTAGCAAGCACCACTTCGTCGCGACGTCCAGCAATGGCGCGACCTACCAACTCTTCATTAATGAAGGGCCCATACATATCGGCGGTGTCGAGAAAATTCACTCCCGAGTCAAGTGCTTCATGAATAGTCGCCATCGACTCTTCATCGTTTCGCTCACCGTAAAATTCGCTCATGCCCATGCAACCAAGCCCTTGCTCGGAAACTTCGAGACCTTGTCCCAATAAACGTCGCTTCATTTCATCCTCTCAACACTTTTGTGAACTATCTCACAAGCCTGCAAATTAAAGGCTTTGGCGCCACTCTAGGGGTGTGGCGACCGCTACCGTTTGCTTATTGGCTGGGGGGGCCAAACGCGAAGGTCACTCATCGTGCTCCAAGGGGAACGGTGAGTGACCTTCGTTGTTTCAACACTAGATTTGGGCGACCACGAGCCAACATAGGAGCCCCGATGGAACGACTTCGAACGCCGGACGAACGATTTATCAATCTCCCCGATTTCGACTTTCCCGTGCAGTACGAAACCGTGAGCGACCCCACTGGTGGTGACGACCTTCGCGTTGCGTACTTTGATCTTGGCCCCCGCGACGCGAAAGAGACGGTGTTGCTCTTGCACGGCGAACCGAGTTGGTCATTTCTCTATCGAAAAATGTTTCCTGGTCTCTTGGCGGCGGGTTACCGTGTCGTGGCTCCGGACCTCATTGGTTTTGGTCGATCCGACAAGCCAACGCCCCGCGAGGAATACACCTACGCACGCCACGTGGAATGGATGCGCGAACTTCTCTTTGACAAACTCCACCTTTCGAACATCACGTTCTTTGGTCAAGACTGGGGCAGTCTCATTGGACTTCGACTCGTTGGCGAACACCCCGAGCGTTTTTGTCGGGTGGCTATTGGCAACGGTGGGCTTCCCACCGGTGACGAACAAGCCTCAGACGCCTTTTTTGCCTGGCAGAAATTCTCCCAGGAAGCTCCCGAATTGCCCATTGGCGGCATCGTCGGATTCAGTTGCGTGACAAAGCCCTCGGACGAAGTATTCCGAGCCTACGACGCGCCATTTCTAGATGAGTCCTTTAAGGAAGGCGCGCGTATCTTTCCGCTCCTCGTGCCCTCTGCGCCTGACGACCCCGCGCACGACGCCAACGTCGCCGCGTGGAAAGTCTTAAAGACATTCGAAAAGCCGTTTCTTTGTTGTTATTCCGATTCGGATCCAATCACCAAGGGCGCCGATCGGAAATTTTTGGCAGAAGTTCCCGGCACGAAGGGCCAGCCTCACGTCACCATCGAAGCCGCCGGCCACTTCTTGCAAGAAGACAAGGGTGAAGAATTAAGCCAGGTCCTCGTTAGCTTTATCGCGTCGACGTAGTTCAACGAGCGACGCCGCGGGATAACCGTCCATCCCCGGACGCCAGCCTTCGGCAATCTTGGCGCTGCCAATACCGCCTTCAGCCCATAGGTGACAGGTGTTACGAAGCCAACTTCCCTGGTTCAATACTTCGGGACCGCTCACGACTGTCGTGCCGCGACGACTCGACGATGACGCCATTGACTGAATGACCGCGGGACCAATAGCGCGAGCCAGAAATTCCATATGCGAGCACCCGCGCTCACGACCAAGACGTTCTTGCACGTTTCGGGTGTAGCCGCGCATGACCGAAAGTCCTACGAGTGCCCGAAACGCGGGTTCGATACTTCGACACTCTTCATGAGGAAAATTTGTCATCTCGGCGTGGGCGTCAGTAATAGTGAGCGTCGCTTTGTCAACCGTGACGTCCAGATGCATCTCATGGACGTCACGAACGTCGCTCGCACCGTCGGCCCAGGGGCGCTCGTCTTTCAACACCGCCTGGATGGCAAATGTCTCGTCGGTCTCGTAGGACTCAATGACAATGGTGCGACGATGCGTTGGCTGTTGGTTGGTTTCCACGGGCTCAGTCTTATCCACCGTGATGCGACGGCGGAACCACGTTGAACGTGACAAGCAGTGGAGCGCCTCGTCGACTCGTAATCGTGGTAACCGAACCATTATCGAGCCTTGATCGCCACGCCACTCCCCCAGAAACCCCCAACGCCCAAGCAAGCGCTGACTTAATTGGTGAAACGTGACTGGCCACCACGATGTGCTGGCTGGGGTGATGCAGCAAATTGTCCGGGTCGGCCATCCATTGGTTGAGGCGCAGGTGCACCCGTTCGTCAAGAGCCGCGAGCGATTCGCCACCACCAAGAGCGAGCGTGTGATCCTCCTCAAAAGATCGCCACTGCTCCAGAGGAACTTCGGTCAGTGCGTGACCTTCCAATGTTCCGTAGTCAACTTCAATAAAGGCCTCATCCACGATAGGGGTGATATGAGGTACGGCCAACTCTGCCGTCTCGAGTGCCCGAGAGAGCGGCGAGCTCACCACGTGCTCAATGTCTCGTAAATAATGTCGAAGAGCCAGCGCTTGTTCTCGTCCACGTTCGGTGAGATCAGGATCGCTTCTTCCCACTAGCAAACCCTGCGCGTTGGAGGTCGTTTGGCCGTGGCGAATCAGTATCAGCACGGCAACAAAATGCGTCCACATTCGGGACAGTTGGTGAAGTCACCAAACGCCTGGCCGCGCCAGCGATCAAGTTCCAATGGTGCCAGCGCAATGCGGCAACCATCGCAGCGATTGCCGTCAATTTGTGACGCACCCGAGACGCCGGCTCGCTTCATTGCGGTTTCGTAGCGCGACAGGAGACCCGACGACAAGACTCCCGCTCGCTCCAAACGTTGCGTTTGAAGGTTCGAAATTTCATCGTCGAGAGTCGATTGCAATTCCATGATGGCGTTCATGAGTTCGTTTCGGCGAGCACCCAGTGGCTTGGCCTCCTCGCGCACTGCCTGTATCGCCTCATCCAAGGGTCCGAGTTCCAAAAAGAGTGTCACTTCAGCGTCTTCGGCGACGGAGAGCTTATCCTGCACTTGTTCGACCTCGTGTTGCAGCGCCGCGAGATCCTTGGGGCTGGTGTTGACATCCGATAGTCGCTCTTGCAACAAGTGCGCGCGATCACGAAATTTGGTAGCGCTCGTGGCGGCTTCGTCATATTTCGCTCGAAGTGGCACAGCTTGTTTTTCCAAATCCGCCAAACGGCGGACCATCGCGCGAAGTTGATCCTCAAGCTCGCTCAGCTCGGCAGACTCAGGAAGATGCTCACGCTGGGCTCGAACTCGGTCAATCCAACGATCAGCTTCCATTAGTTCGCGCAGTGCGTCGGCTTCGCTCACTTGTCTAGTGTTTCACGTCCAACGAGGCGCCTCGAGCGCGAGCTGCGTAAGTGCTGGCACGAGCGCCGGTTCCGCACGCTCGAGGGCCTCCGGAAACGTGAACCAATAGACCTCGGGGCTCTCATTTTCGAGGGGCACGGGATCGAGAGGATCACTGAGGAGCACGTAGCGAAGGTCGTAGTGAGTGTGGCCCCTAGGTCCCGGATGAACGTCGACGTGGAACAAACGAGGTGGGTCGAGGTGACGAACGTAAAGACCGGTCTCTTCCAACGTTTCTCTCAGCGCTGCTTCCTCTGGCGATTCGCCTTCGTTAATGTGACCACCCGGTTGTACCCAGATTCCCAGTATTCGGTGTCGATGTAGAATGACACCGCGTGAGGAGATGACAAAAGCGGAAGCCGTGACGTGGTGGAGGTCCGCGTCTTCGCTATAGGGATCAGGCAGTCGAACCAGACGAGCTTTGATTTCCCTCAGCGACATCGCCTCGCGGTCATCGACAGGCTCGAGTGTTGAGAGTTGCGCCTCTAGATCACTCGTCAACAATGGCTCGGTTCTCTTTGAGCAGTCGGATAACCGATGCCGGTACCGCGATGTTGCCTCCAGCCATGGCGCCATCAGTCGACGCAATGGGCTCTTCGAAAATCAATTTCGCGGGAACGACACCGCTCCAAATTTCGAGATCGAAATCCCCTTCTTCGTCGTTGGTTGGTCCTTCGGAGATCTTCGCCGATGCTTCTTCAATTTCCATGGCCACCACCATCGTGAGTCGAACCTCTCGTTCCTTAATGGCACGCACCTCACTGTTTCTGCCCGGCAAAATGGCGTCGACGAACAGATCCAGTATCCGGCGACGTTCTTTCTCGTCAAGAACTTCTCGCACCGGGCCCATCACCACAGCTGACCGATAGGCAATCGATGAGGCAAAACCGCTTCGAGCGAGGCGAAGTCCATCAAAATGCGTCACGCTCAAGATTCCTTCGCCACTTTTCACCATGGCCTTGAGCATCGCGTTCGAAGATGAACCATGAAGGTAGATGGTTCGATCTTCTCGAGCGTGCAGCGTGGGAAGCAGCGTTGCTCGACCATCAACAACGGTTGCAATGTTGCAAAATCGCGCTTGATCAACCATAGAGAAAATGACATCTTCGTCGTAGTTCGCCTTTTCCGGACGGCGACGGACTTGCGAATGTTCTTTGGGACCGAGGTCTTCGCTCATGCGCGAAGGTCGCCGCCAAAGAAGGTTCGCGCTAGTCCGGCGACTTCAACGTTTCGCTCGAAAAGGCGCGAGTACATCACGCCGCCGCGAGCCGACGCTTGATGCGCGCTCAGCGTTGGTGATCCCGTGCGCTGCACCCACCAAGGCGCGAGCGCACACATGGCACTCCCCGTCACTGGATCCTCAGAAAGACCAAGACGGGGTGCAAAAACTCGAAGCGAGACGTCTACGTCGGGACCACCTTCGCAGGCCACGATCACGATGGACGCCGGAACAAGAAAAAGGCTCATCGGATCAATGTTCAACCCGCAAAGCGTGTCATAGTCCTTCACCACGCAGAGCACACCTCGCGCACCCGCCTGGAATACTTCTTCGACCTCTCCCAGAGCGCCGTTTAACATGCTGGCGTCGAGAGGTTCTAAGTACGATCGCGGAAGATCGACGCCCAAGAGTCCTTCTTGTAATCGACGCCCCGAAAGTACGCCCGATTGTGTTTGAAAATAGAACTCACCACCAGGCACGCCCAGTTCGCTCAGCAGAACGTGCAAGGTCGCGAGCGTGGCGTGCCCACAAAGATCAACTTCCACGGTGGGCGTAAACCATCGAAGGGACCATCCGTCACCGACGCGGCGCACGAAGGCAGTTTCTGAAACGCCAAGTTCGAACGCAATTTGTTGCAATTCTTCGTCTTGCATGGGACGCTCCAAGAGCACGACCACCGCGGGATTTCCCCGCGCGCTGTCGCCAATGAAGGCATCCACCCACCACAGTCGATGTCCAAACGTTATGCCGACAGAATCCACGACTACGAGATTGCCACATATGCGAGCCACGAGGGCGTAGGGTGCAGCCGTGCGCGTCGCCACCTACAACCTCCATGCGGGTGTGGACGGCTGGGGACGACTGACGAACGCTCGCGACACGGTGCTCGGCATCACACCCAATCTCATTTTTCTTCAAGAACTCTGGCGCGGTGATGCATCATCTGATTCGGCCAACGACGACTTCATCTATCTCTGTGAACACTTACGTCTCGAAGGCCACTACGAAGCGCTGGCTCAATGCAAACGCGTCACCGGAGGAACGGGCGGAAAGAGCTGGTCCTCTCCACTCGGCATGATTTTTGGTGATCGCGGACTTTTTTACCTTGGTGGTCGACCCTTGTCAAAGCGGCGTCGGCGCCTGCTCGAACAGTCAAACGGTGTGGAATCGGGAACGTGGGGCACTGCACTGCTCACGACATTGCGTGTGAAAGAACTTCGTACCATTGATCTTCCCGCTCGACGGCGCGACAAAGTGCGACGAGTACTGATTGTTGCCCGCCTTAACGACGGCACACATTCGTTCTACGCGGTAGCGGTGCACGGACCTCATCTCAGTCACGGATCGTTATTGCAGTACCGTCAGATCGCGCGAGAACTCGACACCCTGTCGCATGAGCTACCAATCTTGGTGGGTGGCGACTTCAACTGCTGGCGTCCGCTACTGCGCGTTGTTCTTCCAAAGTGGCGCACGCTGGTGCGAGCGCGCACGTGGCCGGCGCATCGACCGCATTCGCAGATTGATCACCTCTTAAGCCGCGGACCTTGGCATGGCTCCAATGCCCGCACCGTGCGCGGGACGAGCGATCACCGAGCCCTGGTGGTTGATCTTACGTTGAACTGAGAACAACGTCTTTGGTTTCTGGAAGGTAGCGAAGGAGAAGCAATGACGGCAACAAGGGCAGAAACGTCACCAGCGCCGGAACTCGAAGCGCATTAATGGTGAGCGTCGTGTGCACGGAATCACTGACGTAGCCAAAAACCGCGAGACCAATTATGCCCCCTATGACGCCGGCCACAACAAACCAGCCGCCCGTCGTGGCGCGAAAGGACTCGGGAAAGACTTCGGTGGCCAGTGCGGCAACGGCGGGAGCAAGCAGTCCCGCGGCAGTAACGCCCACCATGTAGCCCACGATGAAGCTTGACCGTCCGCCGCTGTAGGCGAAGGTGCTCGTAAGAGCCGAACCAATAACGCCAATAGCCGTTGTCCAGCGTCGCCCAATCCGATCCGCCAAACGACGGCCAAGAATGAGGCCGAGTAGTCCCGTAAAAGCACTCAGCGTGACGACGAAGGCAACGAGGTGCGGTGACAACTTCAAGACACCTTCGCCATACACAAATGCAAAACCATTGGCTGGTCCCGTGATCATGCCAATCGTTGCCGCCACCATTGCCACGATGAACAATCGGAACCAAAGATCTCGAGGCACTGCACCGATACGCGCTGATGGTCGAGTGCTCGTATTGATTGCTGATTCTGGAATCATGTTAAGGAGTGGCCGCACGCACAACAAAAAGATGAGCGCCGAGGCGAACAACCAACGAAACGAATTGGGGCCTCGAATTAGACCATGCAACACCGCGGCGAGTCCCGCGCCAATACCAGCGCCAGCAGCGATGAAGGCCAGTCGACGAGCGCGCACCGCGGTTATCGAAAGTTCAACCGTCATTACCTGAATCAAAGTTGACGAAGCAGAAAGCAGCGGTCGCGCGAACGCAAAACACGCCACAAAAAACCAGTAGCTAGGGCTGAGCGCTGCAAAGGACGTAACGATGAGACCCGTCGTAAATATTTGCCGGAGAACTCGCTTTCTTCCCCATCGATCGGCTAACGAGCTAAGAGGAAGCGCTCCCAGTGAGGAAAGTCGCAATACGGCGAGACCGAGACCAATGACTGTCCCTGATAATCCAACGACTCCTTGAATGGTTCCCGAATCTGTGACGTGGCCAAAATGTTTTGCCACGTCATCAAGTGACGCCACGGCGCCAAATTGCGCGTAACCCGCGGCCAGTGCCACGACGAAGAGCGCCACGGCGACGCGGTCACCGGTTCGAAAAAATTTGAGGTAGCGACGGGTTAGTTCAGTCAAGCGTTACGGTCTCATCGACCATGACCAGAGTCTTTCCATGATTCTTGCCCGAAAACAGCATGTTCAGAGCGTCTGGTGCGTGTTCGAGCCCTGTCACAATTTCCTCTTGGTGACGAAGCGAGCCATTTAGCACCAAGCCCGCTAACTCCATTTGCGCCTCGGGATACCGGCTCGTGTAGTCGAGGACAATGAATCCTTCCATTTTGGCGCGTCGAACAATGAGCATGAATGTGTTTTTGATACCCGTTGAAGCGGACGTGTCGTTGTACTGCGAAATGGCTCCGCACAAAACAACCCGTGCATTCATAGCGACGTTAGCGAGTGCAGCGTCCAAGACGTCGCCACCCACGTTGTCGAAGTAAACGTTCACACCTTCAGGACAAGCTGCGCGAATTCGCTGCAGCAGTTTTGGCTCCTTGTAGTCGAGACACTCATCGAAGCCGTAGAGTTCGACTACTTCAGCGCACTTCTCCGGTCCACCAGCTATGCCGACGACTTTTTTTGCTCCTCGGGCCTTCGCAATCTGCCCAGCGACCGAACCAGTAGCGCCAGCGGCTCCCGAGACCAAGACCACGTCACCATCACGCATCTCACCCACGTCCAACATCCCAAAATAGGCAGTGATACCCGTAATACCCAGCACGTTCATGACGGTTGGTAGATCAAGTCCCATGCCCTTGGGAATTACTGAATAACGATTCTCCTCGGTGGCGAGAGACCATTCTTGCCAACCCGTCATACCGAACACGATGTCGCCGACGTTGTATCTCGACGACCTGGACTCGGTTACGACACCCGCACCGCCCGAGCGAATCACGTCATCAATGCCAATGGGCGGTAGGTAGCCCGGTGCATCATCCATCCACGTGCGAATAGTGGGATCAATGGACAAAATCCCGACGCGAACTAGCGCTTCGTCGGGTCCACACGTTGGGACGGGTGATGACACCACTGCGGTCGTGGTTTCCTTTACGAGACCCGACGGGCGTTGTTTTAAAACAACTTGGCGATTCGACATTGTGCTCCTCAGTTCCTTCACCACGATACGTCCTGTGCTCCGGTCAATCGCGAGCTAGGCGCCAGGATTTCAAGAGAGAGGTCAGAGAGCAACGACCCAGGAAGCCAAAGATGCCAAGATAAATCCATGGCCGATACACGTTTCGAAGTTTCTCGAACCATTCTCGTTGATCCTTCCACCATTTTTCAGTTCCTCTGTGACCCACAGGGCCACGTCGCCATTGACAGTTCGGGCATGTTGATGAGCGCAGAAGGCAGTCCCGTTAGAACCGTGGGCGACCAATTTGTGGTGCATATGGACCGCGAAGCTCTGAACGACGTTCCGCTGGGTCTCTATGACGTCAACGTTGTGATTACGACGTTCACGCTCAATGAAGAAATTGCCTGGACCGTGGAGGGACGTATTCGTCCACAGATAGGCCACGTGTACGGATACCGCCTGACACCAACGGAGGGAGGAACAGTCGTCACCTCTTATTACGACTGGTCAAACATCAACGAGGCGTGGAAGGAGCGAATTACGTTTCCCATCATTTCCGAAGGCTCGCTCCGTGCGACTCTCGGCATCTTGGACCGGACTCTTCGAGGACAACACAACGCGTCCTAGCCGCGCCGACAAAGATATTCTCCCTAGGAGCCCGTGGGCTCACCGCTGGTTTGACCCTTGAGGCCCGCAATCGTGCAGGGGCCGTTGTAACCATTGGTGCACACAGTTGCATCATTCGTATGCAGTCCAAGCGTCACGACGCCCATGACGTTGGCTCCTTGAATATCGGCCCCATCTAGGTTGGCGTTCGCCAGATTCGCACGCTGCAAGTCGTCTCCCTGCAAATCAACATTTTGTAATTTGGCATTTTCAAAGTTGCATCCGGCCAAATCAAGATTGCTCGTTGAAATCTTGCAATTCTTCGACGGGACGTACGCATTCGTGTGCGACGTTGGGCTGCCACACGCGGCAAGCGACATGCCGCCCGCAATGAGAAGAATTGCTGGGACAATTTTTCGCATACACAATCATAAGCAACATCGAAAGGCAGTCCCGACTTCCTCATTGCGGAGATTCTTCTTAGGAAGGCAGCGAAGTCACTAGGACTAACAATTTCAAGGTATCGGAGCGGCTACCCTCAAATACGGTTTTCGCTGTTGCGGGCCAAGAAGAAACGTGGAAAAAAATAAGAACTATGGCCTGTCGTTATGTTCTTGCACTTGCCCTCGCGAGAATTTCAAAGAAAGATGATGATTAGGTTTTAGAAAGAGAGACGTGGTCAACGTGAACCCTTACCGTCGAGGCAGGCTAGCTTCTATTTTCTTCGTCGCTGCTCTTATTACCAGTGTCGTCGCACTGCCGACGATAAATTCCTCTGGATCGACTCCGTCCAATTCCTGGACGCTCGCCTCTACTCCCTCGCCCACTGGCAGTTGGTACGCGGTGGACTACGCAAACAGTGAATGGGTTGCTCTAGGTCACGGCGCAAACGTTGCCGTATCGGCGGACGGCGTAACGTGGTCGGAATATCCGGCACCAAGCGGGTCATGGCAGAGCGTGGCGTACGGTGACGGAAAATTCGTGGCGCTTTCTTCGTCTACAAGTGGCCCCGAAGAGATGGTGTCGACTAACGGGACGGATTGGACAGCGTCGGTCGGACCCTTTGGGCTTTGGTCCGCCATTACCTATGGACAAAGTCATTTTGTGGCAGTGAGTGCCAACGGTCAAATTGCGACATCGTCGGATGGTTCGACGTGGACGACCACATTTTCACGTCGACTCGATGACTTTACGGGCGTTGCCTTCGGTAACGGACGTTTCGTTGCTGTTGACGCTCGCCAAGGCGACACGCTTCTTTCAACCGACGGCGTTCATTGGGCTTTCTATCCGGCCACGACGTCTGGTATCTCTTGGGGCACGGTCGCGTACGGCAATGGAAACTTCGTCGCTCTCGATCGTGACGGTTCAGGCGAAGCGGGAACTTCTGTCCTCGGGGCTACCTGGAGTCTCAATCAATTTTCCCCCGCCCAGCCCATTGACACAGTTGCGTACGGTTGCGGGAGCTACGTCGCCGGAGGCAGCGCATCATCGTCAGGAAACAACTTTTTTTCATCACCCGTAGGTTCATCGTGGTCGTATGTTCCCGTGCCAACTGATTCAGCGTCAACGTGGACGGCCATTGCATTCGGTGGCGGTCAATTTGTAGCCGTTGACATCGCCGGAAGCATTGCCTCTCTCACACCGAGCGCTAATTGTTCGCAGATTACGCCCACATCACCCCAGCAGGTGTCCGGGAATATTCACAATCAAGAAGTATGGACGTACCAACATCCGCCCAAGAGTCAAGGAACGTCGCCGGTGCTTCGCTACCTCGTGACCATTAGTAACGCGAACAGCTCAAAAACCTGTAACGCCGTCGTGTACTTTGAGCCGAACTGCATTATCAAGGGACTGCAAAATCGGGCCGTGTATTACGTGACCACACAGGCGTACAACAAATACGGCTATTCGGTTCCCACCGACCCGATCTTCGTTATTCCCGTTGCGTCTTCTGTCTTTAGTGCGTGGGCAGCGTCCAGCGAAACAGCGGCGTCGCCCATCACGGTTCAGATCACCGGAATTGCAGCTAATAGCTTGGGCATCTATCCAACGAGTCATGTCACCGTCCACGTCGGATCCAAAATTGTGACGTGCATACCAAGTCCCTTTGGCCAGTGTTTGCTCAACGTGGCTAATCCCGGTACCAAGACCGTTACCATCTACGCCACCTATACGGGCTACGGACATTCCTATCGCTCAAAGACCATAACGGTAACGAACCACTAACTGTTTACTGTTCAGAAAGAATCGCTTCAATCTCTGCCATGGGGTCGCGTACGACGGGACCCGTCGTCTCGACCACCGCTCGATGAATGACTCCGGGAAACGTGAATGGCGCAACGTAGCCTTCGCCTACGGGCGGACCCCATTCGTATCCGCAGGTCAGACCAACGCCGGTGGCGTTGAAGCCCGACGGGGTAAACCTCTCAATGACGCTTTCGCCGACGAGATGTTCGTCGACAAACAGTTGAACCGCACCGCCCGCTCCCTCGTCCTTCGAAAACGTAAAACGAACCTCGTGACGCCCGCGAGGAACCAAGTCAGCTGATCGAACGGTGTGGCGCGCGGATCCGTAGAGGTTGTGGACATATACGAGGTGCTCGTCAAGGATATGTAGCGACCAACCGCCGAGGGCGCTTCCAAGGGCGAGTAGCACGCCATCAACTGGGCCAGTGGCGGGCAGCGTTACATCAACAACGATTTGGTGCGAACGATTTCGAACGTTGACGGCCACGGATTCAGGAACGGGTCCGGCTCCTTGAAAGTACCGGAACACCGAGCGTTCGTGGCGAGAATCGGGTTTGGGATGCACGAGTGCCCACAGCACGCGATTGTCTAGGGGCAGCACGTTGTTGTTCTCTGCTTCGTGCCACCACATGTTCTTAAGATCTTCTAGACGTTCGGGGTGCGCGCTCGCTACGTCGTAAGCCTCCGAACGGTCATTACGCACGTCGTAGAGCTCCCAAACGTCATCATCAAATGAATCGTTAGGATTCTGGTCGTCGTAGAGTGGCGCAATCGGATGAAAAGCAACAGCCTTCCAGCCATCGTGGTAGATCCCGCGCGAGCCGAACATTTCGAAATACTGCGTCCGATGTTCTTCGACAGCATTGATACCTGACTCGGTCAACGCGTAAGCAAAACTGAGCCCGTCCACCCGTGACTGGACTACGCCGTCAATTGATTCGGGTTGTTGGATGCCGAGCAATTCGGTAATTGTTGCGTACACGTCTATAGCGTGGGTGAACTGGTCTCGGATCTCTCCTCGTGCAACCGACGAAGCTGGCCAGTGCACGATGCAGGGATCAGCAACACCGCCTTGATGCACTTCGCGCTTCCAGCGTCGAAAAGGAGTGTTACCCGCCATCGTCCAACCCCACGGATAATTGTTATGTGTCGTGGCACTACCAATTTCGTCAAGGCGTTCATACATCTCTTGGGGTGACGCCGGGTCAAAGTTGAAAAGCCGTACGTCATTGATTGAACCGTCGGCGCCGCCTTCGGCACTCGCACCATTATCGGAGACGAGAATCACCAACGTGTTTTCAAATTCATCAATATCGCGTAGAAACGATACGACGCGACCAATCTGTTCGTCAGCGTGCGAAAGGAATCCGGCGTAGCATTCCATGAAGCGAGCGGCGACAACCTTTTCGTTGTCGTTAAGTTGATTCCACGCCGGTACCCATGGTGGACGAGGCGAAAGCTTCGTTGAAGTCGGAAGTAGCCCCATCGCCAATTGCCGAGAAAATGTTTCGTCGCGCCACGCGTCCCAGCCACCATCAAATTGACCGGCGTAGTGTTGACGCCACGAAGGTGGCGGCTGGTGGGGCGAATGACAAGCACCGGTGGCGAAGTACAAAAAGAAGGGTTGATTGTCGTCGACCGCTCGAAGATCACTCAGAAACTCGATCGCGTGGTTGGCCAAATCAGTGCTCAAGTGGTAGTCGTTTTCTTGGCTAAATGGTGGCGTCACGGCGTGATTGTCGTGAAAGAGTGCGGGGACGAACTGGTGGGTCTCTCCACCGTGAAACCCGTACCAGCGGTCAAAGCCCCGTGCGAGAGGCCAGGTTGCTCGCGACGAAGCATTGTTGGTTTCGTCCTCGGGCGTAAGGTGCCACTTTCCAACGGCGTACGTGGCGTAACCGGCATCGCGCAAAACCTCGGAGAGAAAACCATTCTCTTTTGGAATAGTTCCCCAGTAACCAGGAAACCCCACCGCCAGGTCCGCCACACGACCCATTGCGTTTCGGTGATGGTTCCGGCCCGTCAGCAAGCACGACCGAGTTGGAGAACACAGCGACGTCGTGTGAAAATTTGACAAACGCACACCATCCGCCGCTAAGCCGTCAATGACCGGCGTTTCAATATTGGACCCGTAACAGCCCAGCTGCGCGAAGCCAACGTCGTCAAGAATGACGAGCACTACGTTCGGGGCGCCCGGAGGCGGTCTTCGTGATGAGGGCCACCATGGTGTGGAATCACGCCAGTCCCGTCCAACGCGTCCCTCAAATGGTTGTGGCATACGTTGTCTCGCTCATTCGTGTTAGTTGCAGCGCCGTGTCGTTCTTAGTGAAGGCACGTCGTGGTGGGTAGTTTATGACGATGGTCGCCCTGCAACGGAGTCGCGCATGGTGGCCTCGGATCCGTTGGTCTCTGGGGTTGTTGTTGGGAGCAATAATCCTGTTCGAATTGTTCCACGACCGTAACGAACTCGCTGGCGCGTCAACGGTCTTGTCGCACGCACGTCCCTTGTGGGCCGTCGTGGCTTTACTCAGTGAAACGATGTCGCTCGCAAGCTTCACCATGCTGCAACGACGTATTCTTCGCGTAGGGTCCGTACACATTTCGCCGCTGACTTTTTTCCCGGTCTCGCTCGCGAACAACAGCATTGCCAACACCTTGCCCGGAGCACCAGCGTTCGCCGGAGCATTTCGATTTGGACAGTACCGCCGAATCGGTGCGGACGCTTCACTGGCTGGATGGACCGTACTCACTCAGTTGCTTGCGGCAACGACCGGTCTCGCCATCATTGTTCTGGCGGGCATTGTCGTAGCGGCCAGCGGCAGTACCCATCAACACTTTCTCGCAACAACGCTCGTTGCGGTTGTTGTTGTCTTAGTTCTCGGTGCTCTACTTGTGCGCCGCCATCTTTTGGTCAATACGTTGGCGGCAATCATTCGTTTAGTGCAGCGCATCACGGGACATCCACGAGGCAATGTCAAAGGTCGCATCGAGCAAGTCCTGAACACCATGCGAACCCTGCATCTTTCGTTTCGAGACCAGGGCGCAATTCTCGCCTGGGCAATAGCAACGTGGCTCTTTGACACCGGTTGTCTCGTCGCTAGTTTCGATTGCGTACGCGGCGCCGTTCCTTGGTACGGATTGTTACTCGCGTACGCGGTTGCGCAACTGGTCTCCGCGCTGCCGCTCGTGCCCGGCGGTATCGGCATTGTTGAAGGCAGTCTCACCGTTGTTCTTGTTGCTTATGGCGCGCATCGTGCCTTCGCACTTTCAGCAGTCATTGTCTATCGCCTGATCAGTTTTTGGCTCTTTGTGCTCGTGGGCTGGATCTGTTTTTTCTTCCTTATGAAAGCCGCACGATCAAACACTCCCGTCTCACCTAACAACGAAGAAGTGACCTTGGCGCCGTGATTGCGTCGTCGCGAAATTAGCCGAGACGACTCATCAACACGGCAACGACTACGAGCCACGACGTCGCGCCTAGGTAAAACACTCGCTCAACTGCACCAAACCATGGCAAACCACCTCGGCGAACAAAAACTGTGATAATCAGCGATACCAACATGACAAGTCCGCACACGTTGCTCGCCGTGGCTAGACCAGGTTGCGCATTGTTTTGATTCAACAACGCGGCAAATTGCCTACTAGCAAGGGCAATCGCCAAAAATGCAGCAATAGCCAACAAGCCGTGCCGGCGACCCGTGATAGTTCGTTGACTACCGGGTTCATCCATGGGGTACCAACTGATTACGGCTCGACACGCTGCGAAAATAATGCACAGCAATACAGTGAATGCCGGTGACCCCGGTAGCGAGGCAATTCCGATGGCCGCTCCAAGTCCGGCGACACCGTATGCGATTGACATGCTTCGGTAGCCCGCACGATACCTAGAGATGCCGTATTGACTAACAGGATTTCGGATAGGCGAAAGTCCCGTCGGTAGAAGATGCAGGACAACAAGCGACGTTACGCCGGTGCCCAGTCCCGCACAGATGAGAACTAAGGACAGTGCGTGCATAATCCTCCTCGAGTCAGACCAACACGCTGAACTTACTGGAAGGTCGTCGCTATTCCCTTAGCGGCCGTACGCCGTTAGGAGGGAACTGACCACTCGCCACTGTCCGTCGAATCATTGCCTTGCTGGTAACGCCGTGTGGGGACAATCATGAAATTCTGGCGCCACGGCATTGTTGTTTTTCGATACGTCCCGTTACTTCGCCGAAGTAGGTTTCTCGTTCGTTTAAACACGCGAGTTCCATTTGGTGACACAGCGTGAGTCAACTCGACGTTTCATGTTCGTTCGGTTTCTGTTCGCATCACGATGCGGTGCGAGCAATCAATGCCAACTGCGACGCGACCGTACCGACACTGGCGATGACTAAACAATTCCATTGACCTCTCCTCGGACGTGCTTCCTGCAACAATCGTCCGCTACCGAGGTCTGGAGTAGCTAACAGGGCGAAATGCGCCCTGAGTCAAAGAACCTTAAGGCCAAGCAAGGTCTACGTCAACACGACGAATCAAAATGAGTAATTCATTCGAGTTTTGAAAGCTATTTTGGCCATTCCAATTACCTAGTCACCTGATCGCTGGATGGTGGCGCGATGGCATGACCTCGGCACAATCAGGGGTGTGGTCACACGCTTCACAATGTCCGAGCCGATCCTCGTGGGGATTGGCTCGGACATTGAATTCCACTAAGCGGTAGGGACCAATTCTTCTAAGTCCCCTAAGTG
>Ga0181534_10001141_pt1 | contig 17673 bp, 10 predicted proteins | sample PEATcosm2014_Bin_37_FD_119758 | JGI IMG/M metagenome (GOLD analysis project Ga0181534, IMG submission 119758) | Peatland microbial communities from MTU Mesocosm Facility, Houghton, MI, USA - PEATcosm2014_Bin17_10_metaG | ecosystem: Environmental > Terrestrial > Soil > Wetlands > Peat | place... | reverse complement strand
TATTCTCCGGGGGATGCCACGCGCACACGCATCCAGGTCGACGATTTCCCGGGCTTCTACCTGTGTTTCCAACCCACCCGGCCGACCAGCACCGGCCGCATCGACCTCGCGAGCGGCAGCTTTCGCGATCCGCCCCGTATCGCCCCGAACTATCTCGCCACCGACAAGGACTGCGACGATGTCATCAGGGGCGGCCGCATGTTGCAGGCGATCGCCGGCACGCGCGCGATCCGCGCCCTGATTCGCGCACCGATTGCGCCCGATTTGACCGCCATGGGCGATGCCGATCTCGTGGCCGACTTTCGCGCGCGGGCGGCGACGGTGTATCACCCGGTCGGCACCTGCCGCATGGGCCGCTCCGTGGGCGATTCGGTGGTCGATGCCGCGTTGCGGGTGCACGGCATCGAGCGGCTGCGGGTGGTGGACGCGTCGGTGTTCCCCACCGTGACCTCCGCCAACACCAACGCACCGACTCTCATGGTGGCGCACAAGGCCGCCGAACTGATCGTAGCCGGTTGAACCGGCGAATAATGCGAGGGATGGTATGAAACTCGACAGCATCAAAGTGTTCGTGGTGGGCAATCCCCCGCCGGGCTACGGTGGACGCTATTTCGTGTTCTTGAAGCTCAAGACCGCGTGCGGGATCGAGGGTGTGGGCGAGGTCTATGCCGCCACCTTCGGCCCGAAGGTCATCGCGGCCATGCTCGAGGACGCCTTCGCCCGCCACTTCGCCGGGCGCGATCCGTTCAGGATCGAGGCCATGTGGCGGGAGACCTATGGGTCGGGCTTCAGCCTGCGTCCGGACCTCTCGCTCATGGGCGTGATCAGCGGTCTGGAGATGGCCTGCTGGGACATCATCGGCAAGGCGGTCGAGCGGCCGATCTATGATCTGCTGGGTGGCCGGGTGCACGAGCGGCTGCGCAGCTACACCTATCTATATCCCGCCGACGGTGAAGGCGATGAGTTCTATCACGATGCGGACCGCTCCGCGACGCGCGCGGCCGAGTACGTCAAGCAGGGCTTCACCGGCCTCAAGTTCGACCCCACCGGCGGCTATTCGGCCTACGATCCGCGGCAGCCGACGCAGGAAGCGCTCGAGCGCACGGTGCGCCTGGTGCGACTGGTGCGCGAAGCGGTGGGCCATCAGGCCGATCTTTTGGTCGGAACGCATGGTCAATTCACGACCTCCGGCGCCCTGCGTCTCGCCCGGCAGCTCGAGCCTTACGATCCGCTGTGGTTCGAGGAGCCGGTGCCGCCGGAGATGCCCGAGCAGATGGCGCTGGTGGCTCGCGGCACCCGCATTCCCATCGCCACCGGTGAGCGGCTCACCACCAAGTATGAGTTCGCGCGCGTGCTCGCGACCGGCGCGGCCAATATTTTGCAGATGAACCTGGGGCGCGTGGGCGGTTTGCTCGAGGCGAAGAAGGTGGCGGCACTGGCCGAAGTGCACTACGCGCAAATCGCGCCGCACCTGTACTGTGGACCGGTGGTCGGCGCGGCCAACATCCAGATCGCGACCTGTACGCCGAATTTTCTGATCCTGGAGAGCATCCAGCAGTGGGGCGGCTTTCACGCCAAGATCCTGAAGAACCCGATCCGTTGGGAGGCGGGCTATGTGATTCCGCCGACTGCCCCCGGGCTCGGGGTGGAACTCAACGAAGCGGTGGCGCTCGCGCACCCTTATGTCGGGGACGGTCTGCACCTCGAAATGGCGAATCATCCCCTCGGCTGATGGGTGCGACGCGTTTCATCGACTCACTTTTATAGGTAGGACTGGCGATGCGTTACGGTTTCATCGGATTGGGACATCTGGGCAGGCATCTGGCGGCCAATCTCGCGCGCGGCGGCTTCGACGTGACGGTCTACGATCTCGATCGGCGCGCGGCCGAGAGCGCACTGGCGGCCGGAGCGCGCTGGGCCGATTCCATCGCGGCGCTGGCCGGGGCTTGCGACGCGCTGATCACCTGCCTGCCCTCGCCGGCCGCGTCGACCGCCGTCCTCAACGAGGCACTCCCCGCCTTGGGGAAGGGCAGCACCTGGATCGAGATGAGCACCAACGATTTCGCGGAAATCGAAGTGCTGGCAGCACGAGCCCGGGGCCTTGAAATCGAAACCCTCGCCTGTCCGGTCACGGGCGGGGTGCATCGCGCCGAAGCCGGCGATATCACGGTGTTAGTGGGCGGCGCGCAACAGGTGTTCAAGGCGCACGAGCCGGCGCTCCAGGCGATGGGCGGGCGCGTGATTTATTTGGGCGGCATCGAGCAGGCGGCGGTCACCAAGGTGGTCACCAACATGCTCGCCTTCATCCATTTGATCGCCGCCGGCGAGGCATTGATGCTATGCGCCAAAGCCGGGGTCGAACTGCGCGCGGCGTTCGACGCCATCGCCGCGAGTTCCGGCAACAGCTTCGTCCACGAGACCGAGAGTCAGGTGATCCTGAACGGCAGCTATGACATTGGATTTACGATGGATCTGGCCTGCAAGGATGCCGGTTTCGCGCTCGAATTCGGGCGCCGCTTCGGGGTTCCGCTGCGGCTCGCCGGGGTCATGGAACAGACCTTCATCGAGGGACGCTCGAAGTATGGCGGCGCGGCCTGGTCATCGATGATCGTCAAGTTGCTCGAGGATGCCGTCGGTACCCCCCTGCGTGCGCCGGGTTTCCCCGCGCGGCTCGGGCCCGAGCATTCCGCGCCGGGGCGCTAGCCGCAATGCACATCGAATTTTTGCATGACGGAATCCAAATTGAGCATGCGCCGATGCTCGGCCACAACAAAATAGCCCTTTCGTTCCCGGCGGGCGATGCTATTCTCGGACAATAATTACAATTTGATGACGGCCCCTCGCAAGGGCCCGACGACACGATAAACGCAATAGGGATGGACGCATGAATTCATACTCGAAGTTGTCTTGTGCGATTGCCGCAATCCTGGGCGGCTCGGCGACGGGTTTGGTACAGGCGGCAACCGCCACCGACGCCTCCGCCGCCAATTCGGATGCGATTCAGGAAATCGTGGTGACCGCCCAGCGCCGCGTGGAAAACATGCAGGACGTGCCGATCACCATCACGGCGCTGACCGGCGACACCTTGAAGCAGCTCAACGTCACCACCTTCGATGAATTCATCAAATATCTGCCCAACGTGACCCAGGCCGGCACGGGTCCGGGACAGAGCTCCATTTTCATGCGCGGCCTGTCGGTCGGCGTCACCGGCGAACAGGGCACCGGCACCACCGGTCCCTACCCCAACGTGTCGGTGTACCTCGATGAGCAGTCGGGCGCGCTGCCCGGCCGCAACCTCGACGTATACGCCGCGGACATCGAACGCATCGAAGTACTCGAAGGCCCGCAGGGGACCCTGTTCGGCTCCGGCGCGCAGGCCGGCGTGCTGCGCTACATCACCAACAAGCCCAAGCTCGACACCACCGAAGGGGTGGTGAATGCCGGCTACAGCTACACGAGCGGGGGCAACCCGAACTCGAACGTCGATGCCACTTTGAACGTGCCGCTCATCGCCGACACCCTGGCGATTCGCGGGGTGATCTACAGCGACAGCCGCGGCGGTTACATCAACAACGTGCCGGCCAATTTCGCCCGCGAGGGGACCGACCTCGGCCTCCTGAACGACAACGGTGGCGTGGTGCCGACCAACAGCGTCGCGATCAACAACGCGGCCAACGTGGGCAATGACATCAACCCGGTCACCTACCAGGGCATGCGGCTCTCGCTGCTGTGGAAGATCAACGACTCCTGGGACGCACTGCTCGCACAAAGCTACCAGGACATGAACTCCCAAGGCGTGTTCTATCAGATGCCGAACGGGCCGGAAGGGGTGACCCACGATTCGCGCGGTCAACCGGTCGGGGGCGAGCCGCTGCCGCCCTTGTCGGTCGCCTTGTTCAACCCCTCCTATGACAAGGACAAGTTCGAGAACACGGCGCTCACCATCAACGGCAAGATCGGCGACTTGAAGGTTGTCTATGCCGGCGGCTACCTGGTGCGCAACGTCGAACAGGCCCAGGACTACACCAACTACGCGCGCGGCGTGTACGGCTATTATTATCAGTGCACCGGTGTGACCTACAAAAAGACCGTGGGCAATCCGAACGCCACCTGTTTCACGCCTTCCTCAAGCTGGACCGACAGCGAGCGCAACACCCATCAAAGCCATGAGCTGCGCGTGAGCACGCCGGATGATTGGCGGTTGCGGGCGATCGGCGGCGCCTACTGGGAAGAATTCAAGATCTACGACGACAACAACTGGCTGTACCGCTCGGTGCCGTCCTGCTCCCCCTCGTACGATGTCAATTGCTTCAACAACGTACAGCCCTGGCCGGGCGGCACGGCGAACAATCCGAACGTCCGCAGTGATCAGATCGGATTCTTCGACGACACGCAGCGCACCATCCTGCAGCATGCGTTCTTCACCTCGATCGACTACGACATCATTCCAAAGACCCTGATCGCGACCGTGGGCACGCGCTACTACAAGTTCGACGAAGAGGAAAAGGGCGGCGACGTCGGCAGCTTCTATTGCAAGCAGTTCTCCCCGACGACCTATTATGGTCCCTGCACCTCGGCGACCAATGGCAACGGCAAACCAGGCGGCATCGGCATTACCGGAGCGGCTCCGTATGGCACCAACCTGAACGTGCAGAACCCCAACAGCGCGACCTACTCGGGGTTCAAGAGCCGGGCGAACCTCACCTGGCACGTCACCGACGACATCATGGTGTACTACACCTGGTCGCAGGGGTTCCGGCCGGGCGGCTTCAACCGCGGCACCAAGCAGACCCAGTTTGACACCAATGGTGTCTATCAATACCAGACCCCGGCCACGTTCGCGCCCGACTCGCTCACCAACAACGAACTGGGCTGGAAAACCGAATGGTTCGGCCACCGCTTCCAGTTCAACGGCGCCCTGTACAAGGAGAACTGGAACGACACCATCGTGGAGTTCTTCGATCCGCAGGGTGGCTTCGGCAACCTGACCTTCAGCACCAACGGACCGAATTACGAGGTCAAGGGCATCGAGCTGCAGTTCGTGGCGCGCGTGACCGAGGGCTTGACCCTGCAAGGCTCCTCGGCCTGGAACAGCAGCAATCAGACCAATTCACCGGCCATCATCAACAACAATCCGGCCAGCCCCGGCTTCGGCAAACCGGTCGCCGGAATTCTCAATCCGTTCGGCCCGGAGGGCAGTCCGCTCGCCAATTCACCGCCGTTTCAGGCCAATCTGCGCGCTCGTTATGAGTTTGAGCTCGGCGAGTACCACGCGTTCTGTCAGGTGGGCGGCCAGCACACCGGCAATTCGTATTCCGCCACGGGCAACGTCGCGGCCTACGACCAGCCGGGATTCACGACCTACGATGCGGCGATGGGTGTCGCCAAGGATCAGTGGAACGTGCAGTTCTTCGGCCAAAACCTGACCGACGTCAACGCCAGCACCTTCACCAACTCGGTGCAGTTCATCAAGACGGAGACGGTGCTGCGGCCGCGCATCGCCGGCATCAAGTTCGGCTACAAGTTCTGACGAACCGTTCCGGTGCGTTAAACTTCCAAGGCGGGCAGCGATGCCCGCCTTTTTTCTGCAAGGATCAATGGCAGCCGTCATAACCACCGCCCCGCCCTCGCCGCTCGAGTCGGACATCCGGCGCATTCGCGCCCTGCTCGAGCGCGGCGAATTCGCCCCGGCGCTCGCGGCTGCGCAAGCTTTGCGCGCGCAGGCGCCTCGGGATCGCGACCTCCTCTATATGATTGCGGTCGCCCAGCGTTATCTCAAACTCGTTCCCGAAGCGCTCGCGACCCTGCGGGAACTCGAGCAGCATCACCCGAACTACAGCCGGCTTCATCAGGAACGCGGGCACTGCCATGTGGCGATGCGGGCGGCCGACCGTGCCATCGCGGCGTTCGTGCGTGCCGTGAATTTGAATCAATCCCTGCCCGCCAGTTGGAGCGCGCTCGAGGTGCTGTTCCGCATGACGGGTCATGTGCAGGATGCCGAGCATGCCGCCGGCCAGGCCGCCCAGCTCGCCGCGCTGCCGGTGCCGATCGTCACCGCCTGCAGCATGTTCGCCGACGGCGAGATCCTCGAGGCCGAACGCGTGGTGCGCCAGTACCTGCTGACCCATGGCGATCATGTCGAGGGCATGCGGCTGCTGGCGCAGATCGGGCTCAAGCTCGATGTCGCCGACGATGCCGAAGTCCTGCTGGAGAACGTCCTGCGCATGGCTCCCGCACACCATGCGGCGCGCTACGAATATGCGCTCGTGCTCCTCAAGCGCCATAAGCACGTCGAGGCACGCAGGCAGATGGAGCAACTGCTCGCCGTCGACCCCACCAATCGTGTGTACCGCACCACCCATGCCACCGTGTGCACCGGGTTCGGCGATTTCGAGCGGGCGCTGCCGCTGTACCGGGAAATCCTCGTGGAGACGCCGGACGAACCGGAGCTGCACCTGTCGATCGCGCATGCGCAGAAGGCGCTCGGCCAGACGGCCGAAGCGGTCGACTCCTATCGCGCCGCGATAGCGGTGAAACCCAATTTCGGCGAGGCGTACTGGAGCCTCGCCAACCTGAAGACTTACCGCTTCACGGATGATGAAATCGCGCGCATGCGGCGCGAGGAAGCCTCACCGGACGTGTCCCCCGAGGATCGGTTTCATTTGTGCTTCGCACTCGGCAAAGCGCTCGAGGACCGGGCCGACTATGCCGCGTCGTGGGCCTATTACGAACGCGGCAATGCCTTGAAGAAAGCCGGGAGCCGCTACCGGCCCGAACCGCTCGAGCGCAATGCCCGGCTGCAGGCCGCGGTGTGCACGTGCGAATTCTTCGAAGCCCGCTCCGGCTTCGGCTGCCAGGATCCGGCCCCGATCTTCGTCGTCGGCCTGCCGCGCTCCGGCTCCACGCTGATCGAGCAGATTCTCGCCTCCCACTCCGCAGTGGAGGGCACCATGGAGCTCGCCGACATCCCACGGCTCGTGCAGGATTTGCAGGGGCGCGAGATCAAGGACATGCCGCCCCGCTACCCGGGAATTTTGGCCGAACTCTCGGCGGCCGACTTCACCCGGCTCGGCGAAAAGTATCTCGAGGACACGAAAGTTTACCGCGGCGGCAAACCGCACTTCATCGACAAGATGCCGAATAATTTCCGCCACCTCGGGCTCATTCATTTGATGCTGCCGAACGCGCGGATCATCGATGCACGCCGCGAGGCCGTGGCCTGCTGCTTCAGCAATTTCAAGCAGCTGTTCGCCTCCGGGCAGCAATTCACCTACGGCATCGAGGACATCGCCCGGTATTACCGGATGTACCTGACGCTCATGACGCACTGGGATGCCGCCCTTCCCGGCCGCATTCTGCGGGTTCAGCACGAGGACGTGGTCGAGGATCTCGAGGGCAGCGTGCGGCGCATTCTCGAGTTCTGTGGGTTGGATTTCGAGCCCGCCTGCGTGGAGTTTCACAAGACGCGCCGCACCATTCATACCGCAAGTTCCGAGCAGGTGCGCCGGCCCATCAACCGCGACGGGGTCGATCAGTGGCGCCACTTCGAGCCCTGGCTTGGCCCCCTGAAGGACGCGCTGGAGCGGACTTCGTGGTAGATCCCGCCCCGGCCGCGCCGCGCAGCGGCCCATCGCCCGTCGAGGCCGAAGTCATCCGCATTCAGGGGCTGATGCAGGCCGGGAAGTTTGCCGAGGCGCTTGGCGCGGGTAAGCAATTGCTCCTCGCGGTGCCGGAGAACCGTGACGTGCTGTATGCGGTCGCGGTCTGTCAACGCTATCTCGGCCAGATCGCCGAGGCGTTGGGCACGCTGGCGCATTTTCAACGCCTGCATCCGGGTTTCAGCCGCCTCTACCAGGAACAGGGGCATTGCCAGGTGGCGGCCAGGAATCCCGGCGCCGCGATCGAGGCCTATCTCACCGCCGTCAACATCAACGTGGCGCTGCCGGCGAGCTGGCAGGCGCTCGAAGTGCTGTTCAAATCCGCCGGCAACGCCACCGATGCGGCGACCGCCGCGGCGCACGTCGCCAAGCTCGCGAGCCTGCCCGCCGCGGTGGTCATGGCCACGAGCCTGTTTGCCGATGGCGAGACCCATGCGGCCGAGCAGGTCATCCGCCAGTTTTTGACCACCCACGGAAATCACGTCGAAGCGATGCGACTGCTCGCGCAGATCGGCATCAAGCTCGAGATCCTCGATGATGCCGAAGTGCTGCTCGAGGGCGTGCTGATCCTGGCGCCCGAATACCATCTGGCGCGCTACGATCTGGTGCAGGTGCTGCTGCAGCGGCATCAGGCCGTGCGCGCGCACGCCGAAGCGCTGAAGTTGCTGGCGGCCGACGCGGCGAACCGCAATTTTCGCACCGTCTATGCCACCGTATGCGTCGCGCTCGGACGCCATGAAGAGGCCCTGACCGTGTACCGCCAGCTCCTCGAGGAAGCCCCTCGGGCCGCCGCCATCCACTTGTCGGTCGCCCATGTGCTCAAAACCATGGGTCAGCAAGCGCAGGCCATCGAGGCGTATCGGGCGGCCGCCGCCGCCAAGCCAGATTATGGCGATGCCTATTGGAGTCTGGCGAATTTGAAGACCTACGGGTTCGCCGATGAGGAGATCGAGCGCATGCGGCGCGCCGAAGCTTCGCCCTCGACCGCGCTCATCGACCGGTATCATCTGTGTTTCTCGCTGGGCAAGGCCCTGGAAGACCGCGCCGAATATGGCGAATCCTTCGAATTTTATGAGCGCGGCAATGCACTCAAACGCGCCGAGATCCGCTACCAGGCCGCGGCGCTCGAGCGCGTCGCGAAGCTGCAGACGAGCGTGTGCACACGTGAATTCTTCGCATCCCGCGCCGGCACCGGCTGCGAACGAGCCGACCCGATCTTCATCGTCGGGCTGCCGCGCTCCGGTTCGACGTTGATCGAGCAGATCCTCGCCTCGCATTCGCAGGTCGAAGGAACGATGGAGTTGGCGGACATTCCGCGGCTCGTGCATTCGCTGCAGGGACGCCACGCGACCGAAGCGCATTCGGCCTACCCCGCGGTGCTCGGGTCCTTGAGCGCCGGGCAGTTGCGACAGATGGGCGAGAAGTACCTCGCCGACACGCAGATTTTCCGCACCACGAAGCCTTTTTTCATCGACAAGATGCCGAATAATTTCCGGCACCTGGGGCTCATTCACCTGATCTTGCCGAACGCCCGCATCATCGATGCGCGGCGCGAACCCATGGCCTGCTGCTTCAGCAATTTCAAGCAGCTGTTCGCTTCCGGCCAGGAGTTCACCTACGGTCTCGAGGACATCGCCCGCTACTACCGCATGTACGTCGAGTTGATGGCGCACTGGGACGCTGTCCTGCCGGGCAAGGTGCTGCGCGTGCAGCACGAGACGCTGGTAGGGGATCTTCAGGGCAACGTGCGCCGGATTCTCGATTTTTGCGGCCTCGGCTTCGAACCGGCCTGCCTCGAGTTCTACAAGACCGAGCGCAGCATCCGAACCGCGAGTTCCGAGCAGGTGCGTCAGCCGATTTTCACCGAGGGGCTCACCCAGTGGCGGCATTTCGAGCCCTGGCTCGGGCCGCTCAAAAGCGCGTTGGGGGAACTGGTAGAAAATGCTGCGTAGGGAGGCCGGTAGCGGCTAATATGCGGGCTACGAGTGCTCCGGGCAGGCGGACCCGCTGGTCGACCTGGCCGGATCAAACGAATATAAAACTCAAGGGGATGATGCATGAATGCCAATTCGAAGCTGTCCTATGCCATCGCGGCGATCTTAAGCGGCTCATCCGCCGGGCTCGTTCACGCCGCCACCGCGGCCGACACGTCGGACGCCAATTCGGACTCCATTCAAGAGATCGTGGTCACCGCGCAGCGGCGCGTCGAGAACATGCAGGACGTGCCGATTCAAATCCAGGCGCTCACCGGCCAGACGCTGGAGCAATTGCACGTCACCACGTTCGATGATTTCGTGCGCTACCTGCCGAACGTGACCTCGGCCAGCAACGGTCCCGGACAGGGCGTCATCTTCATGCGCGGCCTGGCGACCTCGACGCTCGCCACCCAGGGATCGAGCGGCATCGGCAGCTTCCCGAACGTTGCGGTGTATCTCGACGACCAATCCGGTCAACTACCTGGCCGCAACCTCGACGTGTATGCCGCCGACATCGAGCGCATCGAGGTGCTCGAGGGCCCTCAGGGCACCCTCTTCGGCGCCGGCGCGCAGGCCGGCGTGCTGCGCTACATCACCAACAAGCCAAAGCTCGACGTCACGGAGGGCAACGTGAATGCGAGCTACTCCTACACCAGCGGCGGCGATCCGAGCAGCAGCGTCGATGCGACGATCAACATCCCCTTGATCGCCGACACCCTGGCGGTGCGCGCGGTCATTTACAGCGATTCGCGCGGCGGCTACATCAACAACGTGCCCGGGACCTTCAGCCGTCTGCCGACCGACATCGGCATCCACTACGGCGGCTATGCCACGGGCTGTTCGGCGGGCCCCGCGCCGGTGAACGGCCAATGCGCCGGCGGCACGCCGAGCGCGTACGGCGTACCGCCCGGCAGCCCGTCGATCAACAACGCCGCGCTCGTCGGCAACGCGATCAACCCGGTGACCTATCAGGGTCTGCGGGTCGGGGCGCTGTACAAGTTCAACGAGGACTGGAATGCCTTGCTGGTGCAGTCCTACCAGAACATGGACTCGCAGGGCGTGTTCTACGTGACGCCGGTGAGCTCGGCCGGACAACCCCTGCCCGATCTCGGGGTGAACCTCTGGAACCCGTCGTACAACAAGGACAAGTTCGAGAACACGGCGCTCACCATCAACGGCAAAATCGGCGACCTCAGCCTCGTCTATGCCGGCAGCTACATGGTGCGCAACATCGATCAGCAGGGTGACTATACGAATTACGCCCGCGGCGTGTACGCGGACTACTATCAGTGTACGGGCCCGGCCTCGGCGACGACCACCGGCAAATGCTATTCCCCGAGCGCCACCTGGCTCGAGACCGATACAGCCACCCACAACAGCCAGGAATTGCGCATGAGCACGCCGAACGATTGGCGCTGGCGCGGCATCGGCGGATTGTTCTGGGAGGACTACACCATCCGCGAAAACATCGACTGGATGTACAAGACCTTGCCGGCGTGCACGCTCACCGTCACCACCGGCTGCTTGACCGACATCGCACCGGCGCCGGGGTCGTACGTGCGCAACCCGAACATCCGCAATGACAACACCTCGTTCTTCGACGACGTCACCCGCGGCTACACCCAGAAGGCGGTGTTCGGTTCGACCGATTTCGACATCATCCCGAAGAAGCTAACCGTCACCTTCGGCACGCGCTACTACAAGATCGACACCACGGCTTCAGGCAGTTCGGTGAGCAGCTTCGGCTGCGCCGACGCCGGCCCGGCGCCTTGCACCACCAACGGGCCCTACAGCAACGATCTGAGCGCGCACAATCTCAACATCACCTACTCGGGGTTCAAGAGCCGTGCCAACTTGAGCTTTCGACCGGTGGAGGATGTGCTGCTGTACTACACCTGGTCGCAGGGCTTCCGGCCCGGCGGCTTCAACCGCGGCTCACACCTGATCAACCACACCGACGCGGTGGTCGGTGGCGTGAACCCAGCCGGTCCGGTCAATGGCCTCTCGTACACCTACCAGACGCCGCAGTCCTATGCACCCGACACGTTGGTGAACAACGAACTCGGCTGGAAGACCGAATGGCTCGACCACCGGCTCGAGTTCAACGGCGCGGTCTATCAAGAAGACTGGAAGGACGTGCAGGTGCAGGTGTTCCAGTCCTGCTGCTACGGGAATCTGAGCTTCGTGACCAACGGCCCGACTTACCGGGTGCGCGGGGTCGAGATCGAAACCATCGGTCGCCCGCTCCACGGCCTCACCCTGACCGGCTCGGCGTCCTGGAACAGCAGCAACCTGACCAATGCGCCGGCCCTGATGAGCCCCACCGGCCAGTCGATCGTGATACCCGGCATCGGGAGCCCCTTTGGCGCTCCGAATTCGTCGCTGGCCCAATCTCCGCCGTTCCAGGCGAACCTGCGCGCCCGTTATGAGTGGGTGGCCGGCGCCTACAAGGCATTCACCCAGGTGGGCGGCAGCCACCAGGCGCATTCGTTATCGGCCACCGGCAGCATTCAAGCCTACGATCAGCCCGGCTTCACCACCTATGACGCCTCGGTGGGTGTGGAAAAGGACAACTGGACGGCGGCGCTGTACGGACAAAATCTGACCGACGTGCGGGCCGATCTGTTCGAGAACGGCAACCAGTTCGTCACGGCTGAAACCATCAACCGGCCGCGCACCGGGGGTGTGCGGTTCAGCTATAAGTTCTGACGATCTCACCGTCCATCCTCGGCACGGCGCTGTGCTCGGTGCTGATCGGAGCGGCGGCGGCACAGGCGCCGCCGCCCTATCGCGCCATCACCCCGAGGCTGGCGGATAAGACCGTGCTGCTGACCGGGCGCGACCTGACCATCGAACAGGTGGTCGAGGTGGCCCGCGACGGCGCCAAGGTGGCCTTGAGCCCCGAAGCGCGCCAGCGCTCCGCCGATGCCTACGGGCTCCTGCTCGAGGCCGCGGCCGAGGGCGTGTCGGTGTATTGGTTCAACCGCGGCTCGGGCTCGGGACGCGAGAAGTTCATTTTCAGCGGCGATCCGCTCACACCCGACAACGAGCGGCTGATCAAGGCGCGGCAGCTGGCGGTTTTCCGGCGCGGCGCCCTGGCAGGTCTCGGGCCCGAGGTGGGCGACGAAGAAATCGTGCGCGCCATGCTGGTGGTGCGCGCCAACACCATGAGCTACGAGGCGGCGAGTCCGCAACTCACGCAGCGGCTGCTTGATTTATTGAATGACCGCATCACCCCGGTGGTGCAGTCGCGCGGCACGGTCGGCGAAGGGGACCTCGGCCCCTTCACCAACGTCGGAGCGGCCATGGTCGGCGCCGGGACGGTGTATCTCAACGGCGTACGCATGCCGGCCGCCGAGGCACTCGAGCGCGCCGGGCTCGAACCCCTGGCGCCGTTCGGCGCCGATGACAGCGAATTGGAAAGCAGCGACGCGTATGCCACGGGCCAGGCGGCGCTGCTCCTGCAAGATGCCCGCCAGGCCCTCGCATGGGCGGATCTCACCTACGCCATCGATTTGAACGGCATGAACAGCAGCATCTCGCCGCTGTCCCAACCCGTGCAGGCCAATCGCCCGTTCAAATGGCTCAACTGGGATGCCGCACGCGTGCTCGACATGCTCAAGGGCAGCTATCTGTTCGAACTCGACGAGAAGCGCATCATCCAGGATCCGGAAAGCCTGCGCGCCTCCTCGATCCGTCAGGGGTCGGCCTGGCAGTCCTGGGCGCAGCTGCGCGACGATGTGCTGGTGCAGATGAATTCCTCCGACCACAATCCGGCGGTGCGTGTGGGGGCCTCACCCGCCGATTCGTGGGAACTCGCCACACCCCAGATGGCGCAGTTCTACGTCAAGGGAGGCCCGCACAGCCATGGGCAGCATGGCTTCATCCTCTCGAACGCGAACTGGGATCCGTACCCCATGGCGAACGACCTCGAGGCGTTCACCATCGCGCTCGCCAACATGGATGTGGTGATCGCCCAGCGCGTGGTGCGCTTCACCAACACCTTCTTCACCGTCATCTCGCCCGCCGATGAGGTCCCCGGCGTGCCCGGCCGCTTCGGGCTCGCGCAGGGCAGCGAAATCGACGCCGCCGCCCTGATGCAGGAGATCCAGGGACTCATCAATCCGGTGCCGCCCGAAGGCAATGCGCTGATCAAGACGGTCGAGGATTTGCAGACCCAGACAAGGCTCAAGGTGGTGCGCGCCCGCGCGGCCGTGGCCGACACGCTCGATCTGCTCGCCGAGGATCTGCTCACCGGCACCTCGTGGCTGAACCTGCGCAGGGCGCAGAATCCCGCGCGCAACTTCGGGCCCTCGGCGGACGCGATCTTGAGCGCATTTCGCCAGGTCCTGCCCTTCAACGACGATGCCGCCAAAGTGCGCGAACTGCCGATCCACGAACTGGCGGTGGACTTCATCCGCGCGCACCCGGCGGTGGAGTTCTATCCCAAGGACGGACTCGAGCCGGACCCGGGAACCCGCCGCGCCCGCACCCGATGATCGCGAATGCCCGCATGTACGCGGTCAGCGTGCAGGCGGCACAGTGCTGGCGCGCGCTGTTCGCGGCGATCATCGAGAAATCGGGTCTGCCGGTGGTGCCGATCGAACACCCGCCGCCCCTGCCGATCGGAGCGCTCTGGGCACGCAACGACCTCGCCGCGGTGTTCATGTGCGGCCTGCCCTACGCCCGCGCGCTGCCGCGACCGCGGCTCCTGGCCGCACCCGTGCCGGACCCCGATGAGTTTGCCGACCAACCCGTCTACTGGAGCGAGTTCGTGGTGCGCACCGACAGTCCCTTCCACACCCTCGAGGACACCTTCGGGCAGCGCATTGCATTCACCAGCCGCGATTCCCAGTCCGGGTTCGCGGCCGCCCTGCATGACCTGGCGCAGCGCGGGGGGCCCTTCCCGTTGTTTCGGGAAATCATCGCGCCGCAGATCACACCCGCGGGGGCGCTTGCGGCGGTGGCGAACGGCGCCGCCGAGGTCGCGCCGATCGATGCCTATGCGCTGCATCTGTTGCAGCGCTTTCGACCGGAACTCACCGCGCGGGTGCGCACGCTCGCCCGAACCGAGGCGCGCCCGATCCCGCCGCTGGTGGCCTCCGTTGCCGATGTCGACGCGCTGCGGATCGCTTTCCTCGGCGCGGACCACGATCCGCGCACCCGCGAGCTGCTGCGGCCCTTGTTGTTGCGGCGTTTCGTCGAGCCCGATCCGCGCGCGTACCTCGCGCTCGCGGACGAATGCGACGCTGCGCTGAACTTTTGGCGGATCCATCCGCTCGCCGCCGTGACCCACCCGGAGTTCGCACTGGCATGAGCAGCCTCGCGCGCGAGCGCCGTCGCGCCATCATCGCCACCTCCGTCGGCAACATGCTCGAATGGTACGATTTCAGCGTGTATGCGCTGTTCGCACGCTACATCGCCGAGAATTTTTTTCCGGCCGACGAGGATCCGACGGCCAGACTGCTCAAGACGTTTCTGGTATTCGGCCTGGGATTCGTGGTGCGCCCGTTGGGCGCCGTGCTGATCGGCCACTACGGCGACCGCGCGGGCCGCAAGGCCGCACTCACCCTCACCATCCTGCTCATGGCGGCCGGCACCGGATTGATCGCCTGCGCTCCGGCCTATGCGTCGATCGGCATCGGTGCCCCGCTGGTGCTGCTGTTCGCACGCTTGTTGCAGGGCTTTTCGGCCGGCGGCGAAATCGGCGGAGCCACCGCCTATCTGCTCGAAAGCGCCGAACCCGCCGAGCGCGGCCGGGTGGTCGCCTGGGTGCAGGCGAGCATGGGCATGTCGAACATCCTGGGTGCGCTCGCGGCCTTTTCGGTCACCTCCACCCTGTCTCCCGCGGCGGTGGCCGCCTGGGGTTGGCGTCTGCCGTTCATCTTCGGCCTGGTGATCCTGCCCGTCGGCCTGTATCTGCGCCGCTCCCTCGAGGAGACCCAGGCGTTCAAGGCCCTGGCGGAAGAGCGGCGCCGCACGCTCGCGCACCGGGCGGCGCCGCTCCTCGAGGTGTTTCGCGAGCACGGACGGACAATCCTGATCGGTTTCACCGTGGCGGTACTCTGGGCGGTCGCGGTCTACGTGCTGATGATCTTTTTACCGACGTACCTGCAGCGTCCGGACACCTTCAACTTCAGTGCGCAGCAGGCTTTCGGCGCCTCGCTCGTCGGCAACGTGCCCTTCGTGATCGGCTGCGTGCTCTTCGGCGCGCTCTCGGATCGCACCGGCCGCCGCCGCAGCCTGTTCGCCGGCGCAACGCTCCTGCTGCTGTGCGTGCTGCCCCTGTTCATGTGGCTGAAGGCCCATCCGACGACCGTGACGCTCATCGTCGTGCAATCGCTCATCTGCATCCTGGTGTCGAGCTTCGCCGGAGTCGCCGCCTCCGCCCTGTCGGAGATTTTTCCGACGGCGGTGCGCTCGACCGGCATGTCGATCGTCTACAACGGCGCATTCACCGTGTTCGGCGGATTCGCTCCCACCATTCTCACCTGGTTCACCCAACGCTCGGGCGGATCGATCTACGCACCCGCCTGGTACGTGATGCTCGCCGCCGCGGTGGCCATGACAGCCATTCCGTTTTTGGGAAGATCGCCGGCCGCCGGGTCCCGCCCATGACGGGTCGCCGCTAGTAGGGCCAGGGCGCGAGACCGTGCACGGCGTTGCGCACATCCATCGAGAGAGTGTGTTGCACGATGCAGCGTCCGGCGTGCAGGTCATAGACCGCCACGGTCGAGGGCGATGAACCGCCGGCAATGAGCCCGTCCGGCAATACGCACAAACCGCGCGCGAACCGCGGGCGCGCGAGTTCCGGCGGCAGATTCTCCACATTGATGATGTCGCCCGCCGGGAAATCCGGTACCGCAATCTCCCGCACCGATCCATTGCGTTGATGGCAAACCCGATCCGCCGCGGTATCGTTGTACAGCACACCCCCCTCGAACATCCGCGCATTGTGGGTTCCCGGCGGCAGCGGCGCGGCGAGCGCCACGCGCCGGCCATCCGCATGCAGCAGGCCCGGAGTGCTCAGCCCGCAAAGCCACAGTCCCGATTCGGACACCGTGATGGAATTGAGGTGAAACCTGTTGCTCGCCGCCGGGCCCGCAAACGTCCCCGGATCGAACGGCCGCAGACCGAAGGTGCCGTCGCGTTCGCCGAGGTACCAAGCCCCCGCGAAGCGCCGCGTCTTGAGATCGAAGCTCAGCACGCTGTCGAAGCCGGTGGAGGTCAGAAAGACCCGATCCTGCGCGACGCAGATCTCATGGCAATGTCTCAGGAAGGGATTGGCGAAGGTCTCGCGAATCGCGAAATCCTGATCGAGGATCAGCAGCTCGGAATTGGAGGCGACCAGGATGTTCGAACCGTGGAAGGCGATGCCGCGCAGCCCCCGATCGCCCCCGCGTCCGCTGAAATCGATGTCCGCTCGATTCCAATCCAATTTGAGCTCGGCCGAGCCGCGCTCAAGATCGACCAGATACAACCCGCCGTGGATTTCGCCCGAGCGCGTCCCACGGATCACGGACGAGACGAGCAGCTTCGGCAGTCGGGCCACGTGCGCGCGGCTCTAATTGGGGGCGTAATCGAAGATCAGATGCACGCGCGCGGTCTTGCCGCGGTTCGCGACGCTGTGCGGCAGCTTGTTGTTGAGTTCGAAAGCCTGCTGCGGGACGGTGACGATCCGCTCGGTGCCGACGATGAATTCCACGTCCGGATTGGTCAGAAGCGGAACGTGAATCCGGTGAGCGACCGAGAATGAGGCATGGCGGTCGGTGTGTGCGTCGATGAGACAGCCCGCGGGCAATCGCGCCAGAATGACCCGCAGCACCATGCCCCCGGGCATGTAGTGCCGGCCGACGATCTCCTCCATGATGGGCATCGCGAGGGCGCCGAATGTGTCCCACCCGTCACCGTGGGCCACGCTGACGGTCGGCCAGCCGCTGAAGAACACCAGGATGATGGATTGGGTTTGCGCGTGAACCTCGTAATCATTCTGGCGGCGGTTGTCGACATGCCAAGCCTCCTCGGGGGTCGCCGTCACG
>Ga0181534_10001139_pt1 | contig 17685 bp, 11 predicted proteins | sample PEATcosm2014_Bin_37_FD_119758 | JGI IMG/M metagenome (GOLD analysis project Ga0181534, IMG submission 119758) | Peatland microbial communities from MTU Mesocosm Facility, Houghton, MI, USA - PEATcosm2014_Bin17_10_metaG | ecosystem: Environmental > Terrestrial > Soil > Wetlands > Peat | place... | reverse complement strand
GAGACCTGCCCCCAGAACGCCATCCAAAAGGCGCATTCGGTGGAGCGCGGGCCGTCGATCGCCAGCGCCTCCGACAGCACGCTCAGCAAGTCGGACTCTGCGCTGTCGCGCTCGCGCGTGAGCCGCTCCTCGATGCGCAGCAGGATGAGGCGCAGCGCCGCGAGGATGATGTCCTGCTTCGAATCGAAGTAATGCGCCACCATGCCGGTGGTGTAACCCGAGGCACGCGCGATGCGTGCGACCGTGGCCTTCTCGAAGCCGTGGCTCGCGACCACCTGACACGCCACGTGCGCGATCTGTTCGCGGCGCTTGGCATGATCGACGATCTTCGGCATGACGCAGCGGGTGCTCGCCTAGTGTTTTGCCCGGCTTCCGACCGGCTTGCCGCTCTCCTGCGGCACCGGCAGCGCCGCATGGGCCTCGCGCAGCTTCCCGAGCTGGGCACGAACCGCCGCGTCCATCGGGGCCGCCTTCGCCCCCGCGGTGTCGACGTGCAGATGCATCTGTTCTCCGGTCGCGACCAGTGCATTGTCGCGGCCGCGATACAAGCGGTGAAATACGTGCAGGCGCTTGTCATCGAGCGCGAGCACCTGGGTGGTCACGTAGAGCGGTTCGCTCACCTTGACCTCTTTGAGATGCTTGACGTGGCTCTCGACCGTGTAGAACATGCGCCCGCTCTGACGATAGGCCTCGCCCACCCCGACGGTGCGATAAATGGCATCCATGGCTTCGCCGAACAGGTGCCCATAAAAGAAATCCGACATATGGCCGTTGTAGTCGACCCACTCCGGCTTGACCACGGCATTGAAGCGCGGCAGCACCCCCCCGGCGCTGTCCACGCTGCCGTGGCCCGCCGCGGTGGCGTCCCGGTACAAACGCTCCTCGAGCGCGCGCAGGGTCGAACCCGCGCCGATGTCGAACTGGCGCAGCACCTGTTGAATGGCGACCAGATAATTGTCGCGCAGCCGTTCAAGTTCGCGGATCGAGCGTCCCGCCGCCTGCTCCTGCGTGCCCTCCACCATCCGATCGATCAGCGTCTCGGTGAGTTCGGGCGCTTCGAGCTTGGTCCACGGCCATTTCAAAGCCGGTCCGAATTGCGCCAGCATGTGGCGCATGCCGCTTTCGCCGCCCGCCAGGTGATAAATCAGATTCGTACCCATCGCCGCCCAGCGCAGGCCGGGACCATAGATGATGGATTCGTCGAGTTCTCCGGTGGTGGCGACCCCTTCGCTCACCATGTGCAGGATCTCGCGCCAGATGGCCTCCTGCAGCCGGTCGGTCAGATGCCCCGGCACCTCGCGGCGCACGCGCAGCGCATGCATGCCGATGTAGGTGAAGAACTTGGCCGCCGCTTCGATCGAGGCGGGCGCGGTCTTCGCCCCGCCGACCAGTTCGACGAGCGGCAACAGGTACACCGGATTGAACGGGTGGGCGACCAGGAAGCGCTCCGGAGCGACCATGTCTCGCTGCAAATCCGTGGGGGTCAGTCCGGAGGTGCTCGACGCGATCAGCACGTCGGGAGCGGCATGACGGCTCACTTCGGCGAGCATGCGCTGCTTGAGCGGCAATTGCTCCGGGATGTTTTCCTGGATGAAGTCGGCGCGCTGCGCCATGACGCGCAGGTCCGTCGTGAACGAGAGCTTCCCCTTGGGAGGCAGAGGCGCAAAAGTGAGCCGCGACAGCGCCGGTTCGGCATTCGCAACCGCACCGCGTATCCACGCCTCCATTTCCGGTTTGACGTCGGCCGCGATCACATCGATGCCGAAATGCAGCGCGCGCGCCGCCCAGCCGCCGCCGATGACGCCGGTTCCCAACAGCCCAAGAGTCTTCACATCCCGCATGATTGCAACCTCGCAAGCGCCATGGCCCTGTTAATTGTCACCATTATAATATAAAAAATGGCGCTTGCGGCTGTCGAATTGGCAAGGGGACATTGCGCCCCCGCCGGCCCGGGCGCCCAGGCGCATGCAGCCGCTGCGAGCGGCAAGGAGAACCTCAGGCGGCCGGAACCGGCTGCACGCCGACGGCTTCGATCAATGCGATCAGGAAGCATTCGCCCGCTGGATCCCGGCGAGCCGACGCGTGTACGCGGCGCCCCTCCGCGCCCTGCCCCCGCAGATGTAGATCGGCGGTTTCGGCCGTGCCCCGGGTCAGACTCCCAAGCATCGCGTGCAGCGTCCGTACGCTGTCTGCGGTCAGAAAGCTGTCGAACGAACGGCCGCGCAGAAAATCGCGGTCGCTTCCGAGCAGGCTGGCCGCCGGCAGATTGAGTTCGCTCAGCACCGTGTCGCGACCCACCGTCAGGAAAGCGACAGGCGCGGAATCGTAGAGAAGCAACTGCCGATTGAGCGCCGTCTCGAGTTCAGCACGCGAACGGCGCAGTTCCTCATCCTGCAGGTCGACTTCCACTTGATGCACCTGAAGCTCGTGCAGCAGGGCCAGCGCGCTGGGGGCGGTGGACGGTGAGGAGGCGAGCTCGTAGAGCACTCCAAGGGCGCTCGATGCGTCCGTCCGCACCACAGGCTGAGCGGCCGGTGCGGTCAAGTGGGCAACCGCTCGGGAACGAAGATCGGCCCGCTCGCGCGGATTGTCGGGACTTTCCGTCATGAAGCTTCCTCAACGTGCGCGTAACGCAGTACGATCCATGGCGCACAGTGTACTCCTCTATGCATTGCGCAGCCGGGACTCGAGTTCCTTGGCCGCGGTGATATCAACGAAGGTGATCACCGCGCCCTGAATGACGTTGGCCACCGTGCGGTAGGGCATGATGCGAACCTTGAACCAGTGCGCATCGGTCGTCGAGATCTCCTTCTCGCTGAACGCCAGGGTTCGCACGGTATTCTTCGCGTCGGCGTCCAATTCAGGATAGTTCAAGGTGGTCGTCAGGTCGCTGAGCGGGCGCCCGATATCGGCCTCCCGCAGATTGATGATGCGTTTGATCTGGTCGGTGAAACGCCGCACGTTCAGATCCTTGTCGAGGAACAGTGTGGCGATGTCGGTGCTGTTGAGCAGGTTCTGCATGTCGCTCTGCGCGAGCGCGAGGTCATCGAGCTTGGACTGCAGTTCGGCATTGATCGTCTGCAACTCCTCGTTCATCGATTGACCTTCTTCTTTGGAGGTCGTGAGCTCCTCGTTCGCGGACTGCAACTCCTCGTTCGTCGATTGCAGCTCTTCGATCGCCGCCTGCCGTTCCTCATCCGAGGCGCGCATCGCCTCGCGCAACGACTTGATCTCTTCCTGGGAGCGCACGAGTTCGGCACCGATGACCGGATCGCTTGCGCCTGGCGTCTTGCGCCGCGACTTCCCGGGCGGCGGACCCGCAACCTCGCGAAAGATGATCATCACCAGGCCCTCGAGCGCCTTTGGCTCTTCGATGGCCTCGACCGTGAGTGCCAGCCGGTGCGCCGAATTCTCTGCCAGGCGAAGACCGTGCACCTCGACCGCGGTACGCCCTTTGACGGCCTGCCGCAGGGCGACCGCCAGCTGTGTGCGGATCGCAGGCCGGGCCATCACATGGATATTCCAGTTGGCCTTGCCTGCCGCCGGCTCGAGATACTCTCCCGTGTGTCCGCTGATGTAGAGGATGTCGCCAAGTTCGTTCACCAGCACGGCCGGCGGTGAGAACCTCTGCAGCAGCAGCTGGTCGGCGAGAGCCTGCACGTTGACGGCAGCGGGAGTCTGGCGGGACATGGGATACTCCTGCGCAGGCGCGCGCGCCTGCGAGCGTGGAAAGACCGGGAATTTCACGGCGCCGATTGCAGCCGCATCGACTCCGCGCCGATAAATCCTCGACTTCGAGGACAGCACCGTAAATAAACCTTGCCCGGATCCGACGGTCTCCGATCCGCCGAGTATCAGCATGCCGCCCGGGCGCAGGCTGTAATGGAACAACGGCAGCAAGCGTTTCTGCAGCGTCGAATTGAAATAGATCAGGAGATTGCGACATGAGAGCAGATCGAGACGGGTGAACGGCGGATCCATGATCACATCATGCTGGGCGAACAGCACCATTTCGCGGATACGCGCGTCGACGATGTAGCCGTCATCCTGGGTGCGGAAGAAGCGGCCCAGGCGCTCAGGGCCGACCGCGGCGGCTATCGTGGCGGGGTAGTATCCCCGACGGGCGAACGCGACGGCGTCAGCGCTGAGATCCGTGGCAAAGATCTGAAGCGTCAGTCCGTGCGGACCCGGCAGTTGATCCAGGACCTCCGTGCAGACGATGGCGAGCGAGAAGGCCTCTTCACCGGTCGAGCAACCGGCAACCCAGGCACGGAACCGCTGTCCGGGTTCGCATCGAGCGAACAACGCCGGCAGCACGACGGTTTTCAGCTCATCCCAAACCTCGGCATCGCGGAAGAAGCTCGTGACGCCGATCAGCAGCTCCTTGAACAGCAGGTCGAGTTCCGGCGCATTGGCGAGTAACAAGGACGCGTATTCGGCCATCGTTTTGACGCCGTGTATGGCCATGCGCCGTTCGATGCGACGCCGTAAGGTGGTTGGCTTGTATAGCGTCAAATCGTGCCTGCTGTGCGCACGCAGCAACTCGAGGATGGAACTCAAGGCGATTGGTGCAGCGTCCCCCGTGTCGCGCGGCGCGCTGCTTGCCTCGGGTTGTGCGGATGTGACGCTCAAAATACGTCGCGGCAGATCAGCCGGGAGCCCCACAATGTCCGCAGCCCCGGCCGCAATGGCGCTTTTCGGCATGGAATCAAACTGCGCCGAATCCGGGTCTTGCGCGATGGTCAGACCGCCTTGCGCCTTGATGGCCTGCAGACCCAGCGTGCCGTCCGACCCCATGCCCGACAAGACGACTCCGATCGCGCGGTCCGCCTGATCGCGGGCAAGGGAGCAGAACAGCACGTCGACGGGCAGGCGCAGACCGCGCGGCTCGTTCGGTTCGGCAAGGCGCATTTCACCGTTCAGCACGGTCAATTCGGTGTTGGGTGGAATCACGTAGACGGCGTTGGGTTCCACGCGCATCGACGCCGCGACCTCCCGTACGGGCATGGGCGTCGCGCGCTGCAGGATTTCGGTGAGCATCGCCTTATGCGTCGGATCGAGATGCTGCACGACAATGTACGCAAGGCCGCTCGCCACCGGCACATGAGCGAGGAACACTTCCAGGGGTTCAAGCCCCCCCGCGGAGGCACCCAGACCGACGATGCGTGTCGTCAAGATGTCCTTTTCCCCGGAATCGCTTTTTGGTTCTGACAGCTTGAGTGGTTGTTGTCACGAACACAAGCAGCAACGCACCGCCAACGCTGACCGCATCCGGCTACGCTATCGGCCGGGAGCCAGTACCGCCGCGATCGGTTGCGCGGCCTTGGGCACCGCCGCAGGATAGTCCTTGCCGAGGAAGGCGGCGAGCGTTGCGGCAATTTGTGCCTGGATCACCGGCGCGACGCCGGTGCGCTCCCCGAGAGCCTGCGTATCGGGCCCGATGACCGCAACCCAGATGTTCTCCGACCCCTGCTCCTCGACGCCGTGCTCCTTCCATTCGGTCAGGCCGCTGCCGCGTCCGTGATCGGTGGTGATGATGAAGGTCGTGCTGCCGCGGTATTGCCGCATGGCCTGCATCGTGTCCCAGAGCTGCTTGACGAAGAAATCGAAACGGTGCGCGCTGTCGAGCACCAGATCGTAGCGGCCCTGATGGGCCCAGTTATCGGTCTCGCCATAGCCGACGAACAGCACCCGCGGTCGTCCGGACTTGAGGTAGTCGAGCAGCGGAATTTGCAGCAGCGCGTTCGACACGTCCTCTTCGTCGAATTGCGTCTCGGTGGCATACAGTTGCTCGAGCAGTGCGTCGCGTGCACCGGCGTGTTCCCGGTGCGGCAGGGTCCAGCCGGCCTGCATGATCAGGCCGCTGCGCTTCTCGTTGAAAATGTCCTCGTAGTTCTTCCAGGTTCCGTAGATCGCCACGCGGCCGCGAAACTCCTCGAATTGGTTGAGCCATTCGAACACCGAGGCGTTCGGGTTCGGTCCGAACTCGTTGCTGTCGATGGCATCGTTCGGGTACCCCGTGCTCATCTCGTTGTAGCCGGGATAGGAAAAGGCTTTGCCGTTGCTCACCCGCGCGACGCTGCCGAGCGCCTGATTGCCGTATATCTGGCCCTGTTTGGCCACCGTGCCCCAGAGAAAGGGGAACAGCGCGGCGCGCCGCCCGGCGGCGTCCGGACGCCAATAACGCCGGCGCAGCTCCTGCTCCGGCACCCAGCACCCGCCCGCCTGATCGGTGAGCAGATCCTCCTCCGCGCCGGTGAAAACCTCCTGCCAGCGCAGTCCGTCGCTGACGATCAGCACCACCGTTTGCGTCCTGGCGGCCAGGGCGGCGCCCGCCAGCAGCAGGCACAGCGCGGCGAGCGGCAGTCTCACTGCTGCAGCACCACCGCGCAGTTGGCGGTCCAGCTCAGGTAGACCTCATCGCTCCAATCGATCGACCATTCCGAGGTGCGCCGGTCGTTTTGCGCGAACACGGTCACCATCTTGCCGGTTTGCGTCTTGATGCGGTAGGTCGAGCGGTTGCCGAGATAGCCGAGTTCCCACACCATGCCTTTGATCTGATTGACGCCCTCGCCCGTCGCCGGCTGCTTGCTCAAGCGGATCTTCTCGGGCCGCAGCGCCACCCACACACGCTGCCCGCTGCCGAAGCGCCCGATCTCATCGACGATCAGATCGCAGCCCGCCTCGGGGCTGCGCACCACCACGTGTCCGGGCTCGCTGCTGTTGATGGTGCCTTCGAACAGGTTGGTGGTGCCGATGAAATCCGCCACGAAGCGGTTCTGCGGGAATTCGTAGATCTCCGACGGCGCGCCGACCTGCACGACCTGACCGCGGTTCATCACCGCGATGCGCGTCGAGAGGGCCATCGCCTCGTCCTGATCGTGGGTGACGAACACGAAGGTGATGCCGACCTGATACTGAATGTTCATGAGCTCGAACTGGGTCTGCTCGCGCAGCTTCTTGTCGAGGGCGCTCAACGGTTCATCGAGCAGCAGCACCTTGGGCCTGCGGATGAGCGCCCGCGCCAACGCGACGCGCTGGCGCTGGCCGCCCGAGAGCTGGTGCGGTTTGCGCTTCCCGAGCGCGCCCAACTGCACCATGTCGAGCGCCTCACGGACGCGCTTGTTGCGCGCCTCCGCTTCGAGCCCCATGCGCCGCAGCCCGTAGCCGACGTTCTGCTCCACCGTCATGTGCGGAAACAGCGCATAGGACTGGAACATCATGTTGACCGGCCGCTCGTGCGGCGGCACGTCGGTCATGTCGGCGTCCTCGATCAGGATCCGCCCCGAGCTCGGGCTCGTGAAGCCGGCGAGCATGCGCAGCAGCGTGGTCTTGCCGCAGCCCGATGCGCCGACCAGGGCGAACATCTCGCCCTTGTAGATGCGCAAATTGACGCTGTCGACCGCGGTGAAACCGCCGAAGCTCTTGTTGATGCCTTCGATGACGATTTGCGGCTTGGCGTCGGGATCGAGCCAGGGCCGGTCAGTGGTCGATTTTTGCTGCGGCGAGAGCACGCGCCCTAAAACTCCCCCGGCGGCGTGGCGCGCCGCCGTTCGGGCGCGAAGAATGGCCGCTCGACCACCACGGCGCGCGACATGCGGCGTTCCCACAGCAGTTCCCGGTTCAAGTAGATCTCCGCCCAGACCTCGCGGCCCAGCTGAAAATGCGGCGCATCGACCATGGCGAGCGCGATGTTGCGCTTGCAGGTCGGGGACCACATGGCCGAACTCACGCTGCCGATTTCCCGCTTGCCATCGGCCGCAGTGTACAGCAGTGCATTGTGAGCCGGCTTGTTGCCGACGATATCGAGCCCCACCAGCTGCCGGCGCGGCCCGCGCAGCCGCTCGGCGAGCAGCGCGCGCCGCCCGGTGAAGTGCCCCTTTTCGAAATCGATCAGCCAGGCGAGCCCGAGTTCGAGCGGCGAGCGGTCGCGCCCGGTGCGGATGGTTTGCTCCGCGGAGACGAAATCGACGTGCGGACTCAGGAACCCCGCTTCGATGCGCGCCATGTTGAGCGCCTGCGAACCGATGGCGCGGATGCCGCGCGACCGCCCGAATTCCATCAGGGCATCCCACACCGCTTCGGCCGAGCCGGGCGCCATCCACAATTCATAGCCGAGATCGCCGGTAAAACCGGTCCGCGAGACGGTGAGCGCATGCTCGCCGAGAGCGAAGGAGCCGATCTCGAAGGGCTTCAGGCGCTCGATGCCGGTGAGCCCGGCGGCCTTGAGCACCGCGCAGGAGGTCGGGCCCTGCATGGCGAGCGCGGCGATTTCGTCGGTGATTTCACTGATCTCGACGTCGAAGCCGATCGCGGAGTCGAGCAGCCAGTCGATCTGGCGCTCCGCCGTGCACAGCCGGTACTCATCCTCGCCGAGGCGGAACACCGTGCCGTCATCGAGGAGATTCCCCTCATCGTTGCACCACACGCAATAGGCCACGCGATTCGGCTTGAGCTTGCGCAGATCGCGGGTCACCAGGCGATTGAGATAGGGCACCGCATCCGCACCGACCACCCGGTACTTGACCATCGGCGTCAGGTCGAACAGGGTGGTGGCGTTGCGAATCGCGAAATATTCCTGCTCCGCGGTGGTGAATACATCGACGGTGCTATACCCCGCCCAGGCGACGAAGCTGTCGATCTGACTCAGTTCACGGGCCCGCCGATGGAACGGGGTCTTGAGCAGGGGTTGCCGGAAATGCGGCGCCAACGGCTCCGATGTGCTCATGTCGCTTCACCTGCCTCGAGGATCTGTTGTGCCGCGTTGCGCCCTGCCACGCCCATGACGCCTCCGCCGGGGTGGCAGCCCGCGCCGCCCAGGAACAAGCCGGACAGCGGCGTGCGGTGCTGTGCGGCCCCCGGAACCGGACGGACCATGAAGAATTGGTCGAAGGCGAGTTCCCCATGGTGCCAGTGGCCGCCGCTGATCAGAAACTCACGCTCGATGTCGACGGGCGTCAGCAATTCCGCCCCGGTGATGCTGTTGCGCAATCCGGGCGCCACGCGATCGAGGCTCGCCACGCAAAGCTCCATGAAACGCTCGCGCTCGTTGAGCCAGCCGTCCTTGAGGGCATACGGCACATATTGGACGATGGCCGACAACACGTGCCGCCCCGCCGGCGCCAGCGCCGCATCATTCGCCGTGGGCAGCGTGATCTCCATCGCCGGTGCGGCGGAATACTCCCCGTACTTGGAGTGATTGTAGGCGCCCTCCAGATATTCCATGCTGGGCGCGAGCAGCAGCCGACCGTTGAGCGCACCCGCCGCCACGCCGCTGAATTGCGGCAGGCGATCGAGGGCGAGGTGCAGCTTGGCGGCCAGACCGCGCGCCCGCAGGTGCTTCACCCGCCGCACGAACCCGGTATCCAGATGGGCCGCGCCGAGCAGCTGCAGGAAAGTGCTCTTCGGATCGGCGCTCGACACCACGGTGCGCGCCGCGATGCGTTCGCCCGACTCGAGCAGCACGCCGGCGGCGCGGTCCGACTCGACCAGGATGCGCGCCACGGGCGCGCTCGAGCGAATTTTGGCCCCCGCGGCGAGGGCCGCCTTGGCGAGCGCGTCGCACAGCGCACCGACCCCGCCGACAGGCTGCGAGTGCGCACCGGCACCGGCGGCGAATTCACCCGCCATGCGGTAGAGCAGCGTGAGCACGGTGCCGGGTGAGCGCGGACCGAAATTCGTGCCGAGGACCGCATCGAACGCCAAGGCACCCTTGAGGGCGGGCGACTCGAAATGCTCCTCGAGCAGGTCGTATACATTCATCCCGCCGATGCGCAACAACTCGCGCATGTCGTCGCGTCCGAGCCGGCGGATTTTCCAGCCGATGCCGAGCAGCGCGGCAAAATCGCGCCAGTTGTCGGTGCCGAGCCGCGGCGGCACCTTGGAGAGCAGGGGCACGAGGGCCGCCGCGAAGCGGCGCATTTGCGCGCTGTAGCGCGCGTATGCGGCGCCGTCCGCGCCGCTCAGGGATGGCCCGATCGCGAGCGCTTCGCCCGCGCCGTGCAGCGCGGTGGTGGGCATCGAGCGTGCGGCCCATTTCAGGCCGTGCGCCTCGAGCTTCAAGTCGGCGATGAGCTGCGCGGGCATCAAATGCACCAGGTGCGCACAGGCCGAGACGTGGTGTCCCGGCGCAAACTCGCGGGTGACGGCCGCGCCGCCGACCTGCGGCTGAGCCTCGAGCACGAGCACGGAGCGGCCGGCGCGCGCCAGGGTGGCGGCGCACACCAGCCCGTTGTGGCCGGCCCCGATGACGATGCAGTCGTAGCGTGTGTTGGCGGGTTCGGTTGCCATGATCAGTTCGCCCTGCCCATGTCCTTGAGCACCGCACGGGCGGCATTCGCGCCCGGCGCACCCATCACGCCGCCGCCGGGATGGGTGCTCGATCCGCACATGTAGACCCCGCGCACCGGCGCGCGGTATTGCGCATAGCCGGGAACCGGACGATTGAACAGCAGCTGATCCATGGTCAGTTCGCCTTGAAAGATGTTCCCTTCGGTCAAACCGACCTCATTCTCGATGTCCCACGGCGTGCGGATCTCCGCGTGCAGGATCAGATCCTTGAAATTCGGGCTGTGCTGCGCGATGGTGTTGATGACCGTGTCGCCGAATGCCTGGCGTTTCTCGGCGCTCCACGGACCGTCCGCCAGCTCGTACGGACAGTACTGCACGAACACCGACATGTAGTGCTTGCCGTCCGGCACCATCGACGGATCGATCTGCGAGGGGATGAGCATGTCGATGTAGGGAGCGCGCGACCAGCGCCCCGCCTTCCAGTCATCGTAGGCGCGCTCCATCATGTCGAGGGTGTCGGTGACATGCATGTCGCCGCGCGTGCAAGGCGCGCCCTGCGGGATGGCCGGAAAGCGCGGCAGTCCGTCGAGCGCGATGTTGAGCTTGCCCGAGGAGCCGCGGATCTTGAAGTTCTTCACCCGCCGCAGGAACTCATCGGGCAGATCCTTCGCATCCATGGTCTTCAGGAAGGTGCGGCGCACGTCGAGATTCGATATCACCCGGGGCGCGTGAATCTCCTCGCCGTTTTCGAGCACCACCCCGGCGGCGCGGCCGCCCTTCACCAGAATCTGCGCCACCGGCGCATCGCTGCGGATGAAACCGCCGCTCGCCTCGAACGACCTGCCGAGCGCGTTGCTGATCGCACCCATGCCGCCGCGGGCAAAGCCCCAGGCGCCGACGGTGTCGTCGATGTCGCCCATGTAGTGATGCAGCAGCACGTACGCGGTGCCCGGCGAACGCGGCCCGAGCGCCGTGCCGATGATCGAGCTGCCCGCGAAATGCGCCTTGACGATTTCGCTTTCGAAATACTCGTCCAGAAAGTCCGCGGCGCTCATGGTCCAGAAGCGCAGCGTGTCGTACATGCGCTGCTCGCCCAATTTATGGAAGTGCTGTCCGAGATACAGCAGCTCCTTGATGTCGCGCGGCTTGAAGGAGGTCGGATCGGGCGGCTCGCGCATCAGCAGCGGCTTGATGAATTTGCACTGGCGCATGACGTCGCGCGAATAGCGGTCGTAGGCCTCCGCGTCGCGCTTAGAATGACGCGAGATCTCGCGCCGCAAGGCATCGTGGTTGTCGTAGAGCGCCAGGTGCCCGCCGCCCTGCATCATGGTGCAGCCGCCCTCGTAGGGAATCACCTGCAGACCGTGCCGGGGCAGTTCGAGCGTGCGCATGATCTCCGGGCGCAGCAGGCTGCACACGTAGGAGCAGTTCGAATACGTGAAATTCTTGTACAGCTGGCGGCTCACCGCCGCCCCGCCGATGAACGGATTGCGCTCGAGCACCTGCACCTTGAGCCCGGCGCGCGCCAGGTAGCAGGCCGCCACCAGCCCGTTGTGCCCGGCCCCGACGATGATCGCGTCGAGGTTCCCCGGACTCACCACCGCCGCGGCGTTCAAGCCGGTACTTTGTGCGTGGCGCTGCCCGCCTTCAAGGTGGCCTCCACCGCGATCTCGAACGCCCGCAGGGTGTCGGCGAGACACGATGCGTCGTGCGCCGCCGAGACGAACCAGGGCTCGCGCGAATCGGGCTCGCACAGCACGCCCTCGTCGTGCAGCACTTGCGCCATGGCATCGTAGAACGAGTAGTCGCTGCTCTTCCACGCGCGGTAATTGCGCGGCGGCTCGTGCGCGAAATACAACCCGCTCATCGAGGGATGCCCGACGAAGCTGTGCGCGATGCCGCGCGCGGCGAGAATGCCGCGCATGCCGTTGCGCAACTGCGTGCCGTAATCGGCGATGCGCTCGAGGGCGTCGGTCTCATCGAGAATCTGCAGGCATCTTTCCGCGGCGGCGAGCGAGACCGAGTGCGCCGTGTAGGTTCCGCCGTGCGCGACTCCGCGGCCGATTTTGCGCATGATCTCCTCGCGTCCCGCGAGCACAGAAATCGGGTAGCCGTTGCCGAGCGCCTTGGCGAACGTGCACAGATCGGCCTTGATGTCGTACAGCTCCTGCACGCCGCCGCGGGCGACGCGAAAGCCGGTCTTCACCTCATCGATGAGCATGACCACGCCGTGCTTGGTGCACAGGTCGCGTGCGGCGCGCAGATATTCGGGCTCCGCCGCAATGCCGAGGCAGTTGCCCATGATCGGCTCGATCAGCATGCAGGCGATGCGTCCCGCGTGACGCTTGAACACCTCTTCGAGCTGATTGGCATCGTTTGCCTGCACGAAATGCGCGAAGCTCTTGGTGCTCACCGGCACCCCCTCGCTGTAGGGTTTGACCTCCGGTTCGCCGACCTGCGACCACTTCTCCATCGGCGTGAACCACATGGCGGCATCGAACAAGCCGTGGTAGCTGCCCTCGAGGATCACGTAATCGTCCTTGCCGGTGTAGGCACGCGCGAGACGCAGGCCGGCCATGACCGCTTCGGTGCCGGAATTCGAAAAGCGCACGAGTTCGGCCGCCGGCACCATTTTGGCGATGCGGTCGGCGACCCGAAGTTCGCATTCGGTGGCCAGGGCGAACACCCCGCCCACCTTCATGCCCTCGCGTGCGGCCGCATCGACGCGCTCATCCGCGTAGCCCAAAATCGCCGGGCCATAGCCCATGCGGTAATCGACATAGACGTTGTCGTCGATGTCCGTGATGCGCGCACCCTTGCCCTGCTTCACGTAGATGGTCCGATCCTCCCCCCAATAGCGGAAGTTCGATGCCACGCCCAGCGGCAGGCGTTTCACGGCGCGCTTGAACTGCGCGTTGCTGTTGGTCAGTTTTCTGGCCATGGCGTCCCCTCGAGATTCTTTAAGGATGAACGATCGCTCGATCGCGTAGGGGCGAGAACGTACCACTCCCTCCCCCGCGTCGTCCATCGATTTTATATGACCATATAAGCCCGCTTGCAAAAGGCCGCCGCCTTGCAGGACCGCATCGCGGCAAATCACCATTTCAGGGCTTCACACGCCCTTGTTGCACGGCCAGATTGCCACCGCAGCCGCCTATCGGGTAGATTAAATGCCCATATAACCCCAGCCGGAGTACCCCTATGAACAGCCTGCCCGCTGCCAAGTTGCACGGTGAGCGCGACGGCGTGCCGCACGCGCTGCCGGCCTGGGTGTACAACCATCCGGAAATGACGCGCCTGGAGATCGAGCGGGTGCTCAAACCCAGCTGGCAGATCGTCTGCCACGTGAACTCGATTCCCCATGCCGGCGATTACGAGACCCTCGACCTGGGGCCGGAGAGCGTTCTGGTGCTGCGGGATCGCGACGGCGTGATCCGCGGATATCACAACGTGTGCCGCCACCGCGGCGCGCGGCTGCTCGATGGGTCGGGGAACTGCCCGGCGACCATCACCTGTCCCTACCATGGCTGGAGTTACCGGCACGACGGCGCCTTGATCGGCGTGCCGGTGCGCGAGAGTTTCCCCGGCCTCGATCGCTCCGCGCATTCGCTGCGTTCGGTGCGCGTCGATGTCTCCTTTGGCTTCGTGTTCGTGTGCCTCGCCGGGGACCCGCCGCCGGTGTCGAGTGCCTGGGGCGCGCTCGGCGCCGAATTGGCCGCCTATCGCTTCGAGGACATGGTGCCGCTCGCGCCGATATCCACGGAAGTGTGGAACGCCGACTGGAAGGTCACCATGGACAACTATCTGGAGTCGTATCACGTGCCGATCGGCCACCCGGGCCTGTACCGCATGTTCACGCCGGACTATGACGATCAAGCCTCGGTTCCGGGGGTCGCGCGCGGCATAAGTCATATGCGCGACAAGCCCTCCTCGCGCTGGTCGGAGCGGCTGTATCAGACGCTGATCGGGCGCGCCGTGCCGCACCTGCCCGTGGCCGAGCAGCGCAGCTGGCGCTTCTACAGCGCGCTGCCGAATCTCGGCATCGACATCTTTCCCGACCAGATGGATTTCTTCCAGGTGCTGCCCCAAGGTCCCGGCAAGTGCATGGTCCGCGGCACCACGTTCGGACTGCCGGGCACGAGCCGCGAGCTGCGCGCCGTGCGCTATCTCAGCGATCGGATCAACACGCAGGTGAACGCCGAGGACAAGTGGCTGTGCGAGCGCGTGCAGCGCGGACTCGCCTCGAGCAGCTACACGCCCGGCCCGCTGTCACGGCTCGAAGTGTTCATGCAGGAATTTCACGATCTGCTGCGCGAACGAATCCCCGAGATTCGCCTGCCGCAGGCACCGAAGCAATTCGCGTAAGGCCGGCCGCACCTAGACCACCGCCGCGGCCACATCGGCCGCGGCGGTGAGTCGGTCAGCCGAGATTGATCCAGGCCGACTTCGTCTGCGTGTACGAGATCAGGCTCTCGACGCACTTGTCACGGCCCTGGCCCGACTGCTTGTAGCCTCCGAACGGCTGGGTCATGTCGCCGTGATCGAAGCAGTTAACCCAGATCACGCCCGCCTCGAGATCCCGCACCGTCTTGTGCGCCACGGTCAGATCGCGCGTCCACACCGACGCGGCCAGCCCGTAGATCGAGTCATTCGCCACACGAAGCGCCTCGGCGATGCCATCGACCTCGATCGCCGCCGCCACCGGCCCGAAGATCTCTTCCTGGGCGATGGTCATGCGGTTGGTGACGCCCGAAAACAGCGTCGGATTCACGTAGGCGCCCGGCAGGTCGGGCGACCCGCCGCCGAATTCGAGCCGCGCCCCTTCGCTCTTGCCGCGATTGATGTAGCCGAGCACGCGTGAGCGGTGCGCGGCGGTGACCAGCGGACCCAAATTGGTGGCCGGATCGAGCGGGTCGCCGGCCCGATAGGCCGTCCTGCCCTTCTCGATGAAGCGCGCGATGAATTCCTTGGCGATCGGCCGATCGAGCAGCAGTCTCGAGCCGGCATTGCACACCTCACCCATGTTGCCGTAGATGCCGTTGATCGCGTAAGTCACGGCGGTATCGAGATCGGGCAGGTCGGCGAGGAAGATCTGCGGTGTTTTTCCGCCGCATTCCAGGCTCACGCGCTTCATGTTCGATTGACCGGCATAGATCAGCATCTGCTTGCCGATCTCGGTCGAACCCGTGAAGGCGATCTTGGCCACGTCCATGTGCAGCGCCAGGGCGGCACCCGCGGTCTCGCCGAGCCCGTTCACCACATTGAACACGCCCGGCGGCCCGCCCGCTTCAATGAACAACTCGGCCATCAGCAGGCCGGACAATGGCGACTGCTCCGCCGGCTTCAGCACCACCGAATTGCCGGCCGCCAAGGCCGGGGCGACCTTCCAGGCAGCCATCAGCAACGGATAGTTCCACGGGACGATGCAGCCCACCACGCCCAACGGCTCGCGCAAAATGTAATGAAAGGCATCCGCAGCGGTCGCGGTCACCATCCCGTCGATCTTGTCGATGAGTTCGCCGAAATAGGCGAAATTCTTCGCCGCCGCCGGCACGTCGATGGTCACCATGTCGTTGATCGGCTTGCCCATGCACAGCGTATCGAGCAGCGCGAAGCGCTCGACATTCGCATCGATCAGGCGGCTGAAGGCGGCCAACACCGCCATGCGATCGCGCGGCGCCATGCGGCTCCAGACCCGCGAGGCGAAGGTGCGTTTGGCGGCCGCCACGGCGAGGTCGATGTCCTCGGACGTGCCCGCACTGACCTCGCAAAGCGGCGTACCGGTCGCCGGATTGACCACCGTGAAGCGGCCCTTCGCGACCGAATCGACGAACTTGCCGTCGATGAAATGCCGCGTCTCATAGCGCACCTTTGCAGCGCGTGCTTGCCAGTCGGCCGTGCTCAAATTAGCCAAAGTCATGAACCTTTCTCCCCAACAGTTAACCGGTTGAACGAACAGGATGGTGACGCATTCTATGCATCGGGCGGCGGCCGGTCGAGCGCGAGCGGCGGAATGCGCGCGACGAGTTGGCGCCGGAAGCACGCGATCGCCGGCGCAACGGCTGCCGTCGACTCGGCCCGATAACCGTAGTCGAGCAGCCCGCACTGCACCGACTCGGCCAGGGCGAGCGCGCGGCGGCGCGCGAGCGGCCGCACCCGCGTGGCGAGATAACGCAGCGCGTATGCGGTGCGGTCCGCCGCCGCCAGGGTAAAGTCCAGGCGCCGCAAACGGCAGGCGCCGGGCGCGGTCGGAACGGCCTGCAGCACCGACACGCCATCGGGCCGGATCTGCAGCAGCTGATTCGGGGCGAGGAAGTGCTCGTGCCACACCGGCGCCTCCCCGGCAAGCCGATGGTAGCGCCGTGCGCTCCAAAGCACCGCAGCATCGTCGCCGCGCACCGTCCAACCGATGGCATCGGCGGGCGCACGCGGAGTGGCCAGCCAGCCCTCGACGAGCACCTTCCAATCCGCCGCCACGTCGCATTCGAACGCCGTTCCGAGCGGCAGCAATGCATGCGGCAGCAAGCCGTGCGGCAGCGGCGGGTCCGCTCCGTCGGGCGCAGGCAGGGATCTCACCTCGAGGAGTCCGTGGCCGAGCCGCACCTCGAGGCGGCGCAAATCGGCGCTCGCGCCGCCGCCGCCGGCGCGCTGCGCATCTTCCGCCGCGTGCCGCCCATCCAGGCCGAAACGCAGTCCGTGCAGCTTGCACTCTATGAACGGCGCGAAGCGCCCGCGGCCGTCAACCAGCGCGTGCGGTGCCTGCGGACAGCTGTTGCGCAGCGCGTGCACGGCGCCTGCGGCATCGCGCACCAGCAGTACGCGCTCGCCCGCCGTATCCACGGCCAGGTAGTCGCCCGTCTCGCGCAACTGCGATTCGTGTCCGGCGATCTGCCAGGCGCTCGCGAACAACCGTTCGCGCTCGAGGGTCATGACCCGCGCATTGCGGTAGACCCAGGGCGCGAAGCGCGGCACCGCGCCCTCGGCCGGCACGGCGGTCCGGGCCGCCGCCGCGGCGCGCGCCGGCGGCGCGAATTGGCCGGGAAACACCGAGCGCAGGTAGGCCATGCAGCGCTCACGGGCGGCGTGCCGGTCGATGTTGCGTTCGGACTGGAAGGCGAAATCCTGCCACAGCATTTCGAGCACGCCGATCAGGCCGAGCGCAATGCCATCGGTGTCCAAATGCGTCAGTCCGGTCTCTTCGATCAAGCGTCCGACCAGATCGCGCACCAACGCCGCAAAGCGCTCGTCCTTCTTCCCGCAAATGTCGTAGTATTCTTGCCGTGAGCTGGCTTCGCCCCAAAACGAGTACCAGACGGAGACTTTGCGCGCGCTCGCGATCTCCGGGTCGAGGTACAAATGAACCATCAGTTCGAGCGCCGCGACCGGGTTGTCCTT
>Ga0181534_10001138_pt1 | contig 17687 bp, 16 predicted proteins | sample PEATcosm2014_Bin_37_FD_119758 | JGI IMG/M metagenome (GOLD analysis project Ga0181534, IMG submission 119758) | Peatland microbial communities from MTU Mesocosm Facility, Houghton, MI, USA - PEATcosm2014_Bin17_10_metaG | ecosystem: Environmental > Terrestrial > Soil > Wetlands > Peat | place... | reverse complement strand
GCCAGCATCATGGGACCCAAGACCGGCACCGCCGGCATCATTACCTCACGAACCAGCTTTGGGCAGTTGGGTGCCGTGCTGCCTATTTTCATCAGCACACTCGCCGCAATCGGCTGGTTCTCGATCAATTCGGTGATTGCGACCGAAGGCCTCGTCAAAGTGATGAACATGCTGGGCTTGCCTGCCTCGACCCTGCTGTCCGGCGTGGCGCTGCTCCTGGTGCTGGCGGCCGAGATTCTGGTGGCAATCTATGGCCACGCCACCATCATTGCCGCCGAGAAGTTTGTATCGTTGGCGCTGGTCGCCCTTTTTCTGGGCTTCGTCATCGTGATTCTGCCCCACATCGATTGGGGCGCCGCTGCCGCGGCAAAACATCAAGGGGGCCTCGCCGCCTGGTTGTTGGCGACCGGGCTGATCTTCTCATACCCCTTGTCCTGGACCAATTTTGCCTCGGATTACAGCCGCTACCTGCCGGAGTCCACTGACTGGCGGCGTATCGCATGGGCTGCCGGCGGCGGCCAGTTCGTCGCGCTCGTGTTTTGCGAATCGATCGGCGTGGCGTTTGCACTCGCGCTGGGTGGCGCGCTGACCGACCCGGTGGGCGATCTGCCCAAACTACTCTCGGACTGGTATCTGCTGCCGTTCTTGCTGGCGGTGGTGCTCGGCAGTGTCGCGACCAACGTGCCCAACGGCTACACCGCAGCTCTCGGACTGCTTGCGTTGCGTCTGCCGATTGGACGGGTTGCCTCCATTTTATTGATCGCGGCGGTGACCCTGGCATTCCGTGTCGTCACTCTCTACTACGGGCATGCCATCGATTTGTACGAGCGATGGCTCGGCTATGTGCTGATCTGGACGGGCCCGTGGATCTCGATCGTCGTGGTCGACCATTTCATGCGCGGCGCCCGCTATTCGGGTCAGGATCTGATGCGATGGGGCGGCGGCAGCTACTGGTATCGCGGCGGTATCCGCTGGCAGGGACTCGTCGCATTCGTCGCTGGGCTGGCCGCCAGCTTGCTCTTCAGTAATTCCGATCTCTACGCGAGCCCGTGGATGATCGGCACGTTCGGCGGCACCGATCTTAGCTTCGAGGCTGGCATTCTGGTCTCGGGATCGCTGTATTTCGTGCTGACCAGGGCAAAATTGATCGGCCGCCCTAGCGCATGAACGGCCGATTCTCGATCTCGACCGCATCCTGATTGCGTCCTTGGGCGCGCAGCGCGTCGGCGAGCAGCCGGCCCGCCTGCGCCTGCGCACTGCGATCGCCGCTCGCGAGCGCGAGCGCCTTGCGGCCGCAGCCCTCCGCCTGGTGCGCATCGTTCTCCGCGAGGCGCAGCCGCCCGCGCTCGATCCATAAAAGGGGATTGTTCGGCTCGATGCGCAGCGCCCGGTCGAGCGTCGCTGAAGCACCATCCAGATCGCCGTGCGCCGCCAAGGTTCGCGCCTGCGTCACCAGCGACCGGGTGGCGGGCGAGAGGTGATTCTCGCGCGGCGGCACCGCGCGCGGCACCGGGGCCGTCTCAGGCGACGCCGGCGGCGGCGCGCCGGGCGAGGATGGACCCGGGGACTGCGCAGCCGGGCCGGCGCCAGCCGGCGTCGGCGACTGCGGGGAGTGCGGCGCGAACAATGAGCAGCCCGCGAGCAGCACCGCCATCGTCAGCGCGGCGCCGAGCCGATTCAGCGAATGAGGTTCTTGATCCATGCCTTCATCTTGTCACCCACCGTCGCGGGTGGCGAGGACTTGCAATCCGGCTTGCCCGGCAGCACCGTGTTCGCCGGCACGGCGATAAGCACCGCATCGCTGCTGCAGGCCGGGGTGGTCTCGAGTCCGTCCCCGAAATCGATCCAACGGTCCTCGACCAGTTCCGGCGGCACCGGTTCGAAGGACGCGGCCTTGAGCCGGCTAAGAGTGTCCGCCCACACCGGCAACGCGCCGGCAGCGCCGGTGAGCCCGGTCACTCGATTGTCGTCGTAACCCACCCACACCACGGCCAGGTAGCTGCCCGTGAACCCAGCGAACCAACTGTCGCGCGTATCGGAAGAGGTGCCGGTTTTGCCGGCGACCACCGTGCCCCGCGGCAGGCGCGCGGCGGCCTCACGGCCGGTGCCGTGAGTGGTCACCAAGGTCAGCATGCGATCGAGCTGGTAGACGGCGGCAGGCGGCGCCGCCGCCTCCACTTGCACCTTGAAACTCCTGAGCGGCCGCCCGTGTTCGTCGAGCACCGCCTGCACGGCGCGCAGGCGGGCGCGAAAGCCGCCGTTCGCCAGCGCGGTGTACACCTGCACCACCTCGAGCGGCGTCATGTCCACGGCGCCGAGCAGCAGCGACGGATTGAGGACCTGCGGTCTCTCCAATCCCAGCCGCTGCAGGGTGTCGGCCACGGCCGGCAGTCCGAGGTCGAGCCCGAGCCGCACGGTCGCAAGGTTCAGGGATTCGGCCAGCGCGCGCGCCAGCGGCACTTGCCCGTAGGTCTGATGATCGAAATTCTGCGGCGCCCAGATACTGCCGTCGGCGAGCTTGAGCTCCAGGGGTGCATCCTCGATGAGCGAGGCCGCGTTGTAGCGGCCGGTCTCGAGCGCGGTCAAGTACACCGCCGGCTTCACCAGCGAGCCGATGGGCCGGCGCGCATCGAGCGCGCGATCGAAGCCGTCGGTGCCGAACTCGCGCCCGCCCACCACCGCGACTACATCGCCGCTGTTCGGCTCGGCGACGATGGCCGCGCCTTCGAGGTGCGCATCGCGGAGGCGGCTCGCCGCATCCAGGCGCTTCAGGTTCACGCTCAGCGCGCGCTCCGCGGCCGCCTGCGCGCGCAGGTCGAGGCTCGTGTATACGGCAAGACCCGCGGCAGCCAGATCCGCCTCGGCGTAGTCGCGCTTCAGGTGCCGCCGCACCAGATCGAGATACGCGGGTACGTAGCTGCCGCCCGGCGGCCGCAGCCCCAGCGGAGTCGCGGCGGCGCGCTTCGTGGCCGCGGCGTCGATCAGGTGCGCATCGGCGAATTCCTGCAGCACCAGATTGCGCCGTGCCCGCGCGCGGTCCGGATGCTTGCGCGGATCGTACAGCGACGGACCCTTGACCAGCCCGATCAGCAGGGCCAATTCCCCGGGATCGAGTTCGGTGAGCGGCTTCGCGAAGAAATACTCGCTGCCGAGACCGAAGCCGTGGATGGCGCGCGCGCCATCCTGACCCAGGTACACCTCGTTGAGGTAGGCCACCAGAATGTCTTCCTTGGAGAAGTGCGCCTCCAGCCGCATCGCCATCACGGCCTCGGTCAACTTGCGCCCGAAGGTCTGCTCGTCCGAAAGAAAGTAATTCTTGACCAGCTGCTGCGTCAGCGTGCTGCCCCCCTGCACCACCCTGCCGGCCCGCAGGTTCGCCCAGACCGCGCGCAGCACCCCGAGCGCATCGACTCCATGGTGCTCGTCGAAGCGCCGATCCTCGATCAGCTTGATGCCGGCGCTCAGCAAGGGCGGCACGTCGGCGGGCGACAACACCAAACGGTCCTCGCCGTGAATGGGAAACACACTGCCCACCACGGGCGGATCGAGGCGAAACACCGGCAGATCCTTGCCGTCGGCCTGGCGCAAGCCCGTGATGGACTTGCCATCTGCGCTGATCGACACCCTCGCGGCCTCGCGCAACTCATCGATGAAGCGCACACGGCGCGCGTGCAAATCGAAGGAGCCGCCGCGCCGCTGATACACGCCGGGTCCCGCCGCGGGATCGCCGACGCGGTAGTGAAGGCGGTGCAGTTCCTCCTCGAGGTCATCCGCCGCCACCGGCGCGCCCGCGTACAGCTCGAGCGGCGCCGCGTAAACGCGCGCCGGCACCGACCAGTGCCGCCCCTCGAACTCCCGGGTTACCACGCTGTCGAGGTGCACCACCCAGATGGCGATGCCGGCGGCGATTGCGAGTACGATGCCCGCAAGGATGAGCGCGAGTCTCCGGCGAGCCCGTTTGGAGCGTGCCATGTGGGATTCAGCCTGCCGGCAGGGGCTCGACCCAGGGATTCAGCACGGGCACGCGCGCCTTCACGTAGTCGTCGGTGTCGCGGGACACGACTGTCAGTCCGTGCTGTAGGGCGGTTGCGGCGATGATGAGGTCCGGCTGCGAAAAGCTGTGCCCAGCTTTGCGGCCGTCTTCCACGAGCTGCCTCCACCTGAGCATGATGTCTTCCGTGACGGGAAGAGCGCGCTGCTGGAACACGGGTCGAATCTTATGCGCGAGCCACTCGTTCAATTCTGCGCGGCGATTTGCGTCGGTGAGCAGCCCTATGCCGAAGCGAATTTCTGCCAGCGTGACGCTGCTGATGTAGAGCCGTTCCAAGGGCTGCGCAGCGATGAAGGCCAACACCTTGGATTCAGGCTTTCGGCGGCGCGGTTCAGACAACACATTGGTGTCGAGCAGCCATCCGGTCACAACGTCACGTCACGCACGGGCATGGGGCCACGTCTCGGCTCGATGACGATGTCACGGTACGGCGACGCCTGCAGCGCCTTGATGAGCGCGCCGCCCGTGTGATCACCCTTGAGACGGCGGAACTCCTCAGCGGCGATAACGACCACTTCGTCGCGCCCGTGCACGGTGACGTGTTGAGGCCCTTCGCTGCGCACCTTGCGCACGAGTTCGCTGAACCGCGCCTTGGCGTCTTGCAGAAGCCAGTGGCCGGGCTGAGATGTCGGGCGCAATTTTCGCGCCTGCGGCGCCAGGTGTTTTGATTTTCTAGTCATGCTGACTAGATTAACATTTCAACGAAATACATTCAAGGCGACCGGCGCACTCCGCGGCCGGCGCCGGCGACGGCCACCCTTCAAACCTTGGCGAGCGTCTGCGCGGCGCGCACCACCTCCTCGAGCGCCACGTAGCGTTCACGAAACACCGGCGGCCACCGGGCGGGACGCCCGCTCGACAGCTCGATGCACGCATACTCGATCTCGGCGCGCGCAAGGGTGGCACCCCCTGTTTCGCGGCGCACCTGAAAGCGCCGTCGGATGCGCAATTTTCCATCGCCCGGCAGGAGCCAGGTGGCCGCGGCAATCGTGTCGCCCAGCACGGCGGGCCGCAGGTAAGCGATCTCACTGCGCAGAACCGCCATGCCCCGGTTGAGCTGCAGGCATTTCTCGATCGGCAAACCGAGCGCCGCGGAATGCTCCCAGGCGGCGCGGTCGAACCACGTCATGTAGACCGCGTTATTGACATGATCATAGGCGTCGATGTCCGCCGGTGTGACGGCGAGCAGCGCGACGTAGGGTGCCGGCAGATCCCAGTCCACCCATTCGCTGAAGTTCATGACGAATTGTCTCATTTTTCAGTTTCCTCAACGACCCCGCGCGGCCGATAATGGCAGCCATGTTCGAAGGATTCGCGCACGGCAAGGCCGCTACCAGCGACGTCGAGATTTCCTATGTGATCGGCGGAGCCGGTCCGCCCGTGCTGCTGCTGCATGGGTTTCCACAATGCAAGGCCATGTGGGCAAAGGTAGCGCCGCTCCTTGCGGCGCGGTTCACCGTCGTGTGCGCGGACCTGCGCGGGTATGGCGACTCGGGCAAGCCGCACAGCGCGCCCGATCACTCGAATTACTCGTTTCGGGCGATGGCCGACGATCAGGTGGGGTTGATGAGCACCCTGGGATTCGCAAGCTTCCACGCCGTGGGTCACGACCGCGGCGGCCGCACGGCGCACCGCATGGCCCTAGATCATCCCGGCTGCGTCAAAACACTCACGGTCATGGATATCGCCCCCACCTACACGATGTTCATGCAAACAGACCGCCACCTAGCGCAGGCCTACTGGCATTGGTACTTCCTGGCGCAACCCGAACCTTTCCCTGAAACGCTGATTGGACGAGACCCCGACTTCTTCTACGAAAGATCGTTGCTCGGATGGGGCGCCGCCCGGGCGGAGGACTTCGATGCCGGGATGCTGTCGGAGTATCGCCGCGCCTGGCGCAGTCCAGAAATGATTCACGGATCCTGCTCCGACTACCGCGCGGCCGGCACGGTGGATTTCGAGCACGACACGCAGGACCTGGGCCGACGGGTGCAGTGCCCGGCGCTGGTGCTCTACGGCTCGAAGGGCGTGATGGCGCGTCTGTTCGATCTGCCCGCCGAGTGGAGGACGCGGCTTGTCCACATGACCGAGGCCGCCCTGCCGGGCGGCCATTTCTTTGTCGATCAGTTTCCGCAGGAGACGGCGCGCCTTCTCGCTGAGTTCCTCACAAAGCACGAGGGCCGCGGCGATGGGCCACGCGGTCAAACCACATGACAGGAGCGACCGGTACCGTGCCGCAGGGCTTTACAGGCTTACGCCGTATATCAATCGCGTTTCCTCGATGTACACTGTGCCGACTTTAAGGGAGCGCTCAATGGACCGACATGCGGCGATTATCGCGGCGTCTCTTATTCTGGCGGCGAGTACTCGAGCCATATCGGCGCGTGCGGGCGGCGGCGCTACGCTCAGCCGCTGACGATGGCCGAAGACTGGATGAAGGAGTGGGAGCGCCGGACTGTCAACGGAGTGTATCCGCTGCGCCGCTTCCTCGGCCGATCAAACCACAGTGTGGTATTTCTCACCGAATTCACGGCGCAAAACGTCGCCCAGGCCGTGATCAAGATCCTGCCGACCACCCCGTCGCGCACCGAGGCGCAGCTCGATCATTGGACGAGGGTTGCCACGCTGTCGCATCCTCACCTGATCCGCGTTCTCGACGCGGGCCGCTGCCAACTCGGAGGGCACAACTTTCTGTTCGTCGTGATGGATCTCGCGGAGCAGAATCTCGCTCAAATTCTTCCCGCGCGGCCCCTGACTGCCGACGAGACAAGGGATCTGCTGACCCCAACCCTCGATGCGTTGGCGTATCTGCACGAGAAGAATTTGGCGCACGGCGGGCTCAAGCCACCCAACTTTCTGGTCGTCGATGATCAATTGCAGCTGGCGAGCGACACGATCCGACCCGCCGGTGAACGCACCGCAAGCACCGCCCGGCCTTCCTTGTACGACCCTCCGGAGGCCAAGAACGGGAGGGTATCCACCGCGGGCGACATTTGGGGGCTCGGCATCACGCTGGTCGAAGCCCTCACCCAGACGCCGCCGGCGTGGTCCCGAGAGCGCTCCGACAGCATCTCCCTGCCCGCGAATCTTCCGCCGGAATTCGTGGATACCATACAGCGATGCCTGAATCGCGACCCTGACCAGCGGCCCGCGATCGCCGAACTCCTCGCACAATTCAAACCGGCGCCGCCGGCGACGCCGCCCTCCGCCGCGCCACCCTCCGCCGCGCCGCCCTCCGCCGCGCCGCCATTAGTGAACGAGCCCTTGGTCCAAACCCTATCCACACAGACTTCGCGAAAAATGCGGTATCTCATCACCGCCATCACGGTGGGCATCATCGCGCTGTGGGCGGTTTGGACCGGGCTACACCTGTTTCGTGCGCACGCCAATGTCGAGCCGGCTGCTGCCGTCAGCGCTGAGCCGCCGGCGGCTTCTTCGCCATCGACGGATTTGACGCCGGCCATTTCACCACCGACCGTGGCCGCGCCGACCCCGTCCCCGCCGGCTGCCTCGCCGGCTGCCCCACCGGCTGCTTCACCGGCTGCCCCGCCGGCTGCCTCACCGGCAACTTCACCGCCGGGCCCTTCACCGGCAGCTTCACCGCCGACCGCGTCGCCGCTGCCTGCCGCGTCGCCGGCCGCCGTGGAGAACCCGAGCGAGAATATCGCCGACGCGCTGCCCGGGGTGCTCCATCAAGAGATTCCAGAGATATCGCACGGTGCGCGCGGGTCGATTCGCGGCATCATCAAGATTGCGGTTCGCGTGAAGGTCGATCGCTCGGGCAACGTCGTATCGGCGGCCTTGGATAGCCGCGGATCAAGCCGGTATTTCACCCGCACCGCGATGGATGCCGCGAAGAAATGGAAGTTCGTTCAGGCCGGCGACCAGAATTCGCGGGCGTGGATGCTGCACTTCGAGTTCACCCGCGCGGGCGTCACTGCACACGCCGCCGCGCTGCGGTAGCCGGTTGTTGGCCTTTGTCACCAGCAAATGTTTCTTTACTACTAACGGAGGATCTTGGTAAAGAACGCCTTCCTAGAGGATCTAGGTGCGCCGAGCGTCGAGTGGCATCTACTCAAAGAATCCGACGATGACGACGAGGGCGATCCCCAGCGGGCAAACGTAGCGCAGCGCGATGAGCAGCAGCCGCCGTGACGCGGGGGACAGCCCGCTCAACTCGGCCTCCGGAATGAGGCGGTTTATTCTCCAGCCGACGAAGACACTGACCAGCAGCGCAGACATCGGCATCAGCAAATTCGAGCTCAGGAAATCCAGAAGACCGAACAGATTCATTGCCGCGAGTCGCGGGACCGAAGCCAATGGATGCCAGTTGGCCCATCGTCCAAATGACAGCACGGAGCCCTGCCCGACCAGCCAACAGGAGCCCATGCAGAGGCATGCGGCCAGGGGCCGCCGCATTCCACGACGCTCGACGAGCCACGCTATCCAGGGCTCGAGCAGTCCGACCGAAGGCGTGAACGCGGCGAGAATGAGAAGCGCGAAGAACAGGGTGCCGATGACCCTCCCGCCCGGCATTTCGGCAAACGCCACCGGCAGCACCTCAAAAACGAGTTGCGGGCCCCCGGCGGGATTCAGGCCGTAGTGGAACACCAGCGGAAAAATGGCTATGGTCGCCAGCAGCGACACCGCGAATATCGAACCGATGACCGCGAGCACCGCCCGTGAGAGGGACTCTCCGGCCGGCATGTACGCCCCGTAGGCGATCATGATGCCGGCACTGACGCCGAGCGCGAACAATGACTGGCCAACGGCGCCGAGCACGATCGACGGCGATAGTCGACTGAGGTCGGGCGCAAATGCGAACTTGAGCCCCTGCGCCACATCTCCGGTAGCCAGCGAGTACGCCACGAGCGCCAGCAAGATCACGAGCAGCGCCGGTGCGCGCCAGCGGTTTGCCCATTCGACGCCGCGATTCACGCCCCGCGCCGAAGTGAGCGCAACCAGCGCGAAGAAACCAAGCTGCCAGAGCGAGACGGCGCGCGAATCGGCAATGAAGGCATGAAACTTACCGACGGCCGCCGCGGTGCCGCCGCGGGCGTAGTTCCCGGACAGAAAAAACCAGGTGTAGGCGAGCACCCATCCGGCAATCATCGTGTAGTACGTGACGATCAGGAAGCCGGCAGCGGAGCCCGTCCAGCCGACGACGTTCCAACCTCGGGAGAAACCGAACCGCGCGGCAATGTCGCCAGCCGCCTGCATCGGGCTGCGCCGCGACCATCGGCCGATCACGATTTCCGCGACCAGGACGGGTGCGCCGAACACCAGGCAGGCGATCACGAAAACGAGGATGAAGGCGAATCCGCCGCCGGCGCCCGCGAGATAGGGGAAGCGCCAGATGCTGCCGAGACCGACGGCGGCGCCGACCGCGCTCAAAGAGAATGCCAGATCCGAGGACCAGCGCTGGCTGCTCACCTCGACTGCTCGGAGCAGCCTGCCCGCGAGTCAGCAACCCAAGCCGCGTCCATCATGGAGCGATTGCGATGACGCGCGCCGGGAACCCGGTACCCCCCTCCGCCTTCGGCCACATGACGATGATGATCGCTCCGGCTTCGGGAACCTGGTCCAGGTTCGCGAGCATTTCGATCTGGTAGTGATTGAGCCCCAAGATGTAGCTCTCGAGCGAGTAATCATCCTTGGTGGTGGCGAGGCCGGGATCCGTATCGGTGGTCTCGTGCCCGGAGGCGGTGATCCCGCGTTCCTCATAGAGGAGCTTCAGCACCGGCTTGCTCCAGCCCGGGTAGTGCGCCACGCCGGCCGCGTCGCGATTCTGCATCGCGTCCTGATCGGGCCAGCGCTTCGACCAATCGGTGCGCATCGCGACGAATGCATGCTTGGGAATAGGGCCGTGCTTCGACTCCCAGTCCCGCACGTCGTCGACGGCCAGCGTGTAATCCGGGTTTGCGGCCACCTTGGCATGCACGTCGATCACGACGAGCGGCAGCACCATTTCCTCGATCGGAATCTGGTCGACGGTGCGCAGTCCATCGTGGAAGTGGGCGGGCGGATCGATGTGCGTGCCCCATTGCCCCACGTGAGTGAACTGCTGGACCTTGAAACCGTCCTTCTTGATCGTATACAGCGTCGTCACCTTCTCCTCGCCGAACCCCTTCCAGTGCGGCGTCGTCGGGCCAAAGGTGTGCGTGAGATCGACGAATCGCTTCGACGCCAGCGCCGCATAGATCTCGTTCAGGTTGGGTCTCGTGGCCGGGTCGCAAAAGCCCGGCGCCGCATAGAGAAGCGCGGACAACGCGGTGATCGCAGCGGCTCGTATACTGTTCACTTCACTCTCCACATTGAATGATCAAAATTGAATGGTCAAAACGACCAATTGACCTGCCTGACCAATTGAGTCTCACGCGTCAGTTCGAATCGGGCCGGGCGAGCGGCGCCACGTCGCGAGTCCAGCCATGGGCATCGGGCGCACGCCTCTCTTGAATGGCGAGCAGCCGCTCGCGCAGGACCCGTGCCTCCTGATCGACCACCGCCGGCCGGTACTCGCGGCCGTCAGCGTCGGCGATGACGCTGATCGGGCACACGATGGCGGCCGTGCCGCAGGCAAACACCTCGCTGCACTCGCCGCTCGACAGTTGCCGCAGCAGATCTGCGATGGGCATCGCTCTCTCGATGATCCGTCGGCCCGATTCACGCGCGAGTACGATCAGGGAGTCGCGGGTCACTCCCGGAAGGATCGAATCGTTCAGAGCCGGCGTGTGCAATTCGTCACCGATCACGGCGAACAGATTCATCCCCGACAGCTCTTCGATGTTCTGGCGCGTCGCCGGATCGAGCCATAGCGCAACCGCGTACCCCTGCTGCACCGCCCGAGTCGAGGCCAGCAAGGATGCGGCATAATTCGCGCCGGTCTTCGCCGTTCCCACACCGCCCGCAGCCGCTCTGACTTGCTTTCGCTCGATCAACACCTTCATGGCGCCGGCGGCATAGGCCTCGGATGGATTGGCGATGACCATGAAGCGGGCGGTATTCGATGCGCGGATAGCATAGCCCGGTTCGGTGCCGAACAGGAATGGCCGGACATACAAGGACTGACCGCTCTTGTCGGGCACGAACGGCGTGCATGCGCCGACGACCGCATCGATCCCTTCGAGAAACAACGGCTCGGGCACCGGCGTCAAGGCAATGCGTTCGGCCGATCGCCGGAAGCGCGCATAGTTGTCGCCTGCCCGGAACAAATTCGCGGCAGGGCGCCCCACCCGGTACGCCTTCATGCCTTCAAAGGCTTGTTCCGCGTAATGCAGCGCACGAGCGCCGGGAAGTATCTCGATCGGTCCGTAGGGCAGCAGTTCTCCCCGGTTCCATCGCCCGTTCTCGAAGGTCGCGCTGTACATGACGGGCGCGGGGACCAGACCGAAGCCGAGTGACTCCGGCAACTGAAAGTCAGCCAGGGATTTCCACACATCGCTGCGAATCAGGTACTCAGTCATCTGTTGTCATGCTCCGTGCGAGAACCGGCCAAGATCCATACGCAGCGTTCCCTATCGGATGAAAGCGATCTACCGGTCCCTCGAAAAGATGCCATGCATCGATTTATGCCCCTGACGCTACGCCGCCGGCCGCGCGTCCTATTCAAAGCGCCCGGGCCGGATCGAAAGTTAGCATGGTATCGGCTAGGCGGCGGCGCACGCTACAGGTATTCATCGATGATACGAGTGTCGAGATGGGGCACCGACATCGGCGGGGCCGCCATTTACCGATCCACCGCCTGCTCAATGTATACGCTCGTAATTGACGTATGCCCATTCTGGTCGGTACCCAGCTTGGCGAAATACCCATAAGTTTTGTAGGCCGCAAAGTTCGCTTGCGGCTCGGTTTGAGAGCGAATCGTCGGGCTGACTTGGCAGGCGCTCAGCACCGATAGCATCGCGGCGGCGGTGAAACTTTTCAGCCAAGTATCCATTGCGGGCACGGCGACCTTTAGAGTTTCCGGGCTTACGGATGTCCCGGCGTTGCCGGGCTCGGTGAATTTGGGGTTCCGGGCTGGCTCGGAATTCCCGGCGATCCGGGCACACCTGGCGTCCCGGGAGTGCCCGGCGTTACAGGATTACCAGGGGTTGCGGGGTTCCCAGGAGTTCCGGGATTACCCGGAGTTCCGCTGTAGCCTGGATTTCCAGGATTTCCAGGATTTCCAGGCGTGCCCGGGTTACCGGGTGTTCCGGGATCGCCGGGTGATCCGGTATTACCAGGAATTCCGGGACTGCCGGGGGTTCCGGGTGACCCCGGCGTTCCTGACGCTCCGGGCGCGCCGGGCGACCCAGTCTGAGCGATCGCGCAATTGGCTGCGATCAGTACATGGTGACTATTGCGGCGGGAAGATTTTTGTTCACGTCCGATCTCCTAGGTAGCCGGCATCCACTTTAGTGAATCGCCTGCTCGGCGCCGTCAGCACGCGTTGATCATCGGCGTAGGCCAACGTCTCTTCACACAGCGCCGCGCACAGGATGGCCGTGTGTAAGCAAGGCTTTGCGGCTAAGCAAGGCTTGGCATTGTCGCGGGAGGTAAGTGTAGGAGCAGTTACGTCGCCGACTGGGTTGTCGTCCCCCCCGCGTTTGCGGCTTTATCCTACAGGCGGTTCGCAATGCCCGAATAAAAATCGACCGTCGACGATCGCGAGTGTCAATGATCCGCGTCTCAATGATCCGCGTCTCAGATCCGCGAGCATCAATGCTCGCGAGTGTCAATGATCCGCGAGCGTCGACGTTCAACGATCTCACTGCCGAATAGAGGTAGACCATGATGAAATCAGACATAGTTGACGGGGACTTCGCCGGCGCCTCCCGACGCCAGATGTTGAAGTCCACTCTACTAACCGCCGTCTGCGCCGGCCTGCCGGCGGCGGGTGCCGCGGCAGCACAGGGCACCGGTGCCAGCGGCACCTCATCGGCAACAGCGGCCTTGCGCACCAACCGTTCCGCTCGGCTGTCAAAAGGAATGGTTTCATTCATGCTCGCCCACGAGCAGTTTCCGGTGCCCGACTTGGTTCGCCTGGGGGCGTCGGCGGAAAGCGCCGGGTTCGATCTCGTGGCGACCAGCGATCATTTCCAGCCCTGGCAGGCCAACGAGCGCCACGCCGGACAGGCTTGGGTGACGCTCGGTGCCCTGGGGCAGCGAACTCAGCGTATCTGGATGGGGCCGACAGTGACGTGTCCGATTTTGCGATACAACCCTGCCGTCGTGGCGGAGGCATACGCGACCTTGAGTCTGCTGTATCCCGGCAGAATTTTCCTCGGGCTCGGGTCCGGCGAAGCACTGAACGAGGAGGCCGCAACCGGTGAATGGCCGAAGTGGCGCGAGCGCTGGGATCGGCTCATCGAGGCCGTCTCGATCATCCGCCAACTTTGGACGGGACAGGCGCTGCAACACAAGGGCTCGCACTACACGGTCGATGGCAAGCTCTACGATCCACCGGCTCAGCCAATTCCGTTACTCTTGGCTGCAAACGGTCCGAAAGCCATGAAGCTCGCAGGCCAACACGGAGACGGGCTCGTCACCGATCCGCAGACCTGGAAGCTGCATAAGGAGGAATGGGAAAGCGGAGCCCGCTCCGCCGGAAAGGATCCAAGCGCCATGCCGGTGCTCGTCGAAGCATTCGTTGTGGTCGGCGATCAGAACGACGCCCAGGCGGCAGCCAAACTGTGGAACTTCATTCCTCGAGCCTTCAAGGGATACCAAAACATTCCGGACCCGGCACAGATCGAACATCGAGCTCAAACCGAACTCCCATTGCCGAAGGTCTTTGGAGATTGGACCGTCAGCTCCAACCCGGATGCGCACGTTCAAACCATCAAGAAGCTCTTTGACAGCGGCGCCACCATCGTCAATATCCACTCCGGTCAAGCAGACCAGAAGAAGGTGATCGAGTTCTACGGCAGGGAGGTGCTACCGCGAGTCAGAAGCGAAGCGGCGTCCACCTCGTAGCGGAGCAAGGCGTGCTTTGCTGTGAGTGCTGAGATCCCTTCTTGCCTTCTTCCCTCGCCCGTTGTGGATCGTTCGCGAAACTGCCCGAGCCCCCACGCTCCGATCCTTCATTTTGCTTCGAATCGCCGCTGTGTTTGCTTGCCATCTGCAGAATTTCTTACAGTTGATAAAGCAGTTGATAAGCCGACATGAATAACCCCGCTTTTACTTTGAAGAGTGCCCGCGTGAATCCGCGCCCGGTTAGTGCTGTGATCGCCTGTAGGAACTCCCTGTCGGACGGACAAATGAAGGGTAACGCGGTTCAATCTCAACAAGCGCGCCGCCATGGCGCTACGCTGCGGGGGAGTTCGGAGCCGGGGTTGCACAGCCCGATGATTCGGCACCCGATGACCACGAGTCCGTCGTCCTCGTTATCTGACGCGACCAACAGCCTCTGTCCCACAGCCACTCGAGCCGCCGGTTAGCTTCACGGCAGGCGGCGCGTCCGCATACTTTGCCCATGCACCGGGCACCTCGCCTGATGAACAGTTAACCGGAGATGTATATGACTTCCGTCACTACAGATACCCTACGCGATTCAGCTTCAGGCGCGCTCGGTCAGCTCCAGCGCGCGGTGGCCCCGGCGATTAAACAGGGCAGGCGCCAAACCGGCATGTTGCTCGACCAAACCGGCGAGCTGATCGACACCGTCACTACCCGTGCCGGGGAAACTGCCGCCGATCTTCGCAAAGGCATCATTTCCTACACCAAGAAGAATCCGCTCACGGCCTTGCTACTGGCGGTGGGCGCAGGCGCGCTGTTGATCAGTGCCGCCAGATCCATGCAGCCACGGCGATAACCCATCATCGAAGGGGCGATCTATGAGAGTCAAGACAGTCGTCAGACAAGCGGCGCGTGCCATCGGTAACACCCTCTCTTCGGGCGATGCCGATGTGGAGTCCACTGACATCCTCGACACGCTGAAGAAGGAGCACGATGAGGTGAAAGACCTTCTGGAGGACTTGAGCGACGCTGAGACATCGGCGCAGCGGCGTAGTTTGGTCCAGAAGATCAAAGCGGCGTTGGTTCCTCACACCAAGGCCGAGGAGAAGGTCGTATACGACGCCGTCATCGCGGTGCAAGACAAAGATGCGCAAATGGATGGCCATGAGGGCTATCTGGAGCACGAGTGGGCGGCGAAAACGCTACAGCGTCTGGAAGCCATCAGCAATGCCGCTTCGCCGGAGCATAAGGCCGCCGGCAAGGTATTGAAGGAACTCGTAGAGCATCACATCGACGAGGAAGAGCGCAATGTATGGGCGGATGTAAAGGAGCACTTCTCTGAAGAGGAACGCAAAAGAATGAACGCGGCGTTCTTTGCGGCCAAGCGGCGCGTGAAGGTGTAAGTAATTCGTTTGCCCTGCTTTTCAAACGAACCCCCGACGGAGTTGCCCGCGCGGCGCGGCCGCACGGGCACCCTCGGGGCCCACCCTCAGGGGGAAGCTGCCGACACCCGCCAAACGCTGTTGCCCGTATCATCGGCGATCAACAGCCCACCCTGGCCGTCCACGGCCAAGCCGACGGGCCTTCCCCGTGCTTTGTCGCCATCGACAAGGAAGCCGGTGACGACGTCTTCCGGTGGCCCCGAAGGGCGGCCGTCGGCGAACGGTATGTAGACGATCTTGTAGCCATTCAGTACCGCGCGATTCCAGCTCCCATGCTCGCCGACAAAGGCGCCCCCTCGATAGTGCGCGGGTAGATTGGTCCCCGAATAGAACACGAGCCCCAACGGAGCAACGTGCGAGCTCAACGCATAGTCGGGTGCGATGGCCTTTGCGACCAGATCCGGCCGCTGCGGTTGAACGCGTGGATCGATATGCTGGCCGTAGTAGCTGTACGGCCAGCCATAGAAGGCGCCGTCCCGGACCGAAGTCAGATAGTCGGGTACCAGATCCTGGCCCAGCTCGTCGCGCTCGTTGATGACGGCCCAGAGCGTGTGGGTCTGTGGCTCGAACTGAAGTCCGTTCGGATTGCGCAATCCGGTGGCGTATTCGCGGTGTGCGCCGGTCGCCCGGTCGATCTGCCAGATTGACGCGCGGCCCACCTCCGCCTGAATACCGTTCTCCGTGATATTGCTGTTGGACCCGACGCCTGCATAGAGTTCCGATCCATCCGGGCTTGCGGTCAGACTCTTGGTCCAGTGATGGTCGATCGGCCCGCCGGGCAGATCGCACAGCTTGACGCCAGGATCGGTGATCTGAGTTTGTCCGGTGGTGTAGGCATAGCGCAGCACCGCATCGGTATTGGCCACATACAGATCGCTACCGACCAGCACGACGCCAAAGGGCGAGTTCAGGTGATCGATGAACACGGTTCTCTGATCCGGGACACCGTCACCATCCGTGTCACGAAACAGCAAAATGCGCTGTCCGGGTTTCGTGCGCGAGTGCGCCATCTTCTCGACCCAGTTCATGACGAGTTCCTTCGGCCGGCTGACCGGCCCCGGCGGATTTCCGGTCTCGACCACCAAGACATCGCCGTTCGGCAGAACATACAGTGAGCGCGGGTTCGCAAGGCCGGTGGCAAATGACTGCACTTTCAAGCCGGCCGGGACACTGGGTGTCGCACCGTTCCATCCCACCACCTTTGCGACATGCATGGGCGGCAACAGGTACTGATGGATGGGCGGAAGATAAGGGTTGGCGCCGACCTGACGGCTCGGATCGATCGGCGCGGGCCCGCAGCCGGCCAACGCGACCAGGACGGCGATCGCCGGCGCTTCGAAACGAGGGGACTTCATTGCTGCTCCTTCTGGCGCACACCCACGCCGTAACGGTATACCAGGGCCCAGCCATTCCAGCCGCTAACCAGCAGGATCGCGACGACGAGCGCTGAGAGGATCAAGCCGGTGGGGACAACCGAGGTATACGCGTCACGCGTGTGGATCAAGCAGTTGAAGATCGAGAGGATGACCGCCAGGGCATTGCCGATGCCGTGAATCCAGGCGGCGCGCAGCTCGCGTATGCGAGGATCGCCGAAGAAGTCGATCATTCCTAGGGGCGCTGCGAACAGCGACACTATCAACCCTGCGACCAGCAGCCACGCGGACATGTCCGCCCACAGCATCGCCGCCGTTTGCCAGTAGGCGATGTCCGTGATCAGTGTAGCCACGAAGCAAACGGCCACTATCGGCGCGAGCATCGCGTGAAGGGGGACACCGCCGAGGCTCACCGTCGATCTGGGATTCATACTTGGCATTGGCATTTCCCCTGATCGAGCTGCGAGTGCAGCATTGGACACTCTAGGCAGGCAGCCGGTCGAATCGCTGTAGGACAAACAGCATTGTTTGGGTCCGATTGCAGAACCGCAGCGCACGTCATGCACGAGAACCCAACGAGTCACTCCTACAGCCAGGCGGTTGCACGAAATGTATAAGACGGCATGGCTTCACGCACTCCGCCGCAGCCCCCCTTGCCGGCCAAGGGTGAAACCCCGCAGACCTGCCGGCGCTGTGAGCTCTGGGAGCTCGCTACCCAGGCGGTGCCGGGTGAGGGACAGGCCTGCAGTGTCTGGCTCTTGGCCGAGATCGACGCGCTCGCCCCCCGGGTCATCGTGGCGCTCGGCGCCACGGCGCTGCGGGCGCTGACTGGCGCCTCGCCGCCGATCGTGCAGGTCCGAGGCAAATCGTTGACTCACAGAAACT
>Ga0181534_10001137_pt1 | contig 17695 bp, 12 predicted proteins | sample PEATcosm2014_Bin_37_FD_119758 | JGI IMG/M metagenome (GOLD analysis project Ga0181534, IMG submission 119758) | Peatland microbial communities from MTU Mesocosm Facility, Houghton, MI, USA - PEATcosm2014_Bin17_10_metaG | ecosystem: Environmental > Terrestrial > Soil > Wetlands > Peat | place... | reverse complement strand
CGTCAGTTAATGACGACGCCCGCATATACGAATGCCTTTGACCCGAACCATGAAGCTACGAAAGCGCGGATCAATCAATTGTATCAAGACGCTTCAAAAATAGAATATCCAAAAAATGCTTGACAGCAATTGAACCTTGGTATAACTTTGAATTAAAGCTGGTGAGTGCCGGGCAGACTGAAAAAGTTCCGGATCGCCCATTGATGCGAGAATCATAGATGACTTCCGGCGGAGTAAAAACCGGGTATAGTTGATCGCCGAAGAAGATTGAGTTTTTTCTTTAACGAGTTAACTTACAGGGAGTTTTTCTATGAGGCTAAATTTTCTCGATCGTGGCTTTGGAGTTTGCAGAGCGGCAGAAATTGATACAGCACTTATCACGCAATTTAGCGACATGGTTCATGTTCGCGCGCAGCAAATGAAGTCCCGTTTGCGTCAGCATTTTTTAGTTCGCAAGATGACCGGCGATCAGTGGGCATATGACGGCATTGGCATCGTGGAAGCAACCGAGCAGAACCAGCGCATTGCGACGACCCAGTTTAATTCCGTAGAATGGACCCGCAGGCAGATCAATCGCCGCAGGTTTGTTATTACCCTCCCCTTGGACAGCAGTGACGTTCGCGCCATGCTGACCAATCCTCAAAACGATTATTCCGGAGTTTGTATCCGCGCCATTGAGCGGGTATATGATCGCGTCGGTATTCAGGCGGCTTTTGCGTCAGTGAATACTGGTCGTACTTTCTCAACTGCGGTCACGGCGGCGACAGATGGTGTGATCACGGTTAACGCTACCGCCGGTTTGACCTATGAAGTGATGGTCCAGATCCGCCGGTATTTTTCCAATAATGAAGTTGGTAATGATATGCCGGAGAAATTCCTTTTCCTCTGCACAGGGGACGAGGAAGGGGCTTTGATGCAGGAAACGGCTTTGATCAATTCACTCTACACCCGTCAGTCGGTTGTGGATCAGGGAGAGTTGACCCGTGCTGTAGGATTTGAACTGGTGAAGTATGGTGCGTCAGTGACGCAGCCTTTGATCACCGCTGCCAGCGGTACCCGTAACTGCATCGCTTGTTCTACACGGGGTATCGTGTATGGGATGAGTTTGGATTTGCAGTTGAAGATCCAGGAACGCCCGGACTTGGTGGAGACGACCCAGGTGCAGGCGATCATCCAAATCGGTTCAGTGCGAACTGAAGGTGTTTTGGTTCAGCAAGTTAATACTACGGTCTTGTCATAAGACAACCGTTTAAATCAGGAGGCGGTTTATGGATCTGAAATTTACAGGTTGTCCTATTCGCAGGGCGGATAAGTGGAATCCTATTAATTACGCCGTGGTGAACGAGTATGTGTCGCCCAATTACACGGCTTCCGGCAGTTCTGGCGGCCCTAAATTGGACGCTGCAGGTCAGTTTGGCCCCGGTGCTTGTCTGCAAAGAACGCAAGCAGTATGGGTGATGACCGGAGATACTGTTTTGAGTATCTATCGGATTTTTAAAAATGTTCCGGGCGATGTTATTCCGGTCAGTTTGACCATCCTGAACGATGCCTGGACGAATTGCACATCCATCAACATCGGGCTTTATCAGGTATTGGAATGGGACGGCGTTGGTGCGATGATAGGTTCTGGTAATCAGTTGACCGCGGCTTACAATCCGGCTGCGGGCAATCCTATCACCAGCGCACCGGTAGAAATTTTAACCGCGCCTATAATTGCCAATCGCAATGCCAATTTGTGGATGCTGGCGGGTCAGTCAGAGTATCCGCCTAAGTACGCGGCGTTTGACATTGGGTTGCAGACGATCACGAATACAGGTACGGCGACGCCGAATATCTGTATCCAAATGTCGTATATCAGGAATAATTAAACGTAGAGCTCTCCCTTTCATGCTCTACTTTTAGAGGGGTAATCGGGCTCTATCCGATTACCCCTCTTAGTTTTTAGGAGGGTTTCATGCCCCGTCCGAATTCACCAAATGATATCTGCAATATTGCTTTGGATTATTTAAAGCAAGCTCCGCTTAATAATATCTTGACGCCTGTATCGAATTCTGAATTTATCTTTTCTCGTTGGTATGATATCGAGCGTCAGGCGGCGCTTCGAGCACACCCTTGGAAATTTGCCATCAAACGAGCAACGTTGACTCCCACGACAACGCCGCCTCCTTTTGGTTATCTTTACGCCTATAATTTGCCCAGTGACTATATCCGTAAAGTGACCGTCGGTAATGACTATTACGGCAATTTAAAGCAGAAGATTGAAATTGAGAATGGTCAGATTTTGGCGGAAGGGGGCAGTGATACTCAGTGGAATCCGGGGACTAATCCAGCATCACCGGCGATCCCTTCTTGGAATCTGTTGACTAATTATGTGACCGGCAATCAGGTGGTCTATTCTGGTTACGTTTATCAGGCGCTTTCGAATAATGAGGGACAAGAACCGGATTTATGGCCCGGCGTGTGGCAGCAGATTTCGACACCTAATCCTAACAACACGACCCCATCGACACTTTATCTCCGTTATATTTATGATTTTGTCAATGTGGCGGCCATGGACTCTTTGTTCATTAAGTTTTTTGCCCTTGGTATGGCAATAGATTTGTCACCTAAATTTTCGATGGCAGCGACAGCGGTGGATCGTTTGATGAAAGTTTTTGAAGAAGCGGAGTCTGAAGCGCGGTCGGTCAATGGCCAGGATAATCCTCCCAAGCGCATTCAGCAAAGCCGGATTTTGCAGAAACGTCGAGGATATCAATATAATATTTTTGCGGGTAAATATACAGAGTTTGGGTACTAAATGGAAGTCGCGCTTTCACAAGAAAATTGGGCATCCGGTGAACTGAGTCCTAAAATGCGGGCCCGGCAGGGCATTCCCATTTATGGCCAGGGGGCAGAGCGTGTCGTTAATTTTATTTCTGAAACAAGCGGCCCTGGGCGTTTCCGCAGCGGTTTCCAATTCGTGTTTGGTACCCGCCGTTATCAGCCGGCGTGGTTGTGGCCTTTTGTGTTTAATGATTCCGATGCCTACGAAATGGAGTTCACAACAGGGTATATCCGTTTCTATCGCAATGGCGGGGTCATTACACAGGCAAGCCAAGACATTACCGGAGCGACTCAGGCGAACCCCTGTGTTTTGACAGTAGTTGGTCACGGTCTGTCTAATGGGGCGGAAGTCATTGTCAATGGCGTCTTGGGCATGACACAGTTGAATAATCGTAGTTTTGTTATAGCCAATGCCACAACCAATACTTTTCAGCTTACGGATAATTTTGGTAACAATATTAATTCAACCGCGTATACGGCGTATACTTCAGGAGGTACGATTTCTCCTGTTTATGAAATTCAAGCCCCATATAATATTGCGGATGTTCCGGCTCTGAAAATTGGTCAGAATGCGGATGTGCTTTATATTGACCATCATAATTATGAACCGATGAAATTGACTCGTTTCTCGGATAATGATTGGACAATAAGCACGTATCAGCGATTTGGAGACATGTGTCTGAAGCAGTTGCCAATTACCGGGGTTTCTTTGGCGAATCCCGCAGTCGTGACTTCACCGTCTCACGGATTGGTGACAGGTCAGCAGGTCTACATTGCGGGTTTAGCGTCCACTATGCAGGCAGCTTCCGGCCCCCCATTTGATGGATCTCAACTTATAACGATCACGGTTGTTGACGTTAATACTTTTCAACTGAATGGCATTGACACTTCTTCTGGATATACGGCGTGGTCTGTTGGCGGAGCGGTCTGTGTGTTCTTGCCCATTACAGCAATCACTCAGGCAAATCCTTGTCAGGTCACGGTTACCAATCACGGGTTTGTGACCGGTGATCAAATCATTATCAATGGTGTCCAGGGTATGACTGAATTGAACAATGCCACTGGCGGCGGGGTTTTCACAATTACCGTTGTTGATGCCAATAATTTTCAGTTAAACGGGGTTAATTCAACGGGGTATGCCGCTTTTGTGGCTAGTGGGAATGTTTCTCTTAATGCAGGATATCTGACCAACGTGGCAGGAACAGGAACCATCCCCTGGACTGTAGCTGGGTCATCCGCATCTTTTACCGGAGTTGAAAGCACTTCTAAAGTTTCTGAGTGGTTGGAAGCTACTAATTTTGGGTTTGATATTCCAGCAACGGCCACGATCCTTGGAGTGGTGGTTAAGATCACCGAAGGGGCCAACGTAAATAATGGTACTGATGGGGTCAATGATACGAAGGTTCAGTTGATTATTGGAGGGACCATTAGCGGCAGTAATTATGCCGCGACCATGGCTTTTTGGCCGACTACGCCCGCGGCGGCGTCTTATGGAACCGGAACAACAGATTTATGGGGGTTAACACTTACCCCGGCAGAGATTAATGCGCTCAATTTTGGAGTGGCGATTTCCGCAACGGCAATCAGCGGTTCGAGTCCTGCGGTTATTGGAACGGTTTCCGAGGTGTCTGTTACAGTCTATTATTCCACCGGGCCATATGTTTTAGACAAGACACTTTTGGTGTCGGCATTGGCTTTTTATCAAGGGAGGCTGTACCATGCTGGTTCTGATACATATCCTGAAAGTATGTGGGGCAGTCAGCCTTTGGATGATAATGGTAATCCTCAGTATGATCTTTTTAATTTGGGCGCTCAGGCTGGTGATGCTTTTAAGTTCACTCTTTCTCCTATTAGTGCTAAAGTCGATAAGATTCAATCGTTAGTTCCTTCGATAAATTTCCTAGCGGTTTGCACTCTTGAAGGCATTTCCTCTGCTAATGGGGGGTCTACCGGTACACCCATTTCTCCTTCTACAATTGATGTGACCCCTGCCGTGACGTTTGGATGTTTACAGCAGATCACGCCGTTTTTCTTAGGTATTTCCATGCTCTACATCCATCGGAGTGGGCTAATCCTTTACAGTTTTGAATATGACATTTTTTATTCCGCGTACAATGCGATGGATAAGGATTTGACCTGTGAACAGTGGAGCCAGAGTGCCCTTCCTGGCGGAAGTGGTATCTCTCAAATGGTATTTCAGGTCAGTCGTCCGACTTGTTTTTGGTTTAGACGAAATGACGGGGTCTTGATTGGCCGCACATATATGGTCAAAGAAAATGTCAATGGGGTGCATCGCCATTATGTGGGAGGAGTGAATGCCAGTGTTCTAAGTGTGGGGTCTTATCCTCGTCAAAATGCGTATGACCAGCTTTATATAGTTTCTCAGCGCACGGTTAATGGGAATGTGGTTCGATTTGTGGAGTACATGAACGACGACATCGTGATTCCCGAATTAGATGATTTTTGGACGGGGCCCAATAATCAAGCGGCAGATCTGTTGACTTGGCAAAACGCCATGTTTGAAGCACAAAAGCAATATGTCTATTTGGATGCGTGTCTGACTTATGATGGTTCCGTATTTGGTACCAAGGCTAGTGCGACATTGACCCCTGCGGCGGTGAGCGGAAATTCTGTGGTTTTTACGGCTTCTCAGGCAGTGTTCGCTGCGTCCATGGTGGGACAACAGCTTTGGAAGCAGGCCCAGAATGGTGTTGGAATGGGCCGGGCGATTATTCTTTCTTATCAATCCGCCACTCAGGTGACGTGTCAGATCATTACCGCTTTTGACACTACTACGGCGATTCCCGCGGGTGAATGGTATTTGACTACAAATCTGGTTCAAGGTATTTGGCACTTGATTGGAGAGACGGTTGGGGTGTTGGCAGATGGGGCTTCAGTGGGACCTCTGGTTGTCAATTCTGTGGGTCAGGTGACTTTGCCCAATTCTCTTCAGGCCAGTGTAGTTCATGTGGGGGAACAGTACACCGGCTTGGTTAAGTCCATGGCGATTAATCCTCCACCAGGGCAGCAAGGGGCAATCACAGCCAAACGAAAGACCGTGAACCAATTGGGTATTAAAATGTTGAATTCTTCTGGTGTGAGTTATGGCACTTCACTTTACAATATGAAACCGGTGCCGTTTGATCGGCCTTCAAATTTAGCGGGACGTCCTATTCCTCTTTTTACCGGAACAAAGCGGGTGCCTTTGGAAGATCAGTTGACAGATAATTACGATAAGCATGTCTATATTCAACAGACGTTGCCGTTGCCCTGTATTATTCTGGCGATTGTGCCATTTACAGATAGTGATGATCTTTGATGACAAGACGCATACTTTTTAAATATGACCACCTCGACCTTCTGAATTTGCAAGAGGATTATCGGCCTCTTTTGGATTTAGAGGGCATACGATTTGTCCTTAAACAACTTCCATTGCCCAATGCCGATGGACTGACTTTGATGGTAGATGATCAAATCATGTGTTGTTTCGGATATTTGCAATTGTTTTCGGGAGTGTCTGAAGTCTGGCTGTTTCCTTCAGTTAATATGGGGGATTATGGAGTGACTGTTGTGCGAGAGGTTAAAGGCTATCTGGAAGCAACGGCGGAAGTCCGGGGATGGCATCGTGTTCAAACTCTGACTCGTAATATCCGAATGCACCGTAAATGGATGGAAGTTTTGGGTTTTGTTGAAGAGGGGACATTGAAGCAGTATTACCAAAAAGAGGATTATATTTTATCTGCCAGATACTTTGATTGGAGTAAAGCATGAAATATTGGATGATGCCGGGTTTCAGGTATTTAAATCCTGGGGCGCTCCTAGCGGTTCAGAGTGCTGGCGCAATTGCCCAAGTAGCGGGCGGAATTAGCCAACAGCAGGCCGCGGGGCAGGAAGCCACCCTACAGGAGCAACAAGGCCGGATTGCGCTCACAGAAAGCCAAACAAACGCAAATAACGCGGCTTTTCAGTTGACCCAGGATGTTCAAAACCAAAAACTCCAATTTTTGGCCAACGGTGTCAGTTTGGAAGGATCTCCAAGTGAAGTCATTGCATCCAGCAAAAAGTATGCCCAAACACAGGTCCAGAGCATTTTGAATCAGGGTGCCGCACAGTATAATCTGGCGCAGGAAGAGGCCGCAATCACCAAGAGCAAAGGTAATGCCGCTTTGATTGCGGGGATTGCAAGTGGAGTCGGGAGTGAAGCACAAGGGATTAGTAAAGCATATCAATCAGGATTGTTTGGGACGACGAAGGGGACTTAATCGTGGCCGTAATTCCACAGATAATTAGGGAGAGATTGCAAGGATCCAGTCAGGTGGGGACGCCGGGAATTAATCCAGCTCCGGGTGAAATCGGGCAGGCAGTAGGAGAAGGGGCATCTACGACCGCGGGTGCGGGCTTTGACGTTGCGATTGAATTAAAAAATCGTCAGCGTGAAAGTGAATTCTCTAACTTAATGTTAGACCACGATCAGCGGGTGATGTCATACGCAGAGCAGTTGAAGAAGACCATGGCCAATAATCCGGATGGTATGGCTCCTGCCATGACTAAATTCATACAGGAGGATTTGGCCAATGTTCAAAGAGGGGTATCCGACCCATTCTTGAAAGTGATGATCCCCAAGGGCAGTGGTATGGGCGATCTTTGGGCGATGCGTCAGGCTAATATGGATGCTTTTCAGCAGGGATATGAGAATACCGTTAATCATGGACAGCAGGCCATCGATCTGGCGGCTAAAAGTTTCGGACACTCGCTGGAAGGTAGTCCGGATATGGGGCATTTATCTCCGGGGGCAGCCTCTTCTAACGTGAAACCTTTTACTCTGGCTCCTTTTAATAAGCCTCAGACGATTGATGACGTATTCCAGCGGATGATCCCCGCGCTTCATCAAGTTCAGGAATTGTCCAATTCAGTGAAAAATTCAGCACATCCTCAGTTAGCGGATGAATTTGAATATAAGGGGAACCAGTCTTTAATGCGAATGGCAGTTGATAAATTGACAAATCAAGGCAGCCCCCTGGCGGAAGCACTGGTACAGCATCCAGAATTTACTAAATGGTTTTCCGAAGACAAAGACCCGGATTTATTATCTGCTTATCAACAGAATGTTCCTAAAAAGCTGGTGGAATTTCAACAGTATCAGCAATTTAACCAGATGATGATGGGAGCCGCCAAGAATCCGGCTTTGATGCAGATGTTTACTGATCCTAAATCACCGCCGGATATGGGCAGGGTCATGTCCTTGGCTCAACGATATCCAGACGATAAAGTGGTTCAGAAATGGATTCAGAATTTCATCACATCTGATCCCGCCTTGAAAGCCGAATCAGATGATTTTAAACTGAATGTTTTGGAACAGGCCCGAAAATTGGGTTTTGATCAAGCTCCGGGGGATAAGACCAAACTAAATCCTACTCAGAAGGTGGATCAGTTGGTTAATTTCCATCTGATGCTGGAAGCGGGAAAACCTGCCCTGGGTGCGGATTATGATAAATTTACAAAAGAGTTAGCAGCGCCTTTGACTGCGGCAGTTGTGCAAGCGCATACGCCTCACATTTGGGATCAGATACTCCATCCCATTCAAGGACAAGGTGGGGACATTTTCGGATTAAATCTTGGCGGGGCATCTCCTGGGAATATTTATTCAGCCATGACAGGTGATCCGCGTACTCGGGTTGATAATTGGAGCAGGGGGTATGATATAATAAACGATGCCCTGAAGAATCAGGGTATAACCAAAGGAGACCCCCGCTATGTGTCCACTAAGTTACAAGCTCTCTCAAATTACATTGATCAGACTCATAAACTTGATAATCCTAATTTCCTTGATCCCAACGGTCGCAAGTATACTCCGGAGTCACTTGCACAAGCGACGATTGGCGAAAACTTCAAAGTAGGCGGAATGTGGCCAACGCCAGTTGGCTTGAGGAAGATTATTGGTTTTAAGAGTCCTGGCGATCCGGTTTTTGAAAAAGCCCCTAATGATATGTTACGGTTACAGATGATGAAACCCGAAGAAACTAATCCGCCTTCGACACCTACTGAACGCCAATTAAGATCGGAGTCCGGCAATGGCTGACGGTATTTCTCTTTCAGAAATGCAGGCACAGGCTCAAAATGGGAATACTCAGGCCATTTCTCCCGATGATAAGATGGAAACCATTTCTGCGTCTGATATGCAGAAGATGGGTAATTCTGACCCCCACGCCTATATCCCACCGAAACCTCCTCTAAATGTTCTCGACCGATTAGCAGGACTCGGGCCCCAATTAGTCGCAGGCACTCAAATTTTCGGTGGTCAAATGATGCAGTGGGCCGGGGATATTCGTACTGAGCAACCTGGCGGCCCTGATAAATTGGCCAATACAATGATTAAGAATGGATTGCTTCTACAAGAAAATAACAAGGCGTTTCTCGATAAGAACTATCCAGATCGGGACACGGATTTACTTTCTAAGGTGATGAACCAATTGCCGCCAGCGGCAGAAATGTTGACCCTGGCCCATTTCATTGGGGTTCCCAATGCGTTTAGGGCTTTGGTTGTTCAAACGGGAATCCAGGCCGCGGCAGGCACTTATGCCGGAGAACGTGCCGGGGGTATGTCTCCGGACGAAGCGACCGCCATTTCTTTGCCGGTGGGCGGGATTAATGCTTTAGCTGCTAAATATGGTTACGGGTTATTCAAAACAGAAATGGCTGACCCGCTGAAACGGGCTTTAGCAACAGGGGTCGATGCCGCGGTGGGTTCATTTTTGGGAGGAGTCACAGGTGGTGTTTTGGATATGGCGGATGGTATCCATCCCTATAAAAATGGAAACGATTTAAAAGATTTGCTGGTGGACGCCGCCACTAATGCGGCAATTGCCGGGGTATTATTTGCGCCTGCCGGTGCGTGGTCTGCGATGAAGAATCAACGTGCGATGGAGAATGTATTTGAGAATGAATTGCACATGACTTCGGACGAGGCACAGGCCAAGACTAAAGAGATTATGAGCATTGGGGCGGATAAGGTCAGCCAATGGATTTCTGAAAAAGTTAATGCAACGCCTGAACAGAACGCCCGGATCATGTTTTCACGTCCGGATGCGATGCGGGCGGAGTTTGAGAAGTTTCAACGATTGCAGGCGGGTACTCCTCTTGAATCTGATTACATTCCGACAGATGATAAAAAGACTCCCGAACAGGCTAAACTTCAGCAACAATTGGCGGAATTAGAGAAGGAAAAAGGGAATGTCAAGAATTTGCAATCTGTTTTGAACGATACGGTGGAACACCAGCAATTGCAGAAGCAAATTTTGAAACAGAATAAAGAGGCAGAAGACACGGTTAATGCTGAACATGATGCTATTTTAGCAGAGCACGAAAAGAATGTGGACGCACAGCAGAAGGAAATGGACGCCCGGCAAAGCCAACAGAAAAAAGCTATGCTGGCGGAAGAAAAAAGCATCCGGAAACAAGTCAGTGCCAATCCGGAAGATGAGGATTTAAGGCAAAAAGAATATGATATCGGTCAGAAATCCATTGATTTAGAGGAGGCCCATCGGGATGAACAGGACAAGTTTAAAACCGATACCGAATCACAACGTAAGCAATTGGACGCCAATCGGGAGAAGTCTTTGCAAGAAGCCTTGAAAAATATCCCGCTGAAAGTCACAGCCCAAAAAGTATTGGAAGTATCGAAGGGAAAAGTCGAAGCCCTGAAAGCTAAAATTCAAGAAGCTAAAAAACCTTTGCAGCCCACCGGCAATCGAATTTCTCAATTAAGGGCTGAACTTCGTCAGCTCTCCGCAGGATTGAAAAAAGGTAAAGCCATTCACAAAGAAGATGCTGTCAGCGCAGTTAAGAAGTTGATGGAGGCTATCAACGATGAAAAAACTGGCTTGCTCCGAAGTTTTGATAAAGCTAAATTTTTAACCAAGATGAAGACCATCATCAATTCACCCAATCCGGAAGAGAAGTATGCTGCGATGCTGCCGGAGATCCAGAATGCGATTAACCTTTTAAACCAGAAAGAGGAGGTGCGGTCATGGCGTAAAGACATAGAGAAAATCAATTGGGATAAAATACCAGTGGAGTTTCAAGATCGTTTGAAACCCCTGGTCGATGCGCTTGATTTGCGTTACCTCTCCGAGAAAAAAGTGAACGTAAAAGCTGCTACCCTCGCCTATTTTAAGCGCCGGATCGAGGCAGGTAATCCGGATGACAAGTTGACTTGGGAAGAGCAGAACGCCCTGGAAGCGGCTTCGTCTTTGAGTCTTTCTGAAATCCCCCATGAAATGCTCCGGTCGCTTCACAATACTATCATGGCTGAAGTTACCAAGGCATATCGTTTTGACGCGCTTTCTAAATCCCGACATGCCCAATATATTTTGAGAGAAAAGCAAAAGATCATTAATGCAAATTTGAAAGGGAAAACCGTTGACCCTACAGACACTTTCGGGGAAAACAATGAGGTTCTTAATCGAAGCTGGTGGGAAAAAGCCTTGAAGCTGCCGGATTGGGTAGGTCAGATGGCGAAGACCCCAATGACGGTTTTTAAAGCGACCGGCGGTTTTCATTGGTTTGTCAAATGCCATGAGAATGGAGTAGCTGAACGCCAACAGACCATGGAGGATTTAGATCAGATAGGAAAATTATTCAAGACGCTCAAGATGAATGAGGTCATAGGCAAACCCATCCCTAAAGAGTTTGAATATCATGGTACAAAGCGGGAGTATACGGATAAAAAAGCAGGATCGCTTAATGCGTACATGAAAATATATGCCCAGTCACAAAATGAGAATGGTCTGGAGCATTTAAATGGGAGCGGGCTTCCGACGGCTTTAGTGAGTAAAATCCAAGATTGGTTGGAGAAAGATTATCCTGAAGCGACAAAAACCATTCGGGATGTGTTTGACTATTTCGAGCCGGGTGGGGACGCCTTTGAACGTCTTGATGCCGAAGTGGTGAAATACCGCGGGCATCACATGAGTGTCGAGGATAATTACGACCCCATTCAGCGGCTTGTCAATGTGCCTTTAAGCGATATGGCATGGGGCACTAAAGGGATGTATGGCCGGGCAACGCCTTTTAGCGGGTTCATCAATCCCCGCCGAGGTTCTACTCTGGCGTTTAAAGATTTTGATTATGTGGGGGATTTGGTACGCCATGTTTATGACACTAATCATTTTATCCATAATTGGGATACTCTGGCGGATATGCACGCCATCTATCATGATCCGGCGGTAATGAAAGCGATCCAGGCCAGTGAACACGGTGATCTAAAACTTCAATATATCCACAAATTTATTGACGGGGTGGCCTTTGGTACTCATGCAGAAGATGGGGCACTATCTCAACAACTCTCTTCTATACGACAGAATTTTGCTATTTCTCATGTGGCAGGTAATTTGATCGCAGCGTTGAAAGTAGCCGCCCAGTATCCGGTGGCCGCGCATTATGTTGGTGGCAATTGGCAGAACAAGGCCATGCTGGACTATTCTCTACATCGGGAAGAAATAGATAAGTTTATTGATCAGCGGTCTAATTTTATGAAGAACCGCTGGTACCAGCAGGAACCAGCTTTAACTGAGTTTTCCGAGCGGGATAGAGAAATGTTTGGCAAGTCAAGCGATATCCGTAATTTTCAGAAATTCGCTATGTTGCCCCATCAGATTGCTGATAGAATAGTAACAAGAGCAACCTGGTTAGGGATGTATAACCGCACCATCGCTGAGATCACTGAGTTGGGGTTGACCGAGGAAGACGCAGAACAGGCAGCTATTAAGAAAGCAGACCAGGCAGTCTATGAAACACACCCGACAGGGAGCAATGTGTACTTGCCTCAATTATTCAAGGAAGGGGAAATCGGACATTTGCTTGGAATGTTTCACAATGCCATCAGTAAAAACTATTCCCTTTGGACAGAAGATATTGAAGGTTTCAAAGCGGGCGAAAAGGACATTGGTGATCTAGCAGGGGCCGTTTTAGCACGGGGAGTGATACCAGCTTTGATGATCGGGCTGTTTGATTTAAAGCGGAATTTCCAGAAGGATGAGCTGCCGGCGTATGTGGTTAATCAGACCTTGGGAACGAATCCAGTATTTCGATTCTTTACACAAGCGTGGGTTGACGGGCAGTTTAAAGGTTTAGAATTGCCGCCAAATGAAGCCATACAGAATTTTTGGGATATGATTTTTGTTCCGGGTGCCGGACAAAAGATAAAGCGGGGATTGGAATTTGCGGGAGATATTACCGGCATACCTATTGGGGTTTTGTATCGGGAGTTAAGCGGAACGGCTTTCACGGCTCGCCGTGATAGGGGGAACATACAATGAGTATTTCAAACACAACCTACATAACGTCCGGCGTCACTGACGGAGTTACCACCAATTTCAGTTTCCCTTTTCGTATCTTTTTGACGACGGATATTTTGGTTTATCTCTATCCAACAGGCCAGCCGCAAAATGCTGTCCTTCAGACTTTAGGCACCCAATATTCAGTCACGATCAGTCCCTCGAACAGTGAAGGCGGCAGTATTACCTTTGTGACAGCCCCGGCCAGCGGGCAGACATATTTGATCGTCCGGCAAGAACCTTTTACTCAAAGCCTATCCATTCCGACAGAGGGGGCGATCCCGGCTCAGGCTTTGACCAACGCGCTTGATCTTTTGACCATGCAAATGATTCAGATCAATGGGCAATCAGTGCAGGTGCCTTTTGGATTTGCAGGTACCATCCCGGCAGTGTTGCCCCAGCCGGTAGCCAATCTTGCCCTAGCGTGGGACCCGACAGGTTTGTTTTTGGTTAATATCACTCCTTCAGCAGCGGGGTCTTTAGCTGTTCCGATTGCCAACTCTAATTTGCAGCAGATCACTTTAGCGGGAAAGGTCAGCGGCGCATCCTTAACTTTATTGACAGCCATCCCATCTGGTGCGGGGGTTATTCCCACAGCCAATCTTCCGGCGATTTGCGCTTTAACAGCCGGGACTGGTGATAATGATGTGCTTCAGTTAAATAATTCGGGACAGATTCCGGCGGTGGATGGCAGCCTATTAACAAATGTTCCCATGACGAAGGTTCAATCAGGTTCCCTTAATGCGGCGGCGTCATTGACTATTTCAAGTCTTTCTCCGGGTGTGCGGTATAAATTGGTTTTAAATTTGCTTCAGAACACGTCCAATGGGGATCATAGAATTACTTTTAATGGAGACGGCGGCAGCAATTACATGTATTCAGTCACCACTTTTGGGAACAATTCAACGGTCACTGCAAGTTCTGCTTCTGCGGATTATATCCCAGTAACTCTTGGCCTAATTAAAGCGGCCTATGTAGATTTACAAGAGATCTTATTCACCACATGGCCTGGTAACAACGACAGCGTACAGATAAATGCTTTGGGGAGTTATTTTCAGTATAATTCAGGGTCTAATTATTGGGTGCAGGGAAGCGCCGCGGGTCTCTATACCGGGTCCTCGCCATTAGCGTCCATCACCATTACACCAAGCGCAGGCACTATAACGGGTACCTGGGCACTTTACGCGTTGAATTAAGGAGGCTTCTATGCCATTCGAAACTCAGACACCACCTTCCGAACCGTCACCGGATTTTGAAGCAGGGCTTAAAACATATACCGAACAGGTGGAGTCCATTTCTCTTGAATTAAAAGCCAAACAAGCTGAATTGGGGGGAGTTCAAAAGTCTATTGAAGACGCCAAAACCCAACGGCAGTTGGTTTATCAAACCCAACGGATAGAGCCTTTGGAAGAGCAGATAAAGATGCTGCAACAACGGGTTTCGGATCTTCAAGAAGAGCATAACCAGTGGGCCATTAAAACAAGCGCGCGTAAACTGGAACATGATGCCATTGTATTGGATTTTTCCCAAAAGCAGAAAGCCCTAGATGATTCCTGGGCGGATTTCTACAAACAAGCGGTTAAATTATTGGAAGATCAAAAAGTTTTACAGGCGAATCGGAACACCCTTGCGGCGGAAGAAGCTCAATTCTTAAAAGATCAGGCGGCTTGGACAGCCCAAAGCCAGCAGGAAAAGATTGCTTTGGCGCAATCGAAAAAAGAAGCGGATGTCATCCATGAAGAGGCATCCGAATTATTAGCGCAGGCAACGCTTCAGAAAAAGGACGTTGCTGATGGGGCGGCACAATTGATTTTGGACCGACAGGCTTTTGAAGATGGAGTTGCTGCTGCTCAAGACCTGCTGACTCAAGCGGATGCGGTTGCGAAACAAAAAGCGCAAAATGAAATCGATTTGAAAAACAATTCTGCGGCGGCTCTTCAGAATCAGAATGATGCCATTCAAATTAAAGTGGCGCGGATAGCTTTGAACAATCAGGAACAAGAATATAACAGCCGTATGCAGACGCTTCAAGCTGCGGAAGCGGCATTACCGAAAGGATAGTTTATGACACTCGGAACCGGAGCGTTTCAAGCGGGGTCTAATTTTCCCGGACTTTTGATTGACCTGTTGGCCCAGGGGGGATACCCTACGAGCGTTGTTCAAAAGCATACGAATATTGCTTGCGGAGGCACTACACCCGTTTGGTCCAACTCTTTCAAATTGAATCGGGGGATGACCTTCGGATGGGAGGTGGCACTTACCAGTTCCGGGGTTTGCACAGTTACAATCGAATTAGAGCAAGGCAATCAGCCACCGACAACGGAAGGTGCAGCCGATGGGTCTTGGGTGATCCCTCAAGGAAAAGCCACAACCAACGGGCTATTTCCAACTGGTGTCATTGTGGCACCGGCAACCACCTACATCACCGCTTATGCGCCCGTTGCAACTGTTTTAGGCCGATTGAAAATAACTGGTACTGGTAGCAATGATGCATCCACGGCTTTATCTTTGGCCAGGCTTTACGAAATCAAGAACTTCTAAAAGGATGGTTTTATGAAAAGACCTTTGATCTGGTTATCTGTGGTTGGTTTTGTTTTGGGAATGACCTGTTTACTCTATGCCCAGGGGTTTGCCCCCAATACAGGATATGCTACAGGTAACGGGAATCCGCTTACCAATTATCAAATCCAGAACAATGGAGTTAATTGGACCAATGCCAATATCAATCCGGTCACCGGAGTCAATTGGGAATTGATGCGGGTATCTTACGGTAACACTGCATCCAGTACCAACTGGCAGGCTTTCGGAGTGTGATGACGAAATTAATCCTTCTCATATGCATTTTAGCCGGTGTTTTCTGTACACCGGCTTTTGCCATTAATTTAGACAGTGGGTTTGATAAAGGCAAACTCCCGGCCAACCAGATCACACCGGATTGCAGTCAATGGTCAAAAAACCTATCTTGTAGTCAAGGGGATCAGCAGGCGGTAGATAATGCCTTGGACCAGTTATCTACCAGCGGGGGAAGCGGTTGGACATTGACAGACGGGTCCAACACTGTTACCGGAGTGACTCAAGTGACTGTTACGGGCGGTACTGTTGGTGGTTCTACACCCAATGCCACATTGACAGTTACAGGCGGCCAATGGAATAGTGGCCCTTCATCGTCAATTAATTATACCGCAGGAAATGTCGGCATCGGCACATCAACCGCATCAAGTCAGCTTACCGTGGGCACAACCCCCACAGCAAAGGCTGTCATTAGTTCAACGGGCGGATATACCCAAAGCGGCTCCTCACAAAATACCTTTATAGGAAATACCTTTGCTGGCTCCTCACAGCAAATTGAACTGGCAAACGCTGGGGAAATTAAATCCTCTCAATACATAACCATTGGCCCTGCGCCAACAAGTAACGGATGGAATAGCATCGAGTCTATTGCCTCTGGATATACTCTTGACCTTGGGTGTGACTCCTCGGCAGGTGAGTGCATGAGAATCTATAACAGTGACGCTGTGTCTCACCTTACTTTTCAGCAGACCGCGGCTAGCGGTGCCGCTGACATGACCATACAACAATTCACAGCAGCCAACAACAGCACCTATGGAAATATTGATTTAGAGCAGACAGGAGGCAACGTAGCGATAGGCAACAGTTCCCCTGGCCAAAGGCTGGACGTTACCGGAACAGTGCGCTCTACAGGTTTTACCTTGAGTGGTAACAGTGCCCAGGCAAATTATGTCTTAACCGCGACGGATAGCGCGGGTGATTCCGACTGGCAGGCGTCCTCGAGCGGTGCCAATCCCGGCGGATCCGCTCCCCAGTTACAATATCAAGTCAACGGCACAACATTCGGAGGGGTTTCCGGTTCTGGTGTTGTGGGAGGTAATATCGGCATAGGCACTTCCGCCCCTAGTGAAGCCTTGGAAGTCGAAGGAGGTAATGTTGGCATAGGAACATGGAAGACTAATCAGCTTTTAGAAGTTAATGGACAAAGTCAATTTGACAGTTCAGTCATTGGCAAAGGCGGATTCGTTGATACAGAGACTTCTGGATTTACAGTTAGTGGCACTGCGGGGTTATTTGGAGATTCAAACAATTCCTCGGGTGCCAATACTCTTTTTGAAGGTGGGAATAATGCGAATTCTTATGTCCAAATCCGTAGTACCGAAGGAAGCGGAACTACAGACAGTATAAGATTTCAAGCTGGCAATAATGGTGGAACAGAAGTTATGCGCATCCAGGATAATTCTGGAACGGCAAATATAGGAATAGGGACTACGGCTCCTCTAAATACCCTTGCAGTTGTGGGTTCAATGTCGTTAGGTTCAGCGGCATCTGCTGGTCAGGCAGCTCAATCAAATTCGTTATATGTTAGTGGTAATGTGGATATAGGCACTTGGATTGCGCCTGCGGGTGGTTTGGCATTATTAATTGGGAATACGACTAATGTTGGTATCGGCACGACCTTTGTCGGTGCAACAGGTGAGGGCGCATTGACGGTGATGAACGGAAACGTAGGTATCGGCACCTGGGTG